>OIWT01001323.1_pt1 | contig 30321 bp, 44 predicted proteins | sample 1587701 | NCBI WGS metagenome assembly OIWT01 (sample SAMEA3888904, study PRJEB22519) | human gut metagenome | biome: human gut; feature: human-associated habitat; material: faeces | place: Denmark | collected 2009 | reverse complement strand
CCGCCAAAACCACAATCCCCACCATCACCCCCACCATCAAAACCGCCATAATCGTAATCGCCACCACCATCATCATCAAAACCACCACCATCATCATCACCACCATCATCATCATCAAAACCACCACCATCATAATCGCCACTACCATCATCATCAAAACCTCCAAAATCAGAATCACCACCACCCGAGTTGCTATCACAAACATGCGAGTCATCAAAACCTCCAAAATCAAAATCACCACCGCCCGAGAAGCTGCCGCCGCCCGAGTAGCCGTCACCACCGCCGCCAAAGAACATGCCACCGCCACTGCCGCCGCTCTCGTGCTTCTTGTCATTGCGGTGCTCGAAGTACATCACGTTGATCAGGAACGTCGCCGCAATCAGCAGAATGCGCTCGTGCAGCGTCGAGCCGGGAGGGAACAGAATGGTGAACGTGTCCGCGTTCGTGAACTACGCCTCACGCGCCCGCGCCAACCCCACCAGCTGTCTCGCCCAGGAGTCCCAGCGTCTCTTGATATGGCCTTCCGTGCCGGTGCGATCATTCGTGACATCATACACGATTCTACCTTTCACCCCCAAAACGCACGCTTACTCGTCGCAGGGGCTGAAGGGCGCGAAGCAGAACTTGCCCGGCTGCAGACAGCTGCCGTTGATGTGCATGCACTCCTCGCCGTTCTGATCGGTGATCGAGAACACGTTGTTGCAGCAGTCGAAGTGGTTCTTCACCAGGCCGCAGCTCTGCTCGTTCGCGTCCAGAATGTGCATCTCGGGCGTGTTCAGGCAGAAGACTAAGGATTACAGTTGCTCAGCGACAGGACATTGGCAAGTGAAGGGGCGGTGCATCTTCACCAGGAGGGAGCCGTCCGGACCGCAGAGGTTCATGTCGAACTCGCGGTTGGTTCCGCACATCTGGCGCTGACAGCAGTCGCTCTCCTCGAACGCCTACGGGTGATTGGGAACGAGGAGCGGCACGTTGAAGAAGGGCATCTGGTTCTCCTCAATCTCGCCGTCGTCGTTGGTGAGGAAGATGGCGTACTTACGCGTAGCGTTGTAGTCCGTGAACACCTCCCACAGGTTGATGTTCTCCACAATACGCACGCCGTTGACTACGTCCTAACGCTGCACATCAATAGCTACACTGCATCAGGTAATCCAGATTCATGGGCTGCGCAGGCGGCATCACAGGCTGTCCAGGGACGGGCATCATGGGCTGACCAGGAACAGACATCATGGGCTGTCCAGGAACGGGCATGACGGGCTGGGCCGGCACGGGCATTCCCGGCTGAGGGTACATGGGAGCAGCCTGAGGAATCGCCGTGGGGACAGCATTCACGGGAGCGGGATTCGGCTGATTCGCGGGAACGGAGGTCGCCTGAACGGGAATGGCCGTAGGCTGCTGCGCAGAGAGCAACGGCTGGGACATTCCGTTATTCTGCTCACCCACATTAGTATTCACAGGAGCAGCGTTCATTGTCCACAATAGCAGTGAGCTTAATGGCAGGGAATACGGTCTTCTCACAGAATTGGGACATTATGATTTGGGGGCCAATGACGAAGGCTGCTTGTTTGGGAAACAGAGAAGGGATTGGATGGGAGGAAATGTTGGACAAATGAGTGGTAAGGCAATGGAAATAGAGGAGTGAAGAAAGGGGTGGAATGGTTGAATGGATTCTGTTTCAGCAGGGAGAGGATGCCTCCTTCCTGCTTTTCCAGCGTGAATGAAGTCTTTCAACGCAATTGTGAATTCACGCCATTTCTATCCGTTTGCTAGAATCCTTCCCGCTATAGAGATAACACGGGCCAACTACTGTGATTGTGGTTGGTCATCACTGATTCACTCCTTTCCCTGTTTTTCGTTCCCTGCTTGATTTCATTCATCCTCCATCCGCTCTGTATATAGTACTCATCAAATGAACACTCCATTAACGGATGATCATTCCGTCAAGGCGTTTGTCATTCTTTCACTTGCATTTCCATTAGTATTGCCTCTGCCATGCTAAGCAACCTACTATTGAATGCAACTGCTCCTCCACTGTCCACTTTCTCCATTCTTCCAGTTTCATCGCGATTAACAATTTCAAGTGGTGTATTCGTACATGCAGATTCCATAGTCACCGAATTAAGCCCTAACAAAACGGTTGTCGCTGATCTGGATTCCCATGCCCTATTGCAATTGAATTCCGTGGATCTGAACAAAGTGGAACACAGTCAAATCATCGATTTGAATGATGAGGGTGATCGATGGGAGGGAGATGTGCTTCAACAGGAACCCTTCGGTTGGGGTGTACTGTACGACGAAGATAACAACAGACGATACGAGGGATTCCGCATTGGCTCTTCAAACACTTGCTATGGAACACAGTACTATTCTGACATTTAACGCGTTGAGTACGAGGGAGGATGGTGCGACGGGAAGCGCTGGGGGAGAGGAACGCACTATGACCGAAGAGGACAGGTGCTCTACTCTGGAGATTGGGTGGATGACAGGCATGCCGTGAAGCGTGTGACGATAACGGCAGTCGACCACGTGCTCCACAACCACATCGAGCAACTCACCATCACCGACAATTGCTTCAACGGCGAAGAGTGGAAGTGTCTGTCCTTTTCTCTCCTGCCCAACATGCGAATCATCGCCATAGGCAACACGTGCTTCAGGAACGTGCGAGTGGTGAGGATTGTCGGACTGGCCCAGCTGGAGCGAATGACCGTGGGCAGGAAGAGCTTCACACATGCGACGTACGGCTTCAACCCGGACTGCTGCTTCCAGCTGTGTGATTGCCCCAAGCTGAGAGCGCTGCGAATCGGATGCAAATCGTTCTTCAATTACCCCTGCTGTGAGATTGCCAATGTGGATGCGTTGGAGGTACTGGAGGTTGGGAGTATAGACCAGCAGTACTCCTTCTGCTTTCACTTCGGGGCTTCTCTGCAGTTGAAGAGTGAGACTCGTTCATTGCATTCATGATTAGACTTGCCCCATCTAACAACACTCATTGTTGGCGGCAAGGCATTCTGGGGGTGTGGCTGTGTTGAACTGGAAAGTGCATGTGCTGATTTGACTGTGATGAGTAGATTTGCCAGAATTGGTATCCATTCAACTCGGACGACTTGCGTTCCGTTTTCAATACTTTGTCAATGGCAATCCATCGGTTCTACGCCTGAAAAGTACTCGTCATCCCGATTCATCAGAGAGTAGATCTTCCAAAGCTAGCCACCCTTCGTGCAGTGGACTCGTCCTTTCTTTATCCCCGACATGTCATCCTTGAGAGTGCGCTTTTCATGATCGCATCATCCACAGATTTGCCGTCGCTCACAGACATCCACTTGCCCGACTCTTTTGAGTTCAAAGAGGATATCAAAACCGCCAGTGATGCTCTCAATCTGTGTTCACTTCTAGATGTACCAGAAGCATTTAAGAGGATTCTCCTTTTCCCTGTTTCATTGCAACACACACTTTTGATGAAATGAAAGAAGGACCGAATACCCCCCGTTTTTCCTCACTCTTTTCACAAACACATTTGTATTGATTGTCTTCATGTCAATTTGGTTGTTACTCCTTCTGCTTTCCGTCGTTTTTGCCTATGACCAGGCCAGTTCCCGATTTGCCATGAGATCTCACCTATAGAGTGTGGGGAGTTTTCCATGGAGGAGGGCGTTTGCTATGCATTCCAGTGCCCAGACAACGACCGGTCTTCGTGCTTGCCCCTTCCAAGCGAGTTCGTTCCTTCCTACTTTGAGAGTGGATACTGCTGCTCGGGTGTAATTCACAGCATTCCGGGCGTCGATTCTCCTGAAGGAGGATTACACCTTCCGTCTTCGTGTTCGCATTTTCGCCTACAAGAACTGCGAAATGCCCATCTTTGACGTTGATGTTTTGTATCCCCTTCCCCTTTCCCTCACATTGCAGTACATACAAGCCGTTGGTCCGAAACACGACCGTATACGATTCCGGAGCCTATGTAGATCCCGTCTTTTACAAGATGGATATGACGCCCCTTCGCCCCGATCTGGAGTACGACCTGAATTGGGACTGCAAGGCGCCTCTCGTGGAAAACCACACCTTCGAGGTGATGGACATGGACCCGGAAATCCAAATGTGCATGTTCAACGCGGGTGGCAGTGCTCCGGTCGACATCTTCAATCTCATGCGCATGATCGCCAAGTACTCCCTCTCGATCGACATGCACTGGTACGACGACGAGCACATGGTCATTTCGAACGAGAACCTGGCTCTCGTGTCCTCCTACATTCCCACCACCTCCATGAACCTGACTCGTATTTCGGACGGAAAGTGCCGCGATCTGAAGTACGGAAGTGCGCGCGGGTCATCCGCCAAGGGAATTGCAATCATGGATGCGGATGTGGCGCTTGCTTCTCTTTAGTTGATATTGAAATTGTCTCTTTGTTGCTAACCCAGTCTGCATGTAACGGAGTTTGTGTGTAGAACAAACACAGCAATTCGACGCAGGAACTGCAGGAGCCGCCGGAGCCGCGGACTTGTCCACCTGCGGACTGGTGCTGCGCTCGCGATGGTGGCTGGGCTCGTGGCGGCCGTCTCTGCGCTCATCACGATCATCGTGGTGATGATGAGAATCTCTGTGAGAATCTCTGTGAGAATCTCTATGAGAGTCTCTGCGGTCGCGGTCGTCACGACGGTCGCGGTCATCACGGCGACGATCGCGATCATCACGGTGATCATCACGGCGACGGTCATAGTCATGACGATCATAGTCGTCACGACGGCGGTCATGGCGGTCATGGCGGTCGCGACTGTAGCTGCGATCGTGACGACGATCATGGCGGCTTCGGCTTCGGCTTCGGCTGCGACTGGGGCTGGAGCTGTAGGAGTAGCTGGAGTCACTGTCGGAGTCTGGAGGCGGGACGTAGCGAGGAGGAGGAGGGTTGCGACGCCCATCTCCGCGAGGACCCATGTCACGATCTCTCTCTTCGCGGGTGTAGCCCCAGCTAGGAGTGAATGGGAAGAGTGGCAGCACACCGGCCCTTGGGGAAGCAGCGATAGAAGACCGCCTGCGAGGGAGTCATGAGATGCATGAAGTTGCAGTAGCCGCCGCGCGTGCACTGACCTTCCTCGTGCTGTCTGCACCTGCCGATCATACTCAAAAGCAAGCATCACCGAGCCTCGCGGAAATCGGTAACGGGGGAGTACTCCACGGCAAGAGGTCTTCCGGCGAAGTATCTCCCGGAGAGACCCTTCAGCGCCTTCTCGGCGTCCTCCTCGTCCTCGAACTTCACGTATACGTTGCCGAGCATGTGCTCGCACACGTTGTCGCACACGTGCAGCTCCTCGATGGGGCCATACGACGAGGACAGCTCGTCGAAGACCTCCTCGTAGAACTTATCAAACTCGTTTTGCTGAGGGTCACACGGAAAGACAAACACTACAATCACCTGTCGGTTGTGCTCGGGATCTCCCGGCATGGGGTTTGCTTTGGGATTGTGATACATTTGCTTGATCAGAATGGTTTGACTAAAAGAGGGTCTGTTGTGCTTTCGAGTGCACCGGTCGCCGTGTCTGCACGCTCCAATCTTAAAATAGAACGGACAGTTCACTCTACGCAATCACACCGCACAGGGCAGAGATACCTATCATCTTCCGTTCCATACACACGAACCAAATGGTCAGCCATTTCCTATGTGTATTCTTAGCGCTTATTCTGTTTTGGCTTTTCAAAAGAAATGCGACTGGAAACTGGCGCCGCCAAATTGTGCGAATAACCGTTGCTGCCGCCTCCAAACAAGCACGCTGTTTCTTCACAATTCCTAGCGCGTTCCTCTCTTTTCCATCCTTTTTGGCTGTTTCTTTCCATTCTACAGCAGAACCCATCCGAACGAATGGTTTTGTTCTCTGGACAGTATTCACTCGATAGAGCAGTCGGCAGAATCAGCAAGCCAGAGGCATTCTACGGAGAGATTCTAGAACGGATCCTCCCCCCGTGTTCCGATTCCCTCCCTTCGCTTCATGAATAGCAGTCTCTCAGCTAAAACGCAACATGGAAAGGCATCGGCCGAGTCCAAAGTGCGATTAACGAACGGAAAGGCGATTTCAGCGTCGCTGCTTGAGAAGTTGAAGTCGCAAATATCGGAAAAGGAAAAGGAAAAGTAGGGGAAGGAAGTACAACTGAGTTTGAGGAAGGAGAGACAATTGCCGAAGGAAAGAAAGCCGGACCGCCCCATTCGTCCAAAGAGGATGACGTTTCGCTTCTGTGTTTGCGTTACGAGTAGAACGAGAAGCATGTACTATCAAGACACGGAGGACGCAAAGGAGGATGAGAATGCATCCGCGACACAACAACGGGACGTTGAAGTGTATGCGTCGTTGAAGCAAGCCATTCAGAGCCGCTTCTTCGACATCCTGCTGAACTGGGACCTCTTTGTCCCCGCGTAATGCTGTACGTGTGTATATGAAGTGTAGAACCACACTGCCCATCCTACCGACGTCGTTTCAGGGAGTGGACGATTACATCAACCACTACGCGGCCTTCGTGCTGCAAGAAGTGCAGGCACAGGCACTCAAGGGCATTAACAGGTGCGCACTCGTTCTTTTCATCATCCTCAGCAAATCCCGACTGCGATGCTCGATCGTGCAGTGCACCTACGACGGTTCGGAGAACAGCTGCACGCTCTATCTGGGTGCAAGCAGCAGCAGTTGATGATGCCTAGACACGCGTGAGAAGCTCTCTCCCTTCATCAACACCTATTGCATCATCGTGCCCTACAATCTCGCCGACGCCGACGAGGACAGGAAAGAGTTGGGGTGGGAGGGGGGCCGACCCAAGTTCTTCCTCCCCTTCTTCTACGGCGTGTTGAACACACAAGTAAACTCACATGTTTCAGTTCACACTAGTCGGGAGGCAACGCCTCGCCTCTTCGCGCCACGGTCGATCTGTTCTCTCTTCTCACTTCCTTCCCCTTTCTCTTCTCCCAACTCCAAGCTACCACCTCCGTGTATGTCGTCGCGCACCCCCTCACCCACAGCGTGTGTGCGGTGTACCCCGCCGTCCAGCTCAGCACCGCCCTCCGGGAATGGACGAGTCTCCTCCTCCTGCACTACTGCGTCTATGCACCGAACGACCCGCGCTCTCTTCACTTCACTCCCTCCGCCTTCTCCATGCCCTCGTTCAACTCCCACTCCGCCTCCTTTCTCCAGCCCTTCACCCAAGCCAAGTGTCCCAATCCCAATTCCTGTCTTCTTGGGACCAACGTGAACAACGCCATTTCGCCGTTTATCTTTCCACCGGCGTTTTCGTCCTTCCGTCTCCCGCTCAACCCGCTTCTTCAGGAGATCGTCACGACCCGACCCAATTTCTATCGGTCCATATATGCCGGGGAGGACCCGATTCTTTTGCAAGACTCCATTCACAACCCGCATTCTGCCCTCATCTCGCAAGCCACGCCCAACTCGCCCCTCCTCCAGCAGTACCCCTGGGTCGGTCTCACCCCACCCTTTATCACCCACCTCCGCACTGTCTTCAACCGCAGCCAGCTGTTCGCCGCGGAGGCGTGCATGTACAGCCCGGCCCAGCAGCAGCCCTCCGCGCGGCCCGTGAGTCACTTCACGCTGATCCAAGGCCCGCCGGGCACCGGCAAGACGAAGACGCTGCTGATGATTCTGAACGTGATGCAGAACCAGCTGTTCGACGCCTACTACGAGCGCCTGCGGGGCTTCGTGAACGGCGTGGTGTTTGGCGGGAAGTCTGGGAGATGGAGGGAAGTGACGCGCAGAAACGCCTTCTTCTCCTCGCTGGAGGAGCTGAACAAGGCGCGCATTCAGATGAAGGAGAAGCTGACGCGTCCGCGCCTGCTGGTCTGCACGCCGTCGAACGCGGCGGTGAACACGATCGTCGACGGGATCATGAAGGAGGGGTTTGTGGACAACACGGGGAAGAAGTGAGTGCGCGGGAATGGGGTCACGGCCAGATATAACCCCTCGATTCTGCGGTTAGGATCTGGGACCTCTCCCGACCATTGGTCCGTTTCGCTGGACTACATTGTGGAGGTGGGGCAGTTGGCGGGAAATGACGGACAGGATTTGAAGAGCATCGACGCGAAGGAGAAGCGGCAGGCGGCGGTACGAGACGCGCTGCGCGACCTGAACGTGCAAATCGATCGGGTGTTTGTGACGGTGGAGGTGCGAGAGGCGGTTGAGGAGTAGTTGAAGCGGATGGCGATGCGATGCACCCCGCAGGAGCTGCAGTGCAGCCAGGAGTACTTGAGCGAGATTTCGACGCTGATTATGCTGTTTGAGGAGAAGGACCGCCTGTTGTCGTTCCAATTCGTGTTCAACTACAACCAATTCAACACGAAAGACTTGCAGGGCTATTTGATCAACAACTACGACATCATTCTTACGACTTTGTCCAGCAGCGGGCTGTCCGCGTTCGATTCCGACTATGTGAATAGACAGTCGTGTTTGTGCACTCTTTCCACCCTAGCTTTTCCACGCTGATCGTCGATGAGGCCTGTCAGGCTACGGAAGTGTCGACGCTGATTCCACTTCTGCTCAACCCGGAGAAGTGCATTCTGATTGGCGATCCAAGACAGCTTCCCGCCACGGTGCTCAGCGAAAACACGCAGAACAACTACAACTTGTCTCTGTTTGAACGACTCACAAACAACTACCACTACTCCTATTTGCTGAACGTGCAATATCGGTGAGAAGCGAATTGTGTTCCTGACACGCAGATGCCACCCGAAGATTGCCGCCTTCCCGAACCTCTGCTTCTACGAGGGAAAGTTGCTGAACGGAGAGAATGTGCAGGGAGAGCGGTACAGTCACCAGTTCTACGAAACGGATTTCTTCTACGTGAGAGGCATTGGCGATGCATGAGAAGCAGCCCGTCGTTTTTTACAACCTTTGCGACGCTTCCATTACGGAGAGGAAGGACGACCTCTCCAAGTCCTACAGCAACGAGTCCGAGGCGCGATTCGTGCTGCATCTCTACTCCACGCTCGTCACCGTCTATCCGAAATGTACGGACCTCTCTGTGGTCATTCTCACTCCCTACAACGAGCAAAAGGCATTGGTACGCCGATGCACGTGCATTTCATTTGTAGTTCCAAAAGTGCATTGCCGAGCAGTCCGATACGACGGTGCGGAAACTGCAGGTGTCGACTGTCGACGCCTTTCAGGGAAAGGAGGTCGATTTGGTCTTTTACTCAACTGTGCGAACAGGAACCGCCTACGGCGTTGGCTTCGTTTCAGACATTCGTCGCATGAACGTGAGCTTCACGCGTCCTCGATTCGGCCTGTTCGTGGTTGGAAATGAGGCGAAGCTGCGGACCAGCAAATACTGGAATCAATTCATCGACTTTTCGCAGTAGCGATTCTTTTTGGGTGTCAGCAGTAGTAAGAACAACCGGGTTATCGACATTACAGATGTGAACTGCGATCTGGAGCAGTGGGTTCGCCAAGATATCCAGAAGCACGCCCGCAGCAACCTCTATCTCGATTACCAGCAGAAGCACAAGCCTGTTGTTCTGTCGCTCCATCAATCCGTGGAGGAGGAGTACGCGCAGAGCGAGGGACGCTACTCCCCGGAGGTGTTGCTGCCTTCTGCGCAGCGATGATCTGTTTGTCCTCTTCACACCGATGATCTGTTTGTCCTCTTCACACCGATGATCTGTTTGTCCTCTACACACCGATGATCTGTTTGTCCACACATTGATGATCTGTTTGTGAGAAAGACTAGACAACGGTAATCAAACCAACACGGCGCATAAAACAAATAAACACACTCTCTAGAACTTGCGACCTCCAAACGAGCCTCCACGACCACCACGACCACCGCCAAACGATCCACCTCTACCACCTCTTCCACCGAAGGATCCGCCGCGACCGCCTCTTCCGCCGAAGGAACCTCCACGGCCACCCGCGCCGCCACGACCGCCTCTTCCTCCGAACGATCCGCCTCTACCGCCTCTGGCACCACCGCTGGGCTTCGGCGTCCTACGAGCTCAGGAAACAATAAAGATCGCATACTCGGTGAAGCGAGAGAGGGGAAGCAGCTTCATGGGGTTAATATAGACCTTGTCTCCCTTCTTGAACGACGACGCCTTCACACCTACGGATCACACACCAGCAACGCGCCCGTGTACCCTCGTCGCACTTCATGGAGAAATGAACATCTGAGATGGCTCCGAGGATTTCGTCCACCTTACCGATTTTGGTTTTGTTCTCGAGATACACGGGAGCGTTGAAGTAGGGAATCTAGGAACATCAGCCCCGCGCAGTGGCAATCACCATCTCGTTGGTAGACTTGCACAGAAGGTCACCCTCCGCCTCGTGCATGACAAATCCGAGCTCTACCCATTACGAAAACGGAAACGCCCCGACCCACAACGCGCTCTGGAGGACCTTCCTCAATATCTCTTCTTCCTCCGAAATGGCCTCCACGACCACCGCGATTACCTCCACGACCACCTCTAAAGCTCATATTGGTGCTGGGTTGATAGATATTGGAGTTTGAGTGGTTCTGGCCGTGGACACGAAAAACGGGGGATCGAGGGGGAGGGTCAATCCTCGATCTCTTCGTGCTTGCGTGTGCAGAAAACATCCCAAATCAAAAGCCCAACCCGAAAGCCGTTCCACTCACGCCCATGTGGCTCTTCGTCTCCTCCACGCGTCTCTTCACCGCCTCCTCATACTGCTTCATCGGAGGCACCGACACCGCCTTCTTCTCGCGAATGCACTTCGACACCCAAGATCGCTCCGCGATCTCGCAGCTGTCGCGGATGTCTCTCCCGCTCATACCCTCGCTCAATTCGGCGAGTTTTCGCAGCTGCTCTTCATTCAACTGCTTGGCGTATCTCCCGAAGATTTTCGTGCGAGCCTCCACGTCAGGCAGTCCGAAGTGCAGCTGGAGGTCGAATCGGCTCAGAAGCGCCTAGATCGTGAATGCGTCCTTCCGCGCCAACAGAGTCCAGGTCCTTCTTCCGATTGGTCGCGCAGATCAGGATGCTTCGCTTGGTGTTCACTTCGTCCTTGTTCATGTTGGAGTTGTCGAAGCCCTCCAAGAATCGCAGCAATGTCGACAGGAGTCTTCGCGTCTCCTCGTGCATGTTGTCGCTGTCGCGACTGGTGGCCAGACTGTCGATCTACGACTGACTTGCCCCAGCCGTCGCCACCTCGTCAATGAAGATCACGCAATTGTCAATCTTGTTGCACAGCTGCAAAATCGAGTTCAGACGTCTCTCGCTTTCTCCGTACCACTTGCTCATCACGCTTTCCAGCGGAATGTGCCTACCGCTGATTGCATTCCTCTTCTCTCACACCAGAATCACGTTGCTCTCCTGGGCAATCAGACGAGCAATGGACGTCTTGCCCGTTCCCGGAGGGCCTTCAAACAGGATGGAACGGGGCAGTGGAGACGAGTAGCTGAAAATGAGGTGATTTCGGGAGCACCACTTCTTGCGGGTTTTTCTGGCGATTTCGCGGTATTTCTCGGGGTATTTGATAGAGAGGATAATTGTGTCCTTAATGTCCTGATTGTGAAAACACGATGTCCCGAATACCTGCTTGATCTGGTCATATCCGGCGATTTGGTCCCAAACATCCTCCTTCGCGTCCATCTGCGAATTTGCCACTTTATTCGGAGTGAACACCTCCACGCCCAGACTCTCCAGCTTGGAAATCACGCTCTATGGCTCACTCGAGGACGAAACGCCCACGGCTGCCTGCGGGTCGCTAGTGCCCTTGTCCGCAGCTTGTCTAGTGGTGAGGAGAGGGGAGAACGAGAACGAGTCCACGTTACAGCAGTACTCGTACATGTGGACGATCACGTCTTCATCGCGCGAGGAGAAGGCCGCGTCGGCAAAACTACGCTAGACCAAAGAAATAGAAGAATACAAGGAGATGCGACCGCCCCCGTAGCGATCGACTACGATTTCGATGGAGTGCTTTCCATCTCCATAACTACGTGAGAGAGAAGGCGAGACGCATACACGAGAGAGATAGACGTGCTATCCTTTTGTTGATTCACCTCCTGGATGGAGATGTCTCCATCGGACTACGGTGAAAGGAAGGGAGAAGGAGAACTTGCAGCATCGAAGTCAGTTCCGATAGGAGTGCGAACACGTCGACGTTGTCCGAAAACCAGAAGGCAATCATCGCTACGCCGTCCTTTTCCGCTAGTCATAACGGCATTGCAATAAGCACCCACAGGTGTGAACAGTGGAGTGAGAGCCGTTGGGCGTGTTCTTGCGGACGCTCTCAATTCGCTCCTCAAAACTGGCCTTCTTCCCACTTCCATAATTGGTGCCTCCCAATCCCATAAAGCCCGCTCCAAGCAAGCCTCCGCATGTAGCAGCCCCTCCCGTCGCAAATGCCCAGACTCTGCGATTTGACAAAAAATCGTGCAGCGCATTCTTCACACGACCGCCGGTGGACGCTGACGAAAGGGTTCGCAAGACGCGTCGCGAAGATGGACTTCTGGAAAGAGCGAGAGCAGATGAGACACCTCGCTCCAGAATGGGCATGGATGCTAGTCTGCGTGCAGCAGTAGAGAGCATTCTCACGCGAAAAGAATGATGAAGTGCTTTCGTTTTGAACAAACAACTCCGCGAAACAGACTACAGTACCACCATTGTGGTTATTGCACAAAAGAACAGCGAGCGCTGAATCAAGCAGATCACTTCATTTCGTTGCAAATCCTCATCTTCTCCTCGCAGCCCTTCCACACCGCCGCCAAATAGTCCATATTCTCGCTGTAGCGTTCAATCGACTACAACTAATAGGAAACATGCTACAGTGACATCCATCTGACGTGTGAGATCGGAGAGAGCGGAAGACAGTCTATCGACGGAGTTGATCACTCTCTTGATGAGCACCTCCTGACGCTGCTCCTGGGGGTCTACACTTCATGCTCATCATTAGTCCATACTCTGCATGGCAAAGGGAAGGGGAGCAAAGGAAAGAATGACTATGCAACAAACAACGGCGCATAAAACAACGGTAGTGTACTATATAAAGGGAACAATTACTTGGCATACGCGTCGACGTAGATCACGTTGCCATTCTTATCCACACGGGTCTTCTTGATCTGCTTCAGCTGCTTCTTGCTCATCCGCTTCAGCTTGTTGGCGTCGGAAATCTAGTCGGTGAATGCAGCAACAAACCCCCACCACTTGGACCTTCGCCGACTTCATCTCGTTCTGAGCTCGTCTCTCGTTTCTCTCCTCGATCGCCTTGCGCTTTGCCTACACAGTCACACCACACAAGAGAACGGACCCGCTTTGCCTCGATTCGGGCTTCGGTGATACTCCTCTCCAGCTCCTTCATTCTCTTTTCCTTCATTCTCTTTTCCTGCTTTAATTCCCACGAAGTGCGAAGAGGATTCGCTCCATCGGAGGCATACAGAGAAGATCTGTCTGTTACACCGCTTCTGCTGTTTTCTACTTTTGTTTCTGGTTTTCCTTCCACACTCTCCCGCTCTTTGCCAGTCCCTGGGGAATCGCGCTGCTCTTGTTCGTCGCCCCCTCTCCCAGCTGGGTCTTCGCCTCCGTCTGCGTCTTCTTGGCAGTGTCCTCGCTCATACGAATGGTCGATAATGCCGTTTCCAAAGTGGCGGAAATACCCCTGTTTTGTGGAATGAAGCCGTCTGGTTCCGTGAGTGGTTATCGGCACTATTCGCAACCCAAATCATTTTTCATGAGCGAGTTTGGTATTATCGCAAAGAGTAGGACCGTTGGTAGTGGTATCTAAGCCTTTCAGATCTGCCTCTCTTCTATAACAATGATAACCTCAGGGAGCTGTTCTCGAAGTGCGGAGATATTATGAATTTGAAAGTAACACGGATTCATTATTATTTATTGTCAGACGGTGGTAGATCCTGTTAGTAAGAATTGCCGTGGTTATGGCTTTGTTACCTTCTCTTCTGCGTATGGCGTGCATAAGGCGTTGGGTATGAATGGAATTACCCTCGAAGGGAAGAGCCTTATTGTGGAAGAGAAGCTTCCGAATAATCCCGACAGAATGAGAAACCGGGATCGTGACCGTTGTGACGATCACGCTCAGGGCCGTTATAACGACGGAGCGAGAAGAGATCGTAGTCGTAGTCGTAGTAATGAGTACCGCGGTCGTAATACCTCCAACTACGACAACGACCGCCGCGACAGCCGCTATAACGATCGTAGTGACAGTCGGTACAACGACAGTCATTTCGACGACAGACGGGACAACCGTTACGATTCTTCTCGCAACTCCAACCGCGACAACCACTTTGATTATTCCCGTGATGGTAACCGCGATGATAGAAATCGTTTCGATGACAGTCGCCGTGACGATCGCTACGATTCTCGTCGTGACGATCGCTACAACAGCAGAGGGAACAGCCAGTACGACAATCGCGGCGATGCGAATCGCTATGACAGCAATCAGCGTGATAGTGGCCGTTACGACTCCAATCGCTACAACGACAACCGTTATGACAACAGACGCGACAATCAGTACGACAATCATCGTGATGGCAATCGCTTTGATGACGGCCGTCGCGACAGCCGTGACACGCGCTACGACTCGCGCGATGATCGCCGTGACGATCGTGATCGCCATGATGATCGCTATGATGACCGTCGTCGTGACGACAACCGTGACAGCCGCTACGGTAGCCGCAACGACGGTCGCGACGACAGCCGGTACAATGATCATTACGATCGTCGCGACAGTCGTCAGAATGACCGCCGTGAAGACAGTCACTTTGATGACAGACGCGACAGCCATCGTGGGGATGATCGTGATATGAGACGTGATGATCGTGATCGTGACGCCAGACGCGATGATCGTCGCGATGACCGTCGTGATGATCATCGTGACGACCGTGACTCCAGACGTGATGATCGTCGCGACACCCGTGACAGCAGCCGCGATGACCGTCGTGACGATCGTGGTGACAGCCGTCGCGACGACCGGGACTCCAGACGCGACGGCCGCGGTGACAGCCGCCGCGACGCCTGGAGCGGCTCCGACAACCGCCAGGAGAAGAACTTGGCGAACCAGGAGGTGCGGCCCGACATTCGCTACAGCCAGCCGGACAGACACTCCAGCACCGTCCTCCAGGACAACCGCCGCGACTGGGGCGCGCAGGACATTCGCACGAGAGAGAGACTGCCGACGATGGGCGATCAGGAGAACATGATCGTTGTGACGAGTGGGTGAGGTGTGTGAGAGTGAGGAGCAGACCTGCCGTGGCCGACGACGGACAGCGACTTGAAGAACCTGTTTGAGCCTTTTGGGGAGATTGTGTCCTGCACCGTGGGAGTGAGAGTGGTGTGTGAGCAGTAGACGACGAAGGGTGAGAACGACGAGAAGGGCAGTGGTACGGTGCAGTTCTTCGACGCGCAGGGCTGCGATGCGGCGGTTCAGAAAATGAACAATTACAGCTACAGAGAAACGCCTATCACCGTTGCCAAGTCTATGAGTGCTTCGCTTGTTTGTTGCAGATTCGTTTGTATCAGAGTTGCTTAAAGTGGAAAGCGTAACAAGAGATTGTTCCACTCATCTTCACCAATCTGCCGAAGCAGCTAGGAAAAACAAAACTCATCATACAGAATAAAACCTATTCTGGAAGGATCGACCACAACTGGAACTGCCTTCCTATACCCCCTCGAATAACCCATAATCGAAATGTGCCGTCTTTGCCTCTTCGATTCTGTCGTTTTCTTCCTGTTCACTGTGTTGAACAAACACCTCTATTCAAAAATGGAATCGTGAATCGCTTTCGCGCAGGATGGAGAGACGGACACGCGGACGGTGTGATTCGCATTGGCAGGAAGAGATGAAGCCAGACAAGACGGCACGGTTAACGTAGAGATGCACACGTCACTACTCTCAGCATCCTTTGCACACTGTCGCTGATGCAGAGAGAGATAGCCCAGCAGCTCCTTTGAGAATGAAATGGATTTCTACGCATCATCCACTCACGGTCGTGTATCACATGGCACTCGTCGCGAGCAGCGGGAAAGAGCATCGACGCATCTGCCACTTTCATTCCCGTCGCCTGCAGCAAGAGCGACGGCCGGACCGCCACGATGGACGGCCAGCTGAGGGCGCTCTCTTCCTCCCTCCTCCCCACGGACTGCAATTCCGGCAAATCCCTCACCATTCCCTCTACCTGCATCACAGCCACCTTCTGCACCGTCCTACTCCGTCATTTCCTCCCCCATTCACTACCGTTTCAAAATCCGGTGTTTTTCTGCCATCACATCATCCTGACCGTACTGTTGCTGCCGCTGATTCCGCTCGATCAGCTCGGCATTCAGCGAGGCCTTCTCCATCTGCAGCCTCTTCACCTCCGCGGCCTTCTTCTCCAACAACTGCTGTAATCGGCTCTCTTCCTGCAATTCACGTCATCTCTCCAATCTCACGTTGCTACTGGTTGCGATGCGGAGCTCGAAGGCTTCCTTTCGCTTCTGCAGCTGGTCGTACATCACTTTCCGCGAAGATGTCAAATCCAGAATCTCCCTCTCGAGCGCCTGGATCCGAGCATCGTTCGACTGCAGCTTCTCTTCCAACTCACTGACCTGGTTCTGCGACGCCTGCGCCACCACACCCTGCAATGCCGTCTTCATCGCGCTCCCCTCGTCAGACAACGCCTTCGAGGGACCCTCCGGCTTCTCGTCGCTCGGATTGACCACGCCCCAGACGAAGCTGTCCTGCGATGCCACATTCTTGATGTTGACACACAAGTGGTGGATGCGGAAGAGCAGCGTCTTGGTCTTCCCCTGCGGAGAAGAGCACTCGGCCACGAATTGAGCCACCAGCGCCGGATCGTGATTATCCAGTACGGACACCAACAAGGACTTGTTGGGCTTCAGCGCCGCGTTCACGTGCTTTAGGACATCCGTGCACTCCTCTACCACTCAGATCTGCACGAATGACCCTTACGCTTCAGTTGATCCACCGCTTGCCATAGAGACGAATTGTCCAGGCAGTTTAGGTGACTCAGCTGCTTGGCCGCCATGTCCTCGCCCTCCACATTGACATACGGAACACCGCAGAAGCCGTCGTTCTCGATCTTCCCCTTCAGTTCGCTAATCTTCCCCGTCAGGAATTGGGACACCTGGCTCGTCTCCTCCAGCGCATTCATAAGAGCCATAATGCCGTTTTCGACACTCTGCTCCGAATCCAGCGGCTCCTCCTGCATCCTGATGAAGGACAGTTGCTGATTCACCAGATAGAGCATCAGCTGCAACTGCAGCTGGATCTCCGTGGCCACTCCGAATGTCGACAGGATGCCGTGGTTCCGCTTCCAAATCGCGTCTCCCTTCCCTCCCTCGTTCGCCAGGAACCGTCCCAGCACCACGATCGATGCAACCTCCTCCTTTGAGATCTCCCACATTCCCGCGGAACTGTCCTCCCTCTGCCACGCGCGTACGTTCTCGCAAAAGCGTAGCAGCGTTTGCACGGGAGGGTTGGAGTCGTTCACCAGCTGGAAGAAGGTGGGCGGAGACAGGTGCGGGTTGGAGATCAGCTGGATGTACAGACTGGTGAAAACGGCGATTTGGTTGAGGTACAGAAGGCTTCGAGAGAAGGAGGAGTAGAGCGGGAGCGAGAGAAAGAGCGTGTTGTTCTTCAGCTGGCTCGTGTAGAAGAGGAGCGACTGCGATGCTACTTCATGCAGCGTGATCAGCGCAGAGTACGCGTTGATGTGCTCGCTGTAGGTGGCCGTGCCTTCTGGCAGGATCGCCGTGAAGTGCGCCAGCTTCCACTTCAATTGCTGCTCCTACTCCATCATCGCCGCATCGCGGACCAACCATCAGTCGCAAGTACCGCACCTCGTTCTGCAGCTCCTGGTTCTCTCTCAGCACATCTCCTTCGCGTCCGATGCTCATGCGCCCGTCCATTCCCTCCATCTTCTCCAGCTCCTGCAACTACGCTCAATCGCCTCTCCTGCCTCCCACCCGACGCGAATACACCTTCAGTCGCTGCTCCTGCTGCTGTTTCTCCTTCATCACTCCACTCAGTGAAACGGCCAATTCACGCAGCAATTCCTCCTTCTTGGTGACGGACGCCAGACTTTCATGCAGCAGGGCCTCGTACTCTGCGATCAGATCGTGGTCCACTTGGAGGAGTTCCTGTGAATCACTTCCGCATCAAGGAATCACCTGCTGCTTCTCGTTGCTCTCCTGGAGCTGCTTATAGGACGCCGTTTCCTTCACCGAATCATATCCCTCCTTTGCTTCCAGAGAGCTCAGCTTCTCCTACGATGAACGCCATTGCTCCAATCACACCCTCAATTCACCAATTTCTGTTTGGTACTTGCCGCACAGTTCACTCAGCTCCGACTGCTTGGCGTTCTGCAGACCCTGGAGAGTGGTCTCGGCCTCTTCCGCCTACAGCATCAGGTATTAAGATGATTCTTCACTCGCAATTGCAGGCTTTTCTTTTCTTCTGCATAGGATGTGTACAGTCTCAAAACCGCCTCCTTCAGCTGCTGGTTCTCGGATTCCAGACCGATCAATGCAGCTTCATCTTGCTTCGCCGTATTCGGTGCATTCAGCGTTTCATACAGCTTGCTACGGATGAACTCCACAACCCAAGAATTGCATGTTTTCATTTATTGATTCTTCCAGTTCCTTCTCCAGTTGTTGCATAGTCTCCTCGTATCCCTTCATCCGGCTCTGTAGGTCATCCATCTGTTGCAGAAGGTGCTTCTTCTCCTCCTTCATCTACACGTTATCTCCTCATTCAGGATCTCGTACCACAGCCACCTTTTCGTTGAGGATGTCATTCTCGCGTTGAAGGATCCCGTAATCGCTAGACATGGACTGGTCTTGCTTTTCGTTTCTAAAAATACCAAAAAGAGGATACGGAAATCCAAACACAGAAATGAATGAAACAAACACGCACTAAATCAAACGGATCTCCATCCTACTTCGACACATTCTCGCCCTCGATCACGGCGTAACGAGGAACGCCATTGCCGCCCATCGGGTTGGGCATAATCCACTACTCTCAAAGCCAGCTCACACCAGCACCTTCTCCCAGTTCTGCTTGGGGCGCACCGTCATGCGGCTCATGTCCACCTCAGCGAAGGGAGCGTCCTGGAGGAACGTCGCAATGCACTCCGCATCGACTCCAAACTGCTGAATGGCGGGAATGTACAGAAGCAGGTAGATGGGGAAGTAGCCCTCCACGTCCATGTAGGGGCGAAGGAACTTGTCCGCAGTGAGGTACTTCTCGGAGAAGATGAACTCTCTACGATGAAGGCGGCGACGAGCACAAACAGCTTGGGCATAATGCTCGTCTTTATCATGTTCTTTCCCATCTCAGAGTCGAAGTCGGTGTAACTACGCTCAACACCTCCCACCGCGCGTACAAAAACCCGTTGATGATATATCCGCCTTCCACAGCCTTCGCTCCGTGCGGGATTCTCCTGCCTACAATCAGCACGCTTTCCCGCTGTCCTACCTCTCTCGCGGTTTCTTCTTGAAGAGGACCTACGCGTTACTCCTCAAACTCCGCAGAGTCCCACTCCTTGTCGTTTTCGATAATGGTCGCGGGGACCAGAACGTAGTTGGTCTTTTGCTTCTATTTCGTCAGTGTTTAGCCCAGTGCATCTACTTCGGTGCTTTCTTTATCGCTCATTCTCAACTACAATGAGGTTAGGTCCGTTCGCCAAAGCCACCCTTTCTCTTCACAGACAATCGATGTCACCACTTACACTTCGCTTGCTATCTAAAAGAATGACCAAAGGGGCTGAGTCCAGTGATCGAAATCTGGGTGGTGGTGGGGGTTCTCGAATTGTAGGAATAGGGAGCGCGGTGTGTGATTTGGGTGAGTGCATTGCTCGTGCAGTGGCGTTGCGAGGGCCACAAGGATCATTCTGCGAATGAACAATCATCTGGTGATGGCAGTGTCATTCTCAGTAGGAGTGTATCTTGAATTCGCAGACGACAGAACAGGATGGAATTCTCGAGAATCCCTTGATCACCGTGGTTCTCTCTCAAATCCCTCCTACAGTCTCTACACCACCTTGAGCACATAACCACATACTTCTATGCCTTTCGGAAGAAATGAGCCATTTCGCCGGTTTCCTGCATTTCAACTCAAACAATCTACAGTGCAAAGACAACCCCTTCTCGTGGGTAACAGTATGGGTGTAGATTACTATGGAATACTGAATGTGTCCGCGGACGCAACGGCGGAGGAACTGAAGAAGGCGTTGCCCTTTTGGGTGGATCTTGATCTGCGTAGATATAGAAAGCTGGCCTTGAAGTGGCATCCGGATAAAAACCATGATAACCGTGAACAGGCGGAGTACATGTTCAAAGAGATCAATGTAGCCTATGATGTGGTCCCTGCTTGCTATGGATCATGGATAGGTGCTGTCCGATCCGAGACGGCGTGGCATCTACGACAAGTTCGGCGAGGAGGGTTTGTACGGCGACGTCCCTCCCGAGGACGATGACTTTTTTGAAGATAGTGCTGAGGATGCTACTGAGGATAATCAGCGCTCTTCCTATCAGGATGACTATGCGGATCATTATCAGGATCCGTATCATCCGCCTCCACCTCCCACGTCCGCGCCGGCACCTCCTTCCGCTCCAAATCCTCCTCCGTCGACCATTCCTCAGCCTCCTCCCGGAATGGCTCCTAAGCCTCCCGTCTCACGAGAGGACATGTACGGCAGTTATTCTTCCTCCTATTCGATGCGCTCTTCTGTCAATTACTCTGATTCAAGACCGGCATCTGCTAGCTATGCTGATTCGCGTCCAGCGTCTACTAACTATTCGGATTCGCGTCCAGCGTCTACCAATTACTCTGATTCGCGACCCACATCCACCAATTACTCTGATTCTCGACCCACATCCACCAACTACTCCTCCTACCCAAGCAATGACTACAGGCCAGATGTGCGGCCGAAATCCACCACCCTTCCCGCGACATCTCACCCGCATGCGCATCACGCGCACAGCAACCAGCCGGACCCCTTCGAGATCTTCAAGCGCTTCTTCGGCACGCAGGATTTCCGCCAAGCCGCCAGCACGAGGTGGGTGATGACAATGCACATCAGCATTAGCGAGAACGGCATGTCCTTCTTAAACACGGACAAGCCCGCGCAGCAGGACCTGCCGGAGAAGGTTCAGGAGCCGATGGCGCACGATCCGTCGGAGGTGGTTGTGGACCCGCCCGTGTTTCGCGACCTGAACTGCAGTCTGGAGGACCTGTACAACGGTGTGCGGAAGCGAATGCGTGTGACGCGCAAGGTGGTGAACGCGCAGGGCGAGTGCGTGGCGAAGGAGAAGGTGATCGAGTTTGAGGTGAAGCGCGGTTGGAGGGAAGGGATGAAGGTGACTTTCAAAAAGTGGGGGTGTTGGGGGCGTGTGAGCCATAGACTGGGCGACGAGCGACCGGGCCACATCCCCGCGGATATTGTGTTTGTGGTGAAGGAGAAGCCGCACGCGAAGTACCAGAGAGAGGGAAATGATCTCGTGTTTTGGAGGGAGATTTCGCTGCGAGAGGCGTTGTGTGGCTGCCGCTTCGAGTATGAGCACATCAACGGTCGCAAGATGAATGTGGTGGTGCCTGCGGTGATCACGCCCGAATCGGAGCAGGTGTACCACGGACTGGGAATGCCGATTGCCAAGTCGGAGAATGAATATGGCGACCTTGTCATTCGCTTCCATATTCGCTTCCCAAGGACGATCACGCCGGAGCACAAGGACATTGTTCGTTCGCTGGCCTTTCTGGATGACTAATGAGGTGTTTTTGCTTCCACCTTAGAGTAGTGTTGGGTGTTTGTTGGAGAGTGTACTCACGGCTGATGGTCGGTTCATCGAAAGGGTTGCGTGTTTTGCATATGCCAATAATCGGTACAAGACAGAAAAGATGGTCCCTATTATGGAATGCCAATCACTATTACTTTACTTATGTCGCTAGATCCGGAACGAGAGTACATCATCGAGGGAGCAATCGGAGAAGGGTTTAAATATGAGAGGAATCCTAATGTGTAGTTCATTTGGACGCGTTGTTGTTGCGAAGAGAAAGACAGACCGATGGCCTGTCGCAATTAAGATCGTTCCCATGGAAGTGGATGTGTCTTCCATACGCAAGGAAGCGGAGACGCTGAAAGCATGCAACTCCATGTTTATTGTCGGCTATCAGGGGGTTTACACCAAAGGCAAGGAGTTGTGGGTGAAGAATGGAGTTGGAAGTGAAGTGTAGATAGTGATGGAGTACTGTCACTGCGGATCGTTGGGAGCGCTTATCCGAAATGGAAACCAACTGAACGTGACTGCTCTTCGTGACATTATGGCTTGCTCTCTGATGGGACTGACCTATCTCCATGCGAAGAGAATCATTCACCGCGACATCAAGCCGGACAACCTGTTCTTGTCGGAGCAAGGCGTGATCAAAGTCGGCGACTTCGGTTTGGCTGCGCAGTTGAACTCGTCAGCATCGCGTCGCAGTGTAGTGTGCGGCACCTCTCTGTACATGGCGCCCGAAGTCTTCCAGGAGCAGACCTGTCTTGCCTCGGACATTTGGTCGTTGGGTATCAGCGCAATCGAGTTGGCAGAGGGCAAGCCGCCGTTCGGGAACTGCAGTCAGTACTCCGTTTGCGTGTGAGGAGCGTATGAAGCGTAGTTGATCCAGAAGATTTGCTTCCAGGACCCGCCCTCTCTGAGTTCGTCCAAGTGGCCCTCTGACTTTGTTGACTTCGTGAGCAAGTGTTTGACGAAGGATGCTGAGAAGAGACCATCTGCTGCGGCTCTGTTGGACGCAAGGGAAGAGTGGAGGAGTGAGTCATAGCATCCGTTTGTGAAGGACGCCGTGGAGCGAATTGGGAGAGACGGCAAGTCGAAGTGTCTGCTGAAGCTCTCCGAGAAGCAAGCCAGGATGATTGGGGGAAGCAACCCATTCACAGCAAGTGTGAATGTGACTCCGATGAGTGTGAATGTGATGCCAATGAGTGTGAATGAGACTCCAATGAGCATGGGCGAACCACCAATGAGTGTGAACGTGATGCCAATGAGTGTGATGAACGTTCCAGCTATGAAGAAGAGTGCGATGAACTCTCCAACCATGAAGAAGAGTGTGGATGTGGAGATGAAGGCATTGGAAGGATCGGGAAAAACGAAGGTGATTAGGGAGAATGAGGATTTGTTCGACATCGAGGAGGATGTGGAGACGATTCTGTTCTCCGATAACGTGTGTAATGATAGTGGCATTACGAAGTGGGAGGTGTTGGATCTGAAGAACCTGAAGGTCCTCAAGATTGGGAATAACTGTCTCCAGCACGTTTCTTCGTTCACTCTCAAGTCCATGAAGAAGCTTAAACGTGTTGAGATCGGCGTCGGTTGTTTTGCGAACGAAGGCGACGCCTTTGAAGTGAACGACTGCCCCAAGTTGAAGAGTGTTCAGATTGGCAACGGCTCCTGTCGCAACTGGGCTGAAATGGACATGAAGAGTGGAATTGGAAGTGAGCAGTGATGAATAGACTTAAACGCGTTGAATGAACTCTCTATTGGTGAGTGGTGCTTCACAAAAGGCATTCAATTCTTATTGGCTGATCTGCCCCACTTGCAGACGGTGGCTATTGGACTGGGTTCCTTTGAAGGAGAGGAGGGAAGGTATGGTCGTTTCATTTTGCAGAATGTGGAGGAGTTGCGTGAATTCAAAGCCAAGATGAGGTGCTTCCGCTTTGCTCGCGAAGTGACAATTGAGAGTTAGAAGAAGTGGGTGGCATAATGGATAGACGTGCCTTCGTTGAAAGTGTTGAAGCTCGCTATGGCGTTCAGTCTGAGCGTGAGTGGAACGATAAAGAGTGAGGAATGAGTATGGGGATGAGGAGCAGATGGTAGTCTGTTTGAGAAGGAGAAGGCGTTTAGTGGCATAATGGAGGAAGAGAGGAGGAAGGAGAGAGAGGAAGAGGAGAAGAAGAGGAAGGAAGAAGAAGAGAAAAGAGAAAAGGAACTGACAGTTACTTTAGGAAAAGAGCAATGGAATGATGAATGAGTAATACGTAGGCCTATGAGGGTTTACTGCGAGAAGTGCGACAAAATGGTTAAAAGCACAGTTAAGAAGAACTGGTGGCCCGTGTAGGATCGCGTATTTCTCCTCACTCGAAGATTAATCCCGTTCTTGGTTTTGGTTGTTTCATTAACCGGCACAATTCTGGGCTTTTTGATTGAAGATGATTTTATCGGTGGTATGTTCTTGTTGTTTTTTTCTCCTGCGGCCTTTATCATCCTGATCATCCAGCTATGTGCTGGTACTATAAGGTAATCCACTCCTCCCTAGTTCATTTGTAGCTATCATTATTGCCCCTTGTGTAAAGATTTAGTTGGTGTGGATGGAAGTGGCATTCGCACCCCAGATAGATTCGCCGATATGGTTTAACTCATATTGCCTGTCACACGCTTCTTTCTTATCCTCACTTGTTTGTTACACACAAATCCTGCGCAGCCCAAGTGAATGGCAATCAACTCAGTCGGCATTACTATCCCCTTCTTGTTGTATTCTACTGGAAGTACTTCATCTGCCTAAAACAGTCGTGTGAAAAGACGGGAAGAACAAAAAACACGACTATTTCTGGATCTCCTTCCCTGCAAATCCCATCTCATTCTCTTCATCTGCAACATCATGGATTCTCCCTGCATTGAAAACTACGGAATTGGGGAGAAGCAGGGAGAAGGGTAACACGCTATTACCGGTGCTGATAGGATAGTCCATTCGGAATAGTCTATAAAGCACTCTATAAGAAAACTTGCGCCCATGTGGCAGTCAAGAAAACGAAACGAATACCAAGTGATTCAGTCCCACAATCAGCGCTTGAAACACTTGTGAAATGCAACTCACCATTCATTGTTCGATACAACGAGATGATTTGTACCGAAAACGAGTTATGGGTAAAACACACAACATACCGTTGATCCAATAGGTTGTGACGGAGTTCTATCCCTGTGGATCACTTGGTGCATTCATTCGGAGGGGTCATTGCCTGATAGAAGATGAATTGCGCGAGATTGCGGGATGCTGTTTACTCGGGCTTCATTATCTTCATGAATGCTGTATTGTCCATCGTGTAGATAGAAATCGTGGTAAATGAGTGATTAGGACATCAAGCCGGACAATCTGCTCATTTCGGAGCCTGGCTTGATCAAACTTGGTGATTTTGGCATGAAAACGCTTCTAGAACATTTCTGCATGAATAATAGCAAACAGGCCGGAATGCTATACTATACTGCTCCTGAAGTGTATAACAATACTATTGAGAAGAAGAATGACGTGTGGTCACTTGGCATCACAATGATTGAGTTGGCGGAGGGGAAGAACCCATTTGCCGGTTATCCCTCAAAGATTGTGGAGAGGGTGGTTTGCACTGGGAAGATTCCTTCTCTTTCTTCTCCTGGATGGTCTGAAGCGCTTGTGGACTTTGTGGGCAAGTGTCTGGTAAGGGATGTGGAAGAGAGATGGAGTGTGGACGAGTTGATGAGTGTGAGTGCCTTCGATGAAGCGTAAGGAATAGCATGTCTTTGTGAAGGATGCGTTGGAGAGAATCAGACGCGAGGGAAGGTCATCGCTGCTGTGCGAACTGGTGGAGAGAGTCAAGGAGAATGAAGAGAGTTTCATTTCATGTCAACCATCCGTGAAGGGAACACTTGGTCGTGTACTTCCTCAGAGGGGCGGATTCCTTGTTCCTGGGGCAAAGGCGAGAAGAGCAATTATCCGAAATGCAGCCGATTGGATGCAACTGAGCATTTGTGTAGAAGTGATTGTGATTATGCCGAATTGCTGCAATGAAGAGGAGTTGAGGGTATTGGATTTGAGGATGTTTCTGAATGTGAGAGAAATGAGAACGGGTGACGATTGCTTCGGAAATGTGGAGGAAGTGTTGTTGGTTGGACTGGGCAAGTTGGAGAGAGTGGCAATTGGGAAGAACTGTTTCGTGAGAACGAGGAGTGAAACGCAATTCAATCCAAGTGGACGCTTCTGTTTGAAGGAGTGTTCCAAACTCAGAGTCTTGAAGATTGGCTGTATGTCCTTCTCTGATTATTCGCTCTGCGAGATGGATAGCCTTGCGAGTTTGGAGGTGATTGAAATGGGAGAGTTGGGTGAGGAGAGTGACCATTTCTTCCATGCTTCGTTGGAGTTGAAGAGTGATTCTCAAACAACGACATAACAAATAGACCTACCCAAACTGCAGTCCCTTCTCTTTGGTGATCAAGCCTTTTGCAACTGTACTCGTATCGTGTTTGAGAGTCCTTTCATGGCGTGATGCTGTTTTCTAGACTTGCCCGAACTGACTACCATTCGAGTGGGTTGTCACGCCTTCAGGTTTAAGTCGAATGAGAGCTCTTCCAGACTGATCATGCGAATTGAGTCGCAGGAGCATGGAGTGATGAGTAGATCTGCCCAAGCTCACCACACTCACTACGGAGCAGGAGAATAGTCAGACCTTCATGTGTCCCGACGGCATTGCTCTTGAGGGTGACTATTACCGACGCCATCCACAATTAGACATGCCTTCTCTCACAGAAGTCAGCCTGCCTTTTGCATTTGAATATGGATATCCAGTGTTATACAACAGTAATCACTACCGGAGAAACTGAAGCATAGATATTGGAGAATGGGAGAAGGATCCGCGTGTTTCCAGCACCGTTGCAGTCGTTGAAGTGATCAAGGAACTCGGGTCAATGGATAAGACTGTGGAAGTGATGGTTGTGAAGCCAAGGGCTTGCAATGACGTGGAATTCAAGGTGTTGGATCTGTCTTCCTTCTCCAGTTTGAAGATGATCGAAGTGGGTAACCTTTCCTTCACGTATGTGAACGAAGTGAGGATGGTTGGATTAAACAAGTTGTTGAGTGTGACGATTGGATGGAAGTGCTTCAGGCAGATTGAAGGATGCTCTCCAAATGGCCGTTTCTATTTGAAGAATTGTGAGAGACTGAGAGAACTGAAGATTGACTGTGGTTCTTTTGAGCATTATTCCGTGTGTGAGATTGAGAGCGTCCCTTCTTTGGAAGTGCTTGAAATTGGAATCATGGAAAAGTGGAGTGCCAATTTCTTTTATGCTTCGTTGGAATTGAAGAGTAGTTGTTACGAAGTGGAATGATGAATAGACTTGCCCAAATTGCAGTCAGTTCTCTTTGGCAACAGTTCTTTCCACAATTGCTCTCGTGTTGTGTTTGAGAGTTGTTGAACAGCCTGCTTGTGATGAATAGACCTGCCTGAATTGACCTCCATCACGATGGGAGAAAGCGCTTTCTGTTTCAAGAAAGGGCGTCAAGCCAGTGAATTGATCATGCGATGGAATAGCAAGAAAAGAGAATGATTCGTAGGTTTGCCGAAACTCACTACACTCACAAATGTGATTCAAGACGACTCATGCCCTTGCAACACCTTCTGTAACCCTCACCGCGTCGTTTTTGAGAGTCCTTCCATTCCCTTTTCGTCATTCTCAGACATTCCTTCTCTTGTGTCTATTCGTCTTCCTCAAAACGCCTTCAGGAACAAAGCAGGCATTAAAGCATACAGTCTCTCTTCCATTGCCTCGTCATCTCTAGACATTTCACAGTCTCTCTCAGCCCTCCTCTCCCCTGTTTGTTCCCACTTTCCAACAAACACATCACAACAGAATCGTATTCGACTCATTCGGCACTACTACAAGCGTCTTGTTCTGCGCGCTCTGCAAACTCTGCTGGTAGTACTTCACCTGCCGTGACAAGTCATGCGAAAACGCCGGCAGCACAAAATCGCCGCACATCTTCAACGCAGCGTCATTGGTGAAGAACGCGCCCACCACCTCCATCACATTCATCTTGAACGCCTCCATCACACACCAGCAGTGCACGCAGGGGAACGCCAACTCCTCCCACTGGTGGCAACTGCACGTCTTCTTCTCGAAATCCACGTCAAACACATCGCTCTTGTCCGACACGCAGTACACGTTCGCGCGCACGCACTGAGCGGTCATACGACCACACTCACTCGCATACGACTTCGCCAGGTGCGCGTAGAACGGCGTGAGTGACCCTGCCGGCAGACCGCTGTACAGGGCACGGCGCTGCTGCGTCCGCGAGTGGGAGACAAACAACAACCCAGACACCACATCATCCAGCATCAGAAAGCGGAGGCACTGCTGGTTCAACAACAACTCCATGTCCGTCGTCACGTCCGTTGTGTAGTACTCGTGTGCCCGAGGCAGCTGACTCCGACTCCACAGCGGGAGTTTCATCAGCGTAGCGGTGAGTTCTGGCGCCAGCGACGAGAACTGCGCGATCAGAACGGTGCTTTGCGAGGCCGTGGCGAACGCGCAGCGGAAGAAGAGACTGCGAAGCGGTGTGACTTCCATCGTCGTCGCCTTCTTGCGGCGCTGGGGCAGCATGGAGGACCAGGAGGAGGGCTCCATGCCGAGGTCGTGACGAATCAGACATAACCGCGGGAACAGGTCGGTGAGCAGATCACAGAGGTGGAGCAGAGAAGACACAGCCGACGTGGCGGCCGTGCCCACGCCGGCCAGTTGGAGGGAATTCAAAAACTCCCGCCAAGTCAGGTGGGTTTCTTCGTTGGCGACCATGAATGCCAGCAACACGGGCTGTTCCCCTCCGTCCAAAATCGAGGCATAAAAGAGCACGCCGCCGTACTCGCCCTTCAGCGCCGTGCAGTCGAGCACCAGTACTTTTGATTGGTCGAACAAAATCCGTGCGTCGGGCAGTGCGAAGAAGACGGAGGAAAGAGCGGCCTTTTTGTTCTCGGTGAAGGAAGATACGGTGAAGGTGGCCGTCGGATTCGCGCGGAGCACCTGCTCGCCTAAGCATGAGAAGGCATGAGGAGCCGAACGCATCTCGAGGAAGGAGGGAAGGAGGCTCTTGAGCGATGTGATTAATCGCGCGCGCTCATCGGCTCTCGCCTTCGCGACGGTAACTTCCTTGCAGTCCACTCGTTTCGAGTTCAACACCGCGAGGATAGAGCGAAGGCTGATGTAGGGATTGGATTCGATCAGCTTGCGCACCAGGAAGTGCATATAAGCATTGCGGCAGTACATGGCGCGCTTTGACTGCTTTTCGTCACTTATCATCTTGCTTCGCTTCGACGAGGAAGGAATGTCCACGGGAGGCATGATGAGAATGGGATGCTGCTGTGGATCGCTCGGCGGGGGAGGATCGATCGATATGCGTGCCGGCTCGGCGGAAGAAAAGAGCTCCACGGCCTCCACATGCAGGATGCTGGGCTCCGCGGCCGAAATCGTTGCCTCCATCTCCTGCTCTTGCAACAACGCGGAATCTGGATGATGAATCCACACCACTGCCTCCTACTCCTCTTCTTGTAGGAGGGACGATAAGTAGTCACTCTCTGATCTCTCGGCACCTAGACATGAAGCGAACACCAACGCAACACACCGCTTCCCAGTCGCATGTGTGTTCAAGACAGACGCATCGAATGTTGAGCTGGCCTAGGGGAAACGACTTAAAAACACGCTATACCCTTCTTTCCAGACAGTTTGGAGCGGCAGATGCCTCCCTTGATGCAAAACGAGCAGCTCTTGGAAAAGGGGCAGCGGTACTTCACGCAGGACCCGGTGCACTCGCTTGCATACGGAATATTGTGCTTGCAGAGATAGACATCGGTGATCTGCCGGAAGAACTGCACATTCTCGATTCCAGACGAGTCTCGAATCATCTTATCTAGAGTAAAGGGCGTCAGGCGACTCTACTGAAATGGGTGTCGATGGCTTCATCTTCCTTATCAATGTCCATTTCGGAGAGAAGGTCCGATTCTCTATTCGGCGAACGTTCAATTCCCCGATTGTCTTTGAGTTTAAAACCAGAAAAGAGGCGTTTCATCGCCCTAATGGTGCTCTTTTTGTCATGTCTGCCCGAACACTCAGGAACAACAGAGCGTTCTGAAAGCGTGCTTTTAGCGGGATAGATACCACCGGCGTGTGTTCTGTTCTTTTAAAGATGTATAAACAGAGTCCAGTACCAAGAAGCAAACTGCTGGAATGGATCAACGATTTCTTCTGCACCTCCTACGCTAAACTGGAGGACGCTTCTAACGGTAACAATTCGCGTTTTTAACGGCTCATTTCGTAGGTGCCATTGCTTGCCAGATATTGGATGCGATTTATTCTCGTACAATTGTGGTGAGTGCAGTGCTGACGCGTAGAGACGGTCCCTATGAGAGATGTTGATTTTTCGGCTTCAACACCGTATGAGTGCCAGAAGAACTACAAGGTTCTTCGCAACGTGTTCAACAAGAAGAAGGTGCCAATCGTACGCCTTTTACAGCTCCCCTAACTGCTCAGGATTTCGACATGATTAGTTTGTCGAAGCAAGGATCCAAGGAGAACTACGAGTTCCTCT
>OIWT01001315.1_pt1 | contig 30418 bp, 52 predicted proteins | sample 1587701 | NCBI WGS metagenome assembly OIWT01 (sample SAMEA3888904, study PRJEB22519) | human gut metagenome | biome: human gut; feature: human-associated habitat; material: faeces | place: Denmark | collected 2009 | reverse complement strand
TAGAGGGATGAGTGGGGAAAGGGAAGCGCGTACCGCTTCTCGTTGGTGCGAGTGGTCTTGGTGCTTCTCACCTCCTTCTTGGCGGCCTGAACCTCCTCCTCTTCCTCCTCAAAGAGGCTAGCAAAACGATTCTCAGAGGACTACACGGAGGTGAGCGCCTGGCGACTCCATGGCGAGAGGACGCTCCCACTCGGGAAACAAAACCATTCATTCACCGCAATATACCATCTTTAAAAAGAAAACGCAAAAATACTAGGAAAACAATCGCTTTCTGTTTCTTCCGCCCATTCAAGGGCACGGCGGAATCCCGTAAGTGACTAATAGCAGGAAGACGTCGCTCTTCAGCAACCGTCGTGAACTCCAGAGTCAGGGTGTGTGAGGTGTGGAATGAACAGGAGGATGAGGGGAAGCGATGGGCAGGAGGGTACGGGAAACGGGTGAGATTGATGCTCTGACTGTTTATAGTGGAAATCAACTAGATGATTGGGTTCTATTTTGGATGCTAACGTAAATACACAGATATTTGAAAGGAGTAATGATGATGACACGAATAGAGCCGAATCGTGCTGGATTCATGTGATAAGACGTAGAGTAACACAGCAAAGACGAATCCCTGTGGAAAGCAGAAGATACACATGTCAGTCAAACGGCCAACCATCTCTTTGCAAAAGAATGTTCGAGAAGATTGGACTCCTTCCACAACACTGTTAGGTTTGAATTGCGAGTGAAGCAGAATACGTGCCTTTTTTTGGCATAGACCCAGTCTTTCTTTTGTGGATTCGGACCCGAAGAAAGGTTTTGATTTATTGAAAGCGTAGCGTGCAAAGGAAGGGATTTGAGCTATAGAACCCAGAGTTCATTTCGCAATTCACTAGATGACAAACGTATTCCGTGTATATACCGTGATTATGGTTCTAGACAGATAAAAAAACGCGTTCGAGCACTCCTGCTTCGGAAAAGAAGGCTTCTGAGAAAAAGAACACTTCTCTGAAGAATAAGGCACCGGAAGGAGTGAAATTGTGACGATGCGGATCTAATAGCGTAGACTGCAGATACAAAGACGAAGAGTTCTCCCGAGAAGCAGAGTAAGCGGTAGGCGCAGAGGAGAAGGGTGTTATCGCTAGAGCGAAGAAGCAATTGAAGGAGCAAGCCAACGAAAAGGTAAGGAGCGTGGCGCGGGAGTCCGTTCTCACCATTGGCATAGAAGGAGAAGAAGGCGCAGGAGCCGGTGAAGCCTGCTTCAGATAATGCGAAAACAACCGTGAAGAAGATGAACAAGAAGAGCAAGGCGAAGAAGGCGATAACGGTGTGTTTTCGTATCACATGGTGATGCATAGCAGCAGCCAGTGGAGGAGAAGAAGATCGAGCCCTCGCCAAAGTCCATTTCCAGCGAGGTGGTGGTGCCTCCCGAAAAGCCGGCGAGCGAGAAGGAGGACCAAAGCACCCGCCCTCCGAAGAAGGTGGAGGAGGAGGCCCTGGACGACGGTCGTTTTTCCTACCTTCCCTGACCCCTAGAGGAAACCTACCCCTACTACCAGTAAGCCCGCCGCGGGCGCCTGACGCGTAGCAAGTACCCGACGCTGTACGCGGTGTTCATCCCTGAGAACAGCACGCGCGAGATCATCTACGTCAACAAGCGCCTGTTCTGCATCGCGCGGCGCCGCAACGCCGACTACGTCGTACCGACTCCCCACATTCCTCACAGGCAGATTCACGACCGGCGCGTGTCGAACGACGGCATCAAGGTGTCGGTGAGCATCGAGTTCGACCAGGCGGAGATCAGCGCGCGGCGGTACTCGTCATCGCCAGTGATGGTGAACGAGGCGATACGGCTGGAGTACACGTGGCTGACGCTGGTGAACGGCGATACGCTGACGTTCGCGGACGGGAGCCGGTACACGTTCTACAACATCTATAATCAGCGGGACATCGACGAGATCCCGGTGGACGAGCAGTCGATGGTGCGCTACGTGCGGCAGAACATGCTGGACGAGAACAACCGCGTGCACGGCAGGGTGAGCAGTCTGCAGAAGGAGACGGACTTCGACAGCATCCCGCACCAGGCGGAGGAGGCGGAGTTCGAGGAGGACTACGACGACGGCGACGTGGAGATGGACATGGAGGAGGCGCAGCCGGAGGAGATGGTGATGGCTACAGACCTGATCCCCAAGCTGATTCGGTAGGTGGTGTGGGTGTGTGGGTGGGGCTGACCGCGTGTAGGAACCAGAAGCAGGCGCCGGTGGAGCCGCCGCCCGAGCCGCTGGACGAGATCACGCCGGAGGTGAACGAGGGCGACTCGGAGAAGGAGGCGGAGGTGAAGGACATCGGGACGATGGCGAAGGAGATCGCGGAGAGCGTGAACGCGCTGAACAGCATGGTGAAGGACGTGCTGCCGCAGGACGAGCGTCTGCTGCGCAAGCCGGCGGGCAACCCCTACGAGGACGGCGAGCGCGGCACGGTGGAGGTGCAGAAGAAGAAGGCAGCTCCGGGCATGCTGGTGACTTCGCTGCTGGACGGGCGCAACAAGATGAAGCCGTTCGCGAGCGGGACAGTGCCGGGCCGCAAGGGCCTGTCACCACGGCATGTGATGATGATGTCCAACGCGTTCTCGTCGCTGCCGAAGCTCAGCGCGCCGCGGCGCCGCGGCCTGTCGGGGCTGCCGAACCTGCCGAACCTGTCGGGGCTGCAAAGCCTGCCGAACCTGCCGATGAACGCGGAGGAGGAGGAGGAGAGGAGCGCGAACAGCGGGTACGACGAGAAGTCGTTCGTGCTGTACCGCAGCAAGCAGAAGACGATGCTGCGCACGCAGGACGTGTACGACGTGGGCGCGACGGGGCGGTGTGAGGACTAGGTGATCATCGACTCGTACTTCAAGGAGATGATGGACGGCATCGACATGGTGGACATCCGCAACATCCTGAACCAGAACAGCAAGAACATGAACAGCAACTACCGCGCGCTCTTCAAGGAGACGCTGCAGCAGGGCGTGCTCACCGTCGACAAGAACACGGTGGGTGTGGCAACGGCGCCTGATGTATAGACGACCTTCGAGAACTGCGGGTACACCATCTCGCCGTCGTTCCAGCAGTACTGCCGCCTGCTGTTCGAGTCCTACATCGACAACCAGAAGTACTGCGACCGCGCGGAGGGCGCGCACCACTTCAGCTACCCGCCCCAGTTCGTGCGGATGAAGTGCGAGAGCGGGCGGCACTACATGACGAACATCGTGTTGTCGCTGGCGCACGAGTTGAAGGCGGACGTGATGGTGCGCGTGCGGACGGGGCGTGAGGCGTAGTCGTTCAACTTCGAGAAGAACCTGCTGATCGAGGGCACGGCGCTGTGTTACCGCAAGTACCTGTTCGGGCTGTTCCCGTCGACGCTGCACATCAAGCCGGTGATGCAGGTGCTACCGAAGAAGAAGCCGGTGGCGCTGTCGTCGCGGTACGAGCCGTACGAGGATCTGGTGGTGGACGACCCGTACTTGTCGCTGTTCGAGGGCGATGGCGTGATGAACGAGGAGGAGGAGGAGATGAGCGACGACGGCAACATGGACGCGCTGGACGCGGGCTTCGCGCGCAGCGACCGCGAGATGGACAGCGACGCGGAGGGCGACCACGCGAACCCTGCGGAGAAGGAGGAGGACGAGGTGATGGAGGGCGACATCGTGGTGGTGACCCTGCCGCCCGAGTCGAACTCCAACCACCTGCTGCAGAGCAAGGCCTCCGTTTTCCCCTTCTCGCGCTCGCTGTCGCTGCAGAAGCTGCCCGAGGCGCCGAAGCACAAGGAGAAGGAGCGGCGCGCAGTGGTGGTGCGCACCATCGGGAAGGACCGCGTGGGCGCGTGGGCGCGGCGTGAGGCGTAGCTGATCCTGCGGTACCTGGACAAGGAGGAGGGCGAGGGTCGCAGCCACTCGCTGCGCGCGGCGCGGCTGTCGGTGGACCTGAGCGATACGATCCACACGGCGACGACGGAGCGCGAGGTGAAGAAGCGGTGGAAGAACCAGCTGCTGGCGCGGTCGCTGCACTCGTGCCCGCGGTCACAGGTGCGCAAGTGGGTGGACGAGGACGACCAGAAGTTCCTACTGATGAAGTGCGTGAACGACGTGGGTGACGGGAGTGGGAGTGAAGCATAGTACCTGAACGAGCGCAACGAGGCGGCGAAGAAGGCGGCGAAGCCGTGGGCGCGTGAGTGTGGCGTGAGGCGTAGCGAGCCGTTGTTCATCCTGTTCGAGGACGCGCCGTCGATCATCCGGCGCCGCAACGCGAACATCCTGTCGCTGCTGAACGTGCAGGACAAGAGCTTCGCCTTCCCGCTGTTCATCATCCTCACGGAGAAGATGCACGTGTACGCGCCGCAGCCGGTGGGCGACATCATGATGCTGGGCGGGCTGAACATGAACGTGATCATGAGCGGCTCGCTGAAGCCGCGCGGCGACGGCCGCAGCCACATCGAGCAGTACTTCGACAGCGTGATGGAGAAGAGCTTCAAGCTGCCGTACCCGAACGCGGACGTGACGCTTCAGAACGACATCATGGTGATCGACGTGCCGGTGCCGGTGGACACCAAGTTCAAGTACTCCTTCGAGAAGAAGGTGGAGGAGGACGAGAAGAACTCCATGCGGCTGAAGCACATCAAGGAGCTGGAGTTCTTCCTCCGCGCGCACCACTGCTACTGCCCCGAGGTGGAGCGCATCCGCTACCTGGACATGAAGCGCGTCAAGTACTGGCTGCCCGTGGTGCGCATGGCGTACGCGCTGCAGGCGAGCAAGGGATTGAGCTTCGTGAAGGAGAGTGACATCTACGACGTGTACTCGAAGGTGCACGACTCGCTCACGCGCACGGGCAAGCCCATCTACGTGAGCGAGAATTCGGGGGACACCCCCTACGCGGTGATCGACCGGAAGAACATCGAGTACGCGCTGAAGGTCTGCTTCAACACGCAGAAGGAGGCGCAGCCCGACTCCTCCCAGGAGGTGGGTGTGACGCACGGGCGTGAGGCGTAGGTGCGGTGCAAGAACGAGAGCGAGAAGCGGCTGATCCACAACGGGTCCTTCATCTCGCCCAACAACATCACGGTGGGCTTCGACGACGTGGGCAGTCTCGAGACAGTCAAGGCGAAGCTGCGCGTAGCGGTCTGCCACTGGCGTCACGCGTAGGAGACGATCATCCTGCCGCTGCGCCGACCCGAGATCTTCGCGCAGTCGTCGCTGCTGAAGTCGTGCAAGGGCCTGCTGCTGTTCGGGCCGCCGGGCACGGGCAAGACGATGCTGGCGAAGGCGCTGGCGCGCGAGAGCGGCGCGAACTTCCTGTCGATCGCGACGTCGACGATCTTCAACAAGTACGTGGGCGACAGTGAGCAGAACACGCGCGCGATCTTCACGCTGGCGGCGCGCCTGTCGCCGTGCGTGATCTTCATCGACGAGATCGACTCGCTGCTGAGCTCGCGCGAGAGCGGCGGCAGCAACGAGGAGTTCACGCGCAAGGTGAAGAACGAGTTCATGTCCAGCTGGGACGGGCTGATGACCGACGAGAACCTGCGCGTGGTGGTGATCGGCTGCACCAACCGCCCGTTCGACCTGGACGACGCCGTGCTGCGTCGCTTCTCGCGCAAGATCCTGGTGGACCTGCCCGACGCCGAGCAGCGCGAGAAGATCCTGAAGGTGATCCTGCGCAAGGAGAAGGTGAGCGCGGACGTCGATCTGAAGCACATCGCCAGCGACGCGATGACGAAGGGCTTCTCGGGCAGCGACCTGTACAACCTGTGCCAGACCGCCGCCTACATGCCGGTGCGCGAGCTGATGGAGAAGGAGGAGAAGGAGCTAGCGGTGGACCGCAAGCCGAAGATGGACGCGTTCGGCATGCTGTCGCTGGAGGACGACGACGACGAGAAGATGGAGGTGGAGGAGACGAAGGAGGTGACGGTGCGTCCGCTGATGATGAAGGACTTCGAGAAGGCGTCGAAGGAGGTGGGAGCGAGGGGAGAGAGTGAGGGGTAGATCACGTTCAGCTTCGAGGAGAGCAACGCGGCGATAAAGGCCATCCGGGACTGGAACGAGAAGTACGGAGACAATGGGTCGAGGAAGTCGAACGATCTGTCGTATTATATCTGATTGGCTCTGTTTGTTGCCAGGAAGTGTACTAGTGGATGAGCTTCCAGGAGGGAGGTTGTTTCGTTAGATGGAGTGAGGAAGAGGGAGGGCAAAAAGAAAGCCTATTTGCAACGCGCGTTCTGATTCGCGAACGAGCCTACACTTCTCGCACCAGTTATGGAGACCATCTTTTGCTATTGCTTTCGAGAAGATTAGGTCCTTTAAAGAATTCATGTCGCGGATGTTCTCCGGAACATTCGGCTCCATCCGCTCCCTCCATCTGAAGCGAGCGGGGAGCGACCTGCTGTTTACCTGCCTTCCTAGGTACGGTTGCGCGGAGCGCGTCATGGGGATAGGGTCAACAGTTCCTGGCCGCACTGCGGTTTGTGTAATCGGAAGATTACGTTGGACAGAGAAATATTCATGTAGGCCGCGTTACACGCCTCGTGAGGGAGTAGGTTCGGCGACACGCCCTTCTGCTCGGAGAATTGCCGGTCCATCGCCATTTCTACGGCAAGGAGTTACTTAGCGAATTGATATGGATTTTCCGCTCGTCGTTTCCCCATTTTGTGTTCTTGTTCTTGTATGTCGTCTCCTCTACGCTTTTGTCAACAGTAATTACAATGCTCTGTTTGTTCCAGCAACCGCCTTCGGATCGGAGTATGTTTCCAGTTCATTTCCACTTCTCGTGCTTCATCGCGTAGAAGAAACCACTTTGCATTATGCATCCATGCGCATCGTTCCGAGGTTAAAAAACGAATGAATGAACCGAATGAAGAAGAGGGGAAGAAACTGGTGCGTCCAACCAGTGGATGCCCTCTGTTCGGAACCCATTCTTTCTATGCTATCCGCGTTTGCTAGAAACCACAAGGTGCTCACCACGCTGGGAGCGTGTGGCGTTGTCTGCAGCACCCTTCTGATTAACGAAAACAACCGGTTGTTCCGAGATCCCCCACTCTGACTCGCAGGATACGGTACAAGGAGTCCCTGAATCGGGCGCGAAGAACCGTGTACTTCTCCGGAGTTGTGGGCGTCGTCATCTTCGACTACTGGAAGTCCTTCCGTAATCTGACGGAGGGAACGGCAGAATACAAAGAAACTGAGCACATTGTGAATGCGCGTAATGCGCAGCGCATCTACCGCCTCTGCGAGTGACCGTCCCCCAGTCCGCTCATCTCTAGCCATCTCGGCGGTTACTTCGCCAAATTCGGCCAGATGGCTTCTACCATGAAGGGCAGGATTCCCGAGGAATTCACATCGTTGCTCGTGAAATGCCAAGTCGCGGTTTTCTACAATTGTCACTTCTAGGACAATTTGTCACCCATTCCCTTTAGTGATTTTAACCGCGTGATCAAGGAGGATTTGGGCGCGGATGCGAGCGAGCTGTTCTCCGAGGTGGAGAGCAAGCCCGTCGGCTGCGCCTCTCTGGCGCAGGTGCACCGAGGCAAGCTGAAGACGGGCGAGGAGGTGGCGATCAAGGTGCAATACCCCAGCGTGGCCCGCGACACGCAGGTGGACCTGCGGAACATGGAGATGGTGACGAAGCTGTGCGAGCGCATCTTCCCCCGCTTCCAGTACTCGGTGGAGGCGAATCGGGCGATTGACGCGTAGTGGTTTGTTCCCAAAGTACGTCAGACGGTGGAACGGGAGTTCAACTTCCTCCAGGAGACGGAGAATATGAGCGACTGCAGGGCCTTCTTCGCCAACAATCCGTCGATCTACGTCCCGAAACCGTACACGTCGTTGTGTTCCAAGCGAATCGTGGTGATGGAGTACATCGACGGCGTGAAGGCAAGCGATCTGGAGGGCATCGCGAAGATGGGTCTGGACAAGAAGGAGATCGGGCAGCTCTGCGTCCAGGCCTTCAGCGAGATGATCTTCAGCTTCAAGAAGCTGCACATGGATCCGCACGCGGGCAACCTTCTGGTGCGCACCATTCCGGGCACGACGAAGCCGCAGCTGGTGCTGATCGACCACGGCATGTACATGCACTTCCGCGAGGGCTTCAACCACGACTTCCAGCAGCTGTGGCTGGCGATGATCACGCAGGACAAGGCGAAGGTACGCGAGTGCTGCAAGCCGTGGCACCTGGAGGACGCGGCGGAGATTCTGATGATGATGTTCACGGGCCGTGGCAGCCGGCCGAACCGGAGGTGCGTGCGGCGTGCGGGCGTGAGCGGTAGACTGGGCGAGACGATGACGAAGGAGGAGGCGGAGCAGTTCCGGCGGCAGATGCAGGAGAAGATGATGAAGATGAGCAAGGAGGAGATCGCGACGCGCATGAAGAAGATGCAGGAGACGATGAAGAACCTGCCCATCGAGCTGGCGGCGGTGCTGCGCGTGCAGATGATGGTGCGCGTGCGGACGGGGCGTGAGGCGTAGCTGATCGGGCTGCTGCAGACGCTGGGCGTGTCGGAGAACGAGCGGCTGAACGGAATGACCTACGCGGCAGTGCGGTGGGCGTGGCGAGGCGCGGTGATGAGTAGAGGCTCCTTCGGCGGACAGGAGGAGGCGTTCGGCTACCTGCAGATGCTGAAGTGGCAGCTGTACCTGCTGATGTTGCGACTGCGGCTGTGGTGGGGAGACCTGGTGGTGGAGTACTATTATCGTCGCTATATGCGGATGGACTCAAGCGTCCACCCTCTCGCTTGACGTGTTTGTTGCAAACCTAGTTCCTAGTTGCAGAGGAAGCGGGGTTTGTTCTGTGTCATGAAGAGTTGCTTCTGATACAAACGAGTAGTTCTTTGCAACAAACACATCAACCAAGATTAGTTCTTAGGAATGGGAAGGGGAGCAATGCCGGACTGGAAGTGGCGGAGTCTCAGCTCGGCGCCTCTCACGACGGCCACGGGCGGAATCTCGTGTCTGGCCTCGTAGACGGCCTTGCAAGCCTTGATTGTGTAGTTGATGTGCGAGTCGTTCAGCTGGTTGCGGGGCACAGCGAAACGGACGAGGTTGAGCACGCCCTTCTGCTCCTCCTTCGTCTTCTGGTCGTACTCGAAGGCGAACGGACCCAACTCGCACGCGCGAATGCCGTAGTTTCTGAGCAGCTCGATGCAGAAACCCACGCCGGGGAAGGCGAGCGGCGTCATGTAGGGAATGCCCTCGAAGAACTGGTCCATGTCCAGGTACACAGCATGGCCGCCCGACGGCAGCACCACGGGCAGACCCTCCTTGGCAAAGCCCTCAGCGAGGCGACGCACCTGGTCGATTCTGCGCTTCAGGTACGTCTCCTTCTGCACCTCGAACAGACCCACGGCGCAGCACATCACGTCGCGGCCGCTGAGACCTCCATAGGAGTCGTTGCCGTACTGGAGGATCTGCTGCTCCTTGATGCGCGTGCCGATCTGCACCTTCTCGGTGGAGAACTTCTTGGAGAAGACGCCCTGGTCTCTGAAGGCGAGCAGACCGCCAATGTTCACGAGACCGTCCTTCTTCAGCGACATGGTGAAGCAGTCGCAGTACTGGAAGCACTCCTTCACGATACGGGGGATGCTCCACGTCTTGTAGGGCTCCTCGAACTCCTGGATGAAGCGCGCGTTCTCCACGCAGCGGCAGGCGTCGAACACCAGCGGGATGTCGTACTTGCGGCAGATGGCGCTCACCTCCTTGATGTTGGCGATCGACACGGGCTGACCGGCGGCCGTGTTGTTGGTGATGGTCAGCAGCACGATGGGAATTCTCTCCACGCCGTACTCCTTGATCACCTCCTCCAGGCGCTCCGTGTCCATGTTGCCCTTCCAGGGGTTCTCCGTCCAGATCTTCTCCACGGGGAACGGGTCGTGCAGGTTCTTGGCGAACAGATTCATGGGCTGGAACAGGTTGTTGCGCGCGTTGCCCTCCGTCGTGTCGAAGAAACCGTTCGAGGGGATGATGTACTTCACCTTGTCGCCCGTACGCTCGTACAGCACCGTGTGCAGCGATCTGTACAGCAGGTTCTCGGCGCAGCGGCCCTGCGGGCAGATGAAGAAGTTGGGGCGCTCCAGCTGGAAGGTGCCGCCGTTGACGAAGCCGCCCTCGTAGGGGGTCAGCAGCTCATTGATCAGCTCCTCGTTGCTGGCCTCGTCGGTCAGCACCTTGTAGACCAGTCTTCTCTGCTCGTCGCCGCGCTCGAAGAGATCACGGGCCGCATCCAGCAGGCAGTAGTAGCCGTGGTTTCTGCCGTAGGCCTCGTCGCCGCGCATCAGGGCGCACCACTGGACGTCGGTCATGGAGGAGGATCCAGAGTCCGACAGGTAATCCACAGTAATCATGGGCGAGGGGAAGGAGAACATATTGTACTCGGTCTTCTTCAGGATCTCGCTGCGCTCTTCAACGGAGCAGTCGCTATCCATGAGTACACAACCGTATCCTGTACCGAGTGTTGCGGACGACGTACTGGTAGGCAGTGGGGACAGGGCAGTCGAGTTCGGCAGCGGGAACGAAAGGCATGATAGAAAGCTTACAAAGGATAAATAATTATGAAAAACGTGAAATGCAAGAATGGAGTAACCGTGGAACCACGACGAATGCGTGGATATGACCCAGTTCGAAGGGAGGCGACGCACGCCTTTGGGGCCCATATAATCGCCATCTCTCTTCGCATAAACACTATTCTATGTGCGGTTTTCGTCCTTTCCCATCACCCCTTCACTGGACCCATCGTGAGATAATCGCCACCACACTTCGATACGCGCGAGCACACATCAGTACAATTGGGAGCGATCCGCGGATTTGCTGCCTGCCATGGGATGGAATCCATAATCCCAACACATAGACGTGATATCAAGCTGTGTTTTCAATCACTGGGCATGGTGCAAGAATGGCAGCTGGATTCAAATGGTTTGTCAGCCCTCGACTGCGCAGTACAACCACGTGGATTTCATTCCTTGAAGAATCCCATACTGCCACACGCCGATCCTGACGACGAATGAGTGTGGCGAAGGAGAAGAAGGTGTTTCGTTACGGAAACTTCGACCAGTGCGTCGTGTGGGGACTGGGTGAGGATTAGCTACTACGGCTATCGATCCACCGCGTTGAGCGATTCGAAGGAGAAACCCAATGTAGCGGACTTGAAGTGGGCTCTCCCTGTAGATTTGGAACGATCCCCGTCTGTTGGTGATGAAGAAGAAGTATTTCAAGAAGAAGGACATTCTGGACATCGGCTGCAATGCCGGCTACTTCACAATCTCGTTGGCGGAGCATTTCCACCCCAAGATGATACTCGGGATTGATATTGATGGCATCTTAATTCACAAGGCACGGAAAGTGCTGGTGGAACGCAACGCCGAATTGAGTGGGCATGGTCACTGTGATTCACGCGCTAGATCCGAACAAACACATGCAACTGCCGGAGCAAACCAAGAGTAGTGCGGGCGATTTCTCGGAGGACAGCGACAGCGATTCCAAGCAGAGCGCCGAGCTGCTCTCTTTCAAGCACTACCACTTCAAATCCGCAGCATCGTTCGATGCGGGCAGCATCCCCGCAGAGCGCCCCGAATCCTTCTTCCGTTCCTTCCCAAACAACGTGTATTTCAAGCAGGAGGACTTCCTCCACAACACGCACTACGGCGACTGCTACGATACCATCACATGGTGGACGCATCGCGTTGCATTCATCGGTAGTTTCTCCGTATCGAAGTGGGTGCACCTCAACTGGGGCGACGACGGCCTGCTGTACATGCTGCTCAAGATGTACTCGCTTCTGAAGGAGCATGGCCGGATCATCATCGAGTACCAGTCGTGGTCCTCCTACCGCAAGAAGAGGGCCTACTGCAGAGAGATCGCGGCCGTGTACCCAACGCTGCATCTGCGCCCGGAAGCCATTCCGACGATCTTGGAGCGTCTCGGCATGCAGCTGATCTCCAACCGAAAGCCCACCTCCAACGTCAACATCCCGTCGCACATAACAAAGGGCTTCAATCGCAACATCGCCGTGCTGAGGCGAGTTGGAGATGCACTGCCACTGGACTTCCGCGAGGTGACCGTGACGAATCTGCGGGAGAAGTACGATGTGAAGAGCCTCATCGAGGGCTTGGAGGAAGCATGACATGTTTGTTGCAGGAAACAGAACAACAGCAGCAACTCTTCTTCTCGGGACTGGCCGCAGCATCGCTCGGCGAAACAGGCTTCTCTGCGCCATAGCTCCTCGCGGCGTAAGAGGCGGCAGCGCATCTCCTCTCCACAATGCTGTCGGAGAGTGAGGTAAACAGCGCCGTCACTCCATCTCCCGTCTTGGCAGACGTGAAGACCGCCTTCGCGCCAATGGACTCGGCGTACCGAGTCACCGCGTCCCTATTCAGGGTCTTGGCGAGATCGATCTTATTGCACGCCAGCATCACAGCAACTATAAGTGATACAGCAAACACAACATCACATTCTCTGCCAACGTTGTTGCTCTTCAGTTCCGCCAACCACTTGTCCAGGGAGTTCATACTATCGGGATTGGAAGCGTCAAATACCAAAATCGCTAGGGAATGAGAGACGAGCCAAAGTTCCACCTCCGTCGACATCTTTATAGTACAGGGCACTCATGGACCGGAACACCTCCTGACCTACTCCTCACTCCCCTCTCCTCTGATTGAACCGGCTGTATCCCAAATCTTCATGGTGTTGCTCACATTCCCGCAGGTTACCGTTTTCATCAAAAAGGAAGCACCGATGGTCGTGGAGCAGTGCTCATTGAAGCGACCTCGCACAAACCGAATCGATAGGCACGTCTTCCCCACATCTACCCCTTACGAACCAAAGAACGGCACCCACCCGGAGGACCGATGACGACCACCTTGGATTCAATGGAATTCATTCCTCGATAACTCACCTTATGGGCAGAACACAAATGCCCCGTTCTCCGTTGAATTGTATGGAAACGGCGTTATTGAGGTGATACGAACTAGGAGCAGCAAAGACCATTTCCATCTTCATCGAAATGCTTTCGTCCGCAGCGCGGCTTGGTTCTCGTCTTCTCTGCTTGAAGAGAGCCTTTTCAGCATCCAGTGCAATGGAGGCCCTGGTTTTGAGGAGTGGCTTTCTTTTTGCTTCGTTCCACGTAGACAGCGACTTCGAAGAGACGATCGAACATATTGCGCAGCTTGAATCCAAGAAAGTCACCATGGAGAGTGTGCTGTGTCTTTCTCCCTTCAAACGCAGTCAAACAATCAGTATCCGCTGCGCAGCTGAAACACCTGAGTTCAGTGTTCCAGGACCTCCATTCCTGCCAAGTGGAGCGACTCATCCTCTTTCGTTATCCTCTTTCTTCCCTATCACAGACAGATGATTCAATCGATGGAAGAAAGGCGGACGCCTTGTCCACGCTCATTCGGCTCCCTTCCTTTGCCTCCTTAATCGATTTGAATTTGACGAGTTGCATTATCCATTCCTGTTGACAGTAGGCACGTCCCTCTCACCCGATTCCCTCTCTCTCCTGTTCTCTGCACTCTCCGACAATGACGTCAAGCTTCGCTATCTAGAGCTGGATTGTACTGCTTTCGCATCACCATCACCCCTAGCGAATCCCACTCTCGAAGGCGATCTCTCTCCTCTCGCTTCCTTCCCCTCTCCGCTGCAGTCTCTCTCCGAGCTCTGCTTGGATGGTGCTTTTCACCTGCTTCTCTCACATACAGCTGACTGCATCACGTCCTCTTCCCTCCACACGCTTCTCACCCTATTGGAGACGAATACGCTTTCCCAGATGACCTCGCTCCATCTCCGAGGCAATCCCATTCCACGGAAGTCATCGATAGAGAATGAACTGCACGATGCGGACGTGAAGTTGCTTCTCCCCTCCCTGGATACGTACTGTCCTGTACTGCAGACACTCGGCCTTTCCTGTAACCAAATGACGGACGAATCACGCGTAGATAACCCCATCACGCAGAATGGCCTCGAGTGGATGAAGTCCTTCTTCCAGAAGGGGTCCATGGCTTCGCTGTCGGAGCTGCAGATACTGAGTTGGAAAGCGGAGTGCTCCTCACTGCTAGTCCCCGATTTCCAGGGAACCCCGAAGATGCGCGAGCTGCAGCAGGCGTTCTGCCAAGGACTCCAGCCGCTGGATAAGAACATGGCTGCGTTTTGCACATTCTTCCGCCATGGCGCGGAGATAGACGAAGACGACCTGAGCGACTTCCTGGAGGACGACGACGAGGACTCCCACTCCACAACCATTGTCCTTTAGAGCGGGTTTGTTTGAACACATGACTGAATTCGGGGCGTTTTTCGCTCGCCTTTTTTCTCCTTCAGGATTCAACATTTTGGCTCGCCGACAATGCAGAAACAAGAGAGAGTGGACAGAGAGACGGTGCGAGTGTCTCCAAAGCGGCTAATGTGTAGACTTGCCCGTTTTTGATTCGCGTGTTCATTCGCAAGAACGAGGATTTCAAGTAGATAAAATGATGGTGTCAACGCTAATGTGCTAGAGAAAGAGAGTTTTCCGTGAAGGGCGATGTTCCGAGGAACTGCGAGATCAACATCCACACTTGGTTTGCGAGCGTTTTGTATTGGTGACAGAATAGGAAGGACGCGACGCTGAAGGAGCTCTGCTCCCTGATAAAGCAGGTGAACGAGGATGCGCGACGGAGATCCGCAGTGTTGGACTTTTCCTCCTGGTACGAGTGCAACTACTAGAGTCACAGCTAGTTTCTTTGTTCGCGAAGGCAGATACCAGTTCCGCCACCTGGGAGAGGTGAGTGCGTCGAAGCCTGGAAGAAGCGACCGCGTTACGCTGGGCAGCTGCCGCTTCCAGCCGGGAGATCACTTGTGCGTGGTGATTCGTGAGCGTGACAACTAATTCTATTCCTGTTAACTATATATCCCGGAGTGTTTGTTCGAGGGATATATACGCAAGCATCACTTTGTGAGAATGAACCCGTTTGACAACCCCAGCAAGGACGCGCTGGACTCCTCAACCGACTCGTCATCATCCAGCCGCTCCATCGACAGGGCCAACTCGGAGGAGGTCAATCGCTTGATGGAGGAGTTGGTTCCCCGAGAAATCACGCCGAAGGAGATTCACGAGGAGGAAGACGGCACGACGATAACGACTTGTCTGACGAAGATCGACTCCATTCGCCAAACCATCAAGCAGATTGAGGATGCGAACTGCGCGCTGAAGAAGGTGATTCACTCCTATGAGCTGGAACAGCGGCCGGAACAGCGCGCGAGTCTGCAACGCACCATCGCCTCCATCATCCAGAAGACGAACCAAATCGCCGCACACAGCCGGGTGGGTTCGCTCCTTTGAAGTTAGTACTAGCTGTCTCTGCAGACCCTGAAGCTGGAATACAACAGCCACGTGCGAGAAAACGCCTCTGCGAGTGTGTACAAGTGGGTGACCTGCTTTGTCTGTCACGCAGCCTCTACTCCCAGTCCTACGCGGCCATCGCGCACACCTTCGTGGACTCCATCACCGCCTATCAGGAGCTGCAGCGCAAGTATGAAAGGCTCCTTGAGAAGAACTACGAGCAGCCCGCCTTCTTCGAGGAGACCACCCCGCCCGCCGACTCGCCCTCCTCCGGTCCCATCGTGTCATTCAGCAGTGTGGTTGATTCGCAGCACGTCGGCGCCACGGTGCAGCACAAGCTCGTTGAAGCCTGCATGGAGAGCCAGCTGCAGTACAGAGTCCACCAACCGAGTCCTGCTCACCGGTAGGAAATGAAGCGCATCCAGGAGAGCATGAAGGAGATTCAGCAGATGTTCCTCGACCTGGCCCTGCTGGTGGACGAGCAGGATGAACTCATCGATCAGGTGCAAGTGAACGTATTCCTTCCTCCTCCTCTCTTCTCCAGATTGATGACACCACGGACAGAGCGAACCGCACAGAGGCCGAGCTCCGAGGAGCCATTAAGCGCATGAAACGGATGCGAAAGCTGAAATGCTGCGTGGTTTGCACGATCGTCGTCCTTCTGGTGATTGCCGGCTTGTTCGGCATGTTGCTCGTCAAGGCAGCACTTTTGGCTGTTTGTTGCTCTCCCGAGTTGCATTCCCTTCTTCTCTGCCGTGTTCAGCCACTGGGAAGTGTTCTCTCATTTGTATCGCATCCGATGGCAGCAGCGATACACACATGAAATTCGTTTTCGATGCGCCATGGCATGTCGAAGGACTATCGAGTGAAACGAATCCATCCGAAATCGCCCCTTCTTCCGGACCTGGTTCTCGTTTTTCATTGTTTGATTATTATGCCTGCCAGAGATTTCACTAAGCAAGAGTCCATTCTGTTCTACTCGAACGTGGTCATCGCCGTCATCGGCGTCTTCTTTACCACCATCTTTTCAAAGGTGGGACGTCCCTCATTCTCTTCATCCCACTAGACCACGCTGAGCTCCATTGCTTCCGGAATCGTGTCGTCCATGTTTGTGGCTTGTGCAGCGAGTGAGGAGTAGCATTTCCAAGTCTGCTTCCGGAATTGCCTTCTTCGGCATGTTTATCCTGCTGCTCGGAGCCCACTTCTGCAGAGGCTGGGATATTGCTGTGTGTTTTGTTTGTCGTGTTCACTCGTAGTACCTCGTTATCCAGATCCTCATTCTCGTGTACATTGTCGGCGCCAGCATCATGTGCTTCGCCGTTGCCGCGATCATCCCCGCCTTCAACGATCTGTCCGATCCGGACTATAAGGAGTACTTCGTGTCCGGTAGCAAGAGCATCCTGACGCTGATTCAGGACAACAAGAGTCTCCAGGAGCTGTATCCCTATTTGGAGGAGACCCTGGGCTTCTGCGGTCTCTACGACTTCATGGATGTGCTGGGCGCCGGCTGCGCGTATTCCAGCCAGCAGGCGTGCACATCGCCGAAGTACACCTTCCTGACGCTGGTCACCTCGCTGATCACTTCGATCTTCAAGGCCTGCGGAAGCAGCTTCATCGTCCTCCTGCTGGTGGAAATCGTGTTCCTCGTGATGATCATCATCGCCAATAAGTCCACCAAGGACCTGAAATCCTCCAACCGCATGCCTCTGATGCAGTCCGCCCCTCAGGCTCCTGGCATGTACCAGGCCACTCCCTACAACGCGGCCAACCCTGCGGGCACCACCTCCGTTCAGATGACTCGTGTATAATGGAGTGTTTGTTTTACCAACGGAGCTTCCACAGAGATCTGCTTCTGCTCCATTGGCGCTGCGTGACCCACGATGAACTCATTGAACTGGCTCGATACAGGCTGTATTCAAGTGGGCCCTGGCTTTTCGCTGAACTCTAGCATGTGAAGCTCCCGGTAGCGTGCACAGTCCTCAGCTGCGCGTTCATTAAGGACGGATCGCAAGCATTGCTGACGACCCAGAACGGGTGCTATGTCGCCCATCTGAAGGATAACTGGGAGTGCGAGCACCTCTTCCATCAGAGCGAGTCGCCGATTCGGGTCGTGAAGGTGGTGCCTTGCCCCTCCGCTCTCCGTATCCTGTGCGTGTACTCCAACTTCGCCTCTCTCTTCGAAATCAAGAACACGGAGAACGATTTTTCAACGACCATTCTTAAGACCTACTACGGCTTCCCGAGCCCGATTCTTTGCTGTAGACGGATGTGGAATACATTACGAGTAGGCGATACACAGGAAAGCCACTTTGTTCTGGTGGATCACGAAGGTACGGTCGTGGTGCAAGCCTACGATTCCGACGCTCCCGTGTGCACGATCCACTACAGCGCCGTCGAGGAACTGTGCTCCATGAAGTCGGTCAGTCGCCAGTTCCGCCGCATTCGCAAGGTGGCATTCAACAAATCGGGAAGCAAAGCTCTCTTCGCGTTCATTTCCTCCGAAATCTGCTGCGTGTACGATCTAGCCCATCCGGACAGGCCGGTCAGTTTTATCACCATCCGCAGCTGTCCTCGCTCCGTCAGGAAGCATAACGTGCCCAATCGGTTCCGCTCCTTCACCTTCTTCGAGAATGACATGATTCTCCTTCTGACGGACATGGAACTGTACAAATGGAACTATCTCGCGACGCCGCCGGACAAGGCGCAGATCACCTGTCTGTTCTCCATCCAGAAGAAGGTGACTCTTCGCGACATCGCATGCACATCGACCGGCGGACTGATCGGTGCTCCTCATCCCACCATCTGACTCGCAGAGATCCTGTCCACGGAGGGCATCTCCCTCTTCTCGCTCACGCGCCAGGAGGGCGAGATCCTGCACGAGCGCACACCAGCCGAGGGTGCCACGCATCTCAACACCATCCACCTCACACGCGTGTGCTCCTTCGACTCCATCCTCGACTCTCCGCACAAGAAGTACACCCTCCGTGGGGCCCCCACTTTTCGATGACACGTAGTGGTGAGTCGCGAGATCCCGGGGCTGCTGCAGTACACCTTGCAAGTGCCCGACAGTATGATGAAGTTGCGAAAGAAGCACGCGGTGTTCGGCTCCTACAAGAACGAGCACCTGCTGCCCGCGTCGCCACCCTCCACGCGCAGCGACTCCTTCGTGGGCAGTGAAGTGTGAGTGCTGGGCGAGGGCGTGACGACCAGAGCGTGCGACATGGAGGAGGTGGCGAGCAGTCTGAGCGTCAGCGACTCCAACTCAGGGCTGTCTCTGCTGCGCTTCAGCCTGCCCAAAGGCGTGTTGGTGGTGGGCTACGACCTCCTTCAGACGCGCGTCGACGTGACCGTTTCCTTCCACCGCGAGCTGGACGGCGTGGGCACCAGCGCCGTCTCCACGCTGTCCCACACCTCCTTCAGCAACTCCACCACGCAGCTCACCACCGCCTCTTACGCCGGTCTGGTCATCGACGGTGAGTGTGGCGGCGCGGCGTGAGGCGTAGTGCGACCGGAACAGCCCAACGCGCGGCTGGAGGGCGTGATGGACTACGTGCGCACGCGCGTGCACACGCTGGTGGAGGAGACGCGCGCCACGCCCACCAGCGCCGACGGCAAGCACGCGCTGAAGGCGCCGAACCGCCTGCGCACGCTGCTGACGAAGATTCTGGTGGTGGCAGCGGCGTGTATTCATTGGTAGAGACTGTTTGACGACGTGAACCACGCGCTGCCCGTGGAAACCAAACCAGCAGCGAGTCAAACGGAGCGCGCGGACGAGGGTGAGGCGAAGGAGGGCGAGGTGGGAAAGAAGGGTGCCGTGGAGAACGACGATTTCTTGGTGGAAGCGCCCAGTCTATTCTTCGCCGTGATGTGGTAGGGGTGAGGGGGGTCCCCCACTTTTAGCAACGACGTGATGATCCGCGTGACGAACGACCGCGTGCTGCACGGCGTGGACCTGGCCTCGAACCCGCCGATGTCGTACTACAAATTCAAGCACGTGAGAGAGAGAGAAGACAGTGACGGCTAGTTCGAGAAGCGTAGCAGCTACGACGAGAGCGAGAGCGAGAGCGAGGGCGCGCTGTTCGCGGAGAGCGAGAGTGAGAGCGATGGGTCCACACACAAGCAGATGTGCTCGCAGTGTAGCATGGTCCACCTGTGGGTGTGGGCGGCGGGCGTCAGGCGTAGGGACGACTCGCCGTGCATCACCCACCACTCCTCCTTCATCACGCTCGACTACTCCCAACACAACCTTCTCTCCCTCCTCCACGCCGCCTTCGTCTTCCCGCGCCTCAGCGTCACGCCCTCGCCCGCATCCATCGCCACCATTGCCGACGCCGCGCAGCGCACGCTGGACGCGCTGAGCGCGCTGCGCAACCCCGCGTACCTCTGCGACATCAACCGACGCATCATTCTGGTGAAACTCCTCAAGGCGCTGTTCACGCACGTCGCCACCAAGGCCAGCAACGGCGCCGTGTTCTTCGTGCGCAGCACGCTGAACCACTGCTGGAACAGCGTGGTGGAGGAGGGCGACCTCTTCTCGCTGGCAGTGCTGGTGGCCTACTGTCGCGTCTACAGTCGCGCCATGAAGACGGACGTGTTGCAGTGTGTGGAGAACAGCAAGCGCGTGGACGCCGACAACATGCTCATCGCGCTGGCGGAGGTGTTCGACCGGCGGCAGTTATGGGGCCGCAAAATGGAAACGCTGAAATACGTCCTGAATTCGGCCAAGCTGGCCCATCACTTCATCGTCTCCTACGACTGCCCCAACGGCCCCAAGGATTCCCAGTCCTCGTCCTCCACGCCGAACAACGTCCGGAACTCGCGCAACCGCAGCGCCGAGGACGAGGACGCGACGCCCGCCAGGCGCGGTAGTGCGCGGACCACCGAGGGCGTGGTGACGGAGTTCTCCTCCACGCCCGGAGACGAAAACGAGGGGTCCCCCACCGGCATGCTGTGCGCAGTGTGTCGGCAGCCGGTGCAGGGTCTGTTCGTGATCTGCCAGTTTTGCCGGCACGCCTTTCACGTGGCGCACTACAGGGAGTGGTTCGCCGCCAACGAGTATTGCCCCGTCGTGGACTGTCACCACTGCTGTAACCATAGTCAGACGGCCGATGCGAGTCCGTTGTGTGTTTCTTGCAACAAACCCACTGTAGGGATTGATCACTCTTCTTTTCCACTGGAATGGATGTTGAGGATGAGTGCCAATTGGGCGGTCCTCCTGCGGAATCGACAGTTTGCGCGGGAAAAGGAGACTGATTGCATAGATGGCGGGTTCTTCGATTGTATACTCTGACAGTGATCGAGAAGAGTGTTCGAGGCGAACCTTCTTGGATGTAGTAGGGAGAATCGAGCAGCCGTTGTTTTTGCCTCCCTTCGATGTTTCCGACTTGTTATCCACATCGTCGTTGGACTCCTATCGTCTCCTATCAGCAGAGAAGGGGAGGGAGGTTTATCCGTCCATGGAGGAAGTGTGGACGCCCATTGCACCTCTGCCCTCTGCCGATATCGAGTCCATGCTGGAAACGATGAATGGAGATGTCCCGGAAGGAGAAGACATGGCATGGCTGCCGAGCTGGATTGACAACGCGCAACCGCCGTCCAATGAGAAACGGTCTTACGAATCCTATCTCCGGCTATGGAGGAAGTATCTCACTTGTCTGCTATGCACCGACAAATCCTCTCAGTTCCAGCGAAAGCAGGAGCTACGCTCACTGGAAAACGAACTGGTGCGATGGGTGGGACAAATCGACTTAACCGGCATTCCAGAAGATGTCCAGAGTATCCAGAGTGTTCTAGGGCACTTTGATGTGTTTGTGATGACGGAGAATGTGCAGAGTCGTGTCGTTTGCGTTTCCATCCCGTAATCCCTAGTTGCTGAAGCAGTCGTGGAGCTGTCTCTATGTTCCGTCCCTCTTCTACTCCTCCTTTCTTCGCTACCTGATCAACAGTCCCAGAAGGAGTGAGGCTGTCATTCGCAATTGCACTTCCTTCGCCTCCCAGCAGTTCGCTCTCTTCCTCGTCGAGTCCCTCACCTACACCGTGTTGCTTCATCTCTTCCACGACAAAAATCAGGCCGTTTTCCGCCATTGCTTTCATCTCTTCTTTTCTGCCTGCGAAGAAGCCCAAGTCAGTTGCGGCGTGTCTCTTCTTCCTCTCCTCTCTTCCCCTCTTCTTCCCTCTCCGTCCCATCTCTCTCTCTGCCTTCTTCTCATTCTTCGCATCTACCGCTCCGACCACCCTAATCTGGCCGATTTGTGGAGCTTCTCCTCCATCCAACCCCTTCTCGTGCGCTGGCTCGCACTGCTTCGCGATCATGCAATTGATTCTTCTCTCTGGCGAATCATGCATCGCGTGTTCGCCTGCAGTCAGTTTGGCGCCACCACAAACGATTGGAAGGAGCTGCTCAGTCTGTTCCAGTCCCACTTCCCCAAAACCCTCCCCATGCCCACAGCCACCGAAACTGGGTCGTTTCCAGCAATCGGGTCACCCTCGATGCTGTCGTCACCAGACCGGGAGGAGTCGCAACAGGCGGTCGGTTTCGCTGCGTGAGTCCGAGCCGCGTGCTTGAGGTGTAGAGAGCCCATGCTGACTCCAGCCATTCACAACACCCTTCTGGGCAACCCACCACACGGCGTTGATGACATGATGTCTGAAACACATCACACTTCGCGGGACCTGCTGGATACGAGCGCGCTGTTCGAGACATTACGGTGTGTGTTCCGAAACTGCCGGAGTGTGGTGCTGAAGAAGGCGACGATGAACCTGCTGTTCGCGATCAATAACGCGACGAACGACTTTTCCCTCCAACTGGTGTTCGGGGTGTATTTGTTCCTGGTGTATGCCAACAACCAGGAGGAGGCGAGCGTGGGGCAGAATCGCAATCTGCTGAAGGAGGCGAAGAAGCGCTTCGGCGAGCAGAGGGAGTTTTATCTGGTGTTGTGCTATGCGGCGATGCTGAACACGCAGATTCAAAAACGTGGGGGTGTGGGGGCGTGAGATGAGGAATAGAACTATTCATGTTGTATTTGAAGGAGTATACCGAATGTGTGCATCAAATCAGCGAGGAGCAGACGGACTTGAGGTACATTTCCCTCCAACTCACGACGAACCTGTTTCTCTTCCATTCGTCTTCCTCCTGTCTCCCTCTCCTATTCGACTCTCTCCCTTCTCTTCTCCTGTCTCCCACTCCTCCTCTTTTTCCCCCTTTTTTGACCCTTCTCTCGCACGTCACCCATCTACTGTCCTTCTTCGCTTCTCCGCTCTCCTCTGCCTCGCTCACTTCTCTCTTCTCCTCTCTCACCTCCTTCTCCTCTTCCTCTCTTCCTCCTTTCTTTCTCTCTTCCCTTCACACCTCCATCTCCTTCTTCCTTCAACACCTCTTCTCCACGTACCACACCCTCACCGCCTCCTTTCTCTTCTCCTCCTCTCTCTTCTCTCTCCTCGATGACTACTTCCTTGTCGTCGACTCTGCCCTCTCACACACTCCGTCTATTCCACCTCCCATTCTCCTCCTCCTTCTCTTCACTCACACCATCACACATCACCCAACCACTCTCTTCCAACACGCCTCTCTTCCCATCCCACCGGACTGTTCTTCTCTCTCTTCCTTCGCTTCGTTCCTTCCCACAGTTCCCATCGCCTCTCAGAAGGAGTTTCAAGATCTTCTCAAACAGTACGTCCAAAATGTCTTCGATTTTTGGAATGCTATGATGAAGCACAAAGAGTACTTGTCTCTGCAGAGGCAAGTGCTTTCGATGGAGTGGATTGTGGTGATACTGAAGAATTCCTCCCTTTTTCTGGAGCCAACAGTGTTGAAGGCGATTCTGGAGTCCTTCTTCCCGATGCTGCCGTTGGATTGGTCGGAGGATTTCGTGGACTTTTCGGGCATCTTCTTCCTCCCTCTCATTGACCGATTTCAGGGCTTTTTCGAGTATCACCATCACGTCCTTCTGCGCAACTGCAGAAAAGCCTTCTTCTTCTCCGTCCTCAAAGATACCGAAATCCCCACGATTCTGGTGTTCTTCCGAGTGCTGTCGAAGCCTTTTCGCCTCAGCCTTCTTTCTCTGCTGGGACTAATCAGCGCCTTCGAGAACGACGGCGTGGTTCACTTCCTGAAGGCCTTTCTGGAGTGTGGGGTGGCGGAAAAGACGGCTCTTTCCGTCAAGAGCGAGGAGGTTCTGAAGGATGCGACGGCGACGAGTCTGAGCGACGAGGAGTTGTCTGTGGTGACGCATGTTGTGATTCAGGTGTGTGTGAACGGTCTGTGCCACCTTTCTCGCCTCAGCAGCGACGGAGCGGCGAAGCTGGAGGAGTGCGCGGGCTTCCTGCTAGAGTTGACGGAGTCGATCGCGTTGCTGAGCGACTCGCCGCTGCACTGCGACGCCGAGGCGGAGGGCGTGTTGCGCGACTGCGTGGCATGGGTGAAGGGGCAGGAGGAGGCGAAGGAGCGCGTGGTGGGCTACTGCAAGGAACACTCGCTGCGCGTGGGCAACGGTGGTGTGGTGGACTTCTGCGGACAGCGCTGCGTGCTTTCCTTGGGCGACCTGCCCGCCTCCTTCTATCCGCGCGTGAACGAGTATCTACTCCAGTTTGCTTCCCTTTGTCGTGTTTGCAACAAACACTCGAAAATGACAGCAAATAGGCCAGGAGCGACTCGTCCTTCAGCTCCTCGATCACGTAGTCACGTAACGCCTCCATCTCGTCCTCGTCGCTTTCCCAGCCACTCCGCACGACCAGCTCATACGCGTCCTTGTACTGCTTCGTCTTGATGTGATGGACGATCCACGCCTTCAGCAGCGCCGGCTCCTCGCAGCACACATTCACACACTCCCGGTACGCGTCGGACAGGAACAACGTCTCGAACTGCCCCGCCGCCACCATTCGCCTCACCACGCGTGCGAACACGCTCCTGTACGCGTCAATGACTCTCCCCTCACATGTGATGAAGGGAAGGATGCTCGCCGCGTCGCCCGTGTCTCCCAGCCGCAGCAGGAGGGCCACACGCTCGTCATCGCTCATCACAAACAGCAGAAGGTCGCACAGAAGGCGGGTGAGTTGTGTGTCCGTCGCCTCCACACACTTCATCCACTCCCGCACCGCGGCCTCCACCTCTTCCTTCATGCACTCACACACGCCCTCGCACACCACTCGCACGTCCTCCTCTCTCTCCACCACCACTTGCTTCGCACACGTCTTCAGCTCGCTCACCACACGTCGCACGGCTCGCACCACCTCCTCGTCATTAATCCACGCCCGTCCCTCGTTCTCCATCACCACTCGCACCAACGCCACCTTCACGCCCACCGCACCCTCCACCGCGCCGCACGCCAGCGCTAGTTGCTTCAGCACCAGCGCGTCCGTGATCTTTGCCTTCTGCACCACGCCACACACCCACCACAACACATCCACATTCTCCTTGTTCGTCCGAATCGTGTTCACCAAAAACACCTGATTTCTGACCTGCGCCAACACATCGCCTCCCACGGGAATCCCGAACTTCTGGCAGTTCTCCTGCACCCGGCACAGCGCCGCCTCCTTCTCCAGCACGCTTATTTCTAACAATTTCCGCTCTTTGCTCGACACACTGGACAGCAACGCTTCGCTCTGCGGGTGGCTTTGCAGTACACGCGCCACAGCACAATTCAGCAGGTATTTCGCACTTGGTGAAAACAGCTCCGATTTCGTCCGGAGCAGACGCGTGGCCTCCGCCGCAAACAGCGCGAAATCGATGGAGAAGAAACCCTCCAGCATGTACACCAAACCCTCCACGCACGCCTCCTCCTTCTCCTCCTGCCGCGCCTGCTCGCACAGACCCGTCGTCTCCACCTCCACCTCCATCTTCAGCAACGCCTCCATCGCGTGTTCCGTCATCTCTTGATAGTCAAGGCCGCACTGGTCACTGATCGCCTCCATCACGCCGTGCAGGTACCAACACCCCACCGCCTCCGCGTTGAACACGAACGCCTTCTGCTCCTCCTCCGTCGCCGTCTGTTGCACGTTCTCGCGCTGGCGCCGCAGCAGGCTTGTCACGTCCGCCACGCCTCTCTCTCCGCCGGTGTTCCTTCGCTTGAACTCGCGCGCCACGCGCACCGCCGCGGGTCGCTTCCGACCGGCGTTCTCACCCGTCTCGGCCTGCTGGGTGTGCTGGGTGTGCTGGGTGTGCTGGGTGTGCTGGGTGTACTGGGTGTGCTGGCTATGCTGGGTGTACTGGGTGTGCTGGGTGTGCTGGGTGTACTGGGTGTGCTGGCTATGCTGGCTGGAGCGCCACTGCAGGAAGCACAGACGGTAGTACTGATTCTTCAGCTGCGCCCCACAGACGCAGGCGGCGCTGGCAAACACGCCCTCCAAGAAGGGTTGGAGCGAGGCGAAGTGTTTCCGCACCTGGCAGGCGTCCAGACGACCGCGTAACGAGGCGGGAAGCGAAGGTTCGCCGAGGCAGAGACGCGCCCACTGGGCCTGGGCCACCGCGCCCACCAGCTCCACACGACAGGCGCGCGTGAGCTGACTGCGGGCATCGATCTCCGCTTCTGGCAGTGTGGTCGTCTCAGCAGTATTCAGCAGTGCTGAGTGGCACAATTCGAGGGCTTTTCTGGAAGCATCGATACGATCCTGGCAGAGCGGGCAGGGGAAGGTGGCGCAGCGCTGGTCCGCGGGGTGCTGGTACTTCTGCGCCGCTGCGAGGCAGGCGCGCGCGAGGCGGCAGGCGTCTGCGACGGGCGGAAAGGATGTGATGAAGGCGGAGAGCGCTAGCCACTCGGGCGGCGCGGGCGCGGCAAGTGCGGCGTCGAGGAGGTGGAAGAGGACCTGGTCCATGGACAGTGCGGCGAGTGAAAAGACGAGGAGGTAGTGAGGGTAGTTATACCATGTGACTAGAGGGGCCAGCTGCGCCCACGGCTCGCGCAGCAGTGCCTTGACGTCCGTTTGTGGGAGCAGGGTCTGGTGGGCGGCGGTGAACTCGAGCAGGCGCAGCAGGCGCGTGGCCTCGGCGGCGGTGGGCGGCGGCAGGAGTGGGAGGAGAAAGGACAGGAGAAGAGAAAGCAGCTCGTACTCCGTACCAGACACGGCCTCCACCGCCTCCTCCAACACCGCCTTCAGCTCCTCTCGCGGGAGAATGGCGGCTATATGGGCCAAATACGTCTTCAACAGCGCCGCGTCGTGCATTCCCACCAACGCGGCGATCACGTGCTTGGCGGCCTCGAAGGGCGCGACGTGGGCCACGGCGCATAACTGTTCCACCTCCTCGAAGGAGTGCCTACGCCTCACGTCCCGCGGTTATCCGCACTTCCTCTGCTGCACGATCTCTGGCAGGCACTGAAGCACCGTCTCGCGCGTCAGCTCGGTCACCCGGCAGGAGGCGTGCAGGAGGCGGCGCCAGCGCAGAACCAGCTCCTTCTCGCGGAACACTGCCAGACAGCGCGCGTCGTCGGTCAGAAAGGCGTACGCCTTGCCGAGGAGACTGAGTCGTGTGGCGATGGGCGTGGGCAGCGGCGCGGCGGTCTGAATCGCAGAGAGAAGGAGACGCGTCGCTTCGGCGCGCGTGCATTTGGCGAGACAGGCGAGCAGCACGAAGGTGTCTCCGCTGTAATAGAGAAGAAGGCGGTGCAGAGCCTGGTCGAAGAGGAAGGCGACGGGCTGGTTGGAGAAGGAGGCGAGGGTGTGTGGCGAGGGTGCGACGGACCGAAGCGAGGGCTGGGAGTGCACGAGCTGGGCGACGAGCGGAAGCGCGGTGAGCTCGATCTGGTTGGTGGCGACGGTTTGCAGGATGGCGGAGAAGGCGTCGGCGGGGATGTCCTCCACACAGCTAGAGGTGATGGTGGTGTGCGCCGACATACATGAGATGTCGGAAGAAGAGGGAGAGGAAGGACACGACGGTGGTTTTGTCGAGCAACAGACCTTGTTCTTCGTAGAAGGGGAAGCTCAGAATGGAGGCGCACTGCGCCACGGGCTGTGTCAGCGCCACGAGTTTGCGCAGCACGTAACACTCCGTGAAGGAGGAGGAGATGAGAGGAGCTAGCGCGGTCCACACGCCCTCCACGGCGAGGCAGAGGCGACACACATCCTGAACCACCTGCAGTGCCGCGTCGACGAGCTGAAGAAGAGGCAATTGCGGCTGAGACGCCTTTGCTTCTGTGATGTCTGCGAATGAAGAGGAGATGAGGATGGGACGGAAGAGAAAGGTGTGAAAGTCGTCGAAGAGGAGAGGCAGCGAGAAGAGAAGGGTACGCGTGCTGCTGGCCGTGGCGTTGGTGTTATCATTGGGATTACCATAGGTAGTTGTGTTGGGATGACGGCGAGAGGCGAGGAGACGGAGCAGGAGCTGGTGGAGTTGGCGCAATGTCTCGAGCGTCAGAGTGGAGGGCATTTCATCCGTGATGATTCGTGCGTCGATGAAATGCACGGTGGACAGCACCAGATCCGCCTCCAGCGCCTCGCACAATGCCACTAGCGCGGAATACCCGCTCACACGCAATGCAGGCTGCGCCAGCGCGTTCTGCGACTCACCACACCACCCAGCACCCACGCGGTAGCCAGCCGGCTGCAGCACGCGGCGCAGCAACTCCTCCGTCACCTGCGCCGACCGCTTCAAGAACGAGGCCTCCAACCGAAATCGGAACTCCTTCTGGAGCGCGAGCATGCGCCGCAATAACGTCGCAGGGTCCTCCAAAAACCCGCACACTTCCAGCGCGTCTAGCCCTCACCTCTCCTTCTCACAGCCACCTCGCAGCGCCGACTCGCCCACCGCCTGCCCGACGTGTTCCAGCCACGCCAGCAGCGTCTCCACGCGCAGCACCCACAGCTCGTCCGCGCAGGGCTCGTCCAGCAGCGTCACGCCGTAACAGAACACGGGCGTCAGGCAATCCAGCCCGCCCTCGCGCAAACACTCGTCGCACACCGGCAGCAGCGCCAGCGCCGGCGCCTCCTCCTCCAGCAGCGTCATCGCCAGCCCCGCCAGACAGTCCGCCAAACGCACCTCGCTGTAGACAGAGGCCAGCAGGCGCAGGTCGCTCACCGTGCAGTCGTCCTATGCCTCAGCCTCGCCCACGGCACGGACGCAGCGATGCGTCAGCACTTCGGCGATGAGGTGACCCGCGCCGGCACCCGCCTGCAGAAGCGAGTCGCACCCGCGCTGCACCGTGCGGTTGCGTAGTTGGAGCATCAGCCGCTGCTGCGCCGCGAAGGCGTGGTTCGCTCCGCTGACGTCCGTCTAGCCGTCAGCACGCTCTCCCGCACCCACGTAGCCCACGCACTCCTCCACCATCGCCATCAGCGCGGCGCTGTAGGGCGGCAGCCGGCTCTCCACGCCCTTCAGCGCCTCCACGCGCAGCTCGTGCGAGCGGATGTGGTCCCACAGCACGCGCACGCGCCGGTCGTCCAGCTCGCCCACCGTCTCTAGCTCGCGCTGCACGTAGTAACTCAGCACCTCGTCCACATTCATGTTCCGCCGTGCGCAGAAGGGCGCCAACCGCAGCGCGATCTCCTCGTTCAGAATGTCCACACAACGCATGTCGTCCAGCAACAGGATCGCCACCTCCTCGCTGGACTTCGCGGCGCAGGCGGGCGAGGGCGCCAGGGCGAGGCGTGCCGTCTGGAGCGTCTCTAACAGGCTCTGCAGGTAGGCGTGCAGGCGCAGGAGCTCATCGGTGACGGCGACGCAGGCGGGCGAGGAGGTGAGTGGATGGCGTGTGCTGACGGCGGTCAGCACGATGAGGTTGCGAACCGCCGTCAGCAGGCGACTGCGCTGCGTCTGGAGGGCGGCGGAGGCGGCGAGCTGCTGCTTGGAGTAGTCGGCCGCCCATGCGAGGAACTGTTGCGTGGCCTGCTCGTCCGCGGCGGGCAGCAGGTCCGTCTCGAGCCATTGCAACAGGTCCTCGCTCACCAGCAGGCCCTCGCTCTGGCGGCGACACACGCAGCGCGTGAAGGCTTGCAGCGCGTCGCGGCGCAGTTCCGACACCTCGTCGCAGGCGGCGAGCGGGGCAGAGGCGAGTTGTCGCCAGAGGAACAGAACCGACTTCACGTCCCTGCGGAACAGGAGCGCGTTCTGGATCTGCGCCAGCGTGCTGCGACGACACTGCTACGCGTCATCTCTACAGCGCGCGTCAACCAGCCAAGTTCCCGCGGTGGCGGGCAGTCCGCGCGCGAGCAGGAGGGAATAGAGGCGCCACTTGAGCGCCAGAAGGGTTACGGCTGGGTCCGTCTCGTGGCGTGTCTGCAGTTGCGCCAGGCAGAAGGAAAGGAGGGCGGCCACAGTGGCGCGCGAGGGAAGTGCGTCGCGTGTGAGGGCGAAGGCGAAGAGGGAGGAGGGCGCCTCTGCCAGCACTGCGAAGAGAGCGGAGCAGTCGGCGCAGGAGGCCACAGCCCATGCATTCTTCGCTGACTGTGTGTTGTGTGTGCTTTGAGAGCTCTGCTCATTTTGACCCCCCTTCCAATCACTCATAAGGAAGAGAACGTGACGGTGAAAGACGACAGAGGGGTCGATTTGGTTCTGGGCGGCGAAGGCGTAGGCGTCGGCGAAGGCGTGGGCGTTGAGGAGGCGCTGGAGGTGGTGGTGGGTTGTGGCCACATGCATTTGAAAGACCGCGAAGGTGAGCGAAGATTGCTCGGGCGGGGTCTTGAGGTGGTGATGGAGAGAGAGAATGTGGCGCCGCGACAGCAGGAGAAAGGATTCTTCATGATATTCTTCGTCGAGGATGGCGAAGCAGCCAAAGCGGATCTGTGCCAGGAGTAAGGACTGGTGCGTCGCCGCCTGCTGGTGAAGGAGGGCGAAGACGTGAGAAGGATCGGGGGCTTCTTCGGGCGCGAGGAGTTCGGCGTGGAGGATGGCGTGCGGCGGAAGAAAGGAGAGAGGGAGAAAGGAGGAGGAGGAGAGAAGGAGGAGAGAACCGTCTTGACAAGTGGCCAGGAGAAGGTCCTGCTGGAGGGACAGGGACTGGACGGTTGTGCCGTGCAGGGAGGATGTGTTGAGTTGCTATCATCGAGATGGAGGGAAGGGAGTACGTTGTGAATGATGCGATGACCGGCCGTGAACTCCACGCGGAGAAGGGTTGCGGGGCCTTCTCCCGCAATGAGGACACGATTTTCGGACTCCTAATCGTAAATCGATGAGATTGCCATTACAG
>OIWT01001313.1_pt1 | contig 30422 bp, 26 predicted proteins | sample 1587701 | NCBI WGS metagenome assembly OIWT01 (sample SAMEA3888904, study PRJEB22519) | human gut metagenome | biome: human gut; feature: human-associated habitat; material: faeces | place: Denmark | collected 2009 | reverse complement strand
TACCAGATCCCGCGGGGCCGCGCAAGGGGGAATGGACACTTTTCTCGAAAAAGTTGCAGACGGCCTGTTCGCGGCAAAGACAACGCCTCGGAGCGTTCGCCGTCATGGCTACTGACGCCGAGGCGTCGGGGTTCTTCATTCCGACTGCCGACAATCCGCAAATGCGGGAACTTCAACAGCCGGAAACCGAAAACGGAGATGGACTGTCTACGGGCCTGCGGGCCGGATGACAGTACTGCGGGGCGGGCCGGCAGGGCGAGCCGGAAGCCGATGTCGTTGTTGCGGTTGGCGGGCGCGTTGTCGTTGCGTCGGGCAGCGCGGCAGTTGCCGGCGTCGTTGTTCCAGCTCCCGCCCCGTTGCACGCGAGACGTCCCAGCGGCCATTCCCCCGTTTCCGTCACCAAGCGTGAACGCCGCCACGCCGCCGTGTCCGCCAGCCGCAGAAACGCGGTCATGGAGGTCACCGACGCCGCAAGCTCGTCCTCGCCCAGAAGTCCTCTTCGATGCCACCCCTCCAGCGCACGCACCCGCGCCCGATAGCGGCGCAGCGCGTGCCGCGACGCCCGGATGCCGCCCTTCGTCAGGCGCAGTCCCAAGAAGTCCATCCCCATCGCCGTGCGGTTCAGCGCGGGCGCGCACTTCAGCTCCAGCCGCAGCGTGTCGCGCAGAAAGCCCGGCAGTCGCCGCTGGATCGCGCGCAGCGTCTCCTTCGAATCGCTCCAGAACACGAAATCGTCCATGTAGCGCGCGTAGCCGCACGGCATCCCCCACGCCGCGCGCGCGCGATCAAGCGGGTCGAGATAGAGGTTCGCGAGATACTGGCTCGTGAGGTTCCCGATCGGCAGCCCCCGCCCCGGAGACGCCTCATAGGTGGACAGGATCTTCAGAAACCAGAAGACGATCCGCCTGTCCTTGAACTTCCGCCTCAGTATCGCCGCCACCACGTCGTGCGAAATGCTGTAGAAATACTTGCGGATGTCGCACTTGAGATACCAGTCGTACCGCCGCACCAGCATCTCGCCACGCACCAAGGCCGCCGTCTGACCGAGGCCGGGACGGCACGCGAACGTATCCGCCACCAGCCACCGCTCGAAGAGCGGCGCGCACACGTTCATCAGCGCATGGTGCAGCACGCGCTCGCAGAACGGCGCCGCGCAGATGAGCCGCTCCTTCGGCTCGTACACCACGAACGTGCGGTAGTTTCCCACGGGATACGAGCCATCCGCAAGTCCGTCCCGCAGACGCACGAGTTCCGCGTCGAGGCGCTGCCGATACGCCCGCGTCTCGTCGCGTTCCCGCTTCCCGCGAGACGCCCTCCAAAACGCAAGCCGCAGGTTCTCGTACGCGAGTACCCGCTCGAACAACCCGCACGCACGCTTCATGCGCCACCATCCCCCGCACGTTCCACACGCGGCGCGGCGACATTCTCCGCCGGCTTCTCCTCCACGAACCACTCGCCTTCGACCTCCACGTCTCCGGATCCATCCTTCTTCACTGCATCCTCCTTCACCATCGCGCCATCCCCCGCGTACGCCGCAAGCAACGCCTCGCCGTACTTCTTCACCGTCTTCTCGCCAACCCCTCGGATTTTCTTCATGTCCGCCAGGGACGGCCGCTCCAGTTTCGCGAGTTCGGCCATCTGCGCGTTCGTGAGCACGGTGTAGGGCGGCACGCCGTCGCCCTGCGCAAGGTCGCGCCGCGCATCGCGCATGCGCGCATATCGCGCGAACTGCTCCGGCTCCAGCCGTTTCAGATAATCGACGCCGTCTCCGCCGCCACTCCCGCCACTTCGCCCGAAACGTTCCGTGCGCGTGGCCGACTCGCCATCCAGCCACTCGATGCAGAACGACCACCCGTCGGGCAATGCGTTGCGCGCCACCTGTAGAACGCGGTGCGACCGCAGAAAGGCATTCAGCCGGTCCTGCGCCTCGCCCTCATCGTGCAGAGGCACGAAAAACGTGCGATACTGTGTCATGGTGTCACCTTCCCTCACGGAAAATCACGTCGCGCGGCCGGTCCGTCCGTCCCTCCGTGCCGCGGCCGCCGCTTCGCAGGCGGCCGTCGGCCGGAGGTCCTGCCGGCCCGGCTTGCCTGTCTCCTGCTTATTCCTGCGACAGTCCTGCGGGGCGGGCCGGCAGGGCGAGCCGGAAGCCGAGGGCGTAGTTGCGGTAGGCGGGCGCGGGGGCGATGCGCCGGGCAGCGCGGCAGTTGCCGGCGTCGCAGTCCCAGCCCCCGCCCCGCGGCACGCGAGACGCCCCAGCGGCCGTGTTCACCGCGCCGCCAAGCCCCGCGATATCCGCCGCGTACCAGTCGAGACACCACTCCCACACGTTGCCGTGCATGTCGTAGAGACCCCAGCTGTTCGGCGCGTAGGACCCCACGACCGCCGTGCCGTTCGTCACGCCGCAGCCGCTACTGGGATTGATGTAGTTCCCCTCGGAATTCAGCACCTTGCCGCCGTTGTAATAGACACGGCCAAGACGGGCGAGGTTCGCGTCCTTGTCCCACGAAAGGATCGGCGAGCCGTCGCCCCAGTAGCCCGTGCCGTGACCCGCGCGGCAGGCGAACTCCCACTGCGCCTCGGAAGGCAGATCGAAGGCAAGCCCCGTCTTTGCGCGGAGTAGGCCGAGGAACGACTTCGGATTCGGATCGGCGGGATAGTCGTAGGCGGTGTCCGCCGTCGTCGAATTCGCCGCGTTGCGGATCTCGTTGTAGCACACCTGCTCCACGGGGCGCATCGCGCGTTCCACGTTGTAGTAGGACGGTGCCGCGCGGGCCGTCTGGACGAGTCCCCATTGCGCCTGGGTCGTCTCGAATACGGCAATGTAGTAGTTATCCCCGATCGTGACGGTGTGCATTGCCTCACGCGACCCATCGCGCCCGGGTTCCGTCGAATCGCTGCCCATCGTCCACTCGACGCCCTTCGCCAGGATCTTGCGCATGACGAGCTTCGACGTGCGGTAGTCGGGATTGCCGAACAGGCCTCCGGGCAGGAACTCGACGGCGGGGTAATAGGTCTCGGAGTTTGCCGCGGCGTTCGAGGCAAGGTTCACGACCATGTAGTCCGGTGGATTGTCGAGGCTCCACGCCGTCACGACGGCGCGCGCGCCGCCGTCGGGGATCCGATGGTCTGGCCACGAGAGGTCGGGGCGCCACAGGACCGTGCGTTCCCCCGGCTCGACCTTCTTCCAGACATCGCCCGCCATCTGCTGGATGTTCGCGCCGCCGATCGACGCCCACACCGTCTGTCCGTCCACCGTGGCGTTCGTCTGGACGTCCACCGTCACGACGGCGGGCGCGTCCGCGAGCGTGTAGGTGATGGTGACGAGGCGCGCGGCGTCCTGCGCCATCGCGACGTTCGACACCTCGGGCACGACCGCGTACGCGGACAGGGCGGACAGGGCCGCAAGCGCCACCCACGTGTTCTTCTGCGTGTTCATCTGCTTCTCTCCTTCTTCTGTTGGATTTCTGTTTCGAGGATTGCCGCGCGTCTGCGAAGGGCGCCTGCGGACGCCACGCGCCGGGTTCTCGGCCGCATGCCCCCCGTCATCTGAGGAGGATGACCGTGCCGACGAACTTGTCCGTGCGCAGCGCGATGCCGCCGGAGGCGGCCCGCGTGCGGAAGCGCGCCTCGACCGGCGCGGCGGCACTGCGGCTCGTCCGCGTCGCGGTCACAAGGGCCGTCCCCGCCGAGGCGGCGGAATACGACTCGTTCGCCGCCGGGTAACCCGAGACGATAAACTGGTAGTCTCCGGCACGTACCGGCAGGAGCGCAGCCGCCGCGAGCAGGGCGGACGCAAGCGCGGCGGCGCCTCCCCTCCGTTTCCATTCTCCGTCTCGTTCCATGTGCATCTCCATGTGGATTCTCCTTGTCATTCCTGTCGTTTCGTTTCGGGTTCCCGTCGTTACGGGGGCACGCCCTTGCGGGTGCAGGGAAAAGACGGACGGCGCGTCCGGCCCAGATGGGGCGGACGCGCCGTCGTTAGGTGGCGGGATGTGCGGGAGGACGCGGCGGGGACGCGCAGATGCTACATGCCCCCCCCCCCCCCGTCACTGGGGGCTTCGGGAACATGGATATGTCCGTTGCTCTGAAAGCCATCATGTCACATGATCTCCTTCCTGCACACACCACAGAAAACGATTACAGTGGAAGAGTAGCACAAGCGGCGGATTCCGTCAAGGGGGTCGGAGAACTTTTCTCAAAAAAGTTTTCGGGGGCCTGCGGCGGGGGCTACAGGGGAGTGGGCGGACGCGACAAGCGCGTCCCTCCCGAGTGCGTTCTCACGAGCCTAGTGGGCGGACACGACAAGCGCGTCCCTCCCGAGCGCGTTCTCACGAGCGCGGCCCTCCCGCAGGGGAAAATCAAAACCCCATTCGAAGATGGGGCAAGGACGGGATTGGTACGCGGGCGAATCGGGGAGCTGTCAAACGGTGACGAGCGTGAGGCGCACGTCGCCCCAGCCGCAGGGGAGGGCGAAACGGATCCTGCCGTCCGCCTTCTTCTTGTCGCGGCGCATGATTTCCGCGAGCGAGGCAAAGGTCAGGCCGTCGGGAAGGGCCGTGGGAAGCCCCACGGACGCAAAGGCGGCGGCCACTTCGTCCGGCCAGTCGGGCGCGGCGAGGCCGAGGCGCACCGCGAGGCGCGCCTCCTCCACGGTGCCGATCGCGACGGCTTCGCCGTGCTGGACGCCGAAGTCCGTGGCGACCTCGACGGCGTGCCCCACCGTGTGGCCGAGGTTGAGCTTGGCGCGGTCGCCCTTCTCAAAGGGGTCGCGCCGCACGAAGTCCACCTTCACCGCCAGCGCGTGCGCCACGAAGGACGCCAATGCGGGAAGATCCTCGGAAAAATCGGCGAGCGTCGCGTCGCCCGGACGGTTTCGCAGCGCCGCAAAACGCGCCAGCCCCTCCCGCAACCCCGGCGGGTTTGCGATGAGCGCATGCTTGACGGCCTCGGCGAGACCGCAGCGTCCTTCGCGCACCGGTAGGGTGAGCAGGGTCGAAACGTCCGCCAGCACGAGGGCGGGCGAATGGAACGCGCCAACCATGTTCTTCGCGCCCGGGAGGTCGCAGCCCGTCTTGCCGCCCGTTGAGGCGTCGACCATTGAAAGGAGCGTGGTGGAGACATTGAGCCACGGGATGCCGCGCATCCAGGTGGCGGCGGCAAAGCCGGCCATGTCCCCCACGACGCCGCCGCCCACGGCGACGGCGAAATCCGCGCGGCCGAGTCCGGCAGACTGAAACGCGCCCCAGATGGTCTGGACGGTCGCGAGCGTCTTCGTCTCCTCGCCGGCTGGGATTGCAAAAAGGCGGGCCGCAACGCCCGCCCGTTCGAGCGCATCCACGACGCGGGGCGCGAGACGGGGGGCGGTATGCGCATCGCACACGACCACGGCGCGATGGCCGAGGCCGCGCTGCACGGCCTGTTCGCCGACCGTCTCCAGCAGATCCGTTCCCACGACGACATCGGAGGGGACGTCGCCGGAAACGATGCGAAACGCGCCGAAGAGGATCTCCAGTGCGTCGAGAAGGGCTTCCGGCGGACGGTCGGAGACGTCCAGGCGCAGGGGAAAACTGGCGTAATGGGCCGCCCGGCGCGCGAGCAGCCCCTCCAGGCGCGTCCGGGCGGCGGATACCGCACCGGCGGCCACAAGAGGACGCGTGCCCGGCGCCCGGCCGATCCGCGCGCAGAGTTCGTCGAGGGAACAGTCGAGGCAGACCACCGTCCCGCAACGCTCCGCGACCGCGCGCGCCGCCGCGTTCACCAAGGCGCCGCCCCCGAGGGCGACCACGGCGCGGGGGCGCGTTGAAACCTCTTCCAGCGCACGCAGCTCGCGCGCGCGGAACCCAGCCTCCCCCTCCGCCGCGAAGATCGCGGGTATGGAACACCCGGCGGCCTTCTCGATCTCCGCGTCAAGGTCGACGAAGGGGCGCGCGAGGCGCCGCGCGAGCAGCTTTCCCAGCGTCGACTTGCCGCTGCCGGGCGGACCATAGAGGAAGAGGCCGTCCATTTTCCGATCCTAGGCTTCGTCCTTGAGCGTGTTGCGCGCCTCGTTCACGCGCATCTTGCGGCCGAGCACTTCCTTCTCGCTCATCGCCGCGATCGCCGCCTCGGCCTCGGGGCGGTTCGGCATCACGACGAAACCGAAGCCCTTGGAGCGGCCGTTGAACGCATTCGCCACGACGCGCGCCGTATCCACCTTGCCGAACGCCTCGAACTCCTTGCGCAGCTGCGCCTCGGTGAGGTCGTAGCTCAGGTTGCCCACGTAGATCTCCACGCTGCCGGCGGGGATGGGCTGGCGCGTCTCGGTGGGGTGCGCCTCGCGGCGGGGGGCCGGCTCACGGCGCTTCTGCTGGGATTTGGACTGCGCGCTGCACGCACACGCCTTGCCGCGGCGGCCCAGGAAGAACCCGATCAGGATTCCCACCACAAGCGCGCCGACCGCATGGACCGGGCACTTCGCGCCGACCTTTCCGGCCTCGCAGACGGCCTGGGCGAACAACATCATCGTACTCATCATCATCTTGTCTTTCTTCTTTCTTTTTGGTATCCGCCTCAGCCCCCAAGGAATCCTTCGAGCTTCTTGAGACGGGAGGGGTGGCGCAGCTTGCGCAGCGCCTTCGCCTCGATCTGGCGGATGCGCTCGCGCGTCACGTTGAACTGTTTGCCGACCTCTTCAAGCGTGCAGGAGGCACCGTTGGTCAATCCGAAACGGTAGTCCAGCACCTGACGTTCGCGGTCGGTGAGCGTCGTCAGGACATCCTTAAGGCGTTCCTGGAGCATCGAGTGCGCGGTCTGCTCCGAGGGGTTCTCGGCCGAGGCGTCGGGGATGAAGTCGCCGTACTTGGCGTCGTCGTTGTCGCCGACCTTCGACTGGAGGGAAATGGGCTGCTGCGCCATGCGGTAGACGCGCCGCACCTCTTCGGGCTTCATCTCCATCTCGACGGAGAGCTCCTTCTCGGAGGGTTCGCGGCCAAGCTTCTGGATGAGCTTCTTCTGCACGCGCATGAGCTTGTTGATCGTCTCGATCATGTGGACGGGGATGCGGATCGTGCGGGCCTGGTCCGCGATCGCGCGCGTCGCCGCCTGGCGGATCCACCACGTCGCATACGTGGAGAACTTGTAGCCGCGCTTGTACTCGAACTTCTCGACGGCCTTCATGAGGCCCGTGTTGCCCTCTTGGATGAGATCCAGGAACGAGAGGCCGCGGTTCATGTACTTCTTCACGATCGAGATGACGAGGCGCAGGTTGGCCTCGACCATCTTTTCGCGGGCCTCGCGCCCACGTTGGAGCGAGGCCCAAAGCTCTTCAAAGGTTTTGCGGAACTCGTCGGGCGACATGCCGAGTTTCGACTTCAGTTTTTCCAGGTTTTCGCGAACTTCGGCGAGTTCGGCGTCACGGCGCTTCGAACTACGCTCGCCGGCAAGCTGCCGCTGCCGTTCCTGCAACGTAATGAAGGGCAAATAGATTGTCTCGTGCGCCTCGTCACAAAGCGTCTCCAGTACCTTCTGCTTGAAGTTGAGGTCGAGGAAGGCCTGGCGTAGTGCGTTGCGGGCATTCTGCACGCCCTTTTCCGCACCGCGGAGCTGCTGGGGCGTCGCCTTCTTGCGGTTCTTCTGGAGTTCCGCCAGCTTGGCCTGGGCCTCGTTGAGGCGCTGCGCGACGTTCTGGAGCATCTTGCGGAAGGCGGGCAGCTGTTCCATGTAGGCGTCGCGGTTGTCGTCGAACTTGTCCGTCACCACGCGGTCGAAGCGCTCCTGCATGCCCTCGAGCTTGTCGAGGAGGCCCATGTACATGCCCGGCGTGAAGGCGAAGCGGTTGAACATGTCCTTCGTCTTCGCCTCGCTCTCCTCGATGCGCTGGCAGATGTCAACCTCCTGCTCACGCGAGAGGAGCGGCACCTGTCCCATCTGGTGCAGGTACATGCGGATCGGATCGTCGAACATCTCCTGGGCGCGCGCGGCCTGCAGACGGCTGTCGCCCTGCTTGTCCTTGTTCGCGCGGTAGGTCTCCACGTCCTCGGCGCGGATCACGTCCACGTTCAGCGCCTGGAGGATCGCCAGATACTCGTCCGTCGACGATTCGTCCTGTACGGTGGCCGGCACGATCTGGTTGAGCTCGTCGTAGGTGACGAAACCGCCGTTCTTCTCGGCGCGCTGCTTCACCTCCTGGATGACCGCGTTGCGCTCTTCGGCGCCGAGCACGCTGCGCCCCGCATAGGAGGCCATGTCCTCGGCGTCGGGATCGTCGCCGAAACCCATGGAAGGCGAAATCGACATGCTGTCGTCCAGCGGCGCGATGAGGTCGAAGTCGGGCTGGTCCGGCACGTCGGCCGCATCTGCGGGGGAGTGCCCCTCGGCCTCCACCTCGCCCGCGATCTTCTCGATGTCCAGATCGCGCGCCTCGGCCTCCGCCTCCTCGGCCTCCGCCTCGTCTTCCGCCGTCGCCTCCTTGAATTCAGGCGTGGCTTCGTCCTCCGCGCCCTCCGCCACGGCGAACGCCTCCTGCTGGAGCGCCTCGTCGTCATCCGGAACCCTTTTCCGATGCGCCCCCTTCTTCTTTTCGCCCGTCTTCGGCTTCGCCGCAACCGCCTTCGTCGCCTTGGCGGGGACGCCCGCCTTCTTATTTTTCCTGATTGCCATGACAACTCCAGACTACAATTCTAGTATATGCCGAAAAGTCAAGAAGGGAGTATAGCATTTTACCTTCCGGACCGTCAAGGGGGTTGCGCCTAGAAAAAAAATTTGGTAGAATTTCGCCAATTTTCGCCTCCTTCATGGGCGAAACAACAGCAAGGAGAAAAAAGTCGTGACCAGTCCCACGTCCGCTGCAAAATCCGCCTACGCCGCCGCCGGCGTCAACATCGACAACAAGATGGATGCGCTCAAGGCCGTCAAGACCCTGGTCGGCGCGACGAAGACCGCAAATGTCGTCGGCGGCATCGGGTCGTTCGGCGGGCTCTGCCGCCTTCCGCAGGGCAGTTCCAAGGACACCCTGCTCGTCTCCTCCACGGACGGCGTCGGAACGAAGCTCAAGGTCGCCGTGATGATGAAGAAGCACGACACCGTCGGCCAGGACATCGTCAACCACTGCGTGAACGACATCCTCGTGCAGGGCGCGCGCCCGCTCTTCTTCATGGACTACGTCGGCACCTCCAAGTTCGACGGACCCGTCTTCAAGCAGATCGTCGCCGGTCTCTGCAAGGCCTGCAAGGAGAACGGCATGGCCCTTCTCGGCGGCGAAACGGCCGAACTCCCCGGCCTCTACCCCGCCGGCGAGTACGACCTCACCGGCACGATCGTCGGCACCGTCTCGCGCAAGCAGCTCGTCACCGGCCAGTCCATCCGCGCCGGCGACGTCGTCATCGGCCTCCCCTCCGGCGGCCTCCAGACGAACGGCTACTCCCTCGCGCGCAAGGTCTTCTTCGACATCTGCCAGATGTCCCCCTTCGACAAGCTGCCCGGCACGAACCAGACGGTCGGCGACGCGCTCCTCGCCGTCCACAGGAGCTTCCTCAAGCCCGTCGGACGCCTCCTCGACAACAAGATCAAGATCAACGGCATGGCCCACATCACGGGCGGCGGCTTCCCGGACAACATTCCGCGCGTTCTCCCGAAGGCCGTCGCCTGCGAAATCGACCGCACGGCGTGGGACGTGCCGACGATCTTCAAGTTCATCGAGCGCCAGGGGAAGGTCGACCACGACGAGATGTACCGTGTCTTCAACATGGGCATCGGCTTCGTCCTGATCGTCCCCAAGACGTCGCTGCCGCGCATCAAGACGGTCTTCCGCAACATGCGCCAGACGTGGCACCAGATCGGCGTCATCCGCGTGCGCAAGCCCGGCATGGAGCAGGTGTTCTATTCGAAGTAGCCTGAAGATCGGGTACCACGGCAAGGCGCGGCGTTCTGCATAGCAGACGCCGCGCCTTGTTTTTCAATCGGCATACCCAAGAACCGGGCGAAGTTGTCGTCAAGGCGGATTGAGGGCAAAACCCTCATCCTCCATGCCTACGACCACCTCATCCCCTGTGCAAGCGGCTCACCGCTTCTAGCCGACAGGACAGGAAAGTCCGTCCCCCACAAAAGGCGGTCCGCATATCCTGCCCGAATGACCCGATCAATCTCTTCCTCTCCCATGCATGATCCTGACTAAGGTGGTGGAGACTGTCAGGAAGGGGTGGATACGACTCACTTGAAGGTCTTCTTTCTTCTGTTTTTCTTGATTTAGGCCTATGCCTTTCTGTTTCTCCGTCTTTCACGACGGTCTGATCCATGAATTTGTTCCGAACAAATCAAACCTTCCAGAGTTATTACCCGCCCGTCTAAACCGATGGAGACGAGGGAGACGATATGACCTACGTTCATCCGTGTCCGCCAGAGGTGGGCTCTGTGCTACCAGTGGTTCAAACGGACATATGAGGCAATAATGGAAGGTAAGGTTCATAAAAGACACGAAGACACGGATCCGTGTCTTCGTGTCTTTGAGGTTTGAGGTCGGTCAACGTCCTCAACGCTTCTCCGTGTCTTCGTACTGCGGCGTGCCGTGTTCGTTGATCGAAGACCAAACTACGGCGCGCCGAGTTTATTTCATCTCACTTCGCAACCACCGTGTCTTACTTCGCGGACGCGATCTGCGTGCGGATCGTCTCGCGGACGCGGTTCGCCTCCTCGACGGAAACGATGCGCTTGCCAAGCGGGAAGATCGCCGCCCCTGCCAGCTTGAAACAACCCACACCGAACGGGATGAAGACAATCGTCACGCAATAGATGATTCCCGCGAGCAGGCACGAGGTCGCGATCCAGGCACCAAACAACAGGAACCAAAGACCATTGAAGCACCCCGAACCGGCAACCTTCTTCTCTCCCGTAAACTCCACCGGAACCAGTTCGCGTCCAAACGGGAACAGGGAGAACCCGGCCAGGCGGAAACAGGCGAAGCCAAGCGGAATTCCAATGACCGTCAGACAGCACAGCAGTCCGCCAATCAAGAACTCAAGCCCCAGGATCCAGCCCGTGAGCACGAACCAGATGACATTTCCAATCAGGTTAACAATCTTCATCGTCCATCCTATCTGTTTAGTTGTGTACGTTCAATGTTCTGACAGGCCGATGGACGCCTTCGTTCTGACAGGAGTCCATACGTTTCTTGGAATCTGTTGTCCACGGCGGATGTCGCAGGGCGTGCGGCCCGTCTTCTTGCGGATGAAGGTGGAGAAGTGGGACTGCGAGACGAATCCCGCGCGGTCCATGACCTCGGGGATGGAGAGCCGCCCGTCCCGCAGAAGCCGCACGGCGAGGCGCAGCTGTTCGCGTCGGATGATCTCCGACGGGCTCGGCCAGCCCGCCTCGACAAACGCCTTGTGGAGATGCGCCCGGCTCACCTTCAGCTGCGCGCAGAGCGGATCCAGCCGCACGAGACCCTTCTTCAGGTTCGCGTGAATGAGGCGGGCGGCCTCGTAGAGGAAGGCGTTGCCGTTCATCTTGAGGTCGCGCAGCTGGGAAATCACCATGTCCGTCAGGTAGCGCAGCGCGGCGGCGTGCCCGGCGGGCGTCTTGTTCGCGGGATCCTCGACGAGGCTCCGCAGTTCGAGGAAGCCGCCGATGCGCGGCGACGTCCGTCCGCGCGCGCAGTCGAAGAAACCCAGTCCGTCGAAGAACGGCACGGCATCCGCCCCGTCAAGGAAACAGTACATCAGCCGGTTCTTCGCCTCCAGGGCCTCGATCGTCACGTAGTGTTCGGGATAGATGACGGCCAACTCGCCCGCCTCCAGCGTGAACGGCTCCCGGTCGTCGAAGGTGTAGCGGAAACGTCCGCAATAGCAACGCATCACGCCGAGGCCAACGAAGTAAACGTTGTCCACAATGACTTTACGTGACACTTCGACATCGGACAAGGACCGCAACCGCACGCCCGGCACGCCGTCCAATCGTTCGTCCTCAACCGCGCTCTCGCTCCATCGTTCCCTACCGCACTCCATCGCCGATCCCTTCCGTACAACATCCTCGCAACAACCTCAGTTCAAAGTCAGGAAACAGTATACCACAACCGCCGTCGGCGGTTGTGGTATTAGGACGATTGACGGAAGGAAGGACCGGGACGCCGTGCGGCGTTAATGTTTTCCGGCGGCGAGCGCGGCGAGATCGGCGTCGACGTCGCCCATCGTGCAGCCGCTGCCGCACGCCGTCTGTTCGCATTGGTAGCAGAACATTCTGTTTTCACTCATAAGCATCCTCCCTTCGCTAACGACCAGCCTTGTAGCCGCATTTCGGGCACGTCCCCGTGGCGTCCAGCGCGACGCCGCAGCGCGGGCACCGCCGGACCGTCTTCTCCGGCGCGTAGCACTGGCTCGCCGTGTTGTCCCCGCTCACGAAGGTCAGCTTCACGATGTTGAGCTTGTCCTTCAGCAGGTCGTGGACGATCTTGATCATGCCCTCCACCGTCATCGTCTCCTTCGTGACGACGAGGCGGCATTCGGGATACGCGCGCGCCCACGCGGTCGCGAAGGAAGGTCCGCGATTCGTGTTCGTGGGCGTGCCGTTGCGGATGCCCGTCTTCTCGTAGACCTCCAGGATCGCCGGAAGAAGCGGGTCGTCCTCGCGTAGGACGAGCGCATGGTCGAAGTTCTGCAGAACCTCCCACGCGGTCTTCTTGATCTCGTTGCAGGGGAACACCATGTTGACGCCAAGCTCGATCGTGTCCTCGACCTCGATGGTCAGGCGGCCCGTGTGCCCGTGGAGGTAGCAGGCCTCACCCGCAAAGCCGTAGAAACGGTGGGCGTACTGGAGATTGAACGTCGTGATTGATTTCATCGTCTGTTTCCTTTCGTGAAACCCGCCGCAGCGGGTGTGGTTGGTTGACTGCGATGTCGTCACGGTCTCCCGTGGGAACATGGTTTAGTCTAACACCCACGCAAAGGAAAAGCCATTCTCAGACCGTCAAAAGAACGACGCAACGGGCGTAAACCGTTCCCTTTCGTCTCCGAAGTTGCCAAATCGTCTTTGGTCCCCTACGAAACAGACCACAGGCCACGGAATCCTTGCCCGTCTCCATGTTTTCTGGTATTCTATTGACAAACGCCAAATTAGGCAGATGGCAATGGAATAAAAAGACGGGTGGCATTGGATGATTCTCGAAGACGAACTGGCGGCCATTCTCGCGCGGCAACGCGAAGTCGAAGAAAGAAAGGCGAGCGGACATCCCCGCTCGCTCGCCTTCAACGAGGTTCTGCTCGATTCGCATGTCCTGGACATCACCGGCGTACGGCGTTGCGGGAAATCCACCATCATGCGCCAGCGCATGCGCGGGAAGGACTCTCCCTGGTTCTACGTCAACTTCGAATCGCCGCTCCTGACGCAGTTCGAGATGCGCGACACCATCCGCCTGGACGCGCTAATCAAGAAATCCGGCGCACGGCGGCTCTTCTTCGACGAAGTCGACCAATTCACGGGGTGGGAGAAGTATGTCCGGCAAAAACTGGACGAGGGTTTCCATCTCTGCATTTCCGGGTCGAACGCCTCGCTGCTGGAGGGTGAGCTTGGAACGAAGCTGACCGGTCGGCACATCTCGCAGGAACTCTTCCCCTTCTCCTATTCCGAGTATCTGGCGTTCTGTGGGAAACGACCCGACCGCACCTCGACGCTTGACTACGCGCACGACGGCGGCTTCCCCCGTTACCTCCAGACATTCGAGGACATCGTTCTGCAGGAACTGTTCGACGACATCGTCTACCGCGATGTCATCGTACACAACAGGATTCGCGACACCGCCGCCGTTCGGGAACTGACGGCCTACCTTATCGAGAACGTCGGCTGCCGGTTCACGGCCTCCAAGCTGCTCAGGCCCCTCGGCGTCTCCAGCGCATCCACGGTGACGCAGTGGTGCGAGTGGATCGAGAAAGCCTATCTTTTCTTCTTCGTTCCGATCTACAGCGACTCCGAAAAGGCCCGCCTCCTGAATCCGCGAAAGGTCTACTGCGTCGACACCGGTCTCGAATATGCCGTTTCGTCCCGCCGCATCCCAAATGACGGCGCCCGTTTTGAGAACATGGTCTACCTGGCGCTCCGCCGCGAAACAAAGGATGTCAGCTATTTCGACAACGGCGACGGAGAATGCGACTTCATCATCCGGCGGCGGCATGCCGTCACGGAAGCCGTCCAGGCCTGCACGCGGCTCACCGACGACAACATGGACCGCGAAGTGGAAGGCCTTCTCGCAGCCATGACGTCCTTCTCCCTCGCACACGGCACGATCGTGACGTTGGACCAACACGACAAATTGACATTCGGGGAACGGACGATTGACGTCGTGCCGTTCTGGGGCTGGGCGCTTCGCCCGTCGACGCGCTGAACCACCCTTCTATCGGGCAGCGCCTGCGGCGGGTGGCAGCGCAATCCCCAATTCGGCGAGCGGACGCATCACGAAGTCGCGCAGGTGGGCGCGCGGGTGGGGGAGCGTGAGGGCGGGGTCGTCGTTGACGAGCCCGCCGAAGTCGATGAGATCGACGTCGATGGTGCGCGGACCGTTCCGCACCGTGCGCACACGACCAAGCCGATCCTCGACCGCGTGCATCCGCCGCGAGAAGTCATACGGCTCCAGCGTCGTCCACAGCACCAGCACCTGGTTGAGAAACGCGAGATCGGCATATTCGGGCGGCACGTCGACCGGCGTCGTCTCGATGACGGCGCTCGCCCGTTCCAGCCACGTGCCGGGGAACGCCGCGAGCGCGGCGCGGGCCCGTGCAAGGTAGTCCGCACGCGGCTCGACGTTCGACCCCAGCGCCACAATCACGCGCACGCCTTCCGGCTCTCCACCGAGATGCGGTTCCATGACGGGCGGATCGGACAGACCGAAAACCAGCTCAGATGCCGCGCTGGAGGCGTTCGAGGGCCGCGATGCGGTCTTCAAGGGAAGGATGGGTCGAAAAGATCGAAGCATGCTGGCCGTTGATGCCGAACGCCTTGACGGAATCGGGCAGCACGCCGGGCTGGAGGTTTCCAAGACGGCGGAGGGCGGCGATCATCGAGGACGGCGTTCCGAGGAGCCGCGCGCTCCCGGCGTCGGCGGCGAACTCGCGATGGCGCGAATACCACATCGCAATCAGGGAGGCGACGAGGCCGAGGAGGATCTGCAGGACGTAGTAGACGAGATAGTAGAGTCCGTTCGAACCACGCCGACGCTCACCGCCTCCGTCTCGCCCCGCCATCGCGTTCGTCGCCAGATAGGCGACGACGCGGGAGAGGAAGAGCACGCAGGCGTTGAGCACGCCCTGAAGGAGGGTCATCGTCACCATGTCGCCGTTCGCGACGTGGCTCATCTCGTGCCCCAGGACGGCACGCAGTTCCTCGCGCGTCATCTGCGCCATGATGCTGTCTGAAACGGCGACGAGCGCATGGTTCTTGAAGGCCCCCGTCGCAAAGGCGTTGGCCGAACCATGGTAGATCGCCACCTCGGGCATCTGCACGTTCGCGCGCGCGGCGAGCGAACGGACCGTCTCGACGAGCCACCGCTCGGCCTCGCCCTCGGTTCCGTCAATCGTCCGCGCTCCCACGGACCATTTTGCCATCGGCTTGGAGAGCAGCAGCGAAATGAACCCTCCCGCCATGCCCCAGACGAGCGAGAAGAGCGCGACCGCCTTCAGGTCTAGCCCACCCGACGTCGCAAACGCCGCATTCGGGTCGATTCCCAGAAGCGCGCACACAATATGAAACGCCACCATCAGCGCGATCATGACGGCGAAGTTCAGGACAAGGAACAGGAAAATTCTCTTCATGGCCCATCAAGCCTTTCGCTCAAATCTTTTAGTCGTTTTTTGCAAGTCTGCAAGTCTCAAGTCGATTGTCCTTTTGGGGCAGCGCTCTTGCTGCGGAGACCGTGCAAGAGATTACCACATCTTGCCCCTCTGCGTCCATTGGAAACGTTCTCCCCCTACGCATCCCGTTCATCTGACCCAAGACCGCTAGAGCCAACACCCCCACTGGTAGCCCGTCAGCTCATGCGTGTCCAGATCGAACACGAGGATGAGACGCCATTCTCCGCCACACGAACTGCCGTCAAACGCATGGCTTTTCGTCAGCGAGATAAAGCGCCTTGGCAAGGGCCTCTCCCCGAAGACAAGCCGATGCTGCGTCTCGGGATCTTTTGACCGGCGTTCCTCCCAGCGACGATACGCGGCACTTCCGCCGGACGCGCTCTCGGACAAGGCATATTCCAGCATCGTAAACGCATTCGTCGCAAGTGGATAGGCGTGGCCCTGCGCAAATCGGATCATGTCCGCCTCCTTGCAGCGACAGGTCAGGCGTTCCGTACACGTGCCATACGTCGCCTGGCTGTAATAGCGGATGTCCGTCGCCTCAGGCGGAAGCCATTTGGCGAACGACGCGGCTCGTCGCGGTCCGCCGGCCATCTCGCCCTGCGTCGCATACGAACAGTCGATGGTCCGGCAAGCGTAAGCCATAACCCCGCCGAAGCCAACCGCCGAAGCCACAACCGTCAACGCCAGCACGCCAACGGCGCTGCCGCAGGCATAAGCCCCCCAGAACGCGCCTCTCAGCCACCGGTTCCTCGGCGCCTTCACCCGCCATCCCGGCCAGCGGACGATCATGACGCATATCGCCACGAGCGGAATCAGCGCAAGCACGGCCAACGGCGCCGCCTTTTCCGGAAAGACCATGAAGCAAAAGCCGCCGATCCAACCCGCGCAGAGGCAAACCGGAAAGGCGGCCGCGGCCGGCACGATGCGAAGTGCCCAGGTCAACACACCGACATTGCGCCGTCGGCACCACGCCAAGGCACTCACCGCCAACGGCAACAGCAACATTGGAACAAAGACCATTTCGATTCCCAGGCCGAAGTTCATAATGGCGGAGGGGAAGGAGCCATTAACGACGTTCTGCCTCAGCGATCGCAGTCCCTGCACGGCGCTTCGGCGGACGCCGCGTGCGTGCGGACGCGGATGTACAGCGGCGCGTGGGGCGGAAGCTCGACGTCATACGCGCCCTTGAACGCGCCCAGGCCGCGCCGCCGCCACACGTCGCGGACCGTCACCTCGTCCGCAAGGCCCAGACGCCTGAAGTCCACCTTCACGCGGCGCCTGAACGGACGGAGGTTGACCACGCACACCGCCTTCGAGCCATCGCGGAGTTCCTTGACGAAGGCCCATTCGTCGTCCGCGTCGATCACGAGCCGGGCGGGCGGATGCGCCACGTCCTGGTTGATGTCGATGACCTCCGGGTTGACGAGGAGGCGCGTCGTGAACGCATCGAGGGCGTTCATGCGGCATCCCAGGATGAGCGGCGCGTTGAGGATCGACCACATCGAGACATGCGCGTACTGCTCGTTCGGCGTCAGCAACGTATCGTGCTCGCCCAGGACGCCCGTGTGGAGGCGGCCCACCACCAGCATGTCGGGATCGGCCCAGTAGCCGGGATGCGAGGACTGGCAGCGCGCGGCCGTCGAGCGCGCGGCATTGAGGACGCAGCCCCAGCCGTCCTTCAGGTCCCCCCATGTGCGGTACAGGTTCGCGCCGTTCTCCTCGCCCAGGCGCGCGCCCCCGCCGCTGAAGGAGTAGACCATGTCGCGCGGCTGCTGAAGCAGTTCGCGGTAGAGGATCCTGAAGGGCTTGATGCGGTCCTCGTCCGTCGGCGCGCGGCCGGCCAGCTCCTTCTGGAAGATCTCGGTGTAGGAACACCAGTCGTACTTGACGTAGTCGACGCCCCACGCGCTCCACGTGGCCGCATCCTGCGCCTCATGCCCGTAGCTGCCCTCGTAGCGCGCGCACGTCCAGGGCCCGGGAGAGGAGTAGATGCCGAACTTGAGGCCGAGGGCGTGCAGATGGTCCGCCAGCGCCTTCATGTCGGGGAAATGGCCGTTCGGACGAATCGTGCCGTCGTCGTTGCGCGTCTTCCCCCTGCGCTTTGGATCGTTCCGCGCGCTTTCGGCCGAGACGTGCGCGCCGTACTGCCAGCCGTCGTCGAGATTGACATACGTCCAGCCCGTGTCGGCCAGGCCCTTCTCGACGAACGCCCGCGCCGTGTCGCGCACGATCCCGTCCGTGATTTCGCACCGCCAGGCGTTCCACGCGCTCCATCCCATCGGCGGCGTCAGGCACAGCTTGTCGCCGACGGAAATGACGAGCGTGCACCGGGCCTGCCCATGCGCGTTCTTCGCCACGAACGGGATCCGGTAGTCACCCCGCGCCTCCAGCGCACCCGTCAGGAGGCGGCGCTTCGCGTCGAAGGCAAGCCCCTTCGGCAGGGGGCCGTCGACGGAAAGCGCCATCGGGCCCGCGCCGACGACGGCGATGCGGTGGAGAACGGGGCTGCGCGGCCGCACGCCGTACTGCCACGCGCCGGTGAAGTGCGGCGCGGGCGCCGCGTCGGGCGTCAGGATGCCGAACTGCGGCGTCTCGGCGCCTGAGACGTCTTCCTGCACCCGCGCGTCCGGCGCCCCCGCGAATCGGACGTCCTGCCAAAGGGCCAGCAGCTGCGGCGTGCCCAGCCAATAGCCGCCATCCACGCTCTCAAGGACGATCAGCCTCGCCCCCGCGACGTCCGCCTCGATCGCCCGCGTGCCGTCGCCCGGCTTGACGAGCCCCGTGTCGGCGGCGAGGCGGCCGTCGGCGTAGACGCGAAAGCCCATGAGCGTCTCCCTCAGATGCGCGCCCTCATACTTGCGCTTGAGCGTGTAGATGGCGGGGTCGAATCCAACGGTCGCCGAGAACCGCGTGACCGCGCCGTCCGTGCGGAAGAAACGCGCCGCCGGCGCCTTCATCCTCAGGGTCGTCCCCTCAACCGTCGCGGCGCCCAGCGCCAGCGCGAGCAGCGCGCCCGCCCCCACAGCCATGAAACGCACCATGCAGCCGTCCTTCCTCGTCTAGTTCTCGTTCGAGTGGAGGCCGCCCGCGCCGGCCTTGAAGACGATGTTGCCGTGGTCCGTGCCCGGCACGAGGCAGGCGCAGTTCCAGATGCACCCCCCGCAGTGGACGCACTTCTCGCGGTCGAACTTCGGCACGCCGCCCGGCTCGTCGGAGGGCATGAGCGCCTGGGCCGAGCAGATCTCGATGCAGGTGTGCTTCGTGCAGGACCGGCAGAGCGCGGGATCCTCGAAGGTGACGTGGTCCGCAAAGCCGGGGGCGGCCTGGACCTTGCCGCCGAGCAGCAGCGCGTCCTGGTGCTGCATCAGCAATTCGCCGTCGTAGGGGATCGCCGGCCAGCCGCAGGCGTCCATCACCGCGTCGTGAAGCGGCTTGCGCGCCTTCTCGGCGGCCTCCACGCCCGCGCGGAGCTTCGCGCGGTCGCAGCGGCGGCCCTTCAGGGCCGTTTCGAGGTCGGGGATGCGCGCCGCCGGCGGGACGGACCTGAAGGGGAGCGCGAGGCCGAGCATCCCGCGCAGCCCCTCGCCGAGCATGCCCCAGAAGAAGCCCTTGTTGAAGCCGTTGCGCGCGCCCGTCGCCTTCTTCAGGCGGCGGTCGAGGGCGGAGGCGCGGCGGTCGGCGACGTAGGTCGCCTCCAGGTTCGCCCGCGTGAAGTCCTTCCCCTCCTTGAGCAGCTTCAAGACGGCGTGCGCGAGCTGCACGCCGCTCTCCCACGCCTCGTCGACGCCCGCATTCGCGAGGACGTCCGTCGTCCCCGACCCCTCGCCGATGCGGGCGTAGCCGTCGCCGCAGAGGAAGGGCTCGCCCTCCTGTCCGCTTTCCTGAAGCGACTTTGCGCCCCAGCTGAGGAGCTTGCCGCCCTTGATGTGCCGCCAGACGTAGGGGTGCTGCATCCAGTGCTGGAGGTAGCGGTAGGTCGTCCGAACGGGCGTATCCTGCCACGGCGCGACGAAGATGCCGAGCGAGGCCGTGCGGTTCGGATAGACGTAGAGGAAGCCGAAGATCTCCGGCTCGGGGAAGCCGAGCGTGTGGATGACCGTGCCGGGCTTCAGCTCGCACGTCTCCGGCAGCTGCACGACGGCCTTCATCCCGACGCCCCAGTCGTAGCGGTGATGCCCCTTCGGAAGCCCGAACTTCGCGTCGAGCGCGCGCCCGACGGCGCCCACGGGGCCGTCCGCCACGACGGTCAGCGCGGCCTTGACGTCCATGCCCGGCATGAACGCGCCCTCCATCGGCGTCCCGTCCTTCTCCACGCCCTGGTCCGCAAGGCGCACGCCCACCACGGCGTCGCCCGCGAAGAGCGGTTCGGCGACGGGCGTGCCCGGCATGACCATGAGGCCCGCCTCCATCACCTTCTGGGAGGCCCACGTCATGAAGGATCCCATCGACAGCACGAGGCCGCCGCGCTTGTCCATGAACGGCGGCGTGAACGGCAGCTCGCGCGCGTGCCATTTCCCGCCGCGCATGAAGAGGCCGCCCAACTTGAAACCGAAATCGCAGAGGCGCGTGAGGGGCGTACGCTTCGACGCGCCCAAGTGGTCAAAGAGGTAGGCCGTCTGCTCCTCGCCGACGGCGGCGCAGTTCGGGATCTCCTGCGTCAGGTCGACGCCGGGGAAGGAGCGGCGGATCGCGGCGGCCTTCGTGACGATGCCGGAGACGCCGAAGCCGGGGTCGTCGGCGCGCTCGTAGCACATGACCTGGAGAGGACAGCCCGGCATCACCTTCGACTCGTAGAGCGGCGTGCCGTCCTCCTTCGTCTGCGCGAGCGCGGGGCCGAGCGTCGTGAGGAACCCGGCGGCGGCGGGGCCGAAGCCCGCCACCACGATATCCGCCTGCATCTCCTGTCTCTCCGTCATGAAATCCGTCCCTTCTCCAATCTGAGCGTGCGGTCGCACCGCGCGGCCGCGTCCTGCGAATGCGTGACCATCACGCACGCAAACGGCGCGTCGTTGACCTCGAAAAGCAGCTTGAGGATCTCGGCGCCCGTGAGCGCGTCGAGGTTGCCCGTCGGCTCGTCCGCGAAGACGATCTCAGGACGGCACATCAGCGCCCGCGCGAGCGCGACGCGCTGCTGCTCGCCGCCCGAGAGTTCGGCGGGCAGATGGCCGAGGCGGTGCGAAAGGCCCACCCGCTCCAGCAGCGCGCAGGCCCGTGCCCGCGCGCCCGCACGCGGCACGCGCCCCGTCATCGTCGGCAGCATCACGTTCTCCACGACGTCAAGCTCGGGCATGAGGTGGAACCCCTGGAAGACGAACCCCATGCGCGTCGCCCGCAGCCGCGTGCGGCGGCGCGCGGCGCCGAACCCGGCGAAGAGCGAGACCCCGCCGAGCTGCACGTCGCCCGCCGTCGGGATGTCGAGCCCGCCCAGCAGGTTGAGGAGCGTCGACTTGCCCGCGCCCGAGCGCCCGACCACCGCCACGTGTTCGCCCGCCTCCACCGCAAAGGAGACCCCATCCAGCACCCGGATGGGCTTCTGCCCCGGCAGACGGTATTCCTTCACGAGGTTCTGGACATTCAGCAGCATGCGGCCTCCCTCACGAAACAAACCTCACGACCCCAACGCCTCGACGGGGTTCTTCGACGCCGCCAGGAACGCGGGGACAAGGGCCGCGAGCAGACCGAAGACGTAGACGATCACGACGACCCACACGACGTCCGACGCGACGAGGCGGTAGGGAATCGCATCGAGTCCGTAGACCGCCTTCGGAAAGACCTGCACGCCGAAGTGCGCGAGTTGGTCCACGATGTTCTGCAGGTTCCGCAGAATCGCGTACGCAAGCCCAAGCCCGACCAGGACCCCGGCCGTCACCTGCACGAGGCCGTGGACCACGAACGCGCCCATGATCTTCCCGCGCGGGAAGCCGAGCGCCTTGAGGAGGCCGATCTCCGGCGTCTTCTGCACGGTCAGGACGAGGAGCGTGTTCATCACGCAGAAGAGCGCGACGACCGTCACGAGCATGAGGAGGAGCGCGGTCATGTTCTTCTCGACGGCGAGCGCGTTGAAGAGTTCGCGGTCCGCCTCGCGCCACGTGACGACGCGGCACGACGGCGCGCGCGCGCGGATCTGTCCGCAGAGGGCGTCGAAGACGGGCGCGTTCCCCGGGGCCGCCGTCTTCACGTGGATCGCGAAGACGCCGTGTTCCAGTCCCATCAGGTCCCGCGCGTTCGCGAGCGAGCAGACGCAGAAGCCCGCGTCGTAGTCGCGCTGGCCGGAGGAGAAGATACCCGTCACGCGCCACTTGAGCGGCAGGAAGATCTCGTCGCGCGCGGCGAGCGTCTTCGGCGAGTAGACCGTCACGTCGTCGCCCACCCACACGCCGAGCGAACGGGCGAGGTCGACGCCGAGGATGATCGAATCACCCTCCAGGTCGTAGACGCCGGCGCGCGGCGCGCCGATCCTGTAGGCGTCGCGGAAGCGGTCGGGGTCGACGCCCAGCACGATCGGGGCCGAGACGCGCCCGCGGAAGGAGAGCATGATGCGCGTGTCGATCTCGGGCGAGACGGACACGACGCCGGGGAGCGCGGCAAGGTCCCGCGCAAGCCGGTCCTCGTCCTGGACGACCTGCCCCCCGCCGTAGGACGTGAGCGAGACGTGGGGCTTGAAGTCGAGGATCTTCTCCTCCCAGAGGTCACCGAAGCCCGTCATGACCGCGCGCACGATGATGACGACGGCGACGCCGAGGAGAACGCCCAAAACCGAAACGCAGGTGATCACGGAGGTCACGCTGCGCTTCGGTTTGAGGTACTTGAGGGCGAGAAAGAGGCTAAAGGGCATGATGTCCCGGCACGGTGCGCGGTCAGATGTCGATCGTGACGCTGATCTCGCCGCCCTTGTCCTTCGAGAGCGTCTCGACGTCGGCCTCGACCTCCGTCGCCTTGAGCGAGGTCGTGGGCAGATAGCGGTAGTACACCATCAGCTGCAGGGCCGCGAGGCAGGTGCCCATCACGTCGTAGTTGTAGTGGTCCTTGTTCTCCCAGCGGCCGATCGGACGGTCCTTGCCCGCCGGGTCCTTGACCGTGACCGGCTGACCCGATTTGTCCGTGACCGTGATGACCGCCTTCGTGTAGAGGGCCTTCATCTCGGCGTTCCACTTCTTCCAGAGCGTGAAGTTCGCCGGCGTCGCGTCCTTGCACATGCCCGCCTGGTACTTGCACTGCGCCGCATAGTAGCAGTAGTACTGCGCGTTCTCCGGCTTGCCCGGTGCATAGGAGTAGACCTTGTCGAGCGACGGCTGCCAGTCGCGCATCACATTGAGGGCGTTCGCGACCTCCTTCTCCTTGGCGTAGCCGAGAAGCTGCATCGCAAGGCAGCCGACGCCCGCAAGACCGCCCGTGCCGCCCTTGTGGTTGGTGGTCGCGCGGTAGACGAAGCCGGCCTTCTCGGAGTAGTTGCGCTTCTTGAGGCAGTTGACCGCCTTCTTGATGCACTCCTCCATGCCGGGCAGATGGATGCCCGCCATCTTGCCGGCCTTGATGGCCTGCATGGCCCAGCCGCCGAATGAAATGTCGTCCGGGCCGTCCTTCGTGACGCGCGCCATGTTGTAGTTCCAGCCGCCCGTCGCGGTCTGGCCGCTGATGATGCGCCCGAGCGTCTTCTCGGCGGCCTCGCGGGCGTTCGGGTTCTTCGTCATGCCGTATGCCTCACAGAGGGCGTAGGTGCCGATAAGGAAGCCGTACTCCGACCCGCCCGCACCGGACATCCGGATGTAGGGCGTGTTGCCGTTCGGGTCCTTCGCCAATTTCCCGTTCTTGTCCTTGACGACGTAGACGCTGTTGATCAGGTAGTCGAGGGCCTTCTGGACGGTGGGGCCGAACTCCTTGGAGGCGGGCGTCTCGCCGTGGGCGAGATAGGCCAGAATCGCGAAGCCCGCACCGGCGGCGGCGTCCATGCCCTTCTCAAGGCCCAGGCTCTTGTACTTCTGGTAGGTCGCCATCGCGCCGTCGTAGGCGGCCTTGTTGATCTTCTTTTCTTTAAACGCCCTTTCCTGCTGGTTCTTGAAGCCCTCCAGACTGCCCCAGGTCGGCCACGAACCGTCGCCCTGCTGCGTCGCCTTCAGCCAGCGGAGCGCCTTCATCACGGCGGCCTCGGTGGCGGCGTCGCCATAGGACGCGCCGCCGCGCGTGTAGGTGCCGCGCACGCCCGCGCCGCGCGAGGTGCCCATCACCGACTTCATCGTGACCGGGCTCTTGATGCTGAGCATCGCGTCGACGGAGGCCACCTTCACGGACTGCGGTTCGGCCGTCGGCGCGGGGGCCGCCTCCGACGCCATCTCGGTGGGGTTCATCGACGGCGCATCGACCGTGATCTCGATGTTGTCCATCTCGGGCGGCGGCTCCGTCTCCTGCGGCGTCTCGATCTCATCCAGCGCATCGTCCTGCTGGTCGGCCTGCACGATCTCGACCTTGAGTTCCCGCTTCCCGGAACCGGAAACCGCCGTCACAACGAACAACGTCGCGACGACCAGAATCGGCAGCAGGATCGCCAGCAGGGGCGCGGTCTGGCGCTGCAGCTCGACGATGGCCTCCTTGTACTCCGGCGAGTTGCGCGGACGCCCCAGGCCGACGAACATCTTGATGAGACGCCGGAAGTAGCCGTCGTCCTCGAACTTGGCCATCTCCTCCTTAAGCTGCTCCTTGATCTCTTCCTCGTCGATCGTTTCCATCGCGAACGATCCTCCTTCCACGGGTTACATGCTGAAAATCGACAGATTGTACATGCCGTACTTGTTGCAGGTGTCAAGCGCGTCCACCAGGAACTTGTGCGGCGAATCCATCGTGCAGCGCACGATCACCGTCGACTTCTTGGAGACGGCGGCGAGCTGCTTGATGTTGCGGTCGAGTTCCTTGAGCGAAACGCCGCGGCTGTTGAACACGAAGCCGCCGGGGCCGATGTCGATCTTGATCTGGGTATCGTTCTCCTCGCTTGACGCCGCCGACGTGTTCGGGGCCGGGCGGTTCGCGTTCAGCTTGGAGAAGATGTCCTCCTGCTTGATCGTGACGACGAAGAAGATGATCAGCTCGAACACGACGTCGATCATCGGCGTCATGTCCAGCTGCGGGTTTTCCTGTTCCTTGCGTGCCATGGTCGGAACCTCACTTCCTCTCGCTCTTGCGGTCGTAGACCGCCACGAACGAGAGCTTCCAGATGCCGTTCATCGTGCAGGCGTTCATCACCTCCGCCACGGACTTGTGCCGCGCACGGTAGTCTGCGCGGATGAGGACGGGGAACTCCCCGTACTTGCGCAGACGCTCCTTGACGCGGCGGCCGAGCTCGGCGGGGGTGATCGTGACGTCGCACATCGAGATGCGCCCGTTCCGGGCGACATCGACGATCAGGTGCGTGGGGGGCAGCTCGTCCGGCGTCAGCTCGATGCCGTGCTTGCCGTCCTCCAGCTTCACCGTCTCGTCCTTCGCCGTCGCCTGGGTGAGCGTCACGACGAAGAAGATGATCAGCTCGAACACGACGTCGATCATCGGCGTCATGTCCAGCTGCGGATTTTCATGTTTCTTTCGTGCCATGTCCGACGGTCCTTTCAGGTCCTGTGGGGACGCATGCGAACCGGTGGTTTAGGCCTGCTGCGCGTTCTCGTCCACGACTTCGACGTTGCGGAGGCCCTTCAGAAGCTCCATCGTGAGCGCCGTCATGCGCATGATGAGGCGGGTCGCCTTGTTGCGCAGCGAGTAGTAGATCGTGATGGAGGGGATGGAGACGCACAGGCCGGCGGCCGTCGTCCAGAGGGCCTGGCCGATGGAATTCGCGAGCATCGAGGCGTCGCCCGCGCCGCCCTGGGCGAGGGCCTCGAACGTCAAGATCATGCCCTGCACCGTACCGAGCAGACCGAGGGACGGACCGAGGTTCGAGCAAACGGAAATCCACGTCAGGCGCTGCGTCAGGCGCTCGGTCTCCAGGTCGGCCGCGCCGTTGACCGCCTCCTGGATGACATCGTAGCCGTCCTCGACGTGCTGGAACGCCGTGCTGAGGATGTTCGACATCGCGCTCGGCTCGTTCTCGCACACCTTGAGGGCCTTCATCACGTCGCCCTCCACCATCGCGCTCTGCACGTTCGTGATGAGCGAGGTCGGCATGAGCTTCTGGGGCTTGATCAGGACGAAGCAGTCCACCGCGAAGTAGATGGCCATCGCGCCGTCGGCGAAGAGGGCGAACCAGAGAATCGCGCCGACGACGCCCGAACCGAAGACGATGTCGAAGAAGCCGCCGCCGGACTTCTGCTGCTGGCTCGGATCGACGGCCTTGCCGTCCGCGCCGACCAGGTCGCCGCCGCCTTGCTGCTGCTTCTGCGTCGCCGGTGCCGCATCCTGCGCCATCGCCACGCCCGCCGCGACGGGTGCCACAACCAGGCCGAGCATCATCATCGCGGCCATCACCGACTTCTGCATCTTCTTCATGTTCATGTGTTTGTTCCTTTTTGAAGCTTTTTAAACTTGATTCTGTTTGGAAGTTGAAAGTTGAGAGTGGGCAGGAAAGATCACCGCGCGGCCCAGGGGCTCGCCGCATAGTTCTGCTTGAGTTCCGTGCGCATCGCGTCCGCACGGCCGCTCTGCCCGAGCTTGTCGAAGCAGTGCGCGGCCTTGCAGAGGGCTTCGGGGCGCAGACGGTCGGCAACCTCGTCGTCGGTGTAGAGGAAGACGACGCGCAGATAACCGTCGGTCAGGGCCTTCTTCGCGGCGTCGTTCGACTCGGCACCCTCCTTGAGGATCACGTCGCCGCGCAGGGTGAGCGCCGCGCCGGCGGAGAAGCGGTCGCCGCTCTTGGCCGCCTTCTCCAGCTGCGCCTCCAGCTTCGCCTTGCGTCCGAGGGCCAGCAGCGCGCTCCAGTAGGCGGGCGCAAGCTCGCCCGTGTAGGCGGCGGTGGCGTCGTCGTCGATGATCGCCTCGCACGCGCGGAGGGCGTCGTTCGCCTTGCCCGCCGACAGATAGGCCTCGGCGAGGTAGCGCCCCGCGACCTTGTCCCACTGGAGGTGGCGATACTCCCTGACGATCTGCTGCAGCGCGGGAATCGCGGCGGCCCCCTTCCCCTTCTGGACCTGCGCGACGGCCTCGTCGTACCCGGCGGGCTTGTCGATCTCGATCTCCGCGACGTCGGCGGGCTTCACCTGGATCTCGGTGTTGCCCTTCGTCACCGCATACGCCTTGTCGCGCATGCTCCAGCGGATCACGCCCTTCTGGGTCGCGCCGCCCTCGGTCGTGATCGACCCCGTGACGGCGCCGAAGACGGCGGCGGACGCGAGGGCCGCCAATGCCGTGACTACGCTCTTACGCATTGTCTTCTCCACTCCTTGGAATCCTGATGGTTACTGATCGGCCTTGGCCTGGTTGACGGCGTTCTGGACGGCGGTCTTGTGCTTGCCGTTCGGGAACAGCTCCATGTACGTGTCGCCGTACTTGAGGATCATCTCCGTCTGCTCCTTGCCGAGCTTCGCCATGAGCGGCAGCGCGGACGAGTAGCAGCGTTCGAGGTTCGCGAGCTGGGCGGGCGTCATGTCCTTCGCCGGGTGTTCGGCGGTGGGCTCGTGCGACATGAGGAAGGCGATGAAGGCGTTCGCCGCGAGGCCGCACGTCTCCTTCGCCTTGTCCTTGAGGTTCATCGCCTCCTCGGCCTCCATCTTCCTCACGAGCACGTCGCCCGAACGGAGGTCCAGCTCGTCGATCTCGGCCTGGGTCTTGCAGTGGCCGCGCAGACGCTTGATGGCGCGCACCGCCGCGTTGAAGTACTGCTTGCGCAGCTCGTCGTCCTTCTCCACGCGGCCCTCCTCCGAGGCGACCTCCACGATGAGTTCGTAGGCGTCGATGACCAGCTTGCTCTTCGCGTACTTCTCCACGAACTGGTCCAGCTTCTGATGCGCTTCGGCGTAGAGCTTCTGTCCGGCGGCCGCCTGGGCCTGGCCGAGCGTGGCGCGCGCGATGATCGCCGTCTTCGCGCTCTCGTTCGTGACGGCCTTCGTCAGCTCGATGGACTTCGTGTACGCCTCGCCCGCGACGTCCCAGCCCTTCGCCTCCAGCAGCGCGTCGCCGGCGGCGAGGAACTGCCCGGCGGTGTACTTGCCGTCCGTCGTCTCCAGCATCTGCTTGTACTGCGCCACGCCCTCCTGGCGGAGGCCCATCTCGATGAGCGTCTTCGCGAGGCGCGGCACCGAGTTCTTGGCCTCGTCGGAATCCGGGAACTCGCTCTGCAGGCGCGCGAACGCCTTCTGCGATTCGTCCATCTTCTTTTCGGCGGTGTAGATCGTGCCGATCTTCACGAGCGCGACGGGGCCCCATGTCCCCTTCGGGCAGGCGGCGAGGTAGCGCTCGTACGCCTTGACGGCCTGCATGCGGAAGACGGGGATCTTGTCCTCCGGCCACGCGAGGCGCTGCCAGCAGTCGCCTTCGAGGAAGAGCGCCTGTTCGCGGCGGAGCAGGAACTTCTCCTTGTCGCCCTTCGAAAGGCCCTTGTTCGACTCCAGCTCCTTCGCGCTGTCCGTCGACGCGGTCCTGAAGTCCTTGATCGCCCCCGCGACGTCCCGGTAGGCGGCCTTGCGCATCGCCTCGGCGGCCGTCACGTCGTTCGTCTCCGCTGCGGCGGTGAACGCGGCGAAGCCCTCCTTCTGCTGCATCTGCGCGAGCTGCAGGAACGCGGTCGTGCGGTCCAGCGGCTTCTTCGTCGTGCCGGCGAACCGGCGCAGCCAGGACTTCTGCGCCTCCGTGTCGCCCGTTTTCGCGGCGCAGACGGAGAGGAACTGGAGGGAGCTCGCGAGATGCGGCGAATTCGTGTAGACCGTCGCGACAAGTTCGTAGTAGTGCGCGGCCTGCTCCCAGTCCTCGGCCTTGTAGGCAAGCCCCGCGAGGGAGAGCGCGCGCTGCGCGGCGTTGTAGTGGTTCGGGAAGTTCTTGAAGTAGAGGTCGTAGACCTGCTGCGAACGGGCGAGCGCGCCCAGTTCGCGCTCCTTCGCGGCGAGCCGCTGCAGTTCGTCGCCCGCCGCGCGCGCCCGCGCGTCGTTCACGCCGGCGAACCGCTTCACCAGGTCCTGCTCCGCCGCGTCGGCCGCCGCCCGGTAGGCCTGCTTCTTCTGCGCGTCCTTCGCGTCGTGCCAGAGCGAGAGGTTGCAGTCGGCCAGCACCGCCACGGCGCCGGGAACCTCCTCGGCGTCCGGGAACTGCTCGATGAGCGGCGCATAGGCCTTGATGGCCGCCGCGCAGTCGCCGGTCCTGTAGACCGCGAACGCATTCTCGAACTGCATGCGGCGCACCTTCTTCATCTGGTCCGGCGAGATCTTGACGGCCTTCTTGAGGTCCGCCTTGTAGCGCGCGAGGACGAACGCCGCGATGTCCTCGTAGAGCCGCCCCGCCGCGCCCGCGCAGGACGACTCGGGGTACTTCACGTAGACGTTGACCGCGTGGTTGAAGGCGCCGAGACCGTTGCGCTTGCCGTTCTTGCCGCGCGCGCCGAGCAGCATCGACTTGATCTTCTCCTCGTCCGGCTTCTTCTCCTTCGCCTCGGCCTGCGCGCCCTCCCACAGCATCTGCGCGAGCAGGTAGCGGCACTCGGGCATCGGGCTCATGCGCACGTAGCCGCGGCGACCGTCCGGATCCTGCTCCAGGAGGCTGGCGTGGATCTGCGAGAGCTGCGGCATGTATTCGTTGACGAGCCCCTGGGCCTTCTCCATGTCGCCGTTGAGCACCTCGATGTGCGCCTTCATCGCGATCGCCTTGCCGAAGACGATGATGAGTTCGTTCTTCCAGAGCAGCTTGTTCACGATCTTCGTCGCCTGGGCCAGGTAGTCCGCGCGCACCTTCGCCTTCTTGGGATCCTTCATCTCCTCCGCGAGGCGGATGAGCAGCGACACGTCCTCCATCGCGACGGCGCACCACCGCTCTTCGGTCGCGCCCGTCTCGGGGATCTTCGCGAGAAGGCCCGCGTACATCTTCACGGCCTCGTCGAAGTTCTTCTCGTTCACGCAGATCTGCGCCCACTTGAAGCCCGACTCGACGTAGAAGTCCAGCAGGTCGGCGCCGGGCTGCGGCACGGCCTTGAAGAACTCCTCGTAGATCTTGCGGCACGACGCCATCTCGGAGCGGTCGTAGTAGGCGTCGGCCATCGAGAGGCGCAGCGCCCAGTATTCGCCGCCCTTCTTGTCCTTCATGCCGTCGACGACCTTCTGCACGTCGGCGAACTTTCCGAGGCGCAGGTCGCCCTTGATCTCCAGCACCTTGAGCTTGGGCCCCAGCTGCGGCCACTTCTTCTTCGCCGCGTCGATGACCGGCTCCGCGAGGTCCGGCATGTTCGCGTCGACGAGCGCGCCGATGTACTTCAGCTCCTCCTTCATCGCGGCGTCTTCGGCCTTGGACGGGGCCGCCTCGGGCGCATCCGCCGCCCGCACCGCCGCGACGGGCGCGAGTGTACACGCGGCAAGAACCGCGAACGACAGCACGTGGGTATGTGAAATGCTCATGGTGGAAAGAAGTATAGAGAAAAAACCGACGTGCGTCAAGCACGCGGGTGCAACGAGATATTTATGCAGAGCCAAAGGGGTTTAGCCGCAGAGAACGCAA
>OIWT01001311.1_pt1 | contig 30483 bp, 22 predicted proteins | sample 1587701 | NCBI WGS metagenome assembly OIWT01 (sample SAMEA3888904, study PRJEB22519) | human gut metagenome | biome: human gut; feature: human-associated habitat; material: faeces | place: Denmark | collected 2009 | reverse complement strand
GACGACCCTAATCCTCAATTCGGCTGGTGGGCTGCGCAACCCACTAACCCATTACTATTTCTTCGACCTAGCGGATCCCCGCAAATATGGTAGAATACACGGCATGGACTATAATCGCCTGATGGATCAGAAGAGCGCGGCGGCGCATCTGCACATGCCGGAGAACGAGCTGCGGCACTTCGCGCAACGCGGCGAGGTCGAGAGCGTCAAGCGCGGCGACCTCTACTTCTTCGAGCACCGCGTGCTCGACGAATGGGCCCAGCGCCGTCTCATCGCGCTGAGCGACAAGGCCCTGACGGCCGAGCACACGGTCGCGATGACGGAGCGCCGCCGCACGGATGGACACGACTTCCATGTCGCCGAACTGCTCCGCCCCGAGACGATCGCCCCCGCCCTCACCGCCCGGGGGCGCGCCGGCGTGCTGCGCGACATGACGGACTTCGCGGACGCCACCGGCCTTCTCTACGATCCTGAGACCCTTTTCGCCGAGCTGAGCGCACGCGAGGAAGTCGCCTCCACCGCCGCCGGCGGCGGCGTCGCCTTCCTGCACCCCCGCTACCACGACCCCTACCTCTTCCAGGAGACCTTCCTCGCCCTCGGCCGCGCCGTGCGCCCCGTCTTCTTCGGTTCCCAGGACGGCACGGGGACCGACCTCTTCTTCCTCATCTGCTGCACGGACCACACCCTCCACCTCCACATCCTCGCCCGCCTCTGCCTGCTCGCCCACGGCACCACTCTCCTCCAGGAACTGCGCGACGCCCCGGACGCCGCGTCCATGCACACCGCCCTGAAGATGGCCGAGGACGACTTCCTCAACCACCTGCATCCGTAAAATGTGGTATACTGACCCTTCGTTTTTTCTGAGCAAGGATTACACACCATGTGGAACTATTCCGAAAAGATGATGGACCACTTCCGCAACCCGCGGAACGTCGGCACCATCGACAAGCCCGACGGCACCGCGACCGTCGGTTCGCTCGCCTGCGGCGACGCCCTCACCTTCCAGTTCAAGCTCGGTCCCGACGGACGCATCGCCGACGCCAAGTTCCAGACCTTCGGCTGCGCGAGCGCCATCGCCTCCTCCTCCGCCCTCACCGAGATGGTGATCGGCAAGACGCTCGAAGAGGCCTCCAAGATCACGAACAAGGAGATCGCCGACTACCTCGGAGGCCTGCCGCCGCAGAAGATGCACTGCTCCGTGATGGGCCGCGAAGCCCTTGAAGCCGCCATCAAGAACTTCAAGACGGGCGAAAACGCCGACCGCAACCTGGAGGACACGGTGCTCTGCACGTGCTACAACGTCTCGGAGAACGAGGTGCGCCGTGTCATCACCGAGAACTCCCTCACGACCGTCGAGGAGGTGACGAACTTCACGAAGGCGGGCGGTGGCTGCGGGCGGTGCAAGGAGAAGATCGCCGCGATCCTCAAGGAACTCAACGGTTGACGAAAAGAGACGGATTGGCGCGCACGATGGAACGTGGCTTTGACAACGAGAAATACCTGTCCGAACAGTCCGAGGAGATCCGCCGCCGCGCGGAGCGCTTCGGCAAACTCTACCTGGAGTTCGGCGGCAAGCTGATGAACGACATGCACGCCGCGCGCTGCCTGCCCGGCTACGATCCGAACGTCAAGCTGCGCCTCCTCCAGTCCCTCGGCGACCAGGCCGAGATCCTTCTCTGCATCTACTCGGGCGACATCGAGCACAAGAAGATGCGCGCGGACTTCGGCATCTCCTACGCCGACGACGCGATGAAGCTGATCGACGACCTCAAGGGGCTCGGCCTCCTCGTGCGCGGCATCGTCATCACCCGCTACGCCGGCCAGCCCGCCGCCCTCCAGTTCCGCCAGCGCCTCGAAAACCGGGGCGTGAGCGTCTGGTTCCACTACGTCACGCAGGGCTATCCCGCCGACGTCGCGACCATCGTCTCCGACGCCGGCTACGGCAAGAACGACTACGTGCCCACCGAGCGCCCCATCGTCGTCGTCACGGCGCCCGGACCCGGCTCGGGCAAGTTCGCCACCTGCCTCTCCCAGATCTACCACGAGTCCCGACAGGGCCGCAAGGCCGGCTACTCGAAGTTCGAGTCGTTCCCCGTCTGGAACATGCCCCTCGAACACCCCCTCAACGTCGCCTACGAGGCCGCCACCATCGACCTCAAGGACTTCAACATGATCGACCCGTACCACCTCCAGGCGTACGGGAAGACGGCGGTCAACTACAACCGCGACGTCGAGGCATATCCCCTTCTCCGCGCCATCTGGGAGAAGATGACGGACGGCGAATGCCCCTACAAATCCCCCACCGACATGGGCGTGAACCGCATCGGCTTCGGCATCATCGACGACGCCGTCGTGCAGGAGGCATCCAAGCAGGAGGTCATCCGCCGCAACCTCCGCTCTCTCTGCGACTTCGCGATGGGCCTTACGGACCGCGATTCCGTCGCCCGCGTGGACGCCCTCATGCACAAGCTCAACCTGCGCAACGAGGACCGCATTCCCGTCGAGGCCGCCCGTCTGGCCGCGCAGGAAGCCCGCGAGGCCAGCAAGGGCAAGGACGGCGGCTCCGTCGTCTCCGGCGCGGCCATCCAGCTGCGGGACGGGCGCATCGTCACCGGGCACAACTCGGACGAACTGCACGCAACATCCGCCATGGTCCTCAACGCCGTGAAGCTTCTCGCCGGCATTCCCGGCCAGATCCACCTCATCGCCCCGAACATCATCCAGTCCATCGCGCACATGAAGCGCGACATCCTCAAGGGCGGCTTCACCTCGCTCAACCTGGACGAGGCGCTGATCGGCCTTGCGATTTCCTGCACCACGAACCCCGCCGCCGCCATCGCCACCGAAAAGCTCGCCGAACTGCGTGGCTGCGAGGTCCACCTCACCCACATCGCGCCGCCCGGCGACCAGGCGGGCCTCCGCCGCCTCGGCTGCCGCTTCACGAACGACCCCTTCTTCGCCAGCAACGCGCTCTCGATGGCCGGACAGTGACAGAGGGAGAAGAGGGGATCTTCCCGTCCGCACGGGACGGCGTCGGAAGGACCTTGAAGTCACGGAGATCCGTCAGACGCCCGGCTTCCGCCTGTGCGCGTCATTCGGGCCTCCCCGTCTGCGTCCAGCGGCCCGTGAAGTCGATGTCGATGTCGGTGATGTCGCCCTCCTCCTGCGCGCACTGCCCGTCGTTCGCGTTCAGGGCCACCATGTCGTCGAAGCACGTGCCGCGCAGGTTCGAGATCTTCCCGTGGTGGCACCAGCCGTCGAGATGCACGCCGTCCATGTTGAGGAAGATCGGGTTGCACGTCGTGTAGTCGAACGTGAGGTCGTCCACGAGGAAATAGGACGTGCGGCAGGAGGCGAGGCCGTAGGACGTCGGGTTTCGGATTGTCAGGCCCCTCACGGTCATCCCCTCCACGTGCGAGAAGCGCATCGCCATGCCGAAGAAGAAGCCGTTCTCGTGCTTCGGCGGCAGGCCGCCCGCGCGCGGCGGCGTGCAGTGCCGGAGCTGCTGGGGGTTCGGCGACTGGTCGAGGTTCGCCATGTCCCAGATGCCGCCCGTGAGCGCGATGCGGCGGTCGCTTCCGCCGACGTAGCCCCTGTTCTCGACCATCGGGCAGTCCGACTCCGGCGCGAGGCGGACGACCGAGAAGCGGTCGAGCCGCAGCTCGGTGTCCGAGCCGATGCGGAGCGTCTTCGAGATGCGGTAGTGCCGCTTCGGCGGCGGCAGGTAGACGCAGGGCGCGCCGGAATCGAGCCGCGCCTGGATTGCCGCCGTGTCGTCCGCCACCCCGTCGCCGACGAGCGGCGGCAGGCCGTCGCAGACGGCACTCGCATTCAGGGCCAACAGAACCATCGCCGCCCAGGCGACGAACGCGCGGATTGCTTTCCTCGTTGTCATGGGTTCTTCCCTCTTTTGCCTTGGAGTCAGTAGACCAGTGAACGGAAGTCCGTCACGCGGTGAAACGTGATCATGTCGCCGTTATGGGGCGACATGGCGTCTTTGTCCCCCGACCGGGAGACGATGACTTCGGACGTGGATTCGCGGCATTCCACTTCGTGAAGGCCGCATACCAGGGGATGCCGACGCCGTCGATCTCGGGGTCCGGATTGCCCCCGAAGATGGAGTCAAAGTGGAACGACTCCGCAAATGTCCAGCTTCCCCGCTGCGTGAGGTCGTCCGTCTCCTTGGCCCGCATGAGGACGGGTGCCAGGCGATTCACGCCCCAGCCGAACTTCCGTCCGTCGGGAGAGGGCACCATCCGCTCCATCACGAGATAGACGTTCCCCCTTGCGTACCAGACGTTGCAGGCGGACTGATGCCAGCTCTGCCCCTTCGTCAGCCAGCCGACTTCGCTCCACGTCTCGCCCTTGTCCGTCGAGACGCAGACGCCGAGGTTTCCGCGATGCCCAAGTATGTAGAGCCGTCCGCCGGCCGTGAACGGGCGCGCATGACACATCGGGAAGCGCCCCGTCTGACGCCAGGACCGGCCCATGAATTGTACAGACCAAAGTCAATGTGGGCATGAAACGGGAGGGACGCGCTTGTCGCGTCCGTTCACTCCAATGGCACAGATTCCCGTTTCGCGGGAGGCGGGTGGACGCGCGATGTACCCGCGCCGCCTCGGCGCGTGGCGGTGGAGCGAAGATCCGAGAAGGAAGTTTTTCCACGTTCGGCAATCAATCACGCAGAGACACTGAGAACGCAGAGGAACCCGGGGCTCCATCACGTGGCAAACCCGTCGACGTGCCCGGTCGCAGCAAGCTGCGACCCTCCCGTAGGGGGAGTATAACGATTCAGTATGTCCGTGTTGCACAGACCGTTCATTTCCCGTCGATCTCCCTGAGTGCATGGCGTGCCGCGAGGGCGAGGGGCGTGGGCGTCGCCGCGTCCGCACAGAGGCGGGCGAGCGCAGGACGGGTGGCGGCGAGACGGCGTTCGCCGCAGAGCTGCGCCGCCATCACGCGCACGGGGAGCGCGGCAGACGGATCGGCAAGGCAGGCGGCGAGCTGCCGGTCAAGCGCCTCCACGTCGACCTCGGGGTCGAAGGCCGCGAGGTCGGCCAGCGCGCGGAGGGCGGGCGCGGCCACCGTGGTCGCGGTTTCGCGCACGGCGGCTCCGAGCGTCGAGCGGATCCCCTCCGCCTCGCGGGAGCGCGGGTCGTACGCGCCGCGCCGCCGCCGTTCCCGCGCATAGTGGCCGAGATGCTGGATCGCGAAGTTCCGCGTCTTCTCATCCCGTCCGCCGTCGGCGTGCAGACGCCGCATCAGTTCGCCGTACTCGCCCGAAAGGCCGCCCGTGTCCATGAGGCGCGTCATCGCGCGGTCCCGATCGGACGCCGCCCGGGGCGAACCGTCCGTCCGTGCGGTGACGGCGCGCCGGTCGTTCGTGGTGGCGTCGACGCGGGCGGGGAGATGCGTCACATGTCCCTTCGCCGTCACACGGTTCTTTTCCTCGCATCCACCCGAGCCGAGCCACGCCACCACGCATGCCAAGCCCAGGTACAGGAGAAACACGACAGGGAACAAGCGCCCAAGTGTACATGTAGACCCAAAGACACCCATGAACCGCCGTGCGTAGCGACGGAGATTCCACAAAACCCACACCGTCGTACAAAACAGACAGACGGCAAGGACGGCGACCACCACATGCACGTCATCCGCCCTTCCGGCGTCGAGCAACAACTGGCGCACGAAGACAATCACCCCCACTCCAAAGAGTGGCAGCAGAAACCCCACCGCAATGAGGACGTTGCACCAGAAGAGGGGGACAAGGTATCTCATCTGCCGTCCGAACCGCCGCAGGGCGGCGTCTTCCGACCTCGACATGCGGGCCAACGCCAGAATCAGAATCCAATCCGGCATCAACGCCGACCGCCTCGAAGACAGGAATGTCCAGCCGTCAAGGTATTCCTTCAACACCCTTGAACGAGAGGACAGACACCAGGAACGGACATACAGGAGAAACCACAGGAGAAATGCGCCAAAACCACCCAACGGACCTGGCACGAGGATTAAATAGGGCCAATCGAACTGATCAAACTGTACGATAGAATCGAACTGTACGACAGAAAGCATCATATAGAATCCTTTGCCGGTTCCACTTCTACGTCCAATGGTACCCCATCGTAATCAGCCTCCGTTCCGGCATAATCCAACGCACAGCTGTAGAGACGAGGTCCACGTGGACAGAAAACTGCCTGATAAACATTGATCCCCCCTGTTTCAACCGCGACCTTTCGAAAGCGGGCCACTTCCGGGTTAATCTCATCGACGCTAAAGAATATCTCCTTCCCGACCCTTGCCCATGTATCCTAGAACACGCCAGTTCATTCACCGTTCGGTAGTAGGAGGCGCACCCACCCAACAGGAGAATGAGGATGAGGCAAAAAAATCGTTTTATGTTCATTGTATCATTCTTCATTCAAAAGATTCTAAATCACATCTCACATGTAATTTTACTTTTCAAAGACGAGCCTTTGGAACGTATGAATGTCGTTTCGACCTACAGAACAACGACCCCGCAGATTGCAAGGGCAAGTCGGCGGTGCCCGTTCCCAAACAGGACATCGTTCTTTACGACCCTTACCATCACATGTACGGGTTTCCAGGGATCAATCTCCTTTCTCGTCACATGAAGTAACGGATAGTGGTTCAAGACCCTTCTCGACGCAGTACGCCGTGCCTGCAACACTTCTTGAATGGACACGTTTTTTCGAATACAAGGAACTTGTTTCTGAGATATGACAATCTCGATTTCCGCACGACACGCCTCCAATCCCTGCAACACCGTCGATTCGGATTCCGGAAACATGACATCGGGGACAAAGGCTCCCTGCCCATCCTTCCGATAGCCAATGAGCGAGATATTATACCCGTCCGGATCCCGGAATTCAAACGTCGTCTCCACGGTAAAACCGTCGTCGGACAACCGGAAATCGCCACATGCAACCAAGGGCCCGAACACGGTCTGGACATAATGATCAGCACGGAACAGATTCGCCCCGATCAACATCAGACCCGACGTACCGTCCATTGTTCTGCACCCTGCGGCACTCCAGAGTATCGCAGAGACAAGGAACACAGCCCGTGTTCGGCGACCGAACAAGTCTTTAAGCGCGAATGCGAACGCGATGTAGAACGGGAGTGAAAAGAGGAAGAACAACACCCCCACCAATGTATGCACCTCCATACCCGTAAAAAGATTCTCAAGAAAACATTTCATGCTACCAGATCCGATCTTTGCAAGAAAGATCCACGCGACGGCAACAAGCGCAGTCCAAACGTACACGCCCGACACCTTGCCTTGCCGCACAATGACGAGCATGAAGCGGGCACACAGGCATATCGTGGGGAAGTCCCCCAACATCTGCAGCGACAAGGCGGCAACCTCTTCCGTTGTCATGCAGACATCCCAATGGCCGCTCAATGCACGGAAGACCGTGACCGTGGCCAATACTGTCAATGACGACAGGATCAAGAACATCGCACGAGAGCAGATTCTTTTCATTTCAAGATACATTGAAACCCCAATAAGTTATCTAGGCCCTCGCGAGTGACGTTTCAGATTGTTTCTCCTTTCCCGCAAAAGGATGATGACGCTTGCGAGAGCTCCCAGCACAAATAAAGGCGATCCTGTAGCCAGGAAGAACAAGCAAAACACTTCAAAGCAGATGCCAATTACGATACAGGAAACCAACGCCCAAAAAAGAATCCCAAAAAGACATCTTGGCATAAAACACTTCCTTTATTACCTAAGGAGAATTTGAATTGTTGCCACACCAGCGGCATACGCCCTTGCACCTAACGAGAACCCGGTAGCAACTATCGTCACTCCGGTACCCACGGCACTTGCTTTCGTAAAAACCGTTTCCAACACTTGAGTCCGTGCAGCAATTTGCGCACCAGCCTGTGCCGCCTTACGGGGACAAGCCGCCCTACCAGGTTTGCGGATTGTCATTTTGGTAGGGCGCGTTGTCCTCAACGCGCCGCCCAAGTACCGCCTCACTTAACATCAAAAGAAGCGCAAGAAAGAAAAACACCTCCCTCGATGCTTCGAGTGAAGGTGCCTCGGATGGACCTACGAAAGAAACATCAAAGGTGGCGAAACTGCACGGACTATGGCAGTGTCCTCTTCAATGCGTCTTCCGAGTTCTAAGTTTCTGAGGCTTTTCACTCGACGCGTCCCAAACGCGGCAGTACTTCGGTGCCTATCTTTTTAGCACACCCTCTCGTACCCCACGCGGGAAATCTATTTCGCTCCGCTAAAGCGATTTTCGCTTCAACGAAACATTCTTTCAATCAGTTCTCTTTTCTTCCTTTCATTTTTTGGTTACTGATGTGAAAATTATCAAAATGTCATCTCACTTTACTACTTTAAGCAGCATGAACTATTGTTCTATCCAATCGCGACTCAGGATACCCTGCCGCCACTCGTCCAATACGATTCAACTCCTCAAGAACCTTGAGCCGTTCGTCAATTGTCAACGACAAGCAAAACGCCTCGTCCTGCTCTTCTAAAGTAGTCATTTTTACAACTGTCCTATCCATTCTTCTTCTCCCGCAGTTTTTCCAATGTCAATGCATCGGCAATATCTTTCGGACGCCCAGACGAGCGCTTGTTAATTATCAAATCATCCAAAGACAAAACTTTTATCTCAAACCCGTCGACATTCATCTTGACAGCGCGATTTGACGCATCTGCATAATCAAGCCCGTCAACGGAAGAAATTATGTCAATACGCTGTGGATCAACTCCAATTTGGAAAACCATTCCCGGTCTATGAAAATCATCCTCAGATAATCCCTGCAATGGCGCACCAAAAGCCTTTATCGCCCGCATAACTGCTTTGGCATTCTCAGGATTGGCCATAATCCAAAAGTCAATATCAAAGGTCGTCCTTGGCCAACCATGAAGAGCAACAGCATACCCACCTACGAGCATAAAATCCACGTCTTCTCTCAAGAGACATTCAACCATATCCCTATAATCCGGATTTAATAATTTTTCGCTCGTATTCATACTACGCCAGTCCCTTCCGTACATACGAACCGAAAACCCAAAGCTTTTCGGCTTTGTGCGCCCTTGCGAAAGCGTATATCTCATCACGCTTCGCACGTATCTCATCTAACATGTACATTTATATTCCCCGCCTTCCAGTAGCCAACGCAACACTCGTTGTGTAGCATAGTCAGGCAAGTACTTTCTTGTGATTGGTTGGTAGTATAGCAGTTTTCAGTTAGGCCAGTAAAGCGGGCATGGTGATTAATTTCAACTCCACTCTGCCGTGGCCCGGCTGGTTTACCACTCGCCATTAACAAATTCAGCCGAATTTGAGATGATACGCTCGTCTGGACAGTAAAATTCTCCTCCATCGCTTTTTACCACAGAACACACTGAAGCCGCTTCGCGGCACACAGAAGACACAGAACTCCGAGGTCACTGTCCTTTATCCCCAACACTTTCTGTGTGTTCTGTGACGGCCATAGGCCGTTCTGTGTGTTCTGTGGTAGAGACAGGGAACGCCCCCTCTTCGGTCTCGTCATCCAAAATGAATCCAACATGTTACAATCCACGCAAAGAAAATGATGTTCAAAAACAGCAACATCGAGTCATAGAAACAAAGGAAGCGTACAAAGGTACCATTTGTTTTAGGCGACCGCTGACCAAGAATTCGAATCCCCGCAAAACCGAGACCGACACAAACCGTTTCAAGGAGAATCCCCCAAGGGAACCTCTGTCGAGGTCTCGCATCCAAAATGATAACAATAAATGAAAGATCGATAAGTTGAACGACAAGTGCATAGACTATTAAACTAAGTTTATAAATTTTCTTCATAACTACTCCTATGAGTGACAATTTCCAATCACATGACGGTTATTTTTTCCAAAGCCTTGAAAAATTCTGGAACATGGACTGCGAAAACGTCCGACAGTTTGGTCCAAATATTCGATAAATATCATGATTTCCACACCAACCCGTCAAGAAAGTCTTCTGCAAATACATCTTGTTCCTTAGCTGTCGGCATACAGAGGTCATTATCGACAGACGCCCCGCCAACCGCCATGACTCTTTTCGCATTCAACCGCATTTTAATTCCCTTAGTTGCTCTTTTTATAGATTTTCATGCAGACAAAATACCAAATGAGGCGGCATCCCGTCAATTCCGTTGTGGACTTTGGCGAGTTTTCATTGTGGACTTTGGCGCAATCCCGTTGTGGACTTTGGAGAAACCTTCACTTCATGCGCTGGACGCGGCGGAGATTCATCCGTATGAGACGGCCGCATGGCCATGCGGCCCGAAGGCGCTTAAAGCCGCGAAGCGGCGATTCAACCACTTAAAGGCCGAAAGCCGACTTAATCTGGCTCTTCCCTACCTGTACCAGACCTTCCAGAGGAAGAGGCCCCGGCCTGGGGCCGTCTCGACGCGCGCCGTGCGCGGCGCGGCCGCCGTCAGAAGCTCCGTGACGGCGGCGGGCTTCTCGTTGCCCTTGCCGACGCTCAGGAGAAAGCCGACCATCGAGCGGACCTGCTTGTAGAGGAAGCCGTCGCCCTTCACACTGAACGTGTAGCGGGGACCGCTGCGCCGGACGGTGAAGGCGAAGATCGTGCGGACGGTCGTCTCCAGGTCGCGGTGCGGGTTCGCCGCGAAGGAGACGAAATCATGGCGGCCGACGAAGCGCGCCGCCGCGTCCTGCATCGCCGCGAGGTCGAGCGGACGGTGGCAGAAGGTCCAGAACGGCGCAAGGTGCGGCGGCAGGATGTCCGCCTGGTAGACGAAGTAGCGGTACTCCTTGCCCTTCGCGTCGTTGCGTGCGTTGAAGTCCGGCCGCGCGAACGCCGCGCGCATGACGCGAATGTCGTCCGGGAGGCGCGCGTTCATCGCGCGGACGAGGTTCTTCGGCGGAATGGGGACGTCGAGGTCGACGTGGGCGCAGAACCCACGCGCATGGACGCCCGCATCGGTTCGGCTGCAGCCGAAGACGCGCACGGGCGCGCGGTTGACGTACGCAAGGGCCTCCTCCAGGCGCTGCTGGACGGCGACGCCGTTCTCCTGCAGCTGGTAGCCGGCGTAGCGCGTGCCGTCGTACGCGAGGACGATGCGGTAGCGCTTCACTTCGTCTTGAACGTGAAGAAGAGCGGACGGTAGACGCCCTCCATCGAGGCGACGAGATCGAACGTCCCCTTCGCGCGGTCGTACGCGAAGCTCGCGAGGCGCCAGCTCTCCTTCAGGCCGGCCATGCAGAACTTCCCGCCCGGAAAGAACGCGAAGTCGCGCGGGAACTGTCCGCCCAGTCTGGCGTTGTTCAGGAACGCCATCTTCCCCGTCCCGGCATCGACGTTGAAGACCGTGATCGAGTCGTGCCCCCGGTTCGAGCAGAAGAGCTGCGAGCCGTCCTCCGAGAGCTTGATCGCCGCCGCCTTCGAGAAGTCCGTGAAGCCCTTCGCAAGAAGGTCCTTGATCTCGATGAACTCGAACCCCTCGCCCGTGTAGCGGTAGCTCGCGACGAGGTTCTTGAGTTCGAAGATGACGAACGCGAACCTGCCGTTCGGGTGGAAGACGATGTGGCGGGGTCCGGCGCCGGGGGCGATCTTCCGCGTGTCGATCGTCGCGGCGGGGACGGCCTTCAGGCCCTCGGCGCGGTGCGCGAAGTCGTAGGCCACGATCTTGTCGAGCGTGAGGTCGACGACGAGCTGGTACTTGCCGTCCGGCGTGACGATGGAGCAGTGCGCGTGCGCGGCGTCCTGGCGCGGCTTGTTCGGCCCGTCGCCGACGTGCCGCACCTGGCAGAGGGGCTTCACCTCGTTCGGGGCGCCGGCGAAGCGCGGATCGATCGAGCCGTCCGAACGCAGATCGGCGTAGCCCGCCGTACCGCAGGAGTATTCGGCGTAGACGAGCGCCTTCTCCGACGGGTCGAGCGCGACGTAGCACGGCACCGTCCAGCCCGTGGGGATCTCGTTCACCAGCTCCAGCCTGTCGCCCCGGGCGTTCAGGCGGAACGCGGCGAGGCCGCCGTTCCGGCCCTTCGGACCGAACGCCGCGCGCCCGACGACCGAGTAGAGCATCGTGCAGTCCCGGTTCAGCGCCATGTAGGTGGGCTGCGGCACGGTGTCGATCACGTTGACCACGCGGAAGTCGCCCGTCTCCGCGTCGCTTTCAAGGATGTGGATGCCCTGCGGATACTGGTCGCTCGTGTAGCTGCCGACGTAGGTGATGTACTTCATTTTTCCGATTGCCTTTCTGGCTTGACTGTCCCTACCACTGGCCGACGCGCGGCTGGCGCAGCATCGCGTTGGACGCGGTACCGTTCGCGAAGAGGTGCCGTGCGGGATCCCACTGGAGCGTCTTGCCCGCGTCGAAGAGCGCGGCCACGCCCGTGAGCGAACACTGCGTCATGGCGCCCGCGTAGGCGAAGTCGCTCCCCACCTTCGGTCCGCCCTTGATGGCGGCGAGGAATTCGTTGTAGGGCTTCGACCCCTGGTCCTTGCCCGGCACGCGCGCGTACTTCCGCTTCGGGCAGCCGCCCTCGGCGCGCAGCTTCTCCAGCGTGAGGCCCGGCAGCATCCGCAGGTAGTTCGCGCCGTGGTGGCCGTATTCGATCACGCCCTTCGTGCCGTAGACGAACGCGCCGTTGCACATGCCGTCGCGGCGGGCGCGCGCCTCCTTGGAGTTGTAGGGCGGGAAGTACTTCATCTCGTCGGGGTAGAGGGTCGGCACGGGCACGGTCCGGCACGCCTCGCCGTCGAACCACACGAGCCGGAACGGCTTGCCGGCGCGCGTGACGTACTCGAACGTCGTCTTCACGCCGCGCGGGAAGGTCGCGCCGTGGACGGCGGGGTCCCAGGAGCCGAACACCTCGGCCTTGACCGTCTTGGGCATCCCGAGGCCGAGCGTCCAGAAGAGCGGATCCATCAGGTGGCAGCTCCAGTCGCCGAGCGTGTTCGTGCCGTACATCGTCCAGAACCGCCAGACGCCCGGCAGGTACTTCGGGTAGTAGGGACGGTGCGGCACGGGGCCCTGCCACTGGTTCCAGTCGAGCTCCTTCGGCACCTCCCACGTCTTCTTGAGGTCGTCCAGCTTGTCCATGAACGAGTAGACGGCGGGGCACCAGACGTGGGCCTCGGTGACGTCGCCGATGAGGCCCGCCTCGACCCATTCGCGGAAGTCGCGGATCGTGTCGTAGGCGTGGCCCTGGTTCATCGCCTGGGTGACGAGGTTCGGATGGGCCTTGGCGGCCTCCAGCATCGCGTCCATCTCGTGGTAGCTCTGCGCGAGCGGCTTCTCGCACTGCACGTGCTTGCCGCGCTTCAGGCACTCGACGGCCATCGTCGCATGCCAGTGGTCCGGCACGCCGATCATCACAGCGTCAATCTCCTTGTCGAGCAGGTCGAGCATCTCGCGGTAGTATTTGAAGTACGGCGCCTGCGGGAACTTCTTGCGCATGCCGCCGGAGCGGCGGTCGTCCACGTCGCAGAGGCCGATGATCCGCGCCCCGGCGCCGGCGAGGCCGTTGATGTCGGCCCCGGCCCGCCCGCCCGCGCCGATCGCCGCCACGCACACCGTCTCGCTCGGCGGCGTCGCGCCGCTCCCGGCGATGAGGCTGCGCGGCAGCACGTTGAAGAGGGCGACGCCCCCCGTTGCCCTCAGAAAATCGCGTCTCTTCATGCAAATCATCCTCATATCATTCCGTGAACGAAGAAAAGGTTATCACATTCTTTCCCTGGAATCAATACGGAAAATGCCGCGGAAAATGCCCTAAGACGCGCCGATTCGCCGTCTACTTGACGCCTTCGGCCCGCCGGCCGTCACAGAGGACGACCAGCCCCTGCCCCTTCCCATAGCGACGGCCATCCCGGTCAAACAGGATCGTAATGTCCCGCCCGTGGGAACGGATGCCGTCGATGCACCACCAGTCCCACGATTCCGGCGCCAGTGGACGCACGACGATCCGCCCGTCCGCCTGTGGCACGAATCCGCACAGGCCCGCGATCACAAGGTCGCAAAACGTCGAGTGGTTGTAGTCCTTGCCGCGCTCGCGGATCTTTGGCTCGCGCCCTTTTCACCGCGCCTTTTCGATCAAAATCTTCCGCGCGAGCCATTCTCCCGTGAAGGCGTCCAGATTCTCGTCAATCCATGAGACTTTCCGTCCGTCTTCACGCAGACGGACCTGCTGCGCCGCATACTGGTGAAGCAGACGGGCGAAATCCTCCGACGTGACGTCCGCCGGAAGCACGCCGTCCGTCCGCTGAAGCTGCCGAGAAAGCGCCGTCAGCGCAACAGTTGTCGCGTACGGCCAGCTCGGCCCGTTCCAAAGGCATTCGTGCGCCTCGAAGTCAGGCGACCGCGCGAATCCCGGCGTGTCCTGCGCCGGGAACGTGAGCCCCTTGGGCGCGAAGAACCCCTGTGTGTCGAGAAGCGGCTTCCACGCCACGGCATAGTCCGCGCCCAAAGGCATGCCGTAGTAGAACGGCGCATAGCCATGCAGCTCCCGGACGTCATCCTGCGTTCCGTCGCCGCCCAGCGCGACGAAGAATCCGACACGCGGATTCCACAGGCGTTCACGGACGTTCCGTTCCAGCGCCTCGGCCTTCTGCGCGAAACGCCCCTGCAACGTCGCGTCGCCCATTCGGCCCGCGATTTCGGCAATCGCCCCGGCCTCCGCCCACATCATCGCATTGACCATCGGACGCGCCCCGTCAAGCGACAGGGCGAATTCGCTGCCCTCGCGATTGCCCGTGCAGTCGAAAAGCCCACGCTCGGCACGAAAGCCGACACGCATCCGGGGTCCTTCGTACGACCGCGCCGACTTCGTGTCACGCAGGCTGTGCCCCTTGACCGTCCAGCCCTTTTCCCACGCCTCGTAATTTCGGACGAAAGCCTTGAGGCAGCTCTCGGCAAGGCCGAAGTCACCCGTCACCTTCGCGCGTTCCAGCGTCGCCCACGCCGGCGCGTTCGCATACGACTGCGGCCCACTGAGATTCCCGTCCGACAGCATGATGCGCGTGTAGTCGTCCAGGTAGGAGGGTTCGCGCAACCATCGGCCTTCACGCAGATGATGGACGAACGGACAGGAAATCATGTTGTATTTCCCCGCCCAACTGACATCAGGCAGGAACTCCGTCACGACCCAGCCCTTCTCCGTCTGGCGTAGATGCTTGCGATACGTCCACCAGCGGAAATAGTAGGCCCGCTCGATCTCTTCGTCCGGGCACTCGAACAAGGGAATCTGGCGCCCAATCGTCGACAAGGCGCGGCCATTGCCAATCGTCGTGCGGCGCAGCGCCTCGTCGTCGGCGTTAAAGCGGTCGAACCGGCGGCGCACCAGCTCCTCGCTCAACACGCGGGCGTAGGGCTCGTCCACAGGGCCAAGATCCAGCCCGGCATGATCGACCAGCCCGATGTATTCGCGGTTCGACGTCCGCCCGTTATACCAGAGCCGCCAGCGATTCACCTCGCGCACGACGGACGGCTTGTAGACGGCGGAGGAGTCCCATGCGTCGGGCGTCGGCTCCACGAGCGGATTGGCCTTGAGCCGCCGCCAGCCACGCACGCCGTCCGGCGAGATCGCGCCGCCGATGCGCGCCGTATGGACATCCGAGTATCCGATGTAGAACATGACCCAGCGTCCGTCGTCGAGCGGATGGACCTCGCATGCGCCCACACGGTCCTTGTCCCAACCCGCGCCCTTGACGAAGATCGGGTTCAGGGGCGACTTCTTCCATCGAAGGCCGTCCGGCGACTCGGCGTAGCAAATCACGTTCGGCTCGTATGTCTCGCCAGAGGCATACCACATACGCCAGACCTTGCGCGCCGCATCCCAGCGCACATAGGGGTTCATGACTGAGAAGCCCTCATGCGGAAACTCCGGGATGAGCACAGGATCGGACGAGACGCGCGTAAAGCGGACGCCGTCCGTCGAAGTCGCATAGCCAATCTTGGAATAGCCCCGCGCCTGTCCCGTGTACCACATGTGATAGATTCCATCACGCAACCAAACGGTCGCACGATTGAGGTCGTCCTCCCAACCGCTCGTCGGATCGGACGAAAGGCACGTGACGGGTGCCGACCAATGGACGCCATCTTCACTGCGGGCGAGGGCAATGCACTTCTGCGGACGCCAGGAGAAATAGCTGTTGTATTTGGCCGCGCCCCACGGAACGACATTTAAATCGAAACACGTTCCCAGTTCCGGCGAACCCATGACGGGATTGCCCGCATACTTTACCCAGCCGTCGTCACCCGTCGCGGCCACGGCCGCCGAGACCACGCCCAAGACGACAACGCCACAGAAAACCTTCACGCACGTCTTCATGTCAGTCCTCATCCTTCACACGGTGTCTTGAAGCGCACGACAATCGACCGGCGGAAGGCCGGCAAGGCGATCTTGTTCGGCTCGGCCACGCCCGGCTCATGCCGGTCTTCCCACGGCAAATAGCAATCGACCGGACCGTTGCTCCGAAGCGGAATCTTCCAGTTCTTCCGAATCTCCGCGACCTTCCCGTCCCGCACTTCCGCAAGCGCGTCCACGTACTTGTCACGCACCCAGACGACTGTCGTTAACTGGCCGCGTAGTCCATAAAAGCGCATCGCCTTCGATTCGCCGCGAAACGGACGAAACCGCTCTGAAATGGGATCAAGCCCTTCGACCGCACGCGCGAAACGCCCGTAGTGATGCCAGAGATTCTTTCCGTCCACATACCGGCCGTCCCAATGCCACATCTGCCCACAGCCCGCCGCACCCGCAAAGAACGGCGCAAAGACCATGTCATGCATCAGGACCCCCTCGGGATCGCGCGCGTAAAGTTCCGAAAGCCCCGTATGGCGCGGCTTTACCGCGCCAACCTCGGCCAGAAGCGCGGGCTTCGTCGCACAGCGGTCACGCAATTCACGAATCGCGTCAGCGCAGAAAACATCGACCGGCCCAAAGCAGACGGCCATGCCGGCGCCGGGATCGTAGTAACGGTGAACCTGCAGAAAGTCATTGTCGCGGCGTGCGCAGATGCGGTCGTAGGCAAATCCCGACGTCACCTCCGAGAAGCTGCCGAGATTCGCGACGACAAGCTGCCTCGGAAACCGCGTACGCAGGTAGGCCAGCGTCTCCGTCTGCCACCGTGCCTGCACAACGTCGCCGTCATCCATGATCTCATTCCAGATCTCGACGACCGCCGTCGCCGGACGATCCGCCACGGCCTCGGCGAGTGCGTCGATCTTCCGGCGGAACGCCGTCTGGCAGGCGTCGCTCGTGAACCAGTCGCGCATCGTCCGCGCATGCGGCGCGTAAATCGGCTTTCGGAAGACAGGCGGCTGAGAGCCGTCAAATCCCCTGAACTGTTCCAACGTGAACTTGATGCGAATGCACCGCTTGGCACATTCGTCCGCAAGCCACTGAAGCCGTTCGACGACAGCGGAATCGATCTCCCCAAGGCGCGGCATCACGTCCCAGAGCGCGTCGCCGCACCAGATGCGAATGTAGTTGCCGCCGTTTGCGGCGAAGCGGTCGAGCCACCGCAGATAGACGACCTGCGGCTCGCGGTCGCGGCAATAGCAGAGGTTGACGCCAATCGGCACGAACGGCTTGCCGTCCGCCTCGAAGTAGCGCGGATTCTCCGCCGAGACCGTCAGGCGGCCGAGCGCATCCTGCTCGCGCGCCATCATGCCGAACGTGGCGGAGGCGGCGAATGACGCCGCGCCCGCGATGAAAGTCCGTCTGTCGATTCCTGTTTTCTCTTTCATCTTGCGATCTCCTCCGCCCGCCGAATGAAGTCGTCCTGCTCTCTTTTCGGAATGTCGTTCCAGCGGACGTTCCATCCTGCGACACGAACCTGCAGGTTCTCGTACTTCTCCGGGTGCGCCTGCGCATCCCGCAATTCTTCCGCGCTCACGATGTTCACGTTCAGCGCCGTGCCGCCGTTGTCCATCCAATACTGGACGAGCGCGCGGAACGCGGCAAGCCCCTTCTTGCCAGACACCGTCGCCGGACTGATCATGATGTCCAGCACGCTTCCGCATGGGAAGTTCTCCGGGCGGATCTTCGCGTAGCTCCTGAGCGTACCCGTCACGCCCTCCGTTTCGGCGCCGACCGAGGGTGCCACGTTCTTCGAGAGGTGGTCGCCCTTTCGCCGCCCGTCCGGCGAGGCGGGCGTGTCGCACCCGAACTCGATGAAGGCGCGCGAATGGAGGCCGTAGACCGTCCACTTTCCGCCACGCCCATTCGGCTTGCCGATGATGTGCCGCGCCATCGTCTCCATCACATCCGCCGCGAGAGCGTCCGCCGTCGCCTCCCCCCGTCCCCATTTCGGCAAAGTCCGGGTTGCGCGCAGGCGCAACGCCTCATGCCCCTTCCAGTCCACCGCCAGCACCCGTTCCAGTTCGACGAGCGACAGCTCCCGCCGGTCGTAGACGAGCGCCTTCACCGCGAGAAGCGAATCGACCGCCGACGCAAAGCCGACTTCCCCCACGGCCGAGAAGTTGTAGGTCATCCCCGTCGAGAAGGCGTCCACGCCGCGCGCCAACGCCGAGTCTATGGCCAGCGACAGCACAAGCGCGGGATGAATCTCGGCCAGATGGCTTTCGCTTTCGTTGACGATGCGCATCAGCCGGTCGGCGTTCGCGTTCAGTTCCCGCTTGTAGCGTGCCAGAAAGGCGTCGAACGTCGGCGGCGCGGACGCGCCTTTCGCCACGTCCGCGAGGATGTCGAGCACCGGCTGGAGCATGTTCAGACGGAAGCCGCTCGTGCAGTTCCCCGTACCGCGCGGGATGTACTCATAGCATCCCCAGACGAGCAAGTCGCGTCGCTCCTCCGCCGAGAGCCCCAGCGGCTTCATCGAATCGGCCATGCCGCGTTCGCTCATGAGGACGAGCGAGCGGTGGCGGCGCAGCATGTCGAGCGTCTTCGTCCAGATGCGGTCGGGCGTGTTCGCGGCAAGCTTGACCTGGAACTTCGGCGTGGGCAGGGCTTCCTGGTCGATGACGTCCAGAATGATGTCTGAAAGCGGATTGTACAGCGTCGCGCCGTCCCTGTCCGTGCCGCCGAGATACATGGGATGCCCCCAGTAGTTGTCGATTGAGCCGAACTGCCAGATGAAATGGCTGAATTCCTCGCGGAAATCGGCCTCCGTCGTCCGCCCCGCCGCGAGATCCGCCCGGTAATACGGCCACCAGCTCGCGTCGATGTTTCCGAGCGTGCGCACCTGGAAGCGGTTCACGTGCTCCGAGAGGATGAAGTAGAGCATCGTGAACTGCATGACGTCGAAACACGTCTGCGGAGGTCCCGCCACGAGGCGGCGCAGGGACGCGATTTCCTTCTGCATGAGCCGCGACCCGGCATCGGGATGCGCCTCGGCCGTCGCGAGCATCCGGCGGACGAAGCGCAGGATCGTCTCTGCCGTCGCCTTCTCGGCCCGGTAGAACGGCGTGTCGTCCGTGTAGGCGTCAACGCGCGCCTTCAGGCCCGTGAAGCCGAGCTTCAGGATGCGTTCCCAGTCCGGGGCGGAGTGATCGAAGTCCTTCCAGTCCGCCCGCCCCCGCCCGGAGTCGTGAAGTGCCTTGATCTCCGCACGAAGTCCCGGCGAATAGCGCGCATCGACCTTGGCGCAGCGAGCGGACAGGACGCCGCTCAAAGGACGATCCCAGCGGTTCCAGCAGGCGATGGCCGGAAAACAGTCGAACTTCGAAAACCCAACGGCCATGTTGTCCGCGAGATAGGCAAACATTCGTGCCGACGTCTCGGCCCACGGCTCCCTGTCCTCATGCGCCTCGTAGACCTTCTTCACGCCGACCTTCAGCGCGGCGTTCGAGAGTCCCGTCGCGGGATCGCTCATGTCGCTCCGCCACTTCCACTTCAGGTAGGTGTCCACGTCGGCAATCGTCGCCGGGCGCACCTGCCGCGCGACCGACGGCTGCATGCGCGAGACGGATCGCTGCACGTCGTCGCCCGTCGCGGCGCACGCGCGTGCGACCACAAGCGCGACAAGGATTCCGCAGAGGATTCTCTTTGGGGTCTCCCTCAAACCTCGCATGGTCTCAATCTCCTTCAGCCTCTCTGCGTCCTGAAACACGCAACGCCTGCAAGGCGGCGGCATAGCGGCGGCCAAGTTCGGAGGCGCTTTCCGCCGTGAAGTGAATGCCGTCGGGTCCAGGCTCCAGTCCTTCGGCCGAAGCGTACCCAGCCGCCGGCAGGCTCGCCACGGCCTGATGGATCTGGTCATTGACGGTCGTGACGAACGCCTTTCCGCCGCGCTTCTCGATGCTCGTCGCGTAGTGGAGCCCAACCTCCCCCGCGAGGAACGGCACGTCGGGCGCGCCGAATTCCGCGCGCAGATGCGTCACCATGTTCGTGAGCCGCACGGCATAGCTTTCGGCCTTCTCGCGCGACCAGGAGTCGGCCTCGCCCTGGTGCCAGAGGATGCCGCGCAGACGACCGCCCATCGCGAGCGCCGCCCGCGTCCGCGCAACGGCACGTGCATACAGGTCCTTTCCCGGTTCCCAGCGCGCGAGCGGCGAGCCGCCTTCCGCGCATGGAATGAGGCCAATCCCAACGGACGGATCGGCGTCCGCCATCACACGTGCGAACGCAAGCCCCGGCCCAACCCCCGTGTTCGGACGGTCAAAATGAATCGGCTCGACGCCCGCCACCCAGTGATTGTCCTTGTCGAGCTTCCAGACGCGGTCAGATGAGAGACGGGGGCCCTCCGTCAACGCGCCACGCCCGGCCATGTTCGACTGTCCGATCAGCAGATAGAGGTCTGTCGGCGACGCGGGCGCACAGGTCGGCTGATCGTCTGTTGCATACGACTGAAGGAGTTCCAGCATCTCGTGGTCGAGCTTTTCACCCTGCCAGTCCACGTAGGCGACATCCGGACGGAACGAGTTGAGGATGCCGAAGCGCGAGCCGCTGAAGCCCCAGAGGCACCAGCCAAGCCCCATCTGGCGAAAAACCTTCAGGTTCGACGCGAGGAACGCGAGCGCATCCGCATGGGCCATGCGGTTCGCGCAGCCAAACTCGCCGACGAGACACCACACGCCCTTCGCCAGCGGCTCGCGCCATGCGTCCAGAGGTCCTGCGGCAATTGCGTCCATGCCCGCGTCGCCGTAACACCCCGGCGGCACGGCCGAGCCGTTCACGGGCGGCAGACGATCCGCCGCTTCCCACCCCGCGAACCGCCGCACCCAGCGACGGTTCGCCTTGGCCTTCCGGTCTTCGCTGAAATCCAGCTGCGCTTCGCCGTCCGCGCCTCGCACGACGAGCGCACGCGGTATCGCCCAGTCGCCTTCGGTGACACGAATCGCCAACTCGTGCGCCGTTTTCTCAAGCCGGAAGGTCAGCGGGATCTGAAGCGCCCCGCGCCACGGTCCCTGGCCTCGGTACTTCGACAGGTTGCTCCAGTCTGGGTCGTTCGGCTTCGGTTCCAGACGGAACGCCGCCACAGCCGAACCGTCGGACGTGACGGACAGCGTGACGGGCCCCGACACCTCGCCGAGCGCAAGCGCATAGTCCGCCGCCGGGGCGTTCGTCACGACGAACGGCTCGTGCCAGTCCGGCCAGCGCGGGCCGCCCAGGCGTCCATCGGGCCGGTCGGGGCGCAGTGGCCAGGTCGGCGCGAACGTCTGTCTCCGATTGGCCGTCGGACGGGTCCCGATCTCCACGCCGAAGCCCGAAAACGTCTGCGGGAAATAGCCGCGCGTCGCCTGGCCGACGCCGGGAACGCCATAGAGGCCAGGCACGGGAATCGCGCCTGTCGCCCATCCGTCCACCACGATGAACCGCTTCGGATCGACCTTTCGGATGGCCGCGATCAGGACACGGCAGACGTGTTCGTACTGAGCAAGCGTCCCCTTCGCCGCCGACGGCTCATTCACGAGATTGAAGAACAGCTCTTCACGCGGCACGTCATGGTAGCGCGTCGCCAAGGCCGTCCAGTGCTTCACGGCCGCCCGCAGGCAGTCGGGATCGGTGTAGAGGTTTCCCGGTTCGGGATCGACCGACTCAATGCAATACTCGCCGGGGATGCGGTGCAGGCAGAGCATCGTCACGAGCCCGTACTTGCGTGCAAGCGCAATTCCCTCGTCCAGCGGCTTGAATCCCGCTTCGTCGATCACCTCGCGGTTCGCCGACGTGCGCCCCTTCACCCAGCAGCGGTAGTCGAGCGGCAGACGCACGAAGTTGAAGCCCCAGCCGCGTATCCACCTGAAATGCGCCTCCTTGAAGCCCGCGCCCGGACGCGCGTGCCGCATGCCCAGCAGGTTGAAGCCGTGAGGCGTGAACGTCGGCTTCCACGCCGCCGCGCCACCGTAGTCATCGGGCGTGGCCACGGGGGCGGCCATGCCGAGGATGGCGACGAGGCAGATTCCAACGGCAAACGGCATGTGCATGACGGTCTCCCCGTTTCCCTAGCGAACGACAAGAACAAGTCCGGTCGTCAAGTCGAGAGGTTTCGACCACGAGAACGCTGTGCCGTCCTCCACCACCGTTTCACCTGCACGGAACGGCGTGTCGGACACGCTCGGCGAGAACGTCCGCAGTACGCGATCGTAGAAGCCGGGTACGCCGTCCTTGACGCATGGCACGTAGTCGCGTATGAGGATGTCACCCTCCCAGAGTTTCGCGGATTTCATCCAGATGTTCCCCGTCTTCGAGAAACTCAGGTTGTCAAACGTGCGGAACGGAAGCGGCATGAACGCCAAGCTCGATTCGGGGAGTGTCGCGCCCGTGAACGCCGCTAACGTCTCGCCGTCAACCGAGAATTCCGTCGGTCCCAGGCGGAACACATGGAAATCGGTTGTAAGGTCGCCCAGCTCAAATCCCGCCGCCGCCTTGTTACCGAAGAACCCGTAGTAGACCTTTCCGTCTCCATTGAGAAACGCATAGAACGAACCCGTGATGCCGAAGGCACAGACATCCAGATCCGCCTTGTAGTCGACGCAGATCGTCGTATTCGTCGTGGGACGCCAGTCGGACGAAATATGCGCCAGCCCCTCGCCGTCCGCATGAAGCCACGCCACCTCGCGATCATACGGGAGGTCGTCCGTCGGCTTCCAGGCAAAGCGCGTCGTGTCCTTCGCCTTCCACCATGCCTCCGGCAATGTCGCCGTGACCCGCGTGACGTCAGCCTCCACCGTTGCGACCATGAGGGTCTTCTCCCACGCCGCATACGACGGGCCTGCATCCTCCGGGCCCGCCACGGCGAAGAGGATGCCCCTCCCATGCGGTGCATCAAGGGCCAATTCAACCGTCCGAGCCCGACGGTCCCGCGCGACGACCGACAGTGTCCGTGTCAGCAGGAGCGGCGTGGACGCGCAGACCGTCTCGCCACAGTCCACGGGATCCGGCCCGACGTCCGTTCCGGCGACGAACGCCAACGTGGCTTTCTTCGTGCCGCCAGCCTCCGCAAAGGACTTCATGACACGGTCATAGAGCGTAACCGTACCGTCGGCCTTTGCACACGGCACATAGTCCCGTTGAAGCATGCCGTCCAGTTCCATGCGGGCGGAATAGATCGCGCAGCTTGTGTTCTTCTGCTTCCAGCTCCCCCTGCGCCCAAACAGCGTCAGTGTAGACGATGTCGTCTTGTCCTCAACCGTGCCGGATCCAAACGCAAGATGCGGATAGCCGTCGAACCAGATTCCGTTCCGGTTCATCCGAACCTCATGGGGATCCATATTGCGCGGCGGCGGATTGCCGAACACGTTGACACATGTCGCGTCCAGGTATTTGCCCGGCGACGTGGCGTTGGCGCCAAAGAAGTCATACCAGTAGGCGTTCGGGTAGCTTTGGTGCGGCATGATGTAGACAAGGCTCGCGACACCAAACGGACACATGGCCGGATCACCCGACATCTGATCGGACCGAAACGTGACGGAGATGTCCAGCGTCCGGTTTGGAACAACGCCTGTGTCAACGTACAAGTCGCCGTCCGCCTCGACCACGGGGCGCGTGATGAAGTCGAACCGTTTCGCATACGGCAGCGGCTCGCTCATGAGGAAGAAGCGCACCAGACCCGACTTCGCGCGCCACGCGGCTGGAATCTCGAACGTCTTCTCCGTATCCGTCGGCAACACGGTGCCGACGTGCGCGAATTCCGTCCAAGCCGTCGCCTGCGTGCCCCGGTCGCCGGAGGCCCAGCCCGCGAGCAGCGCCTGATCCGCCGCTGCGCTGCCCGCGAACGTCACCGTTACGCGGCCGTCCGCCTTCAGTTCCCCAACTGACAACGTCCGAACCGCACCATGGGCCGAACAGGCCGCCGCCATGGCCCATCCCGCCAGCATCAGTCGTTTCATCGATCATCCTCCTTCATGTTCATGGTCTGCACTCTGTCCATTGCGAGAGCATTATCTCACAACGACTCCAGTTCCGTCTTGTAAAATCACACGCCGATCATGTATAATCTCACGCATGCATTTTTTGAACATACCTGTGAAACCATGACCAAGCGCGACAAAATCCAGTTCCAGAAAGCCTTCTTCGCCGAAGCCGGCGAAAATCTGGCGTCCGTCAAGAAGATGATGGACACGCTGCCGGACGTCGGCTTCTACGTCAAGGACGCCGAGGGCCGCATCGTGACGTTCAACAAGCGCAACTGCGAGATCGCCAACCTGTCCGACGAATACGCCGCCGTCGGCCGTCGGAGCGACGAGCTCTTCCCGTCCGCGAAGGCGAAGACCTACGTCGCGAACGACCGGCACGTACTCAAGACGGGAAAGCCCCTTCGGATCACGCACACGCATCCGGCCGACGGCTCGATGCGCATGTCGCACAAGAGCGTCTTCCCCGTACGTTCGGCCGACGGCCGCCGCATCATCGGTACCATGTGCCTCTACCGACAGGACCGGAAGCCGGAAACCTCACTCGAATGGCACGACCACATCAAGAGCATCACGGCCTACATCAACCAGCATCCAACCGAAGACCTGTCGCTTAGACGGCTCGCGACGCTCGGGCAGACGACGCCGTCCAAGCTCGCACGTGCCTTTGGGAAGATCCTCAACACGACCCCCGCGAAGTACGTGACGACCGTACGCCTCAACCTTGCGCGCAATCTGCTCGAAGAAACGGACCAAACCCTCACGGACATCGCCCAGGCGGCGGGCTTCTACGACTTCAGCCACTTCTTCCACACGTTCCGCCGCGCGCGTGGCCTTACGCCCGCCCAGTACCGCGCCCGGCACCGTTCAGTCTAGACGGCCGCCTCGGCCTTGCGCAGGATCTCGAGGTTCTTCACGCCGAGCTCGGGCTTCTTCGCGAAGCTCGCGACGAGGGCCTGTTCGAGGTTGTCGCCCGCGAGGCCCGTGCAGCCGAGCTTCTTCAGCGCGGCGAGCATCATCGTGTTCGCGGCCTTCGGCACGCCGAAGTCCTCCGCCATCTTGATGGCGGGCCAGACGACGAGCTTCACGCCCTCCGGCGGCCGGCGCGTGAGCGGCACCGTCGCGTCGACGATCACCGTGCCGCCCTTCCTCACGTCGCCCACGAAGCGTTCGTAGGACGGCTGGTTCATGCAGACGAGCACGTCGGGATGCTCGACGGTCGGCGAGCCGATGGGCGTCCCCGAGACGACGACCGAACAGCTCGCGCTGCCGCCGCGCTGCTCCGGACCGTAGCTCGGGAACCAGAGCGTGTGGCGGCGTTCGAGGCGCGCGGCCTCCGCGACGGTGAGCCCCAGCGAGAGGATTCCCTGCCCGCCGTAGCCGGCGAACTTGAACCGGCGCTCGGGGACGGCGGGGTCGTTCTCCGCCGGCGGCACCGCCGTCTTCTCGGCGAACAGCTCCGCGCACGTCGCCACCTGCGGCACAGGCTTCACCTGGAGGAGCGGGGAGGACGGCGCGGGCGCGGCGGCGGCAACGGGCGCGCCAAGGCCCTTCTCCGCGTCGCGGAACGTGCCGAGCGGGAACTCCCGCTCCATCTCGTTCAGGCAGAACTGCGCGGCCTTGAGGGGATCCATGCGAAAGTTCGTGGGGCAGGGCGCGAGAATCTCGAGCACGCAGTAGCCCCGGTGCGCCTTCTGCAACTCGAAGACACGGCGGATGGCCTGCTTCGTCTGGAGAATGCGCTTCGTGTCGGCCACGCTCGTGCGGGCGATGTAGACGGGGGCCTGCAGCTGGCCGAAGACCTCGCAGACGTGGAGCGGGTGGCCCGTCACGGACGGATCGCGCCCGAAGGGCGTCGTCGTCGTCTTTTCGCCCTCCAGGGTCGTGGGGGCCATCTGCCCGCCCGTCATGCCGTAGAGGGAGTTGTTGATGAAGATGCACGCGAAGTTTTCGCCGCGCGAGGCCGCCTGGAAGGCGTTGTTGAAGCCGATCGCGCCAAGGTCGCCGTCGCCCTGGTAGGCGATCGTGACGGCGTGCGGACGCGCCCGGCACGCGCCGGTCGCGACGGCGGAGGCCCGGCCGTGGGCGGCGGAAATGTGCGCCGCGTCCCAGTAGTAGTAGGTGAACACGCCGCAGCCGACGGGATCGACGAAGATCGTCTCGTCCTGCAGACCCATCTCGGCGCAGCATTCGGCAATGAGCTTGTTCACGATGCCGTGCCCGCAGCCGGGGCAGTAGTGGGTGACGCGCGTCTCCTTCCCGCTGCGCGGAAACTTCGGATACATGCCCTTCTGTTCAATGACTTTCATTGAAATCACTCCAACTTTCATTAAACCCATTGAGTCGCTTCTTGAGTCGCTTCGCTTTAAGTAGTTAAGTAGTTAAGTTTCAAGTTCTCTACCAAATCAACCACTTACGCACTTAACCACATCAACCACTTGACTTAACCACTTAACCACTTAACTACTTAACCACTTAACCACTTAAAACCCGCAGGGTGACTTAACCACTTAAAACCCGCAGGGTGACTTAACCTCTACCTACTTCCCCAGAATCATCTTGGCGGCCTTGACGGCGTCGTCGACGGAGACGACCTGCCCGCCCATGCGGTGGACCATCATCACGTTCGCGGCCTCCGCGCCGAGCCCGCTCTTCGCGAGCTGCAGGCGCACGTCGTCGGCGAACTGCCCGGCATCGAGTTCGATCGTCATGATGCGGCGTCCCTTCGCGGCGGCGGCAAGCTGTTCGCGCGGGAACGGGTTGAGGGTGATCGGACGGAAGCAGCCGACCTTCAGGCCCTTGCGGCGGCAGGTCTCCGCCGTCGTGCGGGCGACGCGGCTCGCGATGCCGAACGCGCAGATCAGGAGGTCCGCGTCCTCCGCGAGGTAGGTCTCGGCCTCGGCGTCCGCCTGCATGTCCTCGTACTTGCGCTGGAGGTGGTCGTTGAAGACCTCCTGCGCCGCCGCGTCGAGGAAGATGGACTTCACCAGGTTCTCGCGCGTCTTCGCCTCGCCCTGCGCGGCCCACGCGCTGAAGTCGGGCTTCGCGCGCTCCGCCTCCGGGAGGCGCACCGTCTCCATCATCTGACCCTGCAGGCCGTCCGCGAAGACGACGGCGGGCGTGCGCCACTTGGCCGCCATCTCGAACGCCTTGATCGTGAGGTCGCACATCTCCTGCGCGCTCGCGGGGGCGTAGGTGAAGGTCTGGTAGTTGCCGTGGCCGCCGCCCTTCACGGCGGGCGTGTAGTCGCTCTGCTCGGGGTAGACGTTGCCGAGGCCCGGGCCGGCGCGGTTGACGTCCACGACGACCGCCGGCAGCTCCGCGCCCGCAAGGTAGCTCAGGCCCTCCTGCATGAGGGAGAAGCCGGGGCCCGACGTCGCGGTCATGCAGAGCTTGCCCGCCGCCGCCGCGCCGAACATCATGTTGATCGAGGCCGTCTCGCACTCCGCCTGCACGAACGTGCGCCCCAGCATCGGGAACCACTTCGCCGCGCCATGGGCGATTTCGCTCGCGGGCGTGATCGGATAGCCGAAGTAGAGCTCGCACCCCGCATAGAGGGCCCCCATCACCACGGCCTCGTTGCTCTTGACAAATTTCGTCATGCCTTCACCACCTTGATCGCATAGGGTTCCGGACAGTTGTAGAAGCACATCGCGCAGCCGATGCACCCCTCGCCCTTGTAGCCGACGGGCTTGATGCCCATCTTGTTCAGCGTCGTCTGCAGTTCAAGGCAATGCCGCGGACACGCCGCGACGCAGCGGCCACAGCCCTTGCAGCTGTCCGCTTCGATCTCTGGGTGCGAAAGCACCGTTTGCTCATTTTCTTGCATGGCACCATCCTTCGGAGAAAAACAGCGACTAGTATAGCAAAAACCAGCGGACTCCGGCTCACCGCGTCTGCACGTCGCGTCCGGGCGCGTACAACCACGGGAAGAGCGCGATGCGGATCTCCGTCAGCCCCATCGGCACGAGCGCCACCGTCTCCACGCGCCCACCCTCGTCCGGCACGGGCGACGGCGGCGGATCGACCGACCGCCCCGTCGTCACGTCGCGCATGTAGCCCCAGCCGCCGAAGTCCGTCTTCACGGCGCGGGCGCGGATGGACACGCCCTCGTCGCCCGCGTCCTCGACCGTCGCGCCGGCGAGCGTGCGGTCCCTGTTTAGCAGCAGCGCGTAGTTCCAGGGCGCCGTCGGACGGATCTCCTTGCGCGGGAATTCGGTTTCGCCCTCGATCCACCGGTTCTCGAACGGCACCGGATAGCGCGGCACGGCCTTCTCCTCCGCCGGCATCCGGAGCGCGAAGAGGAGCGGCCCGCGCATCACCGCCACGGCCTCGTTCTCCCAGAACGACAGCCGCGTCGCCAGCGGGAAGTCCAGCTCAATCGTCTCGCCCGGCTTCCAGTCGCGCGCGAACGTGCGGAACTGCCCGGCGTCCGGCAGGCCGCTTCCCTGCGGCACGCGCGCGAAGATCGGGAAGCGCCCGCCGCCTTCGAGGACGCGGATCTCGACCTTGCCGTCGAACGGATAGCCCGTGGACATCGCGAGCGTCACCGTGCGCCCGCCGACGTCCGCCGTCACGCGGCACGGCCCGTAGGCGACCGCCGCAAGCCCCCCGCCTCGGCGCATCCACATCGACTGCACGAACTTCGGCCACGCGAAGTGGAAGTTCGAGCGGCAGCACCCGAAGCCCGCGTGCGGCCCCGGACAGATCGCGCCGTTGCGGTTCGGGCCGCTGCCCGCCCCGTTGTTCGCGAAGAGGAGGGGCTTGTCCTCGCACGTCGGCTGGTTGAGGAGACAGTAGTAGCGCATGCCGCGCCCGTCCTTCGCGAGCGTCGCCGGCAGGGAGTTGTAGGCGACGATCTCCAGGTCGTCCGCCGCCGCGAGGTCGCCCGTCGCGGCGAGGACGGTCTGGCAGCTCAGGATGCGCTCGGCGATCGCACAGAGTTCCGTGCCGCCCGACGCGCTGCGGTCGGACAGCGGCTCGGAGCCGTTGACCATGCGGTCGGGCCGCCCGTACAGGCGCATCGCCCAGCCGTCGGGGGCGAACGCCGCCGCGTAGGCGCCGCGCTTGCGCGCGTCGCCGTCGAGGAGGGACTGAAGCGCGGGCGTCTTCAGGCCCTGCATGAAGTTCACGATGTGGCTGCGGCAGCCGTTCGCGTTCCGTCCCGCCGGATCGCCGCCACGATAGTAGTAGGTCGTCCAATCCGCCGACTGCGCGGAGACCGTCCGCGCGAAGGCGAGCCATTCGGCCTTGCGCGTGCGGCGGTAGAGCCACAGCACGACGTCCAGCTCGTCGCCCGCGCGCGCGGCCGCCCACTTCGAATCGGCGGCGAACGGATGGACCTTCACCGCTTCGCGCTGGAAGGCGAAGTAACGTTCGAGGAACGGCACGACGCGCACATCGCCCGTCGCCTCGCACCAGTCGCGCAGCAGCCAGAGCGCAATCATGTTCGCCCACCAGTTCCGCGCCTTCGGACCGAAGTCGCCGTCTGCCCGCTGCGAACCGAGGATGGCGTCCACCCACCTCCGCGCCTTGCCCTTGAGGGTTGCGTCGTCGAGGACGAACGCCAGCGAGACAAGCCCCTTCGCGTAGTAGGGGCCTCGTTCCCAGGCGTATTCCTTCCCGACGTTCGCCCCGGTCAGCCAGTCGGACTTCCCGATGTCGTCGTACAGCTCCTCGGCGTGTCCCGTGAGGCCGTCGGACTGCTTCAGCAGCTGTTCGGCCAGCCAGTCGGTCGGACGCACGCTTCCAAGCGGCAAAACCTCCATCGCCGGTTCGGCAAGCCCCTGCACGTCCGCACCGCCAACGGAACAGGCAAGGCCAATCCCCATTAACATCATCATCCGCTTCGGCATCTTCAGGTCTCTTCGCATATCACTTACCCTATCTTTTCGATGTGTGCATCATAGCATAGCAAAACGGATGAGCCCTGCGCGATGACTTCCTTCGCGTACACCCCCGGCACGCGATGTACCCGCGCCGCCTCGGCGCGGGACGCCATGGGGCGGCCCCGAGCCTCCGGCCGGTCAACACGGAGCGCGCGGGGGCACGGAGGAAATACGAAACGGGAGGGACGCGCTTGTCGCGTCCGATGTGGGGGACGGACGCCGACGGGGTGCGGCCGCGACAAGTACGAAACGGGAGGGACGCGCTTGTCGCGTCCGATGGGGGGACGGACGCCGACGG
>OIWT01001305.1_pt1 | contig 30596 bp, 42 predicted proteins | sample 1587701 | NCBI WGS metagenome assembly OIWT01 (sample SAMEA3888904, study PRJEB22519) | human gut metagenome | biome: human gut; feature: human-associated habitat; material: faeces | place: Denmark | collected 2009 | reverse complement strand
TCACCTTCCCGGCCTTCTTCAGCTCCGCCATCTTCGTCTCCTCCTCCTTCTCCATATTGGCAATGCGCTCGCGAAGTGTCGCGCAATCCGCGTCCTTGTTCTCACGGAACCACGATTCCCAACCCGCGATCATCTCCATCACGTCGTCCTCGTAAATCGCGTACAAATTGTTGGCTTTGATCTCTCCGTCCTTTCCCTTGATCTTGTTCTTCACGGCGTTGATCAGCAATTGATAATCGTTCCATAGCTTCTGACACTCCAACGCCTCCTGATTCAGTCGGTTCACGCTGTTTTCCAGGTGCAGGGCCGCGTCGATTTGCTCCTGAAGGTCCGAAGAGACTATGACGTAAATCGTGGCGATTTTGGCAACAGTCCGATTTCGAGGCGTGGATGAGTTCCGGACACATGGTGGAAGAATTGCAGTACACGGGCGTCACATCCTGGCACAGTCCGCTCAGAACCGGGGCGAGACTCGCATTACCGTAGTAGGCGGAGTAGAAGGCATATTCGCTGTTTCCCTTGGCGACGCACTCCGACACCACACGACTGGTGTTCACACGGCAGTCGGAATGAAGGAGCCAAAAACGGGCTGAATTTGGATATTGCAATGCCGTGCTTCTCGACGATCGCATTCACGATGCCCTTGAACGAGCGGTTGAATACGCCGGCGTCGCACACCTCGATGTGGTCAATTGCGGTTCCCTCCTAGAATTGAAGATCGCGCATCACATCGACCACCGCGCTCAAACACTCCTCCACGAGGCCTCCGAAGACCTTGTCGATGCCGGACTCGGTCAGCTGCTCCTCGAACACGGGATAGTCACAATCGACGTACGTCTCATCATCGAAGCCCTCAGCCGGAATTGCAATCTCGCCATACTCCGTGTCTACACTTCACACCACTCCATCAGTTCCACCGTCGTGGGAGAAATCCATCTTCAGTTTCAATAACCGCGGGAACAGGCGGTAATACACATCTCCGTTTCCACGAATGTCCGGATCGCCGTCACCCTTCTGGTCGTCGTAGGACTGAATGACCAAGTTCAGAAGAATGGAATCGATCTTGCTCGACGACACTTCGAGCGATGAAGCGTAATGCAGGATCTTGAAGTGGTCCTGCGAAATGAGCACAGCTCGGCAATATTACCTTCGTGTACTGCACGACGAACGCTTGCGAGGCAGAATAGCCAACGCCCACAAACAATACGGTCATGGGCTTCTCGTCGAACTGGTGTGACAAATTCAGGTAGTATCCATACTCCATGGCAACGGCATCAGGCTCCTGAATCAAAATGTACTCGGTAATGCCCGAAACGACTAATCCGGCTTTGAAGTCATTGATTTGCTCCTCCGTAAAGTAGCGAGGAATCTACACATCATATAATCATGGAATAGATACAGAAAGGACAAGATTCAGCTTATCCGCCTTCCGATCCTTCTTGATATCCTCGATACGGTCGGAAATGTAGGATCCGGCGAGGTGCGAAGGCCAGAACTTTTCCTCCTGATTCTCGATAAGAACCGAGTATTGCACGTTTCCCTTGTCATCCTCCGTCATAGAAGGATTGGCAATCCTGACGTCCTCGCTGACCTGCGCGTAGGGGCGTTTGATGGACGATTTGATATATCTCACCCTGCAGCGCCGATCTCCCTCATTCTAACTCATTAGATCGACTTCTGAAATCAAGCATACCACAACGCTCGCAGCCGTGGCAGACAAACGCTTTCCCTTCGTGAACAGCATCTCTGAGCTAGATATAACACCCAACCCATCACAAAACGGCCTACGATAGCTCCTTCTTGCCATTTCGATCGGCAACAATAATGGGGACCGACTTCAGTGGCTCTGATGGGTTTGTCTGGAAAACAGACATGAACGTACACAGATTTCCGAAATCAATACCTGCGGGACAGATATCCGTCATCCTTGAATCTGATTATGCTTTTGTAAGTCACCGAAAAAGAATCAGTTTAGGAAACGCGTAAAAACCCGATCACGGTAAAGAGCGTGTTATGAATGGTTTGGACATATGCGGAAACAAACAGTCAATACATGCAAAGAAGAGTACACGGGAAGCTGGGAATGGATGTACTGTTTCCTGTACAACGCAAAAAAAGGTGGATGCATGGGAATGCTGAAGCCATCCTCCGCAACGAAAGCCTCGTCGACGGGATCATCCGCGATGGTCTGCTCCCGCGCGGCCACGAACGTCCATTCGTTGCGCTCAGCACTCAGCTCCGTGTTGCCGTCGAGATACGCCAGCTCGCACTCCTCGTCCTCCAATCCAAACATCCTCTGCAAACGGTTGAACAAGGCGGCGTACGTCTCCTCCACAGAGATGTACAGCAAACGGGGAATGTGATACGGCGAGAAGACCGCTCCTTCCTTCCCCCGCCATTCATTAATCACCACACAGCAGCATAAGGTGCATTGGTCTCCCGCTTCATTCATTGGACTGACGCACAGCTGAGCGTTTCGTTGGTACTTGCGTGCAAAAGACGGAATTGCGGAATCGCTCTGGATGTCGAAAAACGTTCCCTCGTCGATGGTATAGCACAGTAGAGGCTGCTGTTTCCAGCCCTTTCGTCTGCGTATTTCATCCAGGAGCACTCCGCAGGTGCATTCATTCTCCATCAGCAAAACGCACTCCTCGTAGTCCGCCTCCGACACAATGTTCACGTAGTACACGACGCAATCATCGGAGTACCCGGGAACCACTTCAAAGTACATGAAAACCTCGTCATTCCCGCTTTCCACAAATCGCGGCTTATTCGGGAATGTGGTTTCAATCCACTCACACTCTACCGCCGTCACCTCGTTTCCACACAGCTCGTCAAACTCGCTACCATCCCCCACTTTCCTCGTCACCTCGTTCAGAATCACGCGATCTCGCACCCACTTCGATTCCTGTGCCAGACATCGCAAATCACTCATCCATTCACATTCTTCTTCCTCCTCTTCCTCTTCTTCCTGCTTCACTGCAAATCGGAACAGTCGCACATCACTGGGCCGTGTTGCCACGCGCCGCGCGTACCTGAAATCTGCCGTGTTTGATGTGTGCTGTTGATGTGTCTGATGTGAATCATTCGATTGACTTGTCTGCTGTTGAAGAGCAGTGAACACCTGCTTCTGTAGCTGGGCGAACGAGGCAGTCCCGGCAAGGCGGAAGGCGAACGGCTGATAGCACTGGCTGTACTTGGCGAGAGGGACGCAGTACACGGTCAGTTCGGCAGGCAGCAGCCACTCCTCCTGCTGCGCCGAGAACGACACGATGTCTCCGTTCTATCATCACACCCCACACTCCACACCCACTCGAAACCCACATCGGGACAGAGACAGCTCCGCCGGCACATCGCTGCCCGCTGTGCGCTGACACTCGTCACTTTCCTCCACACACCACACACCACACGACTACCCCTTATGCACCCCACATCCCACGCACCGCTGGAACACCTTGTCGCATGCTTGCCACACACTGTTGCACCGTCTCCTCCGCGTCCACACACACTTCCCGCCAACTCACTCGACCCTCTTCCCTCCATCGCGCGAACAGCAACAGACTCTTCGCACCCCCAGCTCCCCAAGCATTTCGATTGCTGCAGTACAGCTCCAACCCCTCCTCGGTGTGGGGGACCCCAAGCATTTCGATCATCGTCCCCATCTCGCACGGCAACTTATGTATAGGAAAAGGCACCGAAGCACGCTTCACCCGTCCGCGAACAACCCACCAGCACTACAAAACACCGCCTCGTTCCGTCATCACCTGTTTGGCCGCGGAAATCCCGAGTTGCTGTCCCCACGCAGCAAGCATCGATCGCGTCAACTCTTCTTCTCTCCACACGAAATGAATGGCATGGCCTCGTCGGGGCAAGAAATCACTCGTCACGGAAAAGTCCGTCAGCGACGCGTTTTGCAGAACAGCGAGCGAGGTGACACGCACGGGGCAGGCGTGGCGGCGAAGGTAGGAGTCGATGGTCCAGCAATACAGCCGGCGTAGGAAGGAGTGGAGGAGCGCTTGGTTCGCTTCGGCTGCCGCGTTCAGCTCTGAACACGCCAGGTGGTCCTTGCGAACGTACAGCAGAAGGTATGCCGACGCCTGCGTCTTGGCACCTCCCAGCTTCCCACCCTTCAGCCCGAGTCGCGACACCCTCGTTCTGACCGCCTCCTCCTCCTTCGCCAGCGGCGCCGCACACCCGAAGCCATCACGCGTCACGGTCTCCAGATCCACCTTCTCCACCACGTTGTCGTTGAAGAGGAACCACTGGCGCGCTGCGCGTACGAAGCTGTACGAGTAGTAGTGCCCCGCACGCGCCGTACCTTCGTGCATAAACACGCTGGCGAGTTCGTATGACTCGTTGCACGTGCACCCAGGAATGCAGGCGGTGGGCCGCAGCTCGGTGGGGAAGCGAAAGATGGAGTTCACCTTGGCGTGAGGCGCCTTCGTCGGATTCACTTTGGTGATGGAGCCGGAGGCCCCGTCGTACTGGAAGCGCTTGAGCTGGAAGCAGAGAATGGCGGGCAGCCGTGTGATGGAGACGGTGCGCGTGGCGTCTTCTTTGGCGCCGGAGGACGTGCGGACGCCGTTGGGGCCTGTGAGGCGCTCGGGTGTGAAGTAGGAGCGAAGCGAGTCTTCGAGAGAAGTCATGTGCGAGACCTCCTGCAAGTGAAAGGGGAGGAGGAGAAGCACGAGAGGGATGGCATAGAACGCCTCGGTTGTGGTGGAGTGAGTAGAGTGAGCGAGAGTGATGGTGTTTTGCATCTCGCCTTTGAAAAGGCTGTCTGTGTGTGATGGGAAGAAGAGAAGGCAACCGTACGGAGAACAGAGCGTTGAACTCGGGTTGAACAGTCTACGATGAAGACAGCATGCCAGGAGCACGTGTGCCACTCCGTGTTCAGCTTCTCGATCAGCAGAACCAGCATCTCGTGCACGTCGTGCTACGATCACACCCGCCGCCCAATCGCACCTGCTGATTCACTTCCTCCGCGCTCCACCCGAACGAGTCCATCAGGAAGGAAATGTCCAGCGGCTCGCGCGAGCACTGGAGCAGGTGGAAGACCTTCTGGAGAGCGAAGGTGGAGGATTGGAGGGTCTGTTGGAGGGCAGAGAAGGATTGGGAGGCAATGCACTGGGATAGATGGGCGCGTGTGGGAATCGAGTTTAAGAGGCACCGGAACTCTGTGATGAAGAAAAGAGACTGGATGAGCGAGTTCAGGTAGCACGTCGCCCCCGCATTGAAGATACCGATGGGAGGCGCGGAGGGCTCACGCGTCAGCTCCCAATCCCTCGCCATGAAGCTATGGGTGACAGGGAAGAGGTGCACCGACGCAACGTCGCGAATCACCACCTTGAGGACGATTGCCTCCGCACGCAGCATCTCCGCTGTTATGGGAACCTCCACCTTGCATTTGTCGTGAATATTCGAATAAACGAAGGAGGTGGGTATTGTGACGATTGGAGGATTCCTCCCCCCTTTCCCCGGCTCCACGATCAGCTCGAAGTCCACTTTGATATTTTGGTAATCCACATCCGGCAGACGCTTGGACACGATTCTACTGCTCACCACGACAAACCGCGCTCCCACACAGATAGCTTGCCGTTCCTGTGCGTCTTCGCGTCGATTCTGTACTGAACGTGGAACTTCACGTGATGGACGAATGCCGTCTTGGTTCCGCACAGCGTCTCGCTCAAACGACTCCAATTCACCGATGTGCTGCAGACACACACTCCGCCATGTCCCACGCCCATCTCAGCTTCCATTAATTGCAAACAACGTCTGCCGCTAACCCCGTGGATCCCCGCCAACGAAAATCAAGTGTGAAACAAACCCCGTCGCAAATAGGCTTAAGCAAGCTGGGCCTTCAGATGCTCCTCGCAGGCAGTGGCGACCGTCTCGTTGGAGGCGCGCACAGTCAGGCGGTAGGCGCGCTTGGCCTTGGCCCACTCGAACAGGCAGAGCACGCTGACCGTCATGGGCTTGCCACTGGCGGCGATCTTGCTGGTCACGAAGGTACCAGCGGCGTACACCTTGTTGGCGGACTCGTCCACGTCCTCCACGATGTTGAAGCCGAGCGTGGGCAGCACCGTCTCCAGCGTCTCGACGCCCTTGTCCTCGGCGGCGCGGAAGGTCTCCTTGGCCTCCTTCTCTTGCAGCTTGGGGTTGGACCATCTCTGCTGGAAGGTGTCCGCGTCCAGCTCGGCGGGCGTGCAGAAGGTGCAGCCCACCACGGGGAAGGTGATGGGGAACTTGTAGGCCGTGCCGTCGCACGAGAAGCTCACGGTCAGCACGGGCGACTCCGCGAAGGGCTTGTTGCAGGTCACGGTGACCTGCTGCTTGCCCTTGGCGCCCGCCTCGATGGTGCTGTTGCACTCCGTAGCCTCGATCGCCAGGCCGCTCTCCTCACTCTCCACCTCCGCGCTGAACTTCTTGAGCGTCGAGTCGCTCTTGTTGGTGTAGAACAGGTTGAAGCGAGCCGTCGCGCCCTGCACGTCCTTCGTCATGCCGATCTGCAGATGCTCGTCCTGGAACAGCACCGCCTTCTCCTTCGTCACGCACTTGTTGAACCACGCGGGCAGCTTCTCCTCCGTCTCCTCGTCGATGCCCTCGGCCTCGCCGTCCTCCTCTTCCTCCTCCTCTTCCTCCTCGTCATCGTCATCATCATCATCATCATCATCATCATCATCATCATCATCGTCATCATCGTCGTCATCCTCCTCCTCTTCCTCCTCGGCCTCCTCGGGAGCCTTCAGCTTCATCTCCAGCACGTTCTCGCGGTCCTCAGCGAAGGGCGGCATCTGGTCCAGCACGTCCTCCATGATCTCGCTGTCCGCCAGCGCGTTGTACTCCACGGCGCGCTGCTGCATCTCGCTGTCGATGTGCGACAGGTTCTGCTCGAACAGCTCGCGGATCTCGTCCTCCAGCTCCTCGAACTGCACCAGCAGCTTGGCGAAGGCCGTCATCATCAGCGTCTGCGTGTTCAGACTCACCTTCACGTAGTGTCTCTGCAGCGTCTCCAGAATGGCCTCGGGCTCCACGGGCTCGTTGCCCTCGATCTCTGGTTCCACGATCAGCTCGGCGTACTCACCGAGGATGTAGGTGCCCGCGCGCACCATGATCTCGTGCACGGTGGTGGGCTGCAGCAGCTCGAACATCTTGTGGCAGGCGTACTCCTGCAGGTCGTCCTGCTGGGACACGATCTGCACCATTCTGTGCCAGATGTCGTCGGACACGAAGTCGCCGGCGTTCAGCATCAGGTCGGTGATCACGTCCACGTACCACTGGTTGTCGGGCGGGAAGCGCTCGGCGAGAATGGCCGTCTTCAGCGCCATCTCCTCCTTGATCAGGAAGTCGGGCGTCTTCAGGTGCTCCAGCAGCTTCTTCACGATCTCCTCGGCGTTCTCCTCGTCGCACATGGAGAACAGCATGTGCAGCGCGCGCTTGCGGATGGCCAGATCGGGGTCCTCCAGCGACGCCATGATGGTGTCCTGGTGCTTCTTGATCTTGTCGCTCACGCCGGACAGCTGCGCCAGACGCGACATGTAGTCCAGGCCCAGGTAGCGGATGTTGGGCTCCTCGTACATGATGAAGCGGCCCAGGTAGCTGACGACGGACGCGCGCAGCTCGGGGTCGGTCTCGTTGCCGTAGGAGATGATCAGGTTCACGGCCTCGAACAGCTCGCCGTGCGTCACGTTGTCGTGGTTGCGGTTCTTGGTCATCTCGTTGCGCTGCAGGATGGTGTGCAGCGCGTCCTCCAGCAGGTTCACGTCCTTCTTGCTCGTGGGGTACGGGCAGGACTTCAGGATGCGCAGGCAGTTCACCACCAGCCAGGGGCACGGCACGTCGTAGTACACGTAGTTCTCGGGGCACACCTTGTCCAGGACCAGGGTGCGCAGCACGCCGATGGAGATGTGGCGGATCTCGTCGATCATCTCCTCCTCCTTGATGTGGGGGATCAGGTTCGCCAGCAGACCGGACACGGACAGGGCGCAGCCGATGTTGGCGCGGATGTCGAACATGGGCAGCACCTTGTCGATCCACTGCGTGCCGACGGTGTCGGGGCTGGAACGGAACAGGGACAGCAGCGTCAGAGCGCACTTCTGCTTCACCAGGTGGGTGGTGGTGTCCTTCTGCACCAGCTGCAGAATATCCTCCAGAAGGGTTTCGGCGAGATCGCGACCACCCAGGTTCGCCACGGCCGACAGCGCGAGGATCTGGTTCACCTCCACGCCGTTGATGACGTCGTTTCTCATGGAGTTCACGATCAGAGTGAACAGCTTATCGGTGCACTTGAACAGCACGGCGGCAGCCAGGTAGCCCACCTGCTTTTCCTGGAAGTTAGGCGATGAAATCAGCGTAATGACTTCCATGTGGCCAAAGTCGATTTCATATCCGAGAAGGTAACTAGGCGATGAGCCTCCACCAGACCAGTCTCCTTACATATACACGAGGGTCCACACGTACTTCTTTCTGTCCGCAGCAGTAAGCTTAGCGCTGGTGAAGCTGTTACGGATGGTAGCGAGCTCCTGCATCACACGAGTCGACTCGGCCTCTTTCGTCTGACCTACGGCCATCATTCCCCACAACTCCGAAAACTACAGTTCTTAATGTCATTAATGAAGTTCTTCAACGTTCTCATACGGAGAGCCATGGTCGCAGCTTTTTAGGTGGAACTGATCTTTCTTTATGAGAAATGAGGCTGGGCAGCGGCTCCGGATTTGAGGCACGATTGGATTCATGTCATACATTTTCCTATAGTAAAACTGGCGATGCATCAAATCCGTCGGATTCCCATTCCCTGTTTTCCAAACGGCCGCTCTGTCGTTTCTTGTGTCCCCATCCACTTCCTTCCATTTCTGTTTTCCTAAGGAATGAAAAGCACAGTCATGGACTCGAATCACATCCTTTCAAGCTATGAAGTTAGCTGCGCAGATCACCTCACTTCTTGAATCGAAAACCCCAGTTGGAACAGAGGCAGTCATCATCCTCTGAATGGGTATGGGGAGTCGCGAATTCCGCTTGCCTATAGCCTGCTTGTTCCATAGAAGCAAGATCCGGGAGAGTCAGAATTGGGATTGCCATCTGCGTTTCTTCCTGTTAATACTGACGATCGCACAGTCAGATCGATGGAGTTACCGATTTCGGGTGTATATAAGGGATCGCGAAGAGAGATCAGCATCAAAGCAACGCCCTCTCTGACTATCGAGGAGGTGCGAAAAGCAGTGGCTGTAGTGGATTGTGGGGTTGCTATCATGGATAGAACGCGCTGGAGCTAAACTACAAGTTACTGCAGGTGAAGCAAGGAAACTTCTACTTTGGTGACGAAGAGCGCATTGAGACGATTCTGGCGATGGATAAAGGGGCCTTTTCCTTTGAAGTTGGAAATGAGGCGATTCCCGTTGATATTCAATATGGATCGAAGATCCTCTGTCTCACGGTGGATGCTCTGTGCTCGATCGGTCAGCTAAAGGCGCGATTCACCGCGGTAGCTCTATCCCCCTCCTGTAATCGATAGATTGTCAGCATGCAGGGTTCTGTGATGAGCACTGCGTACGCGCTCTTCAACGGCGTTGTCTGTAATGACAGTGCCACTGTTCGCGAAGTGGGCATTACGCCCTTCTCTACGCTGTATGTGTGTTCCGATTTGTACGAGTTGGTAATTGCCCTCCCTGACAAATCCTCCATCACCCTCTACAAGCACTACTACACAACCTGCTATTCCGTGATCCAAGAGATAGCCGTTCTGGCTCTGTTGTTTCTTTGATTCCTAGCAGCAATGCAATGCCAATCCAGACATGTTGTCGATTTCCATGCAGCTGCCCTCCGGCAAATCCAAATCGATTTCTGCGCTGACGGACCAAATCTACAAGCTCTTCGATTCCTCCAAGGTGTGCATCACCGTTTCCTACACAGTCCCTTATTACTGTTCAAATCACCCATAGAACCTTCCCTCGCTGGCCAGGACCATCCAAGACATGGAGAAGCAGGAGGGTGGCGACGAGCGAAGCAACGACGAGGACGCCTTGGCCGAGAGCGTTCAGGCGATGGAGAAGGAGGTGAAGACCCTCCAGGCGGGCTACGAGAAGAGCCGCCGCGAGCACATGGCCCGCGTGGGCGGCCTGCTGGCGGAGGTGAACGCGCTGAGCCGCGAGCTGGAGACGGTGTTGGGACAGATCGACGAGCTGGAGGCGATCCGGCGGGAGCAGGCGGAGCTGGCGGAGGAGTGCGCGCGGCTGGAGGAGGGCGGTGTAATGATCCCAAGGGTGTGGGCGATGGTGCGCGCCGTCTCTCGCATGGAGATTACTGTCAGTGGCGAGAAGCCGGCAGCTAAGTCAGTGGAGAAACCGGTGACTGAGTCGGTGGAGAAGCCTGTGATCAAGTCGGTGGAGAAGCCAGCAGTCAAATCGGTGAACAAGCCAGTGGAAAAGGCAGTGGAGAAGCCAGCAATCAAGCCCGTGGAGAAGCCAGTGATCAAGCCGGCGGTGGTACCATCGGCTGTGAAGCCCGTTGTGACGCCGGTGGCAGTGGAGAAGCCTGTTGCACAGCCTGCTGTGATGCGGGCGGTGATGGAGAGACTGGCCATGGAAAACCCTGCTCTGAAGCCCGTTGTGAGCCCTGTAAGCCCTGTAAAGCCTCTTGTGAAGCCTGTAAGCCCTGTAAAGCCCATTGAAGCGAAACCTGTTGTGAAGCCCATTGAAGCGAAACATGTTGTGAAGTCCGTTGAAGCGAAGCCTGTGGAAGTGAAGCCCATTGAAGCGAACCCCGTTGTGAAGCCTGTAAGCCCTGTAAAGCCCGTCGTGATGAAGGCAGTGCTGGAGACGCCCCTGACAAAGAAGCCGGCAGAGAAATCAACAGAGCCTCCCCAACGGCAACCCTCCGCCTACTCCTCCTCCCTCCCCGCGCCCATCTCGCCGCCGCCTCCCCCGCCCTTCAAGCGAGCCTCCTGCCCGCCGCCCCTTCCCACGTCCCTGCCCTACGGGCACTCGCCACGCCCCTCGCTGCCACCGCCACTGCCAGCCTCCCGTGCTCCGCCCGCTGTCCGCAGCCTGCCTGTGTCAGCGGAGAAGGAGGAGAGCCGGCGAGTGAAGTCGGAAGAGAAGCCGCGGGACGAGTTGGAGGGAAATGACGAGCCGTTGGAAGAGATGCATCTGATGAAGCCGTCGATGATGAGGCAGAGGATGGATATGATGAACAAGCTTAACGGAATTCAGGAGAACCAGAGGAGAGGCGTGATGATGCCCAGGAGAGAAACGAAGGAGGAGGCGATGCCCAACCTGTACAAGAGCTTTGCCCCTCCAATGCGTCCTAGAAAGCACGCTCTGTAGTTGAGAATGCCTTGTTTGTTCAACCTAATCCACACTCTATTCTACCATGAACACGGTGAACCTGCAGAAAGGAGATAAAGTGGGTCCGTGGACCATTTGCGGGAAGCTGGGAGAGGGAGCCTACGGAGCTGTGTATTCCGGTGACATCTTGTTCGTTTCGATCATATGAAGCTGTATGCGATTCTCTTGGGAATGTAGAATACGCCCTGAAAGTGGCTCCGATATCTAAGAACAAGAAGAAGAATCAGGCAGCCATCTTGATTCAGCACGAAAGAACGATTCAAAGGATACGCCTTGACTCTTTCCGAAAGGATTATATTGGTAACTGCTTGTGTCTGTTATCCCCTCGTAGAAGTCTGTCATTTTCCGCGTAGCAGCAAACCGGTGAAAGACCTGATATGTGGAACGAGCGATGACGGGAAGATACAGTACCTTGCCATGGAGAAGTTCAACCTGGGATTGACGGACTATCTTCGTCAGTGGGGTGGTGCACTGCCTCCACAACTTGTCTACTCTATTGCGGCACAAAGCGTACGCTGCTTGGCTCTGATTTCACCTAGATCGCCATCATCCAGTTCCTTCACCGCAAGTGCGTGATATACAATGACATCAAAGTCGATAACTTCATGCTCCGCGAACGACCGGAGGGGTATCAGCTCGTGATCGTGGACATGGGAGCTGCGGAAGTGTACGCTCGTTCCTCCCGTGAATTCCGATTAGGAAAGCAGCAGGGAAGATCCTGGACTCCAACGGTCCTCGGGGCACGCCTCTCTTCACATCCATCAACAGCAATCGTGGAGGGAAGATGTACTTCAGCGACGACATGTCGGGCCTCGGCTACATGTTTGCCTATCTGCTTCTGGGATCCTTGCCGTGGGGGAAGTGCAAGAGCGAGGAAGAGATTCTGAAGCAGAAGGAGGAGTGTGTGATCGACACCTCGCTGGATCGATTCCCGGAGCTGCTCTCTTTTATCAAGGCTTTCCGCACCGCCACCACAGACCAGATTGCCTACGCCAAGTGGATCGACGCGTTCAAGGCCGCCGCCAAGCGGATCGATCCCTCCATGGATACACGCGTGTTGCCTAAGTCCCAGACGCAGTCTGCGAAGCGTGTGAAGACTGCACAGTCTGAACAACCATCACAACCATCACAACCAGCGAAGCCGGTAAAGCGTGTGAAGACGGCACAGCCAGCACAACCAGAAAAGCAGAGAGAGCCCCCACAAATCGTGGACTTGACGGAGGAGCTGCCGGAGAAGAAGAGGAAGGTGCAGGACACGATCGACCAGTCGCCCCTATCGTTCAAGCAGACGACGCAGCGACGACAAGACGGGGCGAAGGTGGTGGAGGCGGCTCGACGACCCACTCGCGTCCAGCCCCCTCGAAAGTGCAAGAAGTGTGCGTGTTTGTTGCAAGACACAGAACCACTCAAAGCAAGTCACCTCAAAACTATCAAGCAATACCCGACCCGTGGCCTTCTCCTTCGCCGTGATGAACAGCGTGCCGTTCTCCTTCATCGTGTAGGTAATGTCGAACGCCACCTCCCCCTTCGGCCTCCGCGGAAAGCCAGTGAACGAGTACATCGGGAGAGTCACCATGTCCGGCGTGACCATCTCCACCAACCCCGACGTGCTCCCGTGCCCCTCCACCACGTTCGTCCGCACCTGCTCCGCGTAGTCCTCCGCCGTCATCACGCTCGTCGTGTACGTGACCGGCAGAGGAGAGTGGTACGGAATGATCCACATCACCTCGTTGTTCTCCAGACTCGTCCCCAGACTGAACGTCGCCAGCTCCTGGCTCCTGACGCCCTTCACGATCGACACACACCCGCCACGCGCCACGCACTCGCTCGGATCCACGCCCAGCGTCACCTTCGCATCCCCGAACTCGCGCCGCAGCGTCTCTCTCACCAGCGGGATGTGGCTGGACCCGCCCACGATCACCACGCTGTCGACGTCCTTCGCCGCTACCTCCGCCTCGCTCAGCAGGTGACGAAGTGTGATGATGGTCTTGTCAATCAGCGGGCGGATTGCACCCTCCATCTCCTCCCGCGTGACCACCAGCTGGTCGTCGTCGTTGTTCTCGGTGCTCAGCACGTGATCCAGCTCCGAGAAGTCGACGCTCGTCTCGGAGGTGGTGGAGAGAATAATCTTGGTATGCTCGGACATCGCTTGGATCTGCCGGTTGTAGCGTGTCTTCTTCTTCTCCTCCATGCTCGCGCTCACCAGCGGCGCGCCGAACTTGGCTTCGTACTTCTCCATCAGCAGCTCCATCACACACTTGTCAATGTCCACACCGCCGAAGGCGTTGTCTCCGTCGCAGCCCAGGACGACGAATTCGTTGTTGTGGACACGCAGAAGGGACACATCGAAGGTGCCTCCTCCCAGGTCGTACACGAGGATCTTCTCATCCACGCTGTTGTTCTCGAGACAGTAGCAAATGGCGGCTGCCGTGGGCTCATTCAGCGTATCGATTTGCTCCCGTGCGAAGCCCGCATTGATGGCGGCTTGCAAGGTGGCCGATTTTTGATTTGCATTGAAGTACGCGGGTGTTGTGATGATTGCACGCGCAATTGTCTTTCCAGGATAGGCTTTGCGCACCTGATCCAGCACTTCCTTGATGATTTCAGTAGCCACTTCCGTAGAGGACACCCTTTCGCCATTGTCGGACACAACGAACTTGGGAACGCCCTTGTCGTCAACAAGGGTCGTACCACAGTAGTTGTTCAGTTTCTGGACCTCACTGCTCGCATAGGGTCTTCCGATAATTCGCTTTGAATTGCAAACGACAAACACATTTCGTCGTTTCATTGCAGTCTTCGCAGCACTTCCGCAGACAACGGAACCATCATTTTTGTACCAAACATAGGACGGTAAGAGGTTAGTTCCGTTTATATCGATGGTCCTGTAATCAATCCCGTCATACACACAACAACACGTATTGGTGGTTCCCAAATCGATAGCCAGAACGATTTCTCCCTCTTTCGGCGTGTAGTGCATTGCAATAATGGGTCTTTCAGTTTATGAATGAATTGGGACGGAGGGAGACAGAAAACCCCATTATGAATGAGGATCGTTTTCTCAAAACGCTTCACGTGGAATACTCATGGACACCATCAGCGACACTGTAATTCGCATGGTCGTGCAGGATGTGCTGGAGGAGACGAAAAGGTGCCACATGGGAAAGGGTTGTAATAAGCAGAAAAATGAAAAGGAGCACGCTGCGTGATGTCGTTGCCAACCGACTGGGCCTCGACCCGTCGGACGATGTGCTGGAGAGAAAGGTGAACGAGTTCTGCCTGTTCTACATGGAGGACGGCGCGTGGGAGGATAAGTTTGTTCCCGTGGAATACCTAGAGTTCCACCCCATTCCCGATTCCTTCACCGATAACATTGCTCCCACAGACCGCTTTGACGTGGACCTGGAGACGATCCGAAAACAGGAGGGGTTACAACCCCTCCCAGGGTTCTCCACAAATGAGAAGCAGGATGAGAGTGCGGAGGGAGACGAGGGTGAGGGAAGCACGAGCAAGTACATGAAGAAGTACTCGAGACAGAACGAGGACAACCTGGGCATGGAGAGTCTTCGACGCCTAGCCATTGCTGGAAACAAGAGGTGGAATTCTGCGTGTGTTTTGAGGAATAGAGCCTTGCTTCGCGGTTTGTCCTCGATCGAGAGTACAAAGCAACGCAAGTCCCTGTTGGCGCGCCGTCTCCGCCATGCCGGATTCCGGTGGAAGGGGAAATACCCCTCTGAAGAGGACATCAGGGAGGTGATGAATGACGCCATGGGCAGCAATGACGAAGAGGAAGAGCAAGAGAAGGAATAAACGATATGTGCATGCACGGGATTTGAAGGAGAGGTGTTGTCTTAGTATTCTTGCGCTAGCTGTGCTCTCTTTGTTAACCACACTTCTGGACGACAAGATGTCTTCTGAAAGCAAGATTACCTCCGCATTCGCTGTGTTTGTATTGAATCTGCTCTCGTCACGAAATAGACAGGGACCCAACGGAACTCTCTCCTGCAAACTATGCAGAGAGGAGGTGCAGGGCGAGGAGGGGTGGAAAGCGCATTGTGCTACAAAGAAGCATATGAAGGTGATACAGCGGGATGGGATACTCATTGTGTAGATGATCGAATTGCTGAAAGAAAAGGCGAAGAAGAACAAGGCGCTGAAGAAAGCCAGTGTCTCGTAAGAGTATCGTCATCGTATCACGGAATAGGAGTGTACAGAAGGAACAAAAGCCGGTGCAGCCTGCAATGCCTGCCGTTGAAATGCCTCAGGTCGATTCGTCGCTTCCAAAGGGCGTTCTTCCGGCTGATTTCTTCGACGACAGAGTGGAAGGAGCCGTTGCAATGGGCGAGAAACGGAAGGATGCGGAGAAGAGGATTCAGAAGTGAGTATTCTGCTTTGTGTGTGATGGCTAGAGAGGATTGGAAGAAGTTTAAGGAGTTTGAGAAACGGGAGGCAGAGAGTAATGATGGATGGGAGGGAGTTAGGGCTAGAGGCGAAGAAGGAAGAGGAGGAGATTATTGCTGCCTTGGAGGATCGCGATAACGCGTATCAGCTCCAGACGGAGTGCGTGTCGTTAGGAGGGGTGATGGATAGAGCCTATCGCATGCTGCTGGAGAATTTGAAATCGAAGGACGACAAGCTGAGTGAAGATGCGCTGAAGGAGATCCAGAGCATCCTCCTCGAAACGGGAGGCGACGCGGAGTACAGCATGAGCAAGGAGGAAATCCAGCAGGCCGTGCAGGACCGAAAGGAGAAGGAGAAGAAGAAGCGGAAGCAGATCCCGAAGCCCTTTGATGACATGGACTGGCGCGGGTAGTCCCACTGTATCCTAGCCTTGTTTGTTCATCATCCATGGAGTTCACAGAACTCTTGCATCCTTCTATTCATCCTTCCCTCTTCCGATTTAGAGGGTTAGGAGGATGGTATCCATTACAGTTGAAGCGTTATGATAATTGGAAATAACCACGGGTAGACCACGTTGGAATCGGAATCGGAGACTACAGGAAAGAAGCTGAGTGAAATAGAGACTGTCCAGACCCAAATTCCATTGTGGCAGTCGCTTGTGCTCCACAAGTTGTTCTTATAGACTACTAGATTACAACATGGTAAGTGTGCTTTGTGATGGGTGTGGCGGGGGTTTGATGATGGAATGGCTGGCTAACCTTTCTGTAGTCTGCTAACGGAAAGAAGGTATTCGTGCGGTATTTGAGCGCTAATGGAGTAGAAGTGGAATAAGGGAAAGGTGAGAGATACTGTCAACAACAAGGTCTACTTCGAGAAGGCCGATTACGACAAGCTCCTTGCCGAGGTGCCCAAGGTATGCGGATATGGAGTAGCTGTGATTGGGTGTAGATGAAGCTGATCACCGTCTACGGTATTGTGGATCGTCTGAAGATCAACGGTTCCTGCGCTCGTGCTGGTATCCGTGAGCTCGTCAAGCAGGGCAAGATCGTGGAGGTGTCGAAGCGCGGTCACTTCATTCTTACCCGTGTGTGGTTGGTCGTGCTGATGATGGAATAGGCAGTCAATAAGCCATGGGTTTGTCGACCGAAGGCAGTGCTGTAATGGAGGCAGTATTCATTAGAACATATTGGTTGTGTTTGTTGTTACCAGCATCGTAGGCATGTTATCTACCTCAAAACACAGCCGAGGATTGCGCAAACACTAAATTCGATTAGAATTCGAGCGGAATGATAGTGTTTCATAGTGTTCCGGATCCCAAAGACACACAAAACAATATCTAATACCGATGCAGAAGCTTCTGGCCGTCTTCTTGATTCTTTCTATTGCGACCGCCGGTGGTTTCAGCGACGGGTTATCACATGTAGAGTGTGGTTCCTACATGCACAACTGTATGAACTACAACACGCACTGGGGAAGTGGGGGATGGTGTACGGCGTGATCGCTAGAGTACCAGGCGATTGTGAAGACTAAGCTGAATGGCTTTGTCAAGTCCATCGAACTGACAGAGTACCGCTACAACGGCATCGGCTGCACGGGAAGCGCCTTCCTTGTCGTCTCCACTTCGTATTGACGATCATCGGCGATCATCGCTAGGTTCACGGCCACTGCTGTGAAGGGACAGAAGGACAGCGGTACGGATGCGGATTGAGCGTGAGGGAGTAGAGAATGCCGCGTACAAGGTGCTGGTGAAGGATATCACTCTCCGCACGGACAACTCGACGGGGTTCAAGGAGAACGGACTGGTCGCCAATCCCGAGGTGGGTGAGACGCCCATTTCCCTGTCGAAGATTGAGCTGACCCGCTACGGCCAGCCCCACCTGACGCTCGAGAAGGAGAGCATTGGTTCTGAGAAGGACTACAACATGCTGTTCAGCGGCATCTTGCTGAAGGGCATTCCCAATAGCCCCTACAACCGCGTCGGCGATGACGGTGAGAGCGCAGTGTTAAATTGAACGGCTAGGTTGTTTCAATACCAGCGCCTTCATTGGCTGGGTTATTGGCGTTTCTGTCGTTCTGGTCTTCCTGGTCATCGCTGTGTTCGTGATCATGGTTCAGCTGCGCAGAGGGTAGGCGAGGGAGGGGTGCATGATGGGTAGTCGCAGCAGCAAGGGCATGTACGCCAGCTATGTCGGCACTGGCAACATCAAGCAGTTAGAATCCTCTTTGTAAGTAGTTGTTGTGTTTGCTGAAAACACTCCATTCACTGCGCAGCTTCTTGATGCCCGTCGAGCCAAAACCGCCTTTGCCCCTCTCCGTCTCGTCGAGCGACTCCACCTCCACAATGGGGGCCATGCAGATGCGCTCGAGGATAAACTGGGCAACCCGATCGCCCTTCTTCACCTCAAAGTCCTCGTCGGAGAAGTTGAAGAGTACGATGCCGAGGGGACCGCGGTAGTCGCAGTCTACCACTCCAGCGCCGACATCGATGAACTTCTTCGCAGCAAGTCCCGAACGCGGTGCTACGCGTGACATTTAGCAAGACACGCATACCCACACGACCGTAGCAGTTCTTCGGGATGGCAACGGACAAATCAGTGGGGACAATGCCCTTTCCATGGGCCTTGATGGTCATATCTGCAGCGCTACGCATGAAGTAAATAGGGAGAAGCCCACCTAAAGAGATCGTATCCGGCGGAGTAGGGAGAACCGCGCACGGGAGTCGTGGCATTTTCACTGAGCTTTTTGATATATAGCGTCTCCTGTTCCATGTTGTATGTGTGTAGTAAAGAAATATGGCTCTGCTTGAAGAAGCCGCCATTTCCACGCGCCAATTTTGAAACACAGCGAATCATTCAAACTGCGTGGAGTGCAATGGAATGAAACGAGAGAATGCGTATTATTTGAAGGAAATGAGATCATAATCGAACTGGTTTCTTCTTCCCCGTGCAGAACGCTTCGACACTCCATGCTCATTCGATTAGATAAACACGGAGGCTGCTTAAGAATCGACTCTCTTTCACGGAGGAATGATGATTTTTGATTCTCCAATGAATCGGTTTTCCGTGAATTGATTGGTGGATTTCCATCCTCCTGGTTTTTGCTTACCCACTCCCATCACACCTTTCTTCCTGCCGCGATGGTACTGGTGAAACAAAAGTCGCGTCTTTCATGCTGCATCGGATGCCATTCTTTTTTATTCCCTGCAAGTCAGAATGAGCGATACTGAGAAGAAGCCCGAGGCCGTTGCCGCCGCTGTGGACGACAAGAAGAAGAGAAAGACCGCCAAGGTGGATTCCTACGCCACGTACATCTACAAGGTGCTGAAGCAGGTGCACCCCGACCGCGGCATCTCCAAGAAGGGCATGGCCGTCATGAACTCCTTCGTGACCGATATCTTCGAGAGAATCGTGACGGAGGCGGGTCACCTGGCGCGCGTGAACCACAAGAGCACTGTGGGCACCCGGGAGATCCAGACCGCTGTGCGTCTGATCCTGCCCGGCGAGCTGAGCAAGCACGCCATCTCCGAGGGAACCAAGGCCGTGACCAAGTTCCGCGGCGAGGCCTCTCAATAACTGGTGTTTTTCAATACCCGTGCTCTGTTTGCTACAAACACTCCAAATCGACGAGAGCGTTTCCACCTGTCCCTCGCTCCAGCAGGCCAGCGGCGTCAGCGTGAAGAAGGTCAGCGGCTTGTTGTACAGCTTCTATCCCTCACACACTCTCGTCTTTCCCACCAGAATGCGGCACTGCTCGGGGGTCAGCACCTTGCCCGTCTTGCACACCGTGTAGTCCTCGCGCATGTGGATGATGCCGTTCTTCAGCTCCACGGGCAGACGCAGCTTCTTGAACTCCTCCATCATGCTGTGGGGGAAGGGCATCTCGCCCTTGGGAATCACGAAGTTCTCCGTCGCCTTGAAGCCGGCGCGCGCAAAGTCCAGCGACTTGTAGTCCTTGAAGAACTGCAGCACCTCCTCCTTCGGCTTGTTGGTGAAGAACAGCGTGCAGTTGCCTCCCAGCGCCTCGCCCAGCTTGCTCAGATTGTCCCTGTACTCCTCCTCGGGCGTTCTTCCCAGCGCCACCTGCATCACGCGGTTCTTGCCAAGGAAAAAGCTATTTGATAATACTGCTTGATTTTGCACTGTACCGGCTATCCGCCAGCTGGGACCGGAGCTCCTTGAAGGCGTTTGTCCGCATGTTGTCGAACTGCAGCACGTAGATGTATTTGTAGTTGTCCACTGCCTCTCTGATCTTGTTCACCACCACGTCCTTGTGCTCTCTCCCCTTCTCCTTGGTTTGCGTCAGACTCACTAGCGAATGAGGCGGAGAAGAGCAGCAATGTACCGACACGATTCTTCTTTGAACGAGGCATGATGGGGGTGTGGAATTGAAAATGACTGGGATGAGTGAAACAAACACTCCACTTCGCTTCGTACCAACTATCGGCTGCGTTGCAGTCCACTATGAGATCCACGAGAAGCGGGTGGGAAAAGGGGTGGTTCATGTCCTCGATCTACCCGTCACGCCCCTCCTTCTCCTCTACCAAACAGCGCTTTGCCTCCTCTACGTTCTCCTTCGGCCCTTCCAGAATCACCTCTACCGCTCACTGCCCCCTCTCATTCTCACCATCGTGAATCTGCAGGAGCATGCGATATCCGAGCTTCTTCAACCGCTCATCCTTCTCGATCTTCAGCATGGCCATCATCACGATGTCCGCCGCGCCGCCCTGAATCGGCGTGTTAATCGCCGCTCTGCACATGTGCCCCTCCTTCCACTTGTTCCGACTGTTGATGTCCGGCAGCGGCCGGTAGCGGCCCATCAGCGTGCGCGTGTACCCCGTCTGCTTGGCCGTGAGGATCGTCTGCTTCTGCCACTGCTCCACCTCCGGCCGGTCCTTGTACCACTTCGCCAGAATGTCCTTCGCCTCCTCCAGACTCACGCCGAAGTCCTTGCTCAGCCCGTGCGCCGTCTTCCCGTACCTGCGCCTCACGCCGCCGCCCCGTCCTCACGCCAGCGAGAAGTTCAGCACCTTCGCGCGTCGCCGCTCACTCCCGTACTTGTGCTTCAGCAGCGGTGCAGGCGCCTCGCCCTTGGCGCTGTCCCACTCCAGCAGGCAGCCGCCCTTCTCCACGTCCTCCTTGATGTAGTCGTACATCGACATCGCTACGCCTTACGCGCGCCGCCCGCAGCCACCCGTGCGGCTGTGGAAGTCGCCGCCCAGCCGGAAGGCCTCGATCATGTTCTTGCACTTGGTCATGTGCGCCAGCACGCGCAGCTCCAACTGCCCGTAGTCGCTCACCAACAGCGTGTTTCCCGGCTCCGCGATGAACGCCTTCCGCACGAAGTAGATGTCCTTCTCCAGCGCCGGCTGGTTCTGCAGGTTCGGCTGCCGCGCCGACAGCCGGCCCGTCTCCGTGTTCAGGTTCAGCGAGCAGTGCACGCGCTGCTGCGCGTCTGCCGCGGTCTGCAGGGGAATGATGAACGTGTTCAGCATCGTCTCGATGCTGTTCGCCTGGTCTAGACCTCACACGCCGCTGCCTCCCCCACTCAGCGCGTGCAGCGCCACACACGCCGCTTCGCCTCGCTTGCCGCCTCCCAATGCCTAGTCATCACCCCATCTCCCCAAGAATTGCAGTGTACGCCCTGCCGAAGCGACTCTTGCTGGGGTCCTCCGCGTTGATCGCGCCGGCCAGCTCCTTGATCGTCGCCGCGTTGCACTGCGGCATGCCCTTGTCCGTGAAGCTACCGTCCACACACGCCACCACGCCCACTTCACCGCAGGGATGCCGAGGCCGCGGATGGTGATCATACGGTTCTTCAGCGGCTTCTTCTTCCCTGGCTCGATGAAGCCTGTGGTGTTCTCCACGGCGAACTGTTTCTCGCGCTCCAGACACAGCCGACCCTGCTTGTTCACCACTGCACGTCACCCGCCGCACACGCACCCACTCGGCGCGAACAGCAGCTGCTGCACCTGCGCCGTGCTGTTGATGTTCATGAACTGCAGGTCTGAGCCGCCCTCCTGCACCGCCCACGCCTTGAACTTCTCGCGGTTCTGCGCCAGCGCCTCCTCCGCCTCCTTCTGCACCTCCGGCAGGTGGCCTGACACGTCAATCTGCGCTCAATCCGCACGCGAGAGCTCACGTGAATGCCGCGCTTCTCCATGTCCACCAGCAGCTGACCGAAGTCGCGGTAGTAGCGTTCGTAGAAGTCCCACATCGAGCACTCCACGGGCTTCCCGTCGACCACCTTGTCCGTCCAGTACATCTGGCGCAGCAGCGCCTCCAGCTCCTTGCGCACGTGCCACGTGGCCTCGGCGTCGAACGCCGAGTATTCGATCCACTCATTGCGCGTGGCGGGATTTCGCTGCAGATCCTGTTCATAAAGAAACAGTGTGAAGCCTACGACGACAGGAGGTACGTCAATGATCTTGCCGGCGGTGCCGTCGCGCTTGACGTGGGGCTTGCCGAAGATCTCCTTGTACGGCTTTTTGCGCAAATACAGCTCCTCGGAGAGACTCTCCAGGGAATACGATCCCTTTCCGATGCGCGAGGACTCCCACAAGCGCGCCATGTGCATCGTGTCACAGGCGAATCCGTCGATTTCGATGCCCTCGTTATGAAACTCGTGGCAGTCGAAGCTGTAGTTGTGGAACACCTTCTTGATTGTCGGATCCTCCAGATACTCCTTAAAGTACTGCAGCGTGCCATTGGCCTCGTCCAGGTTATCGATCCATATGCGAGACCCCGATCCGAAGTTGTGCTTTGGGCCGCAGTAGATGGAAGCGCAGATCACCTTTCCGTTCCCTAGTCCTTACAATACGACGCTGAAGGGCACCAATGGGAGAGCGATTCATATCAATGTCGGTGATTTCCGTATCGATGGCATGATACTCGTCCTTGAGGGAGTAGAGCTATTGCTGACAGAGATTAGAGGAACGCCCACTTTGTCCAGCACTTGCAGCACCGTCTCCTTCCGATCAACAACGGTCACGTTCCGGACCGAGTAGAATGCTCGTGCGAGAGGGAGGGAACACCGCCGCGCATCCCCCAGCACTCTCCGTAGGTACAGCATGATTCTGATCGAACAAACAGCGGAAGAGAAGGTTTCTAAAAGACCTAAAGGCTGAAGCCTTCCTTCGACCACGCCAAATCTCCGCCAACGAATGTGGCAAGCACATTCAAGTCGTCGTCCAGGAAAATGAAATCGGCGTCCATGTTCGCGTCCAGCGTGCCCTTCCGATGGTCGATGCGCACCGCGCGCGCGGGGTTGATCGTCGCATTGCGGAGCGCCTCCTCCACTCTGCACCCCGTGAACTTCACGTAGTTGCGCACGCAGGCGTCAATGTGCACGATGGAGCCCGCCAGCGTGTCGTGGTTCTCCTCCAGCACCGCCTTGCTACGCCTCACAGCCTTGCAACACGCCTACTCGTTCGCCACGACCACGTTCTGCTTGCCCAGCTTGTAGTGCCCGTCCGGCAGGCCCGCGGCGGCCATCGCGTCGGTGATAAGCACGCAGCGCGCGCCGTCGGCCTTCCAGGCGAAGCGCACGGCGAAGGGGTGCGAGTGGATGCCGTCGACGATGATGGAGTAGAAGGGCGAGTCCTCGGTGGGCATGCCCAGCACGCCGATGATGCCCGGGTCGCGGTGGTGGAACGGCGTCATCGCGTTGAACAGGTGCGTCATCAGCGTCGCGCCCGCCTCCACGCCGTCGATGGCCTGGTTCAGGTGCGCCGCCGTGTGGCCCATGGAGACGGTGATGCCCTTGTCGCAGAGATACTTCACCGCGTCCAGCGCGCCCTCCAGCTCGGGGGCCATCGTCACCACGCGGATGTTCGACAGGTCGCCGTAGCAGTCGTCCACGCTCTTCGCGCCGTCCTTCGGGTCGCGGATGTACTCGGGAGGGTGCGCTCCGGCGCGCTGGGGCGAAATGAAAGGTCCTTCGCAGTGAGCGCCCAGGATGGCGCAGCCGTCCTCCACCGACGACTCTGTGAACTTGCACATCTGCAGGTTGCGGTGGTAGGTGCTAAAGGCGGAAGTGATTATGGTCGGGCAAATCGCCGTGCAGCCAGACTAGGAGTGAGAAAACCGAGGAATCGCTACGGAGAGCAGGTTGCGACGGACCTTCTTCATGTCCTCCTCGGTCAGATTCGGATCGGAGAAGTCCACGCCGAACGCTCCGTTGATCTGGATATCGATGAAGCCGGGGCAGATGATGCAGTTCTTGGCATCGATGACCTACACGTGACCCGCACAATTCAAAACCCACCTCGTCGGCATACACCTCGTTTGAGTTCACACGGCTGTAGAAATAGGACTGCGGGTCCAGGATCTTGCCGTTGTGGATCCAAAGGTCGCCCGACTCGATCTACCCGTTACCACCGCGTAGCGCGCCCACTTTACCGTTCCTAAAGATACGGCCATTTGTTACACGGATAATGCGATTCTTCTTTTCGGTGTTATTGAAGGAGTGGATCGAGGAGTGATTCATAAACGACCGGCGTTTCTGATCGTCCTCCGTTACCTCCTTTTGCTTCAATGTAATTGCACTCATTTCACGTCAAACGAAATAATGGGAGAAGGGGGGTGTCTCTGAAACGGACGGCTCGAATCCGTTCCCCAATCAGCTGCTCGGAACCGCTCTTATCGATTCTTCCACTTCCTTCCACAGTGCTGTGCAAGGCTAGGCGGATTTTCGTTCCCGCAATCCACCTCCGTTTCTAATTCCTGCCGTGGCTGCACCATGTCCGTCGTCGTAATCTACGAAGAGTTGTTTCTGGACCAATTGACATTCGTTCCCGAGGAGCAGTGCTTCACCTACCCGTGCCCATGCGGCGACACGTTTACGTTCTTCGTCGTAGGCCTTTTCATCGTCCTGAACTGTGTAGGAGGAACTGCAGCAAGGGGAGTGCATCGCCACCTGTCCCAGTTGTTCTCTGAACGTGAAACTGGTGCTGAAGGAAGTATGGGGTGGTTGGGTCATCTCACGTCTAGGGTGAACTGGACGCTTTCCTCGCAAAGCAGAAGTCCCTGTAGTTTGATCTTCCCTCCTCCTTTTGTGTTCCTGCGCTTCGTTTATCACTGCGTGTCTCCTTGCATGACTCTTTGTTTTGAAATACAAGTAGAATCGGTTGGCAGTCAAGTGCGTAACCTGACAGTTAACTCTTCCCCTTCACTTAAGAATGGTTGTAGAGAGTGTAAGCTCTGTGAAGCAGAAGTATACGGAATGCGTGGAGTCGGGCGCTTCTGGATTTCAGATCCTGTTTGATTACATCGAGAGCATATTTCTGAGCGATGAAGACAAGGAACTGGTTCTGGAGGACCCGTCAGAAATGACAGATGTGGCACTTGCGCACTCCGTTTTGATCTCTAGTTCTTCAAGGATATTCTGAGAGGAAACACGAAATATGAAGAATATATCGACCGCTTAAAGAAAACGCTGCCTCCGCACGAGAGATGCCACAACGTATTCTCAGAAAACACCATCATCTATCGTTGCACCGATTGTGCTACGGGAGAGACGAGCTGCTTGTGTGCGGAGTGCTTTGAAGCAGGTAACCACGAGGTGGGGGTGTTGGCGCCCTCTGATCTCTAGGGCCATCACTACAGGCGCTACGATAGCTCCTGCGGAGGGTGCTGCGACTGCGGAGATCTTGAATCGTGGAAGCGCGAGGGCTGGTGCAAACGGCATCAGAATGCCAAGTACGTCAAGGACGCAGATACGCTTATGGACAAGAAGTTGTTCCTTCCTCAAGGACTCACACATAGCGAGCGCCAGCGCGCATACGACGTGTTCCAGCTGTGCTCGATTCTCCTGATCCCCGCGATGTGCACACTGAAGGACGAATCCCTCTCCTCGCTGGTAGCTCCGCCCCCATACCCTAACGCCTAGTTCGAGGAGCTGATCGCTTTCATGCAGGCCTGGGGCGACATGAACCAGTCCACGCTGCGCCTCGTCTGCAACTGCTTCAGCAAGGAGTGGACGCGCGACGAGCTCATCGACCTGGTGGGGCGCCTGGGCTACAGCCTCCCCGACTGCATCCTGGACGGGCCGCAGTACGCGCGGCTGTCGGTGTGCACGGTGCAGCTGCGCGAGCTGGTGCAGTGCGAGACCTCCGTTGGCGCTGCTGACGCGTGTGTGAGGCGTAGGACCCGTACGCGTTCTTCCTGCTGAAGCTGATTCTGGACCTGCAGTTCCGCGAGTGGTTCGCGGACCTGTACATGGGCGAGATCGTGAACGTCCTGCAGGACACCTTCGACACCATGATGGGCGGCGTCACGCGCGAGTCCGAGCGCGCCAAGATGGAGAAGCAAGACAAGGCGTCTGATGATCGTACCGCGCGTCTGCGTGACTTCGCGACACGAGTGGCGGAGCAGCAGCTGCGCCGTGAGCTTCTGCGCGAGCAACGTCTGGGCGAGCGGCAGGCTCAGCAGGTGAGTGAGCAGTGTGGGAATGAGCAGCAGGAACAGCGGGAAGGCGAGCAGCACAGCGGGTCTGATAGTGACTCCGACAGCGACTCGGAGGACGACACGGAGGCGCTGAACGCCATGGGTGCGGGCGCGGTGGGCGTGTGAGGCGTAGTGCTCCCCGACACGCCGATGGTGCAGATGCGTCTCAACGTGCTGGTGAGTGCGTACATGAGAGGTGAGTGCTGGGACGCGGCGTGAGGAGCAGAGCTGCGCGGGGTGCTCAACGCCGATAACGAAGAGGAGAAGGAGAGGGCGGCGCGCCTGCGCTGCACGGGCTACGACCAGTTCATGCAGTCCCTGCACTGTCAGTTCTTCCACTCGGGTGGGGGTGCCGTGCGGGCGTGAGCGTCAGACTCCTCCTTCTACGCCATGAAGAACTTCAAGGAGAACTTCCGCGCGTTCGTCCGCGCCGCGGCGGGCTTCCTCTCGCGCGCCTTCGAGGTGTACACGCGCGAGGACTTCTTCCGGTGCACGCCGAAGGAGGTGCTGGCGCTGATCCAGAGCGTGGTGAACGACATGAACATGATGACCACCGACGCCGAGGGCTACATGGAGCTGCTCTTCGACGAGGAGGAGGAGAACGGCGTGCGCTATCTCGTGCCGTGCGCCGAGTGGGTGCAGTACATGGAGAACCTGCAGGTGGGCGCGGCGCGGGCGCGTGAGGCGTAGTGCGTCAACCTCGTCGATTGGCACAGCGACGGCGACGAGGTGGGCAACATGGCGGAGAACTACTCGTTCATCGCGCTGGCGGGCGCCTCGCTCGACGACATGTTCATCTTCCTGAATGACTACTTCGCCCGCTACACGCCGCAGCAACAGGTCCGCGCGGTCGTGAAGATGCTGGAGCAGGTCACGCGCCTGGTGCCGCACCCCGTGAGCGACGAGTGGTACATGGCGCAGGCGGGCGTGAAGGACCCCGAGAAGTACGTGGCCGGCCGCTACGTGCTCCACGCCGTGGATATCTTCGTCTGCAACCTGCTGTCCTTCGCCGCGAAGAACCACCTGGCGCCCGCCTGTCGCGAGCAGATGTCCCCGGCGGTGCTGGAACTGCTGCGCGGCGCCATGGCCAACTCCGTGCGCATTCTCGCCTGCGAAGACTTCTTTTACTCCATCGGCGCGGTGCGCTTCAGCCGCTCGCAGTCGCTGCTCACCATGTACGACAGGCTCTTCCTGCAGGCGCCCTCCGTGCTGAAGCGCGCGCTCTTCGCGCTGCAGGCCTGCGTGCTGTTCGGGCTGGGCGACGAGATGCTGGCGCACGCCTTCACGGCGCTGGCGCAGAACGTGCGCGTGCGCGTGGACGACAATGGCGAGGAGGCGGCGGTGGGCATCCACCTGATGCTGTCGTACTTCGTGATGCTGCTGCTGAGCCTGTGCTACGACCGCGGGTACGTGGTGCACACGCTGAAGGTGGGAGAGGAGGAGGTGTGTGATGTACAGGACGCGATCTACAACGACGTGCTGCTGGCGCTGCTGAGCGTGGAGGACCAGACGGCGGAGAAGGTGATGCGCAACGCGGCGTACGTGCGCGAGAACACGGACTGCTTCATGGAGGTGCTGACGAGGGTGGCGGACTCGCACTTCGACACGGACGCCATGGAGAAGGTGTACCGGCTCAAGAAGGAGTACCTGGACGACGTGTGCGTGTTCCTGGGCAACGACGAGCTGATGGACATCACCAAGCGCATCGAGGTGCCAGTCCTGTGCCGGGCTTATGGGTAGTACCTGAAGAGTCGCCGCAATCTCAGCGTCTTCACCACGCCGTCGCTGCCGCTGAAGAACGACCCCATCCCGTGAGCGTGCTGCTGTGGTGTGATGGTTAGCGAGCTCCCGCACCTGCTGCTGGGCAGCGAGTTCGTGGTGGCCTTCGTGTACGCCATGCTGCAGCGGCAGTACCTGCTGGGCCTCAACGACCCCAAGCTGCTCGAGTCCCTCCTCTACCTCCTCCAGACCATGTCCTCCTGTCACGGCTCTGCTAGTGGTACTGTCAGTGGCACTGCCAGTGGCACTGCCAGTGGTGATGGTGTGACTGGCACTGCTGGCACTGCTGGCTTCAGCTATGGTGGGTGTGGGAGAGAGCGATCAAGTGCAGACGTGAAGCGTATTGAGAGCGCGCTGGACAACGCGCCGTGGGCCGCGCTGGACATGGCGGCACTGGCGGCGCTGCGCGAGGTGGATTGCCGCGAGCTGCTGTGGCGCGAGCTGCGGCACACGGAGATCATTCTTCCACAGGAGGTCAACTGCCGCTGTCCGCACAGCATCGTGGGAGTGGGGGCGTGCGGCGCGCGTGAGGCGTAGCTTCTCTCCTTCCTCTACCATCATCCCGCCCTGCCCTCGGACCTGAAGGCACTGCTCAAGGTCACTCTGCCGATGACGCCGCGAGACGGCCATCCGGAGGACGCTATGTTCGTCGACCGCGTGTTGAAGGAGGAGGAGGCGAAGGCGGAGGAGGCGACGCAGTCGGTGCCCGCCGTGTCGGCCTCGGCAGTGCTGAACAGTGTGACGTCGAAGCTGGACGACTTCTTGAGCATGATGGAGGGAGACGACGACGACGAGGATCTGGTGCGCACCACTTCGTCGCGCTGCCAGACAGAGACTCTCTCCCCGGCCTTCACGTGCGCGCTGTGCCACAGCAGCGAGACGGGTACGATGGAGACCACGCCGATGCTCCTCTGTCACATGGACCGCGACCACCTGCCCCGTTGGCTTGTCGCCGTCGCCTGACGCGTAGTGCTGGAGATGTTCCACGGGTACTACCACGACCTGCCATCCGTGTCTCCCAACGCCACGCTGCAGGAGCAGTACCAGTACCGTAGATGCGCGCAGAGGGCGTGAGGCGTAGTGAAGTCGTTACTGGACATGCTGGGTCCGCAGAACCACGCGGCGGACCTGCTCCTGCAGCTGTACGCCTCCGAGCTGCCGGATGCCGAGTGCGTCACGCACCCCTCCGTGTTCTCGTGCTCGCACATGATCCATGCCAAGTGCTTCGAGGAGCTGATGCAGACCGTGGGCAACGTCGCCATGCGCAAGCAGGGCACCTTCTTCTGCCCTGTCTGCCGGCGCCTCGGCTCCTCCGTCTTCCCTCTCTTCTTCCCCGTCAAGGTGGACTGTCAGTGGCGCGAGCGCCTGGGCGACGCGCTGCTCTTCCGCCCCGACGCCGTGGACGATCGCTCCTTCGACGCGGTGTACGCGGAGGAGAAGGAAGCGATGGATCACTACCTGCTGGTAGTTGTAGGCCGGAGCGCTGAGGGATAGAGCAACTTCTTCACGCCGCTGGCGCCCGATGCGCTGCTGGAATCGAACCCGCAGGAGATGACGCAGATGCGCCAGTGGCTGCACTCGCTGGAGGACAGCAAGCACCTTCACGCCGTGGGCGCCGATGTGCAGAGTGAGGCGTAGGACAACTACGCGGGCGTGGTGAAGGCGACGATCGACCGCATCGAGATGAGCACGCGCGCGACGGCGGCACACACCCTGCAGTTCACGCCGCAGCTGGTGAAGACGGAGAACGGCCGCGCGGTGCTGGAGCCGCACGCGATCGTGTCCCTGCAGCAGATGTTCCTGAGCGATGTGGCGCTGGCGAGCGCGACGGCGGAGGACGCCCTGCTGGGCCTGCTGGACACGGCCGCGTGGCTGCGCTTCGAACACGTGACGAAGTACTGCGCGGAGCGGTTCCCGGCGAAGAAGGTGGAGGCGGAGTGGGAGCGTGAAGGCGTGGTGGGCGAGGCGGAGAGGCGCGAGTGGGTGGAGATGAGTGAGGAGGCGCAGGCCGTGACCTGCTTCGTGCTGGACCTGCTGGGCTTGGAGACGGCTGCCGAGGCGCGGGCGCTGCAGGGCGGCGAGGAGGCGATGGAGGCGTACTTCGGCGACTGCGTGGGCAGCAAGGAGGCGGTGCAGGTGCTGGGGAAGTGCGCTGCGGTGCAGAGCAGGATCATGGACACGGTGCTGAAGGAGATACAGGAGAAGAAGGAGGGCTCGAAGTCCTCTGGCGAGAAGTCCTCTGAGGAGGAGCACTCGGATGAGCATCCCGTGCAGGAAGAGCACTCTGATGAGCATGTCATGCAGGAGGAACACTCCAATGAGGAACCCGTGCAGGAAGAGCACTCTGATGAGCATCCCGTGCAGGAAGAACACTCTGATGAGCATCCCGTGCAGGAGGAACACTCCGATGAGGATCAACCCGTGCAGGAGGAACACTCCGATGAGGATCAACCCGTGCAGGAGGAACACTCCAATGAAGAACCCTCTAATGAAGAACACTCCGATGACGACGGGAATCGCCCCATTGTGTTTGATGACCTTCCGAACGACATTTGGGAGGCTCTCATGGGCCAGCTGCGCGACCGGTTGGAATCCGACTCGTCCGACGACGAGCCAGAGAAGAAGGAGTACGTGG
>OIWT01001303.1_pt1 | contig 30647 bp, 51 predicted proteins | sample 1587701 | NCBI WGS metagenome assembly OIWT01 (sample SAMEA3888904, study PRJEB22519) | human gut metagenome | biome: human gut; feature: human-associated habitat; material: faeces | place: Denmark | collected 2009 | reverse complement strand
CCACAACGTGATGTACTGACCAACTATACTACCAAGGCACTCAAAACAACTCTCCCAAAATGCCTTATCAAACAAACAGGAAACATCGCCACATACGGATTGTTCGCCATCTCGTCCGCCAGCGTAGTAATGGGGCCGTGGCCACTGAGGACGGTCGTTGCATACGGCAGCGAGAAGAGCTTCTTCTGGATGGAGTCGATAATCGCCTTGCTGCTACCGATCACTTCACTCACCTACGCCCACTCGCCTCCCTCCAAATCCGTGCGACCGATGGAGCCCTTGAACAGCGTGTCTCCAGCGAACAGGAAGGATCCGAAACGGTAGCACACGCAGCCGGGCGTGTGTCCCGGAGTGGTGATCACATTGCCCTACACTCAAAAGCGACTCTTTGGTTTACGGTGCGAGAGCCGCAAACAACCGTGTCGTTGTCCTTCACGTAGTTCACGGGAATCTAGACATCACCACGTTAGGAGAGGCGCACATGAAGGCCAAGGGTCTTTGCTTCGTCCAGCACGCCGCGGAAAAGAGGCGCGTCCGCTATGTGTGAATCGGGAAAAATGGCGCGAACCCTGATTCATATACACAGGAATCTCAACGATTTCGTTCTCCAGCTTTGCGATGCCGGAGCAGTGATCGTGGTGGCCGTGCGTCAGAAGGATCTTGTCCACCTGAAGTGAAGGAGAAGAAGGGCCAGCAATAAGTGGATATATCAACCTGACACTTCAGCAGTGCCTCGATGATCTTGCTGGGTTCCTCTCCGGGATCGATAAGCACACCTGCAAATCAGAAATGAAGACGAGTAACGACCTTGACGAAGTATGTCGTCCCACATCAGATAGGCGTTCTCGCGGTAGGAGCCATTGGTGATCATCATCACCTTCAACAGCGAAGGTCTGTGCTCCCCGCAACCACCGCCGCAACCTCCACCGCAGCCACCACCGCAGCCGCCTCCACAGCCACCGCAACCTCCATCACACTACAGTTCACTGAAAGGGCAGGTGCATACGTCTATACATAATAAGAAAAAGAGGAGTACGCATACCGTGATCGTCACCTCCGCAGCCACAGCCACAGCCGCCACCACAGCCATGATGGAAGCGAATTCCCACCGATTGGATAGCAGAACGACCCACCTTCACGACAGACGGACGAAGAGCTCTGAGCGCGAACATGGGGAAGAAAGAATGATGGGAAGGAGCGTGCGTTGTACCCCCATCTTCTTCAACATACCAGGAGAGGAGACTTCTCTTACTCCTTTTTCTCGTCAGCGATGTTTGCCACGGAACACTACGTGCAAGCACGGCGGGGAAGTAAGGGGAGTTCGCGCTTTGTGTTTATGCAGAAACTGGTGACCGAGTACCAAGATACGCCAAAGATCGGTTGGGCACTCTCGTGCTGCTCCTCATGCGTAGAAGCACGACGACAGATTATTGCAAACCTCGCCAACTTCGCCTACGACCCATACAACTTTGCGATGATAGAAGAGCTTCACATAGTTTCCATTCAATTCTACTCATCATGGACTAGCTGGATCTGTTTCTGGATGGCTTGGAAGAAGAGGATGAGCAATTGCGAGAGTTTGGCATGGGAGGTATATGCAACTGCGCTTGCGGTATGAGTGGCACTCAGGATTGACCCCAAGACGATGGTTTCGCCGCAGTGATTCTCAGCGACAAGTCGAACGTGAAGCACATCGTGAAGCAGCTGTCCTCCACAAACGAGAACACCGTCGTATCTGCCCTCACTACTCTGTACTATCTCCTCGATGGGGAAAACGGTGCTCTATGTGCCTGATTCTGCTTTCCGATCATCCGTAGATATCAAGAAACCGAATATTCTGAAAGCGATACACACCTACGCGGAATGCGACAATGTGCGCATTCGCAACGTTGCCTCCTGTCTCCTTAAGAAGTGCTCGTGACTCTTGTTTCTTCAACAAATCCCGCTACGTAATCTCTTCGATCCTCCTCCCCACACTCCTTCTCGGCGCCTTCGTCTTTGTCTGCGTCTCCATCACCGTCTCCAGCTCCTTGTGCAGCAGCCAAAACGGTTCCGCCTCCATCTTGCGGAAGTACGTTGCGAAGAAAGCGCACTTGCGTTCCGCCGCAAACAGAGCCTTCCTCCTCTTCGCCTTCTCCCCGTGCATGTGAATCAGCACCACCAGATGTGCCAGCGCGTCGATCCAGAAGTGCGGCAGGTCCAGCAGTCCCAACACGTCCGCGAACGTGTTCTCCAGCACCGAGCCTGCGCCTTGCTTGTGCGTCTCCAGCTGGTTCACCGCCTGCCCGCTCGCCAGACTGCTCGCAAACGGACTGAGACGCTCGTTGCTCCGAATCGACGCCACACACTACCCATGAAGCCAATTTGCCGCTTTCACCTCCGCCATGGACGAATACACAGCGGCGCGTCCAAGCACGCTGCTCATGGCAACAATTCCCTCCACGATCTCCGCTCGGCACTCGTCGTACTCGCCGTTGTAGGCACGGGAGAGGAGACAGTAGAAGAATACCACCTCCACCGCGTTGTAGGAAACGGAGGACGAGACGACAGCGGGTAATGGCACATCGCTGTAGGACTTGTCCGCTAGGAACTTGCGAATGCAGGGGATGTCTTCTTCCTCGTCAGAGTCCTCCTCGTCAGACGAATCCGTGCGAATCTCTTCAACGAGAGGCTTCAACTCATTCTGAATGGCAGCGTTGTGGCGAGACTCGGTCATGAGCCACCAGGGCTTCCACACGGGCACCAGACGCTTCAACTCACCATTTGCAACATCGCGCAGAAACGCTTCTCGGAGGGATGGAGGCAAGGAGTCGAGAGACACATCCTCCCCCCTTTCAAGACGCTCTGCCACCTCTTCTAACCCCTCCATTTCTTCCCCATACAAATCCAAGGGCTCCACGATCTCTTCATTCGCCCTTTTCAACATCGCAGCGATGGCTGCCTGGTTCTTCTCTTTGTCTTCCTGTTGCCGCAGCGACATCTCGTCGAGAACGAGGCGTTCGTAAAAGCGCTCTGTGCACTTCGGATTGTGATTCTACTCTTCAGTTCGATTGGATAATGCGACGTTGTAACACTCTTTGGAACAGTAGGCGACTTTGCAGGAGGGGCAGATGTACTTCGCCGGCTCTTTGTGGCATCTACGCGATTAGGATGGAGAACCCCATTCAGTTTACACGGCACAAAGACGAGCTGATTCCTGCATGCTTTGACTCGAGCAGTTTCTTCTTCTGCTTTCCTCAAGTGGCGCGATTCGCATCAGGATGCTGTCCCTTTGGAATCTGATCAAGGCCGTGCTGCTGTTTGTCAACGCTCTGGCGATTCTTCATGAGAAGCGCTTCTTGAAGAAATGAACGTCCAACTCGTTTTCTGTAATCTGTAGATGGCTGGGATGTGGTCGACGCTTCGTACGGATCCAATCCTATCAAGAACCAGTGCATCAGCTTGCTCCAGGCTGTGCGATGGCTCCGAGGTAGGAAACGGGATGCGATGATGACTGGTGCTAGTGCCCCTTATCTTTGTGAACTTCATTTTCATTGTTATAGATGCGATTACGGGATACTCTGTTTCCTAAAACAAACAAGCAGCTCACTTGGGGTACGACAGCACTTCGTGCACGCACTCCTCCTTCGTTCCATGCGGATGGAGAATCATCCAGTTCCGAATCGCATCCATCACGTCCTTCATTCCGGGCCCCTTCTTCACCCCGTACGTCACCAGCTCGTTCCCGTTCACGATCGACGGAATCTCCCACATCCGCATCAGCTCCTTCTCCCGCACGTACTGCATCAGCCGGCCGTAGGCGCGCATCACCTCCTCGCGGTCCTGCCCCTCCCACACCTCGCTGACCACCGCCTGCACCACCATCAGCGGCCAGAGGTTCTTGCTGGCGAACAGCAAGTTGCCCAACGACAGCAGCTCCTCCTCGCTCAGCGCCACCTCCTCCTGCTTTTTCATCATGTCCAAAAACGGCCTGATTTCGTGGTGGCGGTGGACGACCCAGCAGACGTCGTCGATCATCGTGTTCTTCAGCTTGAGGTTCTCGCGGATGAAGTGTTTGATCAGCGGCGACAGCACCTGGTTCTGGTGGCTCACCTTCTTCTTCACCACGAACACCATGTCCCCGCACAGGAAGGAGTAGCTGAAGAAGTGGAGCAGGTGCGCCAGACGCAGCACGGCTTGCCACCCCTATGTCTCACCACCATCACCTTCTCTCACGTCCTCGATCGGCTGCAGGATCGCCTCCACATCATCGCGCCAGCCCTCGCACACGCGCGGGTCACTCATCAGACTACGCCTCACACCACCACTCCACGCGCACTCCTCGCCCACCTGCACCATGCGCACGCCGCGCAGCACGCGCTCGCGGATGAAGGACAGGTAGCGGTGGGTCCCGCTCATCAGCTGCTTGTCCGCCTCGCACTCGCCCACGCGGTACTCTGCACAGTCGCAGTCCACCGACGCGAAGAAGCTGTTCATGTACTTCGCGTCCAGCGTGCTCGCACTGCCCACCGCCGTCTGCACTTCATCTCACGCCCACACGCCCACCTCCGGCAGCGCGATCAGGAACAGGCCCGCGTTGAACTCCTCCAGCGACCGGCTCTTCTGCGTGCGCAGGTAGTTCGAGTTGTCGCCCTCGATGTTGAACACGCTGTTCAGAATGTTCATGTCCTCCAACAGGCGCACCGCCCGGGCGAAGTCGCGGCCCTGCGCCATCTTCAAAACCTCCACGCCGATGCGCTCGCGACTCACCTTGCGCGAGAGGAACAGCTCGATGCCCGGGTCCTGCGCTGCCGTCATGATGTCCGGCTCGATGCGGCAATCGTACCGTGTGGCGAAGCGAACCGTGCGCAGCAGGCGCAACGGGTCCTCCTGGAAGGTCTCGAGCGGAGGGAGCGGCGTACGCGCGATGCGGTCGCGGAGATCGTCCACTCCGCGCATCGTGTAGTCCTCGATGGTATTTGTGTTGATGTTGTAGAAGAGACTGTTGATGGTCAGGTCCCGGCGGTAGGCGTCTTCGAGGGGCGTCCCGATGGAGATGGTGGGAATGCGGCTCTGGTCGTTGTACTCCTCCTTCCGCAGATTCACAAAGTCGATGCTGCTGTCGTTGATGCGAATGGTCGCCGTTTCGAGATGTTTGGACTACGTGACAATGAAGCCGCTATGCGTACCTTATCGGGATTCGCTCGGATTTTGCCAATATTTGATGTACTATATCCCTACGGATGACCTCGCGAGAAAGCAACGACTCTGCTGGCAAGCCAGGAAGGAAGGCGCTCCACAAACTCATATCCTGTCATATTGTCGATGGCGATGTCGATGTCGTGGCTGTGCATTCCGAGAATCTGAAGGTGAAGGGAGAGGGCAAATGCAACCTTGTCACGCACCCAGCCTCCAGCAACACGAAGGGTTGAATGCAACTGCAGTTCAGAATTCGCCTGGAGCAGGATGGAGAAGAGTTCCTTCTCCTGAGGCGAAAGAGCGATGGAGATGTCCTTTCGGCACACACGATTCATATCTAAGCTGTTCATGATGGATGGCGGCACAGAGAAGCTTCGTATCTGTCTTGGTAGTGTTGGATGAAACAACGCGATTCCCCTTCGAGCTGGGATGAAAAGCTACGGGTGACGCGGCAAAGCAAGTGACACCTTTCTGAAAATAGTGACAAGAGGGGATAAAGATGAAATGAACAAACAGGAGTGCTAAATAACCCTTAAATACTATGAACGAGCTCCTTGAAGGACACGATTGTGCAGATCACCATCAGAATGGAGGTGAGCACGATGACAATCCAGTCGACGCACTTCCACGTGAAACTGAGCTTCTTCTTAAGCAGATAGAAGTGGATGAGTGCCGGCAGAATACAATTCACGAGCACTGCGGTGGAACTACCGACTGTCCGTTAAGATGCCCATTGCAACTCGTAAAAGGATATTGAAATTCAGCACCGCCTTGAAGTCGTTGAAAATGAACGCAAGGACGGAGAGGCCGCACACCTCCACCACGCGGTAGCTGACGTACTGCGGATTCGTGATGAAGAACCGGTTCGTCTTCACCTTGCCGCAGCGGCCGTCGAACAGCTCGTGCACCGGGCCGAGGTAGAGCGGGAAGGATCCCATGCAGGTAATCACCATCAGAACGCTGATGATCGTGTTCCAGATGGAGGAGGACGGGAGGGCCGCCAGGATGTTTCCGGGAACGCCGTTGTCCGTCTTGTAAAGCGACAGGAACACGAGGCCGATGATGATGTAGATGATCGCCATGATGACCACGGACACGGAGATGGTCTTCGTGATGCGCTTCTGATAGGCCTTCTTCACGTGCTTCTAGAGATGAGAAACCATACGGAATGCAACGGCTTGCGACAGACACATGAGCGAGAAGGCCAGCGCGTTGAGGAACACGCCCAGGTTGTTGAGGATGCTTTTCGGACGCGGGAACCAGAAGCTCGAATCGAATTTGAACCCGAAGTGCACCACGCCGTAGAAGAAGAGAATGATGAGACTGATGATGAGCGCCGCCAGTCCGAAGGAGGAAATGGCCACGAGCAGACTAATCGTGACTAGGAAAAGAAGGCACGACGAAGGGTCCTTCAGAAGGCAGAAAATCAAACCAATGATCGTGATCAGGGATTGAAGGAGCGCTCTCTTGAGCGTGTGGTTGGAGGCGGGAATTGGCAGGCTGTCCAGGAAATCGGTCATGACAATCTGTCTGTCATAAATGGGGAAAAGCAATACCATCGTTCCCATAGCCATTCCGTAAAGGGTGACCACATTGGCGATGTTGAAGATCACATAGCCGGGATTCTTCAGCGTCTACAATGAAGGGGAAGAAACAGCAGCACAATGAAACAAAGACGAGCATAATCGTTGTTCGTCTTGACAGTCTACACGTCACCCTCCTGAATGCCAGCAATACCGTCTTGTAGCTCTTGGTGTGGTTATAGCACACAATCAACTGATAGGCCGAGAGGATGTATAAAACGGCGACGACGAAAAAGGAAATGACTCCGAGGATGATGCCCACCTACTTCTCATAGGTGGCACAAAGCATATACACTCCAAATGCCATAAGGGATGGCGAGAGCGCCCGTGCCAGCAATACACTTCATCAGATTAATGGCGAGCTATGAGTGAGCAGGACAGAAGGGAGAAACGCACCTCATTGGCGGTCAGCGTTCCGTCCGACTCCTCAGGGATCTCCACTGGCGTGGACGATTTGTTTTCATCGCTAGAGACTTTCGCATCCACTTTGCTCTCGATCGGAGTGGTGGGATTACTAGGCGGCTCGGGATTCGCGGTCGTATGGACGGTTGCCAACTCAAAATCGTTGTTACTCATAAGTTTCGTGTACCTCCTTGTTGCAGCGAGTGGCTCTTGAACTCTGTTTCCTCCACGGTGGTAACCAACGCGAGACGAACCGCGGGAATACGGGTTCCACGTTTCTTTTCCCTGCAAATTGTTGCTAACAAACAGAGAAACTACTTAAAAGAGCTCATCAGAGTCTTGAAAGACACGACAGTACACACAACCATGATAATGGACGCGATCGTAGCGATCACCACATTTGCCGCCTTCTCCGCTTTGGAAATGCGCTTTCCCATGAGGATAATGTACAGCACGGACGGCAGCACAGACGCTACAAGCACGGAGGAAAAATTACCGATTGTTCATTAAGAACCTCACATACGCCACAAAAGGATATTGAAACTCAAAATGTCGCTAAAGAAGGGGAGAAGAGTGGCCACCAGAGAGATGAGGAGAATCTCGACGACGCGGAAGACGATGAACTTCTTGCTCGTGATGAAGTAGGCGTTGGTGGTGGGGACGCCCATACCGCTCTCGACGACCTCGTGGATGGGTCCCATGTAGAGCGGGTATCCGCCGATGCAGGTGACGACCATCAGTACGCTGATCAGCACGCTCACCCAGTTGCCCTCCGGAATCGACGCCAGCACGTTGCCACTCACGCCCTCTACGCCTCACGCTTCAGGACAGCCGGTACTGGGGCTGGTGTTGAGCAGGAGGAAGAAGAGGATGCCGATGAACGCGTAGACCACGGCCACGACGCCGACGGAGACGGAGATGGTGTGCACCACGCGCGGGCGATAGGCCTTCTTCACGTGCTTCTACGGCTGACGCGACTGCGCGGCGCGTACCACCTGGGAGAGGAGGAAGAGCGTGAAGCCGAGTGAATAGACGAACACGCCGAACTTGTTGAGGAAGTCGGTGGTGGAGGTGGGCCACAGGTAGCTGGCGTCGAAGGAGAAGTGGTAGTGGCGCACGCCGTAGAAGAAGAGCAGCACGAAGCTGACGGCCAGCGCCACGAGGCCGAAGGAGGAGATCTTCACCAGCAGCGAGGGGTCCTTCAGCATGCAGAGGATGATCGCGACCACCGTGAGGATCGCCTGCATAACATAACGCTTCATCTCGAGACTGCCCGTCATCACCGGCAGGGCCACCATGAAGTCCGTCATGACGATCATCGTGCCGATGCACGCGCCGTACAGCGTCATGAGCAGCGCAAAGTTGAACAGGTAGTACCCGGGCTTTCCGAGGGCCTAGACATGAATTGGGAGGCGAAAACCGACGATATAGCACAAACGCGCGTAATCATTGTTCGTCTTGATAATCCCATTCCCTATCTACTCCTCATCACAAGTTACTAACACTACATTCTTCTTCGCACCAAGACTGTTGTTCAGGGTGATGAGCTGGTAGGAGGAGTACACATAAGCGCAAGAAACGACGACGAATAGGACAAGGGCCCACACAATACCCACCTACACGTTACAGAGGCGGCACGTGCCAACGCTCTTCACGGCACAGGGGACCGCCAAACTGCCCGTACCCGCGATGCCCTTCATGAGGTTAATCGCAAACTAGGCGTGACCGGCCGGAAACGCAACTACGGCAATGTCCGTCATATTCCCATCCGGCTCCACAGGAATGGTCACAGTCTCGGTTTCAGGAGACGGCTTGTCCGAAGCCGTCGTGTCTTCAAGAGGAGTCTTCTTGTCATTGAGCTGCACAGCTTCGTTGTTCGCATTCTCTTCCCCCTTCTCAACGGAAATGTTCTTCAATTCAACCTCGTCAGGGACTGCCGCCATCACGTTTTATCTGGTGGTTACAAACAGGGAAACGCGGAAACCGGTAACCCCTTTTGTTCGTTTGGGGAGGCTTTGGGAGATTCTGGGAGAATGTTGTGCGTCCAACACCGTAACGAGGGCGACGAGCTTATTCTGGACGGATCAAAGGATGGTTGCTCGATTTGCCGTTTTGTTGCTGTTGTTGCTATTTGCGACCAGCATTGCTGGAAAGCCAGATCGATGGACGGAGGAGCGTGTTTGCACGACTATTACAACATGACGGCTAGCTGGATCGCTACTATGACGACATGCGCGAAAACTGCCTCTCCGTGAACTGCAAGGATTTGGGGAGGTACGAGAACATGAATTGCATCCACGAGTGTTTGATGCGGCATCCTGGAGCTAACCACTAGGCATATCGAAGCAGTGTTACGCCTTTTTGTACAAGGAGGAGCCTGTTGCTTTTGCCATCTGCCACTCATGCGTAGCTGGAACCGGGCGAAATTGACAACGTGCGGGAGGACAAGTTCATCACCTGTGTGAAGAACGAGATTGTCAAAGGGTTTTTGTGATGGCTGCTTTCTTTGCAACACGACGTGAAATCGCCTCAACCTCCCCTATTGAAACAAACTCAACTTCATTATTAATAAACACCACTCAATGCCCCTTGAAAGACACTCTGAAAGAAACAGGACAGGGTATAGATACTACAGTCTTACAGAAGCTCCGACTTCATCTCCAAGTAGGAGGACTGGGTCTGGTACTCCAGCTGGGACAGCATCTTCACATTCTGCTGGATGGTCTCCGCATTCTTCGCCGCCATCTCAATCAGCTTCGCGTTCTTCCCCTTCTTCACCCTACCCTTCACAGCGCCTTCCTCCCCTACGCGTCCAGATTCACCTCCCGCGGCAGGTCCAGCGTCGGCGTCAGCACCGGGATGCTCATCCCCACCTTCTTCTCGATCTCCCGCATCAGCGCCATCTCGTCGTACCAAATGCAGCACCCGCCCTCGGACGTCAGCTTTGTGTTGTGACAAGTGAATCCCTTCATGCGTCCGCGGTTGCACGTGTGGAACCACACCTTCTCCGGGTTCGCGCTCACCAGGTTGATCGCCAGACCCACGCAGTCGGACCGGCCCACACGCCCGATGCGGTGCATGTACTGCTCGGGACTGTCCGGCAGCGTGAAGTTGATCACGAACGGCAGGCCCGCGATGTCGATGCCACGCGCCGCCACGTCCGTGCAGATCATCACGCGCACCGCGCCGTCGCGGAATGACTACGCCTCAATTGGAGTACTCATACGCACCTCCAGCGCGAAGCGACGCGAGTCGGCGTCTCGCATGCCCGCCAGCACTACGCAGCTGTACACGCCGCCAATGGCCGCAGGCGCTCTGGGACTACGCCTCACCCCTTCCACACACGCTCACTTCAGCTTGGTGCCGTGACCCGCCTTCACCAGATACGACTCCAAATTGTCGCAGTCCAGGTTCGTGCGGCAGAAGATCTACGCCTCACGCGCCGCCGTTGCCGCCACCACCACGCGCTCCATCTGGTACTTGTCGATCAGCTCCTTCACCAGCTGCAGCTTCGCGCGCTTCGTCGCCTCCGAGACCTCCTCGCGCGTCTCCACGCGCTTCCCCACCGTCACGCCCGCGTGCACCTTGTCCGTGAACTCCTCGCACGCCTGGATGTCGTAGTGATGGTACTGCGCCGTGTCGCGCACATCCACGTAGTACACGCACTGTTGCACCTGCTCCTCACACCCACACACCGCCCGCACCTGGTCTGGCACATAGTCGCGGCCCTTCAGGTCCACCCACAGCGGGTCGTGGCAGATGGCCTCCGACAGCTCGCGGATCGCCGGCGAGTGCAGCGTCGCGGAGAACAGGCAGGTCTGCACGTGAACACCCACGTCCGCGCCCACCTGCAGGCGGAACTCGCTGTTGGCCGCGTTCCGGGCGGGGATGCGGTTGTAGATCTTCATGATCTCGTTGTTCGCGTCGTCCTCCACCAGCCTACCCTCAAAACCCGATCACGCCCTCACTTGTCCGCCTCGTCCAGAATGAAGAAGAGCAGGTTGTTGAAGGAGAGGTGGTATTTGATCATCGCGTTGAAGAAGTGCACTACGCCTCACCGCTGCCTCCACCACCCACTCGTTGTGGCCACGACGATTTGACTTCTCATCAGCTCCGCCTCCTGCTTGCGCGGGTCCACGTGCTGGCCGCCCGTCACCAGGGCGATCGACAGCGCCGGCTTGTTCATGTACGCCTTGAACTTCATCAGGCACTCGTAGCTAGTCATCACACTTCCTGAATGAAACTACGTCTGCTGCGCCAGCTCGCGCGTCGGCTCCAGGATGAGAGCCAGCAGGGAACGCGGCTGATTGCGCGATGCGGGCACAGGGGCCGAGTTGCCCGCCGTCTCGGGGACGGGGACGAAGGAAGGCACGGGGAAGCGGAAGGGAAGCTTCAGCGACACCGCCACCTTGGCATTCTTCAATGCCACAGTGGGGTAGTAGCACTCCTCCTTATTAATGCTGGCGAACGCCGCGCCCAGGTCCTTGCCGTTCTTGGTGTAGGAAATGGAGCCAGCGGCAAGATCCAAGCAGCAGCCGATCACATCACCCGTCGTGAAGGACTCGCCGTACTTCTCGTACTTACCCTGAGTCACCTTCATGCCCGTGCCTCCAAAACCGAAGCCTACTCTGTGAATCACGAAACACGCAACCACTCGTCTTGGAGGCGCCTAGGTCCAGTGAGTCGTTCAGCGTGCTCCAGCCAACGCGGCAGATGCCGTTGTTGGCAGAGAGGACGCGGCATTCAAAGAAGTACTTGCCACTACCACTGACTCCCTTTGTAGCACGGCAGCCCGCCCACTTCGGAGACACGTTTATAACCGTCATACCATCGTCCCTATAAACTGATGCACTTCATCTCCGTTTTACGCAATCTGTAATCCATTGTCACTGTCGGCGTAGTTCATGCACAGCTCGCCGTCGTCGCGCGCTACAGCGTTAGTCGCGACCCATCAGGCATACTTGACGGAGCCTCGCGCTGTAGCATCTCCCACACGATCTGCAGGACGGGAAGACCGAAGGCCTGACAGTTACCGATAGCAAACGAGACTTACTGCGGTCTTTCCTGAACCCGTCGGTGCTGCCTACAACTCATGCACGAACACCCGATTCTACTAGCAGCACGTCTCCACCTCCCAAGATAAGGGGAATCGCTTCTTCCTGACAATCAGTTGGTCTTCTAACAAATCAGTCCCATCTCGGCAAACCGACTCCCAATACTGGTCCGACACAGCTCGAATGAGCTCGTCGCACAATCCCAGACGTTCGAAATCCATTTTAATGACTTGAGTAGAAACAAACACGCTCCTTATTGCTTCATGCAGCTGCCAGGACCCACAGGATTGCTTCTACCCGTGCCGAACGCCGGCGAGGCGGCGATGCCGCGTCGGTTAAACTCGCAGCGGAAGTACGGGAAGCGGATCACGGCTCTGTCCTTGTCCAGCAGCTCCGGCTGCGTCCACATCCTCTCCGCCGCGGCGATGGTTCTGGGCATGATCGTCGCCTCGAAGTCCGAAATGTCGACTACGCCTCACAACCCACTCGATCTCTCACCGTACTCGCCCCACATGCACACCTCGCCGCCGTGGATGAGGTGCCACTGGTCCTTGCTGATGTCCTTCAGGCTACGCCTCACGCACCCGCATCGTCCTCACAAGTCGTTGCCGTAGTAGTAGTCCCACGTCTCCCATAGCTGCGGCAGGTACCAGTGCTTGTAGTTGCTCACGATCACGCGGAAGCCGTCGTTCACGATGTTCTTCAGGTTCTCGCCGTCGCCCAGCCACAGGTGGATAATCGTGTCCTTCGGGATGCTCGCCTTGTGGTTGTTGTACACCTCCTCCCACGCGATCGCCTCGCGCCCATGCCCGCGCACCTGCTCCAGCACGCGGTTCACGAAGTACCCGTACGCGCCCGTCGTCGTCAGGTTGCGTGCCGCCATCCACGCCTTCACGTGCTCCACCTCCTCCCAGCACTTCGTGTTCACCTCGTCGCCGCCCACGTGGAAGTACTGTCCGGGGAACAGGCCCTCCGCGCGGCCGCCGCCCAGCATATCCTGCATCAGCGTCTCCGTCACCTCGAACGTCGCCTCCGTCGACGGGTCCAGTGGCGTCGTGCACTCGCTGCTCGGGCAGATCTCCGGCTCTACGTCTCAGTGGCACACGTCACTCCCACTTCCCTTGCACCAGGAGTTGGCGTGACCCGGCATGTCGAACTCCGGCACCACGTGCACGCCGCGCTCCTTCGCGTAGCTTACCACCTCCTCGATGTCCCAGTGCGTGTAGCGCTCCTGCGAGGAGAAGGCGCCCTTCCACATCTTCGGCATCGACGGCACCTGGATCGGGAACGACTCGTCGTCCACCAGATGCCAATGCAGCACGTTCAGCTTGATCCACGCCATCGAGTCGATGATGCGCTTGATCGCGGGAATGGGGAGGTAGTGGCGCGCAGAGTCGATCATCAGCGCGCGGTACTAGCGATGATGCCACGACGAGACGGATACGTGGAGGAAGGGGGTGTCCTCGACCTTGATAGGCGCGTGCTTGATTATGTACGTGGCGGAGTCGTGGTTGAACTGGATGAGGAACATCAGCGAGTTCAGCGCGTGGTACGCGCCGTAGATGTTCTTGGCGGTGATCTGGATGGACGAGCCGTCCGAGGGCACGGCGAGGCCGTAGCTCTCGTCCTTCGAGGTCTACTTCTGAGAGGGCGCTGCAAACGCGACCTCGAACACCACTTCCTTGTTCTCGATCATGATGTCCACCTCTCGAATCGCCTTCTCGGGGGCCTCGGCAAAGCGGCGGGTGAAGATGGTCTGCTTGAAGCTAGGGGTCGCAAGAATAAGGTATCGTTACCGTTGGATGGCCTTCGTCATTTCCGCGCTCTCGAAGTTCACGTGGAAACGGAGGTTCGTGGAATCCACGGCCACCACCTCGTCTCCGCCCTGGTACTTCACGGGCATGGGCCACAGCAGCATGTCGGGCTCTTCGCCGGTGGGAATGATGACTATCGCCTCAGAGGATCTCCCAAACCACCACTGGAGGAAATGAGATAGGCATCCACGCCAGGGGTCACTTGCGCGTTGGGGCACGCCTTCTTCAGCCAGCCGTGCGTGTTGAAGCCGACGCAATCATCCATCGAATCGCATATGCTCTTGAGTTTTTCAACCTACGGATGAATTTGGAAGTCGTTGAAGAGCTACGTCCTGGGTCTTCTCCTGGTGAATATCGTTTCCAGGGCAATCCAAGTTCGAGTACGATTTGTAGTCCTTGGCGAGAACTGCAACAAGGAGCACCACAAAGGCAAGAAGTCGCATACTGTTTCCTCCCGTTTTTCATAGTAGATATGAGGATCCGAAACACAATCAAAATAGCCCCGATTATTGGAACGTTTGATGGGGAAAACAACGCAAGGTACACATCTATTCACTACTTAGCACGGAGTAGTCCATCATCCTACGCGTCATCCTCCACGAATGCAAGGACCGCTGCTCCAAATGGTACTCCTTTCCCAGGAACGTGGAAACGAACGTCGCGTCATCGCCCACCACCAGGAAGCGGCCTCGTTGGCTGAGCAACTGCGGGAGGCGGGGCACGATCAGATCGTTGCGGGTGGTGTTCAAAACAACGAAATCCGCTTGCGCCAACGGCTCGATGGGCTTCCAAAACAGGCGATCCTTGTCAACGGGCGCGTAGAGGCAGATCACACGCCGCACGTCGGCTGTTCCCGAGGACAACGCGATTCGCTTCTGCTCTCTATATATAACTGTTGAAAGAAAGAAATACGAGCAGGCGTCAGGTCCTGCGTAAATCAGCATGGAGTCGCAGAAGAAGCTCAGCACCGGGTCCACTCCATTCTCCGCAAAGATGGTGCACGACGGATCTATGAATTATGGGATCTGTAGAGTCCCACAGAATGATCGCTTCATGCGCAGGAAGAGCGTGGACAGTCGCAGATTGGCGTACTCCGTGTTCTCACTTGCATGAATTCGGATGGCTGACGAAGAGACCGGCTCTGCGCCTCAATCATCTCATTCATCCCAAACCGCCCACAAACTGAATCAGTTCTCGTGTCCGATAGCCCGTCATTCCGCTCTCCCTCAGTACCACGTGGTTCGTCTCCAGCATCGGCTTCTCCTGCGTGTGGTAGTTCAACTTCTTCTTCATCGCAAAGCCTACTCCTCATCCGCCTTCTCCGTATCCACAGGCCGCCGTCAGATCCACCACGCCCACCTGGTGCTTCGCCGCCACACTCATCACGGCCTCCTCCATGTTGAAGGTGATGATGTCATCGGGGAGGGACTCCAGCAAGAGGCTGAGGAAATCGCGGTGGAAGATCAGCAGGTCCATTTGGGGCTGGGCCTGCTGCAGCGCCTCCTCGGACAGTCCAGAAAACGGGGCCTTTTTGTTCAGCGTGTTGACCGTGACCGTTTTGATCGTGTAGATGAACGGAGTTGCGGAAATGGGAGCAGAGGCACGGATGATGCTGAGGACGTGGGTCAAGAGCGCTGGAGGAACGTACGAATTCACATCGAGGTACACGAAGAGGGCGCTGTCCTCCTTCTCCAGACTCTGCAGTCGTGTCAACACGCTCTTGAGCAGGATGTACTTGTTGCTGTTTGTTCTAGAGATGACGAATTGCGGATGAGGATACGAGAAGACCGTTTCCCGCCTCACTTTCGTCTTGGACTTCGCCAGCGTTTTCACCACGAGGCTCTTCGAGAAGATAAGGCGCGTCGTCTCCGCGATGCCCACCTCATCCATGCACAGCATGCTCACATCTGGCGCTTTTGTGCCCACCGGATTGGTCTACGTGACAGTTGTGTTGCACGCCCTACCGGGTTCTCGAGAGCAGTGAAGAGGACGATGGGCACATTGGAATAATCGTTCTGCTCCCTGGGCCGTTCAAGCTGTCCGGAGATGGACGACGCGAACGGGTCCCTGTAGGACCACTTCGACTCCTCCCTCTTCTTCTTCAGCGTCTTCAACGCGTTTCGGATGACCTCCTCCTGTCTCGTTTGGATCGCTGAAAAATCAAGGCTCTCTTCCTCCGTCTCCTCGATCTTGCCCCCGTAGAGCTTGCTGGAGATGGCGTTCACGTATTTGTTTCCCTGACCAATCGAATACAGCGAGCTTCCAGCGATGCGTTGATAGAAGCGGTAGGAGAAGAAGAAAACAGCGGCTGCGAGAAACGCGAAACCGGTAAGAAGAAGGATGCGCGTTTGCTTCCTGGAAGCCTGCATCTTCTTCTTGTAGGAAGAGTACATGGTCTAAACAAACAGTGCAATTCTTGAACACAACGCTGCATATCCTCTCGTAGTACTGCTCCGTGTCGTCGAAGTAGATCTGGATCGTGCTCCTGAACGTGTCCTTCTCGCGAATCAGCTCCAGCTCGTTCCGGTACTTCTTCGCCAGCTGGCGCTTTATCTGCCAATCACTCCGCTCGTCCGCTCAAACATAAAGACGGTACGCCTTCGCCTGCTCCGGCTTGTGTCCATGATGCAGCAGGATGTTGAAGCACTTCTGCGTCTGCGCCGGAATGATGCCGAACTCCTTCCGCACGTCCTCCATCACGTCCTCACCCAACGTCATCTCGCCGCCCTCCAGCGCCGCCTTCACCGCCGGCACCTTCAGCAGCAGGCGGCAATCATACACGTCCCGCACGAAGGTGAAGTCCTCGCACGGATCCTCCACCGTGTACATGGCGAAGGCGCAGCCCGTTGTGGCGCCGTCCAGCGCGGCGGGGTAGGAGTCGGGCAGCAGCTGCGAGGGCGGCGTGTGCATGAGCGTGCGGTACACGCAGTCGAAGATGCGCGACGAGTGGCCCTGCTTCTGGAAGGGCGGGAGGACGAGGATCTGGCAGAGGCGCAGCGAGTGCGGCGGGCTCTGGAAGGGGTTGGAGAAGAGGTAGAGCAGGCAGTAGCCCGCGAGGACGGGGTGGCCCTGCACGGAGGTGAACAGCGTCAGCACCAGCCAGCGGTGCGGCGAGTCCGACGTGACCACGATCTCGCTTGCTCCGTCGATGAACCAGTAGCCGAACGCCTGCATCTTCTTGAAGGTGGAGACCGCTTCGGGGGTGGTGAGCGAATCGAGGTGTAGCGTGAATGGCTGGTCGTCGACGGTGTACTGGCTCAGCACGCGTCCCTTGGGTGAAAAGGACGCTTCGCTCTGTGGGTGAGAAAACGCAGCCATGCAAACTGTGGATACGCGGTCCATGTAGAGGGTACGGTTGATGTTGGCGTCGTCCGCCACCCACTTCCTCACGTCCCTTGACAGCTTCTTCCGCTCTACGCATCACACGGCAATGGACAGTCCAACGCTCGGGGGTACCTTCACACTTCGTGATTACGCACATCTACTTCATGATCGATCCGAGAGGCAACCACATCACACGTAGACGGGTTGAAGAAGATATCAATGTGCGGATTCTTCACCCCCGTGATCTTCTCTCCCTCGAAAATCTGGTGAGACATTCCAGGGTGGAAGGTGGGGCACAGTTGGAGAAGGTGCTTCTTTCCGTCCTCCTTCTCGATGACTGTCACTACGCGCAATCAAATCACGCTCCAGATACCAAATACCTTGGTGGAAGTCGATCACGCTGTTCGAATCATAACTCAGCTCATTCTCTCCCTCTTTCACCTCCTCCTTGTGCTGAACAGAGTTGGCATCAGCAATTTGCTTGGAATCCGTGGGGAGGGGTTGTTTCGTTCTCTTGTCGTCCATCCCTTCATCCATCGACGAGGCATCTCGCTTTTGACTGCTCATGCTGCACAAACGTCACTCCGAGAGTCTGAAACGAACGAGAAAGACGATATGGTGTGTGGAAGAAACAAGCAAAACGGGAAGGGACTGGCGGCTAACGACATCTCCCCGATTCCCCAAGTGTCTCCCACACAGGGGGCACAAGTGATGATCGTTGATGCGGAACAGAACGCCTCCCGTAGCCGCCATGATGCAGAACAGGATCGCAAAGCCGACAGTGATAAAAACCATGTCGTCGTCGAACAGATCCTCCAGAACGAAGTAGCTCACCACCAAAATGAGTAGCATCGCGGCTACGATCAGTCTGACGCTTAAGAGCCCGGAACGCACTCACAATGTACTCCGCCTTCCCTTGACATTCGTAACCACGTTCCGCTTGCACGACGGGCAGTACACGACTGCAGGCTGGCCGTGGAGCACCAGTTTCATGTCTTGGTATGTATCGGCCCTCGGCTTTGAAACCACGGGAACGGCTGTGGGAAGCTGCGGGGCTCCATTCTGCAATGGATCGGCGGCGGAAGGCGCTGGAATGACCGGAAAGAGCGGCTTGGGCGGGATGGGGCCAAACGGAGTGGGCGATGATTCGCTGAACAATGGAGTGTGACTCATGATAGCAAAAAGTGCCGAAACACGATGAAGTGGGGCATGGGAAACACGACGAAAGCAACACGCAAATTCACTCCAGCACAAGCCACTGCACCGATCCCTCCTGACGAGACTGATAATCCAAATCCGCACCATTGGGTGTGCGCTCGTGAATGCGAGTTCCAGACTCGCGATGAGGAAAGAGACAATTGCGCCGGAGCATTACCCCTTCCGTTCGAGTCAGTGACTGGCTAAAACTGTGCAGGGAGTACGCAGCCGCGATAATCAAGGACCACTCTCCGCATTCCTCACAGTATCCCCTTTTCTCCAATGATGAAGTGTTCCACGATTCATCTTTTTCTTCGGTTTTACCGTATTTTGCGCTGCAGAGATGAGTTATGACCATAAGGGTAGTGCTGAGCGCGGCCCTCTCATCCGTTAGATGATCTGTCCTCGGACAGTGACTGCATGTATCACTGTCCCTATCCCGGTTGCAACTATGAGACAAATCGCTCGGCGCATCTGAAGCGTCACGAGCGCACTCATACGAAGGAAAGACCCTACAAATGCCAGTTCTGTGACTATTGCGCGTCTCGTTCCGACCATTTGCGGAGACATTATAAGGTCCACGGAAAGGCTCTTTGTGCGATTGCCACGGGTCGCTCCCACCCGACGCATCAACCGGTGTGTGTTGTGAAGATCCCGAATTCTTGCGCTCCTACAGTGAAATGTCCTGTTCCCCTGACTGTGAAGGCGTCCCATTGCCAGCACCTGGATGAAGGCAGTAGGGATTCGATGGAGGGATTACCCGTAGCCATGCTGTTTTTACAATTCATCCATAAGGTTCGCATGGACAGAGTCCGTGCCTAGATTTGTTGTGTTCAATCCCTGTATACGTCCTCGTAGTTCCTGTATTGCATGTGATATGCATTTCTTCGTGGTCTTACGAAATCTTGCGCTCGTTCTGTTTGTTGGACACGCGTTGGAATTTGTGGGATGGTTGCTCTCGCAGAAAACGGCACATTTGGTTCGAGCGCTTTCCGAAGTTACAGGATGAGTCTTGTCCAGCAGATTGCGGAAATCGAGGAGGAGATGGCGAGGACGCAGAAGAATAAGGCCACCGAGAGACATATCGGCCTGCTGAAGGCAAAACTTGCAAAGCTGAGGAGAGAGATCATGACCCCCAAGACCTCGAAGGGCGGAGGCGAGGGCTTCGATGTCACCAAGTCTGGCGACACGCGTGTGGGTCTGATCGGCTTCCCCTCGGTTGGCAAGTCGACGTTGCTGACGAAGCTGACGGGAACCTTCTCCGAAGTGGCCGCCTACGAGTTCACCACGCTGACCTGCATTCCCGGCGTGATTCACTACAAGGGAGCCAAGATTCAGCTGCTGGACCTTCCCGGTATCATCGAGGGAGCCAAGGACGGCAAGGGTCGCGGTAGACAGATTATCGGTACGGCCCGCACCTGCAGCATGATTCTGATCGTGCTGGACGCCATGAAGCCCGTGACGCACAAGCGCCTGATCGAGAAGGAGCTGGAGGGCTTCGGAATTCGCCTGAACAAGCAGCCCCCGAACATCTACTTCAAGCTGAAGGACAAGGGCGGTCTGAACATCCAAATCATGTCGAAGAACTGCGAGCTGGACTCCGATGTCATTTCCTCCGTTCTCCAGGAGTACAAGATCCACAACGCGGACATCACGATCCGCTGCGACGCCACGGTGGACGACCTGATCGACGTCATCGAGGGCAACCGCGTGTACATGCCGTGTCTGTACGTGCTGAACAAAATCGACCAGATTTCCATCGAGGAGCTGGACATTCTGGCGGAGGTTCTTGTGAAGGAAGAACGTGATGCGTAGCTGGAGCACTGCGTGCCGGTGTGTGCGGGCCGCGAGTGGAATCTGGACGAGCTGCTGGAGAAGATGTGGGAGTACTGCAAGATGATCCGCATCTACACAAAGCCGAAGGTGAGACCAAAAAGGATGTGTGAAGAGTAGGGACAGATCCCCGATTACGAGGAGCCTGTGATTCTGCACTGTGAGAAGCCCACGGTGCGCGATTTCTGCAATCGGTTGCACAAGGCCATCGTGGACCAGTTCCTGTACGCGTGGGTGTGGGGCTCGTCGGTGAAGCACCAGCCCCAGCGCGTGGGATTGGACCACGTGTTGGCGGATGAGGATGTGGTGCAGATTGTGAAGCGGGAGTGAGTTTAGAGCGTGTTTGTTTTTCACACGTTTTGCTGTTTGGAGGTGTTATTGTTTTGCAGCTAGCCACTGTCTTTCTCTGTGCATTTGCGAAAACAGTGATGATTGTGAAAAGGAAGTGAATTCAGAACGTGTTTGTTGGAAACAGAACTATTGCCGCTTTAGGTGAAGCATACCCACTCCATTCAGGTAGCGGTCATACTCATCCTCGGTATCACCGTCAACGGTGAGGAGAATCATTGACTCGTCGTAGTATTGCCGCGACTCCTTGGTAACACCCTTCAGAATGGCGTGGAGCAGAATCACTACAGAAGAAAGCAGGGAAAAGGCATACCTGTAGCAGAGAACAAAATGCATAAAAGAAGCACATAATGACACTTACAGACAAAACAAACGCCAATCGTCACTAGCCATGAGTCGTCTAGGCAAATTGCACATAGGATGGAGTAGAGAATCTGCAGCGTATGAAATACAGGAATGATATGGAAGGAACGGTTGAGAACCCACACGGCTCTATAGAATGATTCGGTATATAGTCGATTACAGTCCCACCAACATCAGGATCAGGAAGGCATACGTGAATCGGCGGAAGCAGAGCCTACTCATGACGTGACAGGAAAGCGCCAACAGAAAAAGGAGGAGGATTCCGACGGCGATTTGGAGATAGTTCTGACGATAGTACAGGAGGTTTACGCGGATGGAGTCGCTGATGGGCTTTGAGATCGAATTCGTCGTCCAGATCCCCTCAACAAAGTCATTCCAATCCCGCTATCGCTAAGAACCAAGGAAACGAGCACCTACACATTCTCCAACGCCTAGCACTCTGCACTTCTTCTCCAGCAACGACAATCCTAGTGGTAAGTGGAAGACGCGAAAGGAACTCTGTTCGATGGTAGTGCTCATGGGAGAATGAGAAACAAACAAGCCACTACGTGCAGTGTGTATTGTCACCGTCGTGTACCATCTTCTCCTGCAAAAACTCCTCCTTCGGCTGGCTCTTCTGACGATAGCTGTCCCAGATGACGCACGCCAGTCCCAGGACGATAAAAACAGCTCCTGCGTCTCCAAGCGTCAGTCGCTATGACTCATCCGCGTGGAGAGGCACTACCTCATGAAGGAAGATGGCGGCGACGAGGAAGGTGGAAACAGGCTGGAACGTGGAGTAGGCGGAGATGATGGACGCGTCAATGTACTTGTTGCACCACAACTACACATGATGGAGACGCGATGCACATGCCATGAGGAAGTAGGTGGTGATGGAGTGGATCAGCACGTAGTAGGTGAGGCACCACAGGCCCGTTACGGGGATCGCCCACGCGGAGGGAGTTCCTGTGGATGAAGAGGGAGGGAAAACAAAACTCCAGTAAAAACACGCACTCACCGCCATGACAAGAACGGCGCAGATGCAGTAGGACAGGGCGGTGATCGTCACGGCGGGGTACTTTCGCACCAGCGGCTTGGAAAGAACCTTCGGTGGAGAGGAAGAGGGAATGCTACCACGAAGGACGAATTGCTCAGGCAGTTGACAAAGAAGAAGCAGGAACCGACGATGGCGCCCTTGCCGATATCACCGCTCCCAGAAAGCCCCGCCACCTAGAGATGAAGAGGAGGATGGAAGGAGACGATCAGAGCGCCCAGCGTTGCGAGCACGACACCCGCAATCTTCAGCCAGCTCTTCTTTTCCATGTGCAGGAGGAGAGTGAGGACGATGGTCATGATGGGTTGCGTCGTCTACTGGGAAGCAACAACAACTGGCTAAACTTGCCAGATGGAAGCAACGTGGGCGGGAGCAAAGGACAATCCCACGAGGAAGGCGACCTGGTTGCCGAACATGCAAAATCCAACCCAAAAGAGGCGGACGTAGTCGTTCTTGTGAACGTGGTACTGTTTCGAAAGCAACTAGAGGGAAGAGGAGGAATCGGGGCTCACGCAAATGGCAATCAGGATGATTCCAGCGAAAAACTCTCGATAGAAGGCAAAAATGAGCGGAGGCATGCTCTTGAGGGCCTCCTTGCCGATGCAGTTGCCAATGCCGAAAATGACTTGGACCATGATCGCGCAGAGGTGGACGACCCACTTGGGAGGCGTTTCTACGGAAAAGAGGCTTAGACGGGATGCACTCTCCTCAGGCTTCTCGCCCATTTCTATGTGATGCTCGCTCATGTTGGTGTTCACGATGAAGGAATTTGTTAAAAAGGATACGATTGGGGCAGCGCACGATTTCGTGTTGCTGCACTAAGGACAAAACTGTGGGGTCCCTCCGCCCCCAAAAACAGAATGAAGCGCACGGTGATTCGGCGAAATGCCATTCCGGACGAGATTCTGCACAACGAGTCCCTGAACCAGGCAATCGACCGCCTCCCTTCCAACTACAACTTTGAGATACACAAAACGATCCACCGAATTACACAGGCGCACGCGAAGACGGTCTGTCTCCAGTTTCCGGAGGGTTTGGCTGTGTAATCGCTTCGCCAGCGCTTCATCCGTAGCTACGCTTGTGCTATTGCCGATATCATTCGCCACTTCGCGCATGCAAAGGTGATCGTGATGGGCGATATCACGTACGGCGCGTGTTGCGTGGATGACTACTCCGCCAAGCGGTTGGGCGCCGATTTCATGGTGCACTACGGCCACTCGTGCTTGATTCCGATCCAAAAGACGCAAATCCCCATTCTGTATGTGTTCGTGGAGTTGAAGATTAACGTGGACCACCTTGTGAAAACCATCCACGCCAATGTTCCAGAGGACCAGCGCATCGCCATTCTCGGCACCATCCAGTTTTCGCAGGCAATCCACCAGGCGGCTGCCGCGCTGCAGCCCTACTACCCCGAAGTGCTGATTCCACAAGTGCCCATCCGTTTTGCTTCTTACGCCTAGGAAAAACCCCTTTCCCGTGGAGAGGTGTTGGGTTGCACATCGCCACTCATGCCGACAACGGACTGCATGGTCTTTATCGCGGACGGCCGCTTCCACATCGAGGTAGTGAACTTGATGAGGTTTCAATGGCAGAGCGCGATGATCATGAATCCGAGTGTGCGCGCCCTTCGCTACAACCCCTACTCGTAACCCTTCTATTCTCTGCTAACCAGCAGCATGGAACTCACGGAGGAGGAGTACGACCTGACCAAGATGAAGGCCATCCGATCCTCGCAGATTGAGGAGGCGAAGAAGGCGAAGAAATGGGGCGTTGTGCTGGGCACGCTGGGCCGACAGGGAAACGAGGCCATCCTGGAGCGGCTGAAGACGATCCTGAAGGCAAGGGAGAAGGAGTTCGTGGTGGTGCTGCTGTCGGAGCTGTCCGATGGTGTGGTGAGTGTGGCGCGACGCCTTGACCGTAGCTGCGCAAGATGGGCAACGTGGACTGCTGGGTGCAAATTGCCTGCCCGCGACTCTCCATCGACTGGGGCGCGTCCTACACAAAGCCGCTGCTGACGTGTTACGAGGCGTTCGTGGCGCTGGGCGCGACGGAGTGGCGCGAGGCGTATCCGATGGACTGGTACAGCAACGAGGGCGGCGAGTGGTCGAACGGAGCAAACTGGCGTGTTTGTTTGAGACGTGTGGAACATACTTGTTTGAAATGTGTGGAACGTACTTGTTTGAAATGTGTGGAACAAAGAGGGCAACAATCGATCCAACGGAGGAAGCTGATCCACAGCCGCGTGGTGAGCGAGAGGCGATCGCCCGCCTCCACCTTGCTGTACTGGCTGGCGGCGCAGAGAACTTGCCACCAGCTCACGACCAGCACGATCGCCAGCAGAATGTCCACCGTGTAGTGCAGGCGCGTCTACGCGTCAGGCGGCACAGGCGAGGGCACAAGGAAGAAACAGTAGATGGCGCCACAGCAGCAGAGCAGCTCGCAGACGAAGCAGGGCACGGTGACCTTCCAGTTCTTCTTGCTGACGAGCGAGGACATGACGCAGAGACCCACCATGAGGTAGCGCGTGTGGCCGCTGAAGATCATGTCGCCGCTGGTCTCGTGGGGGTGGGAGAGGTCGATGAAGTAGTCGATCATGAATGTGATGATGTTGGGGAGCGTGACGGGGGAGGGAACGAACCCCTCGGTGAAGCGTTAAGGAACAAGTGGAGTGCAAACAAAGGATATCGGTTGGCCAGACTGTCGGGATTGGGATCGGAGAGCCGAGTGACGTTGAAGGTGATGGGACGCAGAATGGATGAGATGGCAATCAGGAGGAAGCCTCGCTTGAGGAGACGGAAGTCGTCCTTCTGGAAGAGAAGAGAAATGGCCACGGGGACGACTGCGACGTACATGAGGATGTCACCCAGCGCTGCGGACTTCACCGACTTCAGAAACGAGATCGGCATGTATTCGCTCTAATCAACAACGCTGTGTGCTGAAAAAACGTAGGGAAGGACATCGAAGACGTCATCCGGAATGGTGTATTTGGGACATCTACTCCTCACGATCCCACGGTCACGTCTGCTTGTTCAATGCAATGTAGGTTCCTGACACTTCGAAGAATTCGGACATAAAGAAGAAAATGAGGCACACCTTCGAATTACAAACGGATGCAGGGCCCAACTCCCACTGTCAGATACTTCTCAAAGAAGCAGCCGACCACAATGACTGAAACCATAGCAGCAAAGATTCCAAACCCCGCTAGGTAATACTTCGCCTCTGCCGTGATGGAGAAGAAGAAGGCTTACTGTTGATCTGAGCGAGTCCGACGAAAATGGGAATCCACAGAAGCAGAAACACGCTAACAAATACATAGAACCACGGAGAGTTCCATTTGTGGCTCTTCTTCATCGGATGATAAGAGAGATTCTACGGATCAGATTTAACAACGAAACTAGAACGAGTTCCATGCTTTCCCAACAAACAGCAGAATCATTGAACCAATTGCAAAACGACACCCACATGCGGGCCAGCAGCGACAACCCATTTTCCTCCACACCGGACGCAGCGATAATGCTGGATTGGCAGAGGATTTGCCAGAGCGAGGTTGTCACAAAAACAGCGAGGATAATATCAACGCTATAATGCATGCGGGACTACACATCACACCAAACCGAAGTATGTACACGGATGAAGATACACATGGCCATGACAGCGAAGATCACTAACACGATGAATATAGGAACCATATACGATGCATTGCTTGCAGTGACGAGAGAGGAGAACGCACAAAGGCCACACATCACGAATCGCGTGTGGCCGCTGAAGATCATGTCGCCGCTCGTGTTGAACGAGAAGGGATTGAGCACAAAGTCGTAGGTGCGCGCCACCGCCCTCTGGAAAGTGAGTGCTTCCTCCTTCAGAAAGCCCGGCGTGGGTGAAGGTTATATGAACGATCATCAAGGATATGTGTTGGTGGGGCTCTCGGGATTGGGATCGGATAGATGGGTGATACAGAAGGTGAGAGGGCGAAAGAAGCCCGTGATGCCGATGAGAAGAAGGAGGTAGCGGAATTGACGGAGCGTGCCCATCACCAGCAAAGAGATAACGCCAGTAAAGAAGACGACCGCCATAAGAATGTCACCCACGGCCTTGGATTGCACGTTCATGCAACCAATACGCATCGTCTTCTTCTATTCCTAAGTAAGTCAATGGAAGTGAACGTAGGGGATGAGAGAGAACAAGATATCGTGAATCGCAACGACAGGAGCTCTTTGTCTCATTCTCCAAATCCAACACGCACTTGTGCATGCTAAAGTACGTACCGCACGTTTCGTACACTACACCCGTGAGACAGAACACGCCAGCTATCTAAGGATCACAAGGGAGAGAAGAAAGCACAGAGAGGGTCATATACTCGGGAAAGAGAAACCCCAGCACGAGTGCAGTAACAATCAGGATGCAGAAAACGATGGAGACAATGGAGTAAGACCACTCTACGCTGATATGGGAACCACGCGCTCACTCCTCAACAGAAACGAAGATACGAGGACGGGAATCCAGGCGACAGCGAAAATACCGAAGAAGATGAAAAGCCAGGGAGAGAGAACCATTTTGTGTTCAACTCCCGTCCCCTGCTGCACCTACGTGAGGTGTGTACGAGCACGGTGAGATCGGAAACGCAACGAAAGACACATTCTTTTTCGTCATGAGCGTTCGTCCCTCCCTCTTGCTCCTGACTTCTAGAACAAACCCCTGATGGATGATATATACGCTCCGCCGCGAGATGTACTGAGTTCCTTCCACTGTTCTGAGAAGTAGATTCCGTTCATAAGTGACAGGCAGATCGTCCAGCCCGTGGCCCTGAACAAGAATCTTCCGCCGCCACTGCCACCCAAACCCGAAAGGGGCACTCTCTACGTTCCCGCCAAGCCCGAGGAGCTCATGCGCGATATAGCCAGTGCCAAGAGTTTCCCCGTTGTTCCGGTGCGCATTCCAGTATCGGCTAATGTCTAGAACTACGAGGAGCTCCACGAGGAAAACGCCGGGATCGGAAAGGAGGTGCCGTGTCGTGTTCCTCAGGAAATGAACTTCGTGGCCAATCCCGTCATCCTTCCCATTCCCTTGGTGGATTTCCCCGTCATCACAAAGGACGACGCGGTGGCTGCCTTCCGCAACTACGTCGCCTCGAAGATGTGCTGGGAGCACTCGTTCACCCAGAATCTGCTCGTGCTGGCCGTAGATCTCCGCATCTTCTTTCACCCGCAGGACGAAATGAGCTACTGCTACAAGATCACGCTCGACAACTACTACGAGTCGCGATCCGCCATGTGGCAGGAGTCGCGTCTCTCCACCGCTCCCCTCTCTCCGCTCGGCGCCGGACCCTGTCCCCACCCCTGGGAGCTGCCCTTCTCCGCCCCCACGCCCTTCACCGACCGGAAGGAATCTCTGCCCGTTCCGTACACCGACGTGGTTCGACCGTGTTCTTTCTGCATGGGTGGCTCCTCCGCTCGCCTCTCACGCCTAGGCAAGGGCCGCTCGCCCTGCAGCGCCTGCCGCGGGTCGGGCAGCGCGCCGTGCTCGCAGTGCCGCGGAGACGGTGCGCCGTGCAGCGCGTGCGGAGGAACGGGCCGCGTCTACTGCACGGAGTGCCAGGGCCTGGGCGACGTGAACTGCGGGCAGTGCGAGGGCCGCGGGAAGATGAAGCTGGAGGTGGTGGTGACGTCGGAGTGCCGCACCAGCACCTTCTCCAGCACCATTGAGCGTGGCGGCCTGACGAAGGAGTACCTGAGCCTGCTGGAGGGCAAGCAGGTGTACTGCGTGCAGGGCCAGCGGCTGGAGGAGGGCGACAGCTTCTACGACAACGCGGTGAACCAGGCCGTACGGGAGGTGCTGGAGCAGGCGCAGAAGGTGGGCGATGGGCGATGCAATGATGGGTAGGTGGTGTCGGAGTACGAGGTCGTGTGCCACCAGCAGATGCTTACCGTGTCTATCATCCCCATCCGCATTCTGCAGTGTCAGAGCGGGGAGTATCAATTCTCCGTGTCGGTGTTCGATAACGATAGGAAGGTCTTCTGTCCCGACTACCCCGTGCAGAAGTGCGGCGTGTGGAAGAACCTGTCTTCATCGTGCTCCATTCTGTGCTCTGTTTGTTCATTCCCACGTTTCGTCAACCTGCCAAATGGAGGTTTGCGCGATTTATTGCATATTCATCACTAGTATTGCAAGGCAGTGAACAGGGCGCTGCTTTCGGAAGATGCCTCTCTCCTGTGTCAATGCTTCACAATCAATGCGAATTCGCACTTTGGAGGAGAGGAGATGGTGCGGTCGCTACAGCAAGTGAGCACACTGGGAGAGCATTCCGTTTTAGATCCCGGATGCCGATTCGTTGATTCTTCGCATTGAAGATCAACGGTACGACCATTTAAAGTTCATTAATGAGTAGGTTTGGGAGACTCGTGTCGTTGCATGTTAGCTTCTTGCAAAACTGCAACAGAGATGTAAAGAACGCTTTGGAGGAGCAGTTCAAATTCATGAAGTGGGTATTCCCATTCCATGGGCTCATTTGCAGACAATTCTCTTTCCTGATCTCTTCCATGACGTCTCCCTTTTACACACCCTTCATTATTCAAACCTGCAGAGAAACACTCCATTTGTGCAAACTCGTCCCTTCAGCGTCGGGAATTCACCGTAGTCTGTCACATCGCACCCCTTCTTCGAGTACGAGACAGTCAGCAACTACTCCAAGATCATCCGCGGCATTCTCATCGACATTAGCAACATGGACAATCCCTTCGTAGCCATTCGCCACGGGATGTTATGTAGATTGGTGGGCGAAACCTGTTCATATGCATTCTGAACTACTTCATCACCAACCTCTTCCAGCAGCTGAATTACAAGGCCTGCGAAGACCTCTACGAAACCTATCCCGGGAAGATCGAGAAGGAGCTTCAGCGCTGCATTCCGAACGACATCGTGACCCTTCCTCTCGTCATTCACCCTAGTCCACCTACTGCTACTATCGCGGCCGTCTGCTGCTCTACTCCGAGAAGTACGACGAGGCACTGGAGCTGCTGTCTCGTTCCTACGCGAACTGCGATCCGCGAGCGTCACACAACCGGGCGTGGGCCGTTTGGAAGATGTTTCAGTGTAGACGCATTCTGTACTATTTGATTCCACTGGAGATGAACAAGGGCCGATTACCACCCCTATCGTTATTGAGGGAGTACCACTTCGAATTTGTCCTCCTCTTCCCTTGCACTCACTTCTAGTACGAACAGGTGCGAGAGAGTCTTCTCTCGGGAAATCTCCAGCTGTTCATTTCGACGGTGGAGGCGAACCGGAGGACGATCAACCAACGCGGAATTTGCGTAACGAAGTTGCTGGAGTCTGAGGCGTAGTTGCTCATCTCGCAGATCCGGTTGCGCGTCTGCGCCCGACTTGTGCTGCGGTGTGCACTCACGTACGGAAAGCCCATCGTCCCTTACGCGATTGTGCAGTCCGGATTCCGACTTCATGGAATCGAGCTGAGCAACGAGGAGCTGAGCCGAATGGCCAACTCTCTGCAGGTGAGCGTGGGCGCTGACGGACCGAGTGATGGATAGTCCCTGATCAAGTGCTACACGTCTCTGAACAACCGCATGGTCGTATTCTCGAAATCGTACTTCCCCCAGTCTTCTTGAAGGTTGTTTGTTCTTTGCACGCCCAGTGGTCCATGGAAATCAAGGATCCCTGTACTGATGGGTTGCATGGCTTTCAAATCAGTCTATTCCGAATCGAAATGTCTCGTCCTCACGTTTTCTTTGACGTCACCATCGGTGGGCAGCCCGCCGGCAGAATTGAGTTTGAGGTGGCTGCTTTTAACTCCCCTCACGCGTAGCTCTTCAACGATATTGTCCCCAAGACTGCCGAGAACTTCAGATGTCTTTGCACTGGAGAGAAGGGAAAGGGCATGTCGGGCGTCGATCTCTGCTACAAGAACTCGATCTTCCACAGAGTCATTCCCGGATTCATGCTCCAGGGAGGCGATATCACCGTAGGCGTGGCAAGCTTCGTTTCCCGCGTAGGATTTCAACGGCTACGGAGGTGAGTCCATCTACGGCAGAAAGTTTGCCGATGAGAACTTCCGCGTGCGCCACGACAGACCTGGCCTCCTTTCCATGGCCAACGCCGGTCCCAACACCAACGGTTCTCAGTTCTTCATCACCACTGTTGAACTGCCCGTTTCCCGTGACGTGTAGGTGCCCACGCCTCATCTGAACGGCCACCACTGCGTGTTCGGTCAGGTTGTCAACGGCATGGACGTCGTGAAGAAGATCGAGTCCTACGGCAGCCAGTCTGGCAAGACTAGAGCGGAGATCAAGATCGTGAACTGCGGTCAGCTCTAAGTTCCTCCTGTTTGATTTCAACAAACAGCAACCCTTTCATGATCTATTTACTGGGATGTGCAGCTCTCAGAGCTCCTTGGCATCCTCAGCGACGGCCTTCTCAGCGGGCTGATTGGGCTTCCAGGCGGGCGCGGGCAGCTCCTTGGGCTCGTGCACGGTGATGATATCGGGGAGGGTCTTCTTGGGACCAA
>OIWT01001302.1_pt1 | contig 30724 bp, 30 predicted proteins | sample 1587701 | NCBI WGS metagenome assembly OIWT01 (sample SAMEA3888904, study PRJEB22519) | human gut metagenome | biome: human gut; feature: human-associated habitat; material: faeces | place: Denmark | collected 2009 | reverse complement strand
TGTAGTAGCCACCGGTTTTTTTGACGGTGTGCATCTTGGACACCGCCGAGTCATAAGTGCACTCGTCTCCTCTGCCCGTGAAAGGGCCGAGGAGGCGATTGTCGTTACTTTTGCCACGCATCCGCGGGCTGTGCTCCAGCAGGATGCACGCACCCTGCGGCTGCTGTCTTCTCCTGCGGAGAAGGCCGCCATGCTGAAGAGCCTTGGCGTTGACAGGGTGGAGGTGCTGGATTTTACGCGGGACTTCTCCCGCATGAAGGCGGAGGAGTATCTGCGGGACATCGTGCGTGATCGCCTCGGCGGGACGGCCGTGCTGCTGGGGTACGACAACAGGCTGGGTTCTGACCAGCTTTCTCCGGAGCAGCTCCGGCCGCTGGCCGGAAGACTCGGAATGGATGTCGTGATTGTCCCTCCGGCGCGTCTGGACGGTGATATCATAGTGAGTTCCACCAAGATACGAGTTGCCTTGTCCGAAGGTCGCGTGGGGGATGCGGCGGCCATGCTGGGCTACGAATATCCGGTCAGCGGAGTCGTGGTGAGCGGCAAGCAGCTGGGCCGCAAGATAGGTTTCCCTACTGCCAACATGCAGCTTTACGAGCCTCTCAAACTGATTCCGGGTCGCGGCGTCTATCTCTCCGAGGTGGAGACTCTTGGGCGGCGCTTCTACGGGATGACCAATGTCGGGGACATCATCGAGACCAACATCTTCGATTTCTCAGAGGATATCTATGGCCTCGACATCACCGTGAAATTCAAAAAGCGCCTCCGTGACGGGAAGCGCTTGAACTCTATCGAGGAACTGAAAGCCCAGCTTACTTGCGACGAAGCTCTCTGTCGAGAACTTTGCGCAGGCCTGCCGCGCCTTTGACCGGCTCCGTGCTGAGCTGGCCGTCGACAATCAGCAGTGAATTCGGCAGGGATGTCACTCCATAGGTGACAACTGCCGGAGATGCTGCGCCGAGTCCGTCGTTGAGGTTGGTCCATGGGAGCTTCTGGGAGTTCACTACCGAACCCCATGCCGCCTTGTCCGGTGACACGCAGACGGCGTAGATTTCAAATCCCCTGTCATGATATTCTTTCCATACCGGGAGAAGCGTATCGATGTTGAGCATCTTCTGCGCGGCGTCGGTCGCGTCCCAGAAATGCAGCAGCACCACCTTGGCGTCCACTGCGCTGAGGGCGCGTCTTTCTCCCTTGATGTCAGGGAGAGTGATGTCCGGGTAGCTGCGCTCTTCAGCCGTGCGTATCATTCCGTCGATCTCGAGGATCTTCATCCTGCGGGCGGCCTCCTTGTCGAGGGCCTTGACATAGCGGGATTCCGGATAGACGGTCTTGAGGGAGTCGGCGGCGGCGCGGAAGAACAGGGCGTCTGTCGGCTGGTTGAACACTGACGTCCCTTCGCCTATGCTCTCGTAGAGCACCGGGATGGTAGTCATGGAGTAAGGGTTGCTCATCACATACCTGACGCTGGCCCGGTAGTGGTCGAGATAGGCCTTGGCCATCTTCGGCCCGTCGTTGCCGGCTGCGAGCATCGATTTGATGAAGTCCGCGTAGGCCTTGTCCACCTCCGCGAGCTTGGTGGAGCCTTCGGAGCCTTCTATGCTGTAGTTGCCGAGCGTGTCTGCGCTCACCACGGCCTTCTCCCCGCTCTCAAGCAGAAGGGCCGCTATGCGTGTGTCGCCCCTGAAGAGGTAGATGAACTCCGGCTGGCCTTTCTTGACAGGCACGGAGTAGCTGAATGAACCGTCCGCCTTCGTCTTGATGGTGTCGAGGACGCTGTACACGTTGACATCGAGCTGCCTTACCACTATCCGGCTGTCTCCGGCCCCTTCTATCTTGCCGCTGATCTTCGCCTCCTGTGCGCAGGAAGCGAGCGCGAGTGCCGCGGCGGCTGCGGCGAGTATCTTATAACTTCTCATATTCGGCGAAGATTGCGTCGGCGGTTTTCTGCATTTCTTCTTTGGTGAATACCGGACGGGTCTTGCGGAAATCCATATCGCCCTCGCTCTGGAGCGGGACAAGGTGGATGTGGGTGTGCGGCACTTCCATCCCGAGTACGGCCACCCCTATCCGCTTGCACGGCACGGCCGCCTTGAGCGCCGTGGCCACCTTGCGTGCGAAGGCCCAGAGGCCCTCATAGGTGTCCGGGTCGAGGTTGAAGATGTAGTCCTCCTCCACTTTTTTCGGGATCACGAGGGTGTGGCCCGCGGCGAGGGGACTGATGTCCAGGAAAGCGTAGAAATCTTCGCTTTCCGCAACCTTGAAGGACGGGATCTGCCCCGTCGCGATTTTGGTGAAAATGGTAGCCATCAGAGTGATATGTCGAGGATTTCAAACTTTATGATTCCGGACGGGGCCTTGGCCTCCACCGTCTCTCCCTTGCCGTGTCCCATCAGGGCCTTAGCTATGGGCGTGGTGGCGGCGAGCTTGCCTTTGGAGAAGTCGGCTTCGCTCTCACCGACGATGGTGAACTCCATCTCCCTGCCGTTGTTGAGGTTCTTGACCTTCACCTTGTTGAGCATCTGCACCTTGTCGGTGCTGAGCTGGGAACTGTCCAGAACCTTGGCGTTGATAACCATGTTCTGGAGGTTTGCTATCTTGAGTTCGAGCAGGGCCTGGGCCTCCCGTGCCGATTCGTATTCTGCGTTCTCGGAAAGGTCGCCCTTCTCCCTGGCTTCAGCGATGGCCGCTGAAATGACAGGCCTCTGGGCAAGCGCTTCCGCCAGCTCTTTCTTGATCTTGTCGAGCCCTTCCTGGCTCATATAGTGTATTTCCGCCATAGTATTAGTTAATTAAGCAATCGTTAAAAAATAAGTTGCATCAATCTGCGGCAACTTATTCTTTGCCGCTTACTAAAAAGGAGTCCTGCCGGCGTGGCAGAACCCTTGTTCTTTGCAAAGATAATGAAAGCGGAACTAAAAACAAATTCTGCCGTCCCTATTCATTGTCGAATTTCGGGGTCATTATCTCTTTGTAGAGAATCAGTTTCCTGCGGTCCCCGCGTATCTCTTCAGCTGTCGGAAAGTTCTCTGGGGCAGCTTTTTCCCGGATTATGGGCGCAGCGTCCTCATAGTGTGCCGCCGAGGCCGCCGGGGCTGCCGGGGCCGCTTTGACCACCGGAGCCGCCTGGACTGTCTTGACTGCCGGGGCAGGCATGACCGGTGCCGTCACGGGCACCGCCGGTTCGCGCACTATAGCCCTTGGGGCCTCTTCCTGCTCTTCAGGTTCTTCTTCTTCTTCGAAGATTATAGGCTCGGCATGCACCTGCGGCTGCGCCTTCCTTGCCGCCCTGAGGCGCTTGTCGATGATCGCCGCCAATATCGGGACGGAGAACATCAGAATGGTGATGAGAATACCTTCCATAGTGTGTCAGAATAATTTCTTTTTGCTTGTGGTGGCTATGAACTGCTTGAGATAGAACGGCTCGAAGTAGGCGCAGTCCTTGATGTCGCCTGCCTTGAGCGCTTCTTCGGCGAGGGATGCCATCGCGCCTGCCTTGGGGCAGGTCTGTATGAAGAGCGACCCTGAAGAGGCGATGGCGTCACGGCACTTCCCGGCGCCGTCTCCGATGAATGCCGCCGGCCCCTCGGAGAGGATTTCCCTGAAAGTCTCCCCGTCTACGATTCGCGGCTCCACTTCAGTCAGGCGTCTGCCGCCGGTGGAGTAGATGGCGGTGTAGACTTCCATCCTGCGCGCGTCCACCATGGGGATGATGTGTCTGATCTCTCCCGGAAGGCCTTCTTCCATGGCCTGTCTGGCGAGGATGTCAAGCGTGCCTACGGCGAGCAGGGGCAGCCCGGTGGCGAAGCAGAGGCCCTTGGCGGTGGAGACACCCACCCGAAGCCCCGTGTAGGAGCCCGGCCCGGCGCTGACGCACACCGCGTCGCAGTCTTTTACCGTCAGTCCCCTCTCTTCCAGCACCTGCTTGACGAACGGTGCTGTCATCGCCGCGTGCGCCTTGGGTGCGTCGCTTTCCCTTGCGGCCACAATTTCCCCGTCCTGCTCAAGAGCTACGGAGCAGAGGGCCGTGGATGTTTCTATAAGTATGATTCTGCTCATGTTATCCTATGCTGTCTGGCCGAGACCGGCCACAAATGATTTTATATATGGGAAAATATCGCCGGCGAGGTCTTTGAGGGCGTGGTATATCGAGGCGTTGTCCAGGCTGGACGGGTCTACTATGTGGGCGGTGGCGTTGACGCTCTCGAAGAGCATTATCAGCAGCCCGAGCACCAGGGCCACCTTGAATACGCCTATCACAAGCCCGAGCAGCCCGTTGATCCACCCCAGGAAGACTATCTTCAGGAGCCGGGTCAGCAGCGACCCCAGAAGCCCCATGAGCATTATGACCAGCACCACGATCAGGATGAAACTGACCAGATGAAGGATGACCTTGTCAATGCCTATGTACTGAGAGAGCCAGATGCTGAGTGATGACGAGAAATAGAAGGCCGCCCAGACCCCGACGATAATCGAGACCAGTTCCACGACCTGTTTGACGAAGCCCTTGCGGATTCCGTAAACGATTGCGGGGACGAAACATATAAGCAGAACGATGTCTATGATGGCCATACAAGTTGGAATTCAAAACAATTTCTTAACTTTGCGAATTGTTCAGCCCGCGTCCTGTTCCTGCCGGGGCGGCCGGGCACAAACGCAAAATTAGTAAAAAATATGACATTCAAAGAGTATGGCGGACTTGATCTCGTGGCTGCCGCCGACGAGGTTCTGAATAAGTGGAAAGGTATCGACGCTTTCGGCAAATCCCTCCGGCTCCGTGACGGGGCTCCGGAGTTCATATTCTTTGAGGGGCCGCCTTCCGCCAACGGGATGCCGGGCATTCACCATGTCATGGCCCGCTCCATCAAGGATGCGGTCTGCCGCTACAAGACGCAGTCTGGCTTCAAGGTGCGCCGCCGTGCCGGATGGGACACGCACGGACTGCCTGTGGAGCTTGGTGTGGAGAAGAAACTCGGCATAACCAAGGATGACATCGGCAAGAAGATCAGCGTGGAGGAGTACAACCGCACCTGCCGCGCTGAAGTGATGAAATATACCGCCGAGTGGCGCACTCTTACGGAGCGCATCGGCTACTGGGTTGACATGGATGACCCTTATGTGACTTATGACAACCGCTACATCGAGACTCTCTGGTGGCTGCTCAAGGATATATACGGCAAGGGCCTTCTCTACAAGGGCAAGAGCATACAGCCGTATTCTCCTGCCGCCGGCACGGGTCTGAGCAGCCACGAGCTCAACCAGCCGGGCTGCTACCGTGATGTCAAGGACACCACTTGTACCGTGCAGTTCAAGGTAGTGGGGGAGGATGATCTCTATTTCCTCGCCTGGACCACGACCCCGTGGACCCTGCCTTCCAACACTGCGCTGTGCGTTGGACCGAATATCGATTATGTCAAGGTCAAATCCTCGAATCCTTATACCGGCGCCCCCGCCACCTATATCGTGGCCGAGGCACTCGTGGGCTCTCTGTTCAATGACAAGGTGCCGTACGAGGTGCTGCCGGGCAGTTTCAAGGGTTCGACCCTCGTGGGCATGCGCTACGAGCAGCTGATTCCGTGGTTCCGTCCGGACGACGGAGCGTTCCGCGTGATTGCCGGTGACTATGTGTCGACCGAAGAGGGTACAGGTATCGTGCACATCGCGCCTACTTTCGGCGCGGATGACGCCAAGGTCGCCAAGGCTGCCGGGGTGCCGGCGCTCATGGTGATTGATGCGGCCGGTGACCCTCAGGCCCAGGTTGACCTCAAGGGCCGGTTCTGCCGCATCGAGGATCTGGACCCGGCGTATGTCGCCGACAGGGTTTCCCCGGAATACCGTGAATGGGCCGGGCGTTATGTGAAGAATGCCTACGATGACAGTCTCGCCCCGGATGCTCCTACCCTTGATGTCGATCTCTGCGTGATGATGAAGATGGCGGGCAAGGCGTTCCGCATCGAGAAGAAGGTTCACTCTTACCCTCACTGCTGGCGCACCGACAAGCCTGTGCTCTATTACCCGCTCAACAGCTGGTTCATCAGGACTACGGCCGTGCGGGAGAAGATGATGGAGCTCAATGAGGGCATCGCCTGGAAGCCTGAATCCACCGGCACCGGCCGTTTCGGCAAGTGGCTGGAAAACATACAGGACTGGAATCTCAGCCGCAGCCGCTACTGGGGCACGCCGCTCCCGATCTGGAGGACCGAGGACGGCAGGGAGGAAGTCTGCATCGGCTCCGTCAAGGAACTTTATGCCGAGATAGACAAGGCTGTCGCTGCCGGGATGATGAAATCCAACCCTTTCCGGGAGCTCGGCTTCGACCCTGAAGACATGAGCAAGGCGAACTATGACAAGATCGACCTGCACCGCCCTTATGTGGACGAGATATTCCTTGTGAGCCCGTCCGGGAAGAAGATGACCAGGGAGACTGACCTTATCGACGTGTGGTTCGACTCCGGCTCCATGCCTTATGCCCAGACCGGGCTGCGCGGCATCGATTCTCCTGATTTCGGCTGCACGGCCGACTTCATCGCGGAGGGCGTCGACCAGACTCGCGGGTGGTTCTATACCCTGCACGCCATCCATACCATGGTCAGCGGCACGCCGGCTTTCCGCCGCGTGATTTCCAACGGCCTGGTTCTTGACAAGAACGGGGACAAGATGAGCAAGCGTCTCGGCAATGCCGTGGATCCGTTCAAGGCTCTCGACAAGTTCGGCCCTGATGCGCTGCGCTGGTACATGCTTACCAATGCCCAGCCTTGGGACAACCTCAAGTTCGATGAGGCCGGTGTGGAGGAGGTTCGCCGCAAGTTCTTCGGGACCCTGTATAATTCATATTCCGTATTCGCGCTCTATGCGAACATCGACAAGTTCGACCCTTCTTCCGAGAAGGTGCCGTATGGGGACAGGCCTATGTTCGACCGCTGGATAATCAGCCGGCTCAACACCCTCGTGAAGTCCGTGGAGGCCGCCTATGAGGATTATGACCTTACCGCCGCTGGACGTCTGGTGCAGGATTTTGTCTGCGACGACCTGAGCAACTGGTATATACGTCTCAACAAGAAGCGTCTCTGGGGCGCCGGGATGACCGGGGACAAGCTCTCGGCCTATCAGACTCTGTATGAGGTGCTCCGCACAGTGGCCCTCATCTCCGCCCCGATAGCGCCGTTCTATATGGACAGGCTTTGGACGGATCTGGTGCCGGGGTCGGAGTCCGTGCATTTCGAGAGCATGCCTCAGGCTGACGGATCCCTCGTGGACGAGGGGCTGGAGGAGAGCATGAGTTTCGCGCAGAAGGCTTCTTCCATGGTCCTTGCGCTTCGCAAAAAGGTGGGTATCAATGTCCGCAAGCCTCTCGCCAAGGTGCTTGTCCCTGTCCTTGACGATACCGTGAAGGAGCATATACAGAAGGTCAGCGACATCTTCCTTACGGAGGTCAATGTCAAGGAGATAGAGTTCCTGCACGATACCACCGGCATCATCACCAAGAAGATCAAGCCGAACTTCAAGACGCTCGGCAAGGCCTACGGAAAGAGGATGAAGGAGATCGCGGCCGCTTTCGGCACTCTCTCCCAGGAGCAGATAGCCCTTATAGAGCGTGCGGAGGCAGAGTATGTGCTGCATCTGCCTGGAGGTGATGTCACCCTCGCCAAGGGGGATTACGAGATCAGTTCCGAGGACATGCCGGGCTGGCTCGTCGCCACTGAGGGGACGCTCACCATAGCCCTTGATATAGTGCAGACTCCGGAACTCCTGAGGGAGGGAGTCGCCAGGGAACTTATCCACCCTGTCCAGAATCTCCGCAAGGAGAGCGGTTTTGAGGTGACAGACAGGATTGATACTGTTATATATGCGGACGGTGCCGCATACGATGAGATCAAGGACGCCCTCTCCGAGTACTCGGAGTATGTGGCGGCCCAGACCTTGTCGCTCTCCCTCTCTCTGAAGAGGCTCGGGGAGGCCCCTTCGGGAGCGGCTGAAGTCGAGTGGGGTGACGGGGCCATCAGAATATTTGTAGAGAAACATTTAAAATAAGCCTATTATGACAGACGAAAAGAAAGGTGCTCCTATAACGGAGAAAACGCGCTATTCAGATGCGGAACTTGCTGAGTTCAAAGCCATCATCGAGGAGAAACTGGTTCAGGCCAAGGCTGAGTACAACACCCTCAGGGAGGTTGTGATCAATAATGGCACCAATGATATAGAGGACACCTCGCCTTCGTTCAAGACTGTTGAGGATGACGGAGCCAACCAGCGCTCCAAGGAGGAGGCCAGCCAGCTTGCGCAGAGGCAGTACAAGTTCATCAAGAACCTTGAGGCGGCTCTCGCGCGCATCGAGAACAAGACTTACGGAATCTGCCGCGCCACCGGGAAACTCATCCCTAAAGAGAGGCTGATGAGGGTGCCTCACGCCACTTTGACCGTAGAAGCCAAGGAGCAGCTTGCCAAGGAGGGCAAGAATTAGTGTCCGACAAGGTTGCAGTCACTTCGAGGGGCGGCAAGACCTCAAAGGGCTTGTGGCTCCTCCTGCTTGGCTTAGGACTTGTCACGGCTGATCAGGTCATCAAGGTGATCGTCAAGACCAACATGGACCTTGGCGAGCAGATTTATGTGATCGGTCAGTGGTTCCGGATATGTTTTGTCGAGAATGAGGGCATGGCCTTCGGGATGGCCTTCGGCGGCGCGACGGGGAAGTTCCTGCTTTCGCTTTTCCGTATCTGCCTGAGCGGAGTCCTGATCTGGTGGATACATTCTCTGCTCAAGAAAGGCACGGCTCCTGCCGGTGTGCTCGTCGGCTTGACTTTGATTACAGCCGGGGCGATAGGGAACATCATCGACTGCCTGTTCTACGGGCTGATCTGGGATTATGCGCCTTTCATGTTCGGGAAGGTGGTGGACATGTTCTATTTCCCTATCATACGTAGCGGGGAGAAGGTGGTATTCTTCAGCCCTGTCTTCAATTTCGCGGACTCCTGCGTGACTGTCGGGGCGTTCTATCTGCTGCTTTTCCAGTGGAAGTTCTTCTCCGGTGAGGGAAAGAAGAAAGACAAGGAAAAATAAAGATATTTTTGCAAATCAACGGAAAATATCTAAATTTGCAGTCCCATACGGGAAGGAGAGTTGGCCGAGTGGTTGATGGCGGCAGTCTTGAAAACTGTTGACCTTAACGGGTTCGGGGGTTCGAATCCCTCACTCTCCGCAATAAACATTGAAAATCAATGTTTTACAAAATTGGTACACGAATTTGTACACGAAAGCCCCATTTTTGGGGCTTTTTTCATGCCTTTTTCAGAGTAAGCACTCGTCAATAAAAAAGCCCGGAACAAGCCGGGCTTAACATTGTTCCACAATGTGAATTGTGGCTTTCGCAACAATGTAGGTGCAAAGATATTGCATTTTTTAGAAAATCCGCCTAATTCCGGCAAGAATCTTTTTAATCCAATTCAATATCGGCACACGTTTCAGGTATAACAATAACGCGACAAACACCAAGGATATATAAAAGATGTATCGCCATCGGTGCGGGTCGGGTGTCGGCTCTTGCTCAATCTGAATGTCGGATTCTTCACGTATTGCATTTGCTTCGCATTTGCTTTGCTCTTGCTTTTCCGATTCGCGGCTTTCGCCCTTTTCTTCAACATCGGATTCAATAACCGTTTGCCGTATTGACTTGACCCCGGTAAACTCACCGACATTTTCCAATGTGGCTTTTGTCGTTGGCGTGGATGCCGGGACATCATCAGACTTGCGCATTGATGTGTCAAGCGGCGCGGGATGCTCAAATTCAATTTCCGTGATTGTGATTTTCCCGTGTTCCGACCGGGTTGTGTCAATGAACTTGGACAAATCCTTTTTTTCGACCTCTTGCACCGCCATACTATCAACGTATGATGTTTGCCTTGATTCCTGCACCTTGCGCGTTGTTCCGCACGATACAAGCAAGGCAAAAGCGGCGACCATTGCAATAATCCTTTTCATGCTAAATGTTTTTAATGTCTGCCAATCGGCGCAACCAACCTTTCAAGAATCGCTTTTTGGTGTGTTTCATCAACTCTTGTTCGGTCGCCTTGCGCCCAATCTTCTTTTCGTATGCCGCAATGCTTGAAGCGGTTATGTCTTTAAGAAACTTGACACGTGCGTTGTAAATCGCATCAAACAGTTGGTCGGGGTCTGCAAAATTGACCGCTGACAAGGTTTTGTCGCCCACAATGCCATCGGGATTCACGCCCAAAAGCCTTTGAGGGATAACAATGCCATGTTTGCCCGAACCCCAAACCCAATCAACAAGAATGTTTGCGATTTTCTGTGAATGGATGTTGTCGGCTTTCCACCTGTCCCAATATGCGGGTTTCAACACCCGGTTGCAGACATCGTTGTTGGTTATCAATTTGAGGTCGGCAACATCAATATCGCCGTCCCCGTCCTTGTCATATCCGCACCGCTTCCATGTTGCGATTGTCACGCCCTTATTTGTTGCGCCGCCCGAATCCGCCGGGTCGTTCACAAAGCCGCCCTCCCATTTGAGGATGAACGGCAACAAAATATCAACATTTGCCATCTTCTTTTAGTTTTTGTATTCAGGCAATAGATATTGGACATTCATTGCAACCTCATGAAGCACGGAACGCACTTCATTTTCGTTCACTTCCGCATCGTGGGTGAACTCACAAAAGATTGACCCCACCCAATCATGGTTGTTGTCGCTTAATCTCTTGATTGCAACCTTGCTTGTTCCGCAAGCGGAAAGAAGCGATTTGGCGAAACGGTCTTTCACCTGTTCATCTATATTGTCGTAAAACAAATAAAGATTCTTTGCCAAGTTCGAACAAAAAACCGCCACTTCTGACATCTTCAAGTCCTGAATCTTTGGTTTCATGGATTCCACGCCCTTGCGCTTCGATTCAAAATAAATACTTATCATTGATTCGTTGCCAAGTGGGTGTGGCTGCACGATATAGACCCTATCGGCGCGTAATTCGTGCAAGGCTATCCAAAGTTCACCATGTACGATTGCCGAATTGTCCGCCCTGCGTTTCTGCTTCACCTCGTTGTTGGTGCGTATCTGTTCAATCTTCAAGTCCGTCATTTTGTCCTTGGTCTTTTGATTGTACGCGAACCAAGCCACAATGATTGTTCCTATTGCGCTAATGATAGCCGGGATAAATTCCATCATTTCCATTTGTGTTTAAGTAAATTGAAAGCACTTTCCGACCTTGACAATTGTTGTGTCTATTAGATAAACACTCAACAAGGGTTCGCCGCGCTCCTGCCGTTCCTTGTTCAATGCGGGCATCCTGCTTTCCGCTTTCTGTATTGCGGAAATAAGAATGTCCGACCCGGTGAAACATGAACGCCTTTCACCGATTGCCACACCGCTTTCATCCTTTTGGTAATAATCCCCGGACTTGTCGGGTGTCGGGTTGAAAGTCGCAAGAACCACTTGCATTTGCATTCGTAAGCCGGACGCATTCTTTCCCGGATATTTCGTTGGCTGAATGATTGTCTTTTCAATCAGGATTCGGCGATTGAACAATTCTTCCATGTCAATGCCCTTGCCAATTACAACGTCGGCTTCCACTCCAAGTTCACAAAATCTTGCCATTGTCCTTTCGTGTTTAGTTCGATAAATCAGTTACTAACATTGCATCCAAATCTTCGGTAAACTGCAAATACTCCTTGTAATCTGCAACCGCCTTGTCGTTTGGTGCGATGCCCAACACGTGCTTGTTGTAGCTGTTCACAAGGTCAAATTCTGCCGTTTCGTCAATGATTGAACGGATAATTGCCTTTTTCAAGTTGGCTTTGGCCGGGTTGCCCCAAATGCGGATTTCACGGCATTTCCAACCAATTTGAACTTCCGATTCTTCACCATCAGGAATGCCCATTTCGGGTTCAATGTTGAATCGGTAAATGCTTGACCCGTCATTGTCATGTTCCAAGACGGCGGGTTTGCCATGCACCATGTCATAATGTGCGTTTGGCTCGATTGAATTTAATTTCATACGGAAATGAATTTTGTAGTTTAGACATTAAATTGATTGAATCACAATACTTGCACCATCCCCACCATGAACAAATTTGTTGTTTGTACTGCTCTTTTGTCGGCGCAACCTTGCGTTTGTTCAACTTTGTCACCCGGCGACATAGTTTTTGCTTGATTGACTTTCGCAAAAGGGTGTGGGAATGATAGAACACATACCCCAAGAAATCAATCCCGCGTGAATCCACGGGAAAGACTTGGTAATTGCGTTTGACTTTCAATTTAAGATTGTCGCGCAAGTACGCACGAATATCATGCAACAAGGAATGCAAAACTTCCTTGTTCGGTGCAAGAATCACAATATCATCGGCATATCGCCAATAATACTTCACGCCCTTGGTTTCTTTCAACCAATGGTCGAAATATGCCATGTAAAGGTTCGCAAAGTATTGGGAAAGATAGTTGCCAATTGGCACGCCACTTGGGACGGAATCAATGATTTCATCAAGCAATGCCAAAAGGCGACCATCTTTTATTTTCCGCCGCACAACCTGTTTCAAAATCTCATGGTCAATGGACGGGTAAAACTTTCGGACATCAATTTTCAGGCAATACCGCGTGCCGTCTGGGTCTTGCTTCAAGGCGTGTTTCACGTTCTTGGCGCAAGCATGGATTCCGCGATTCTTGATACATGAATACGTGTCTTTGTTGAACACCGAAACCCAAATGGGTTCAAGTACGTTCATTATTGCATGATGCAAGATGCGGTCGGGGAAATACGGCAACCGGAAAATTTCACGTTCCTTTGGTTCGTAAATCTTGAAAATGTGGTATTTTGAAGTCTTGAATGTGCCATTCTTCAAACTCTCATGCAAAGATAACAAGTTGGCTTCACGGTTCTTGTCGTGAAGTTGCACACCATAGGAATGCAACTTTCCCTTTCGCGCCTTTTCATCTGCAAGCCGCAAATTTTCAAGGGAAATCACCTTGTCGAATATGTCACCAACTCTTTTCATTCAAGTTTGCTTGTATATTAGGATTCTTCGGGTTGCCCCTACCAAAACCGTTTTACATATGTTATTTTTTGCCGTTGGATTGCTCCAACTCATTCAACCCCGGTTGGGTCGTTTTTGTGGCAAGGCTTCCGATATGCAACTATATTTTTACAAGCATAGCTGAGAACCGATATTCGCATTCGTATTCGCCGCCGAATTATTCGTATTCGCGTACACGAACCCTGCATTCGCACCATTATTCGCATTACCGCTGAACAAAACGCCACGCGACATCGGACAACCTGTTTCAATTTTTCAAGACCTCAAAATTCCGTCATTCTGCTTTTCGATTTGGGCTTACGCCGCATTTTCGATTTGAGGATAAAAGCAAAGCCGAGAACCGAGATGCGCATTCGAATACGCCGCCGAATAAATCGTATACGCGTACACGAACCCCGCAGACGCACCATTATACGCAGCACCGCCGAACAAAACGCCACGCTCCGAAACTCCGCTTTCCGGGGTGCTTGTATAGAAGTAATCGCAAAAATACGTTGTACTTCCGCCGCCAACTTCAAGCGGCATTATCTCGCCATCCTCGCCAAGAATAAGTTGCTTCACATATCCCTCTTTTCGTGGTAAGTTACCGCGCAAGTTGTAGTTTACCGTGCCGGAACTTGTGAATGCCGCCGGGTCGTCACAAACGTAAAATTCGGACAATCCACCATCGGTTTCAGCCTGAATAAGACACTTGCAACCGTCCGTCCACTTCCAAATGTGACCGAAAGGATTTTCAACACCTCTATAAGACGGCACATTGACTTTGAACACAACGCCGGGGTCGTAATCATCCGGCAAGGTGTATTCAACAACGCCCGTATGGTTTCCAAGGCTGTTTGTCACACCGCAAGGAATTACGGGATAAACGCCATTAAATGCGCTCCATTTGCTATAATTAAGTGTGGTAACACCTGCACCCAATCCGCCTTGTCTGAACCCTTCTTCCGTCAATTCGGCATTGAATGTGTCCTGTGAATCAAAGTTGCAGTATTCGACCGCGAACAACCACCACAATTTCTTGTGGGTTTGGTATAAGTTGCAATTCCATTCGGTCGAACCGCGCTTGCGGGCATACGCACGAAAGTTGGTCAAACTTATAGCCGTTGCGGGCTTTCCAAGCTGTGATTTGCTCAACGCATCCCAATCGCTTTGATTGCCGCCGCCGCGATAATCCGGGCTGTCATTCACGACCGAACAAAGGGTGTTTGTCGGTCTGTAAACGGTCGCTTCAACTGCCGAAACATAGTCTTTGCGCCACTTCTTGAAGCCGGGCAAAGGCTGTGTGGACTGCAAGTGTCGGCACTTGTTGCCGTCCATCTCAAAGCGCACATACATATCCGGCAATTCGACCATGTATTGACCATCCGCCCCGGTAAGGTTTGCCGCCGCGCTATTGTCACGTTTGGTCGAATCGTTTGCGTGCAAGTAATAGTTCACCGTGCCCTCATCGTTTTGAACGCAACGGCGCATCATGTTTTGAAGCGGCAAGGATTGGTGCAATTCCATCTTGCCGATTCGGGTTGGCTTCTTGTTTGAAACCGTTATGTCCCATTCTATGCCATAATAATAGTCATAAGGGAAAGACGGCTTTGTGCCGCCAATACCAATCATAAGTCCCATATTAGTAGCCCCATTTTAAGTTGATACTTGACAATGAAGTTTGCTTCACCGCCTTAATTATTTCGGGATTCCAACCGCATTCAAATTGCGTTTCAATGAAATCGCCATCACTCATTCCGGCAAGCTGCACCGATAATGTCACGGGCTGCACGCCGTCATTCTTGATATTGAACACTTGACCGTCCAGCAAGGTGAAATCACCATTGTTCAAACCGTCAATGATGCCCATTCTTCCGATTTGGGGCGATACAAATTCGCCCGACCTTGTTTTGTCCATTCTTTTGAAAGTTTAATTCATTTACAAAGCTACATCTATTGTGTATTATAGTAACACAATGTGAATAACTTGGGTACAAGTTCCCGGAATACCCAAGCCATTACCCGGTTAAAAGTCTGTTGTATTGATAATCATAAATACGAAGCCGGAATCATTCGGTGAATCATCATCACCCGTGTACACCATGAAACTGTTTGCCTGTTTCTCATATACTGCCGCATAACGCCCGGTTGTGCTTTCCCCCGTTGCATCACAGGTGGCAAACACCATGTAATTGTTCGCAGACGAAAATCCGGGGTTGATAGTCACCTTATATCGTCCCGCACCTGTGCGCGATACGGTAACGGTGTCATTGTCATAGCGCATCACCTTGGACAATGTACCCGAACTTGTCACGATTCCCATGTATGAAGCATGAAGCGGTCGCCCTCTCATGTTATCGGGTGCGGTGTAAAAACGCCGCAAGATAATCCACCCGAAAAAGGTGCTATCATCACCGTAACCAATCATTTCAACGGCTTCATACTCGTTTATAACAAGTTTGTTGGATGTTTTGCCGTTTTCATAGAAATACTTGCCACTTGGTGCGCTTGCGTTCAATGTACCATCGGGGAAAGTTCCGTTAAATCGCCCGTTCATGATTATGGCACGAAAGCCACTATATTTGTTTGTAAATGGAATTGTTATTGAATAATTCCATGAACCACCTTGTGACGGAATCACGACATTGTTGTTGTTCTGCAATCCCGGTGTCGAAATGATAATGCCGCCACTTCCACCAAGCACATAATAACCATCCTTAAAGGCGTTTGTGAATGCTCCGTTTATGATAACATCATTCAACGTGGCATTCTTGATTGAGCCTTTGTTTATGTATGCTTCACCCTTGACAACCGCTTTTTCCATGACAACCGAACCGTCTTGTGTGACCCTGAAAGGTGCGGTCGCACGGTTTTCAAAGGATGCACCCGCCCAAAAGCGGATGGATGTTGCCGCCGTGCCTTGTCCTGTCATACCTGCAAGGATGCTTTTGTTGTCGCCCGCCACTTGGATTGTGCCGGAAGTGACAAGTCCGCCGTCAATGACCGTCTTTGTGTTGTCATAATCAACGGCAATGACCCAATCATTTGCCACATACGACCCGGTTGCCCTTGCGGTGATACAACGACGCAATTCCTTTCCATCAACCCATAAATCGCCAATTTCATACGGCGGTTTCGGGGTGGTAACAAACACTTGCCTTTTGCCATCGGCGGTGTCCTGTGCCTTGCTTGCGGCATTATAGGCATCAATCGCCTTTTGGTCTTGAATCTGTTGCCATGTGTACGAACTTGAATATCTCCACAACGTGTTCTTGTCGGTTCTAAACCACATATCGCCAACGTGCTTTTGCTTCAACGTGGCGATTGTCCATGATGCCGCCGGGTCGCTTACCTGAAACCACGTTTCAACCTTGCCGTCAATTTGGTTGGTAAGGTCGTTGATTGCGGTTGTGTACGTGTTATTGATAAAGTTGTTCAACGCCGTGTTGTCGGTGTACTTTGAAGCCTTTTCCCAATCGCCGGACGAATAAGCCCCTGACAAACGGGCGGTCTTGCACCGCATGATGTCACCGTTTCCACCCTGAACCCACAAATCGCCCACTTCATAAGGGGTGTAAGGCTGTGAAGTGAAGATTCTTCGTTTCGTTCCGGCAAGTTTCAAGGCATCATTTGCAATTGCCAAGGCTTGCGCAACTTCCGAATCCTGCAATGCCTGCCATGAATAGGTGCTTCCGTTCTTGATGAAGCGGAACACCTTGCCCGTGTCGGTATTATAGAACAAGTCGCCCAAGTGCGTTTCCTTGTCGGCGGTGGTTGTCCATTGGTTTGCCGGGGCATTGTCCAAGGTCGGGTTGTAGGTGTCGAACCATTGTTCAATCTGTCCGTCAAGCTGTGATTGTATTTCGGACAAGATGCCCGGCAACGTGTTGTTGATGAAATCCTTGCTTTCAAGGGATTCTTTGCCCAATTCTTCAAGGGTCTTTTCCTGCCCGTTTGAGGTGAACACGATACGACCGCCGATTTCGGAATTGTCCAAATCGAAGTATGTTGTGCCATCCGCCGATTCAATGCGCCCGGTTTTGATAAACCGACCGTTTACCATTGTGAAACCATAGGTCAAGGCAATGGAACGGGCTTTCAATTCGACATCAACCGAATTAAGAACGCCAATCCAAAAATAATAACAGTTGGCATCCTCGTTCACCTTGTGTTGCTCCTTGGTGAACACGATTGTTCCGGCTTGACCGCCCTTTTCGCATTTGGCATAAATATAAAAAGCCTCGGAATCCTTGTCAAGTGTCAATTGACCGTCTGCAAGCACCCAAGACACCGCCGTTTCTTCGTTGATGGTGTAATGGGTCAAGACACCGCCTTGCCACTTCACAACATTCTTGTTGCCGTTGTAATTCGGTTGAAACACCGTATTTGTCAAGCCGAATTGCATTGATTTCGCACCGACTGACAATGCAAGGGTATCAATTGAATTTGGCTTGATTTTGTCGGTGTAATAGTCGCCCTCCGGGTCAAATACCATGTCCAACACTTCACGGCTTGAACGCCAATTTGCACGCGCCCTTGCCGGGTCTTTAAGGTCGTTTATATCCAAAACCTTGTCAATGTCTATCAGGTCGGAAATAACGCGATTGATAAGTTGTGCGTTGCTTGTTATGTCCGAAATGGTCAAGGAATAATCGTAAGGGTCAAGGATGTTGCGCGTGAATGATTTGATGCGCACCGATTTGTCCACATCAATTTCATTGTCCACAATGTGCAAGTAATCGCCCGGCGCAAACACGTTCACAATGACATCATCCGTTGCATCCACAAGGGATTGCAACCATTGCTTTGTCACGGTCAAGCCGTATTGCACTTTCGGTTGGCTGTTCTGCTCATAGTATTTCGTTGCTTCTTCTTCCAACTTGGTTTCGGCGGCTTGTTCAATGTCTGCCGAATATGCAATGTCGGTTATCTTGTATTCATCGCCGACCTTGAATTGGAATGCCAAAGAAGTTTCGGACGGGAACACATCGCCCCTGTCATCGGTCAATTTATTCAACGTGAACAAGTGGTTCGCGTGGTCGTAACTCTTGATTGTGAAGTCATACCCGGCAAGATTGCCCGTGTTGAAGTGAATTTTCGCATCCACCCCAGAAATCAGATACTTTGTTGTTTCTCCGTCCGGCTCTTTCTCGTTAATGTCGAAAGGAAATGAAGTGTCCACGAATTGAAGCACGTTTCCGGCAACAACCGCATGGACAACGCCCGTGTATGTCGGTTTGATGTTGTCAAAGTTCTTTCGGGCTTCAAAGATGCCGTATTTGGCAACCGCTTCGGGCTTCTCAATGTATGATTGCGCCTTGGTCTTTCCGGGCAAACACAAGCGGTCGGCACGGTACTTCATCGTAATGTTTTCCGTGCTGCCATACACCTTTAACCGGGTGATAATGTTTGAGGATGAAACATTGTCACGGTTCAACGCATACAAGCCGCCGCCCTTGCCATACATGAACGTATAAGGCAAGGTTTGTCCGACACGTTCTTTCATGTTGATGGTGTGGATGCCATCGGTCGTTTCAATCTCAAATTCGACACCGAAATTGTTGTCATTGCAAAGGTTTTGAAGCACCGCCAAACAATTGTCGGATTCCCCGAAATTCAAGGTCTTGTCACCGATTGTTTCAGGACACGCACCCAACACCCACTTGCCGGGGAACACGCGGTTGGCATTCGCAATAAGAACATCCATAAACCGCCGCAAATCACCCGTCAATGAATCGCCTTGGACATCCTGCAATTGGTTGTTGGTCGTGTCAATGGTCAAATCGTATGTGACACGCAACAAGTCATATTGCACGCCCTCAAATTCCAAGTCATAGGAAAATTCGTGCATTCCTGTTCGCTTCACTTTCGGCAAACGGTTCAACTTGTAGTCACGCCCAAACACGGTGATAACATCCCCAATGTCATATTTTTGGGGAAATGGTGATTCCACGGTGATATTCAATGTATCTTCCGCATTCAACGCCCAATTCTGCTTGCCGGAAGTCACGCGGGTTGCCGTGCGCCTATTTTGAATAGGCACAAGGCTTCCATCCGCTTTTTTGATAATTAGATTCGTTCCCATACGACAATGGCATTTGTTTCAAAGTCTGTAATTTCTTCGATGCACCCGGTTATTACCGGGAAAAAGTCGCCGTTCTGCTCATAGTCATGCGTGATTGTCTTGTTTTCCCCGGAAATGTCATAATCCACTTGACCGTCACCCCAATACACGTTCACAAGTTTGTGGCTTGTCAAAGTGATTGTGCAAGTCTTGGTCGCATCGGAAATGCGAATGTGCTTCAACACACGTTTCACGGGTTCGGGTTCAATCAACTTCAACTTGAACGTGCCAACCATCAGTTCATCCGACCATTCCTTTGTGATTTCGATTGCATCCTTGCAATACACTTCGTAAATCAACGGTTTAATCGGGTGGACATCAATAACAAGTCGGTTCGTGCCTTTCTTGTCGAATTGTGCTTCAAATTCCGATACACGTTTGATGAAATCCATCTTGGATTCCGCCTTGACAAAACAAGACAAGGTGATTTGGCGCGATTCATAGAACTTGTGCATCAAATCCACACTTTCGCCGTGGTAATTGTCCCAAGAAAGGCTTGCCGGGCTTTTCAGCTTCGGACGGTTCAAGATGCCATCAGACCCGGACACATAAACGCCGTATGTCTTGAAGTCCACGCCATCCAACAAGTATGCTTGTTGTTTTGCGCTTGACAACTCGTTGATAAGGTCGGCTTGTGTCAAAGCCACGTTGTAAATCTTGACATCATCAAGCAAGCCAAAGCCATAGTCGCCGCCGTAATAGTCTTGATTGAGGGACACACCTTGCAATGCGCCGGAATTGTTGATTGTCTTAATCAAGGACGAATTGACATAAAAGTTGAACACGCCGCCGCGCCTTGTCACCGCAAGCGAAAACCAAGAACCGGGCTTTGCTTCAATCGGGACTTCAACATAATTGTTCAACCCGGCAAAGTTCAAGTTCCAAATCATCTTTGATGGTGAACCGCATTCGGTCTGTCGCCCCTGAACCCACGCAAGAATGGAAAATTCGACATTCATGTTGGGCAATATGCTTTTGGACACATCGCACGTGTCATTGCCGGAAAAGGAAATGGCATTGCCATTCTTTCCAATGACAAAATGCGCCCCATTCACAACGCCATCGGCGCGGTTTTGGCTGTAATCATACGCGATTGTTGCCCCGTCCCTTTCGTCAAAGGGCATTTGGAAAATTATATTGTTTGCATCCATATCAATAAGTTTTTTTGTTCTTTTCCCGGATTTTCACAACTGCATCACCATCGGCGGAATGCTTAACCGTTCCGCCGTATCTGTTCACACACACTTTTGCCCGGTCGTGTGCATGGATAGTGACAATCGAATTGTCGAAAACATCAACCATGACAAAGGCGTTTCCGCTTGCCACAATCGCAATTTCCGAATCATGTTTTGCAAAGACTTCACAAACATTGAAGCCGTCCACCAAGACATCGCCGGAACACGCCCCCAAACACACGCATTTGGGCTTGTTTTCGACTTTCAAGGCATCATTAAGGAAAACCCCGTGTTTCTCCATTGTGCCTTTGAAATGGCTTCTTAAAAAGTCATTGTCGGGGTACTCATTTGAAAGGCAAAAATCAATTTTGCGCAAGTACAATTCAACCATTGCATCTTTATCTTGCAGCGACAACAATTCATCGTGTCCCTCTTTGCACGCGCCCTTTGTTTTTGCTTGTTTCGCAAGTTCTTTTGATAAACTCATATTGCTTTTGTTTTATAGTGATACATATTAGGACAAACCTTGTGAACGCAAGGAACTGTCGGAATTTTCCAACAATGAAATGATGCGGTCTATCTTCACCAAATATCGGTTGTATTGGGTGTTTGCCGCAATCATGTTCAATTGTTGCAATGATTGCCGCATTACCTGTGTCGCTTCAAGTTGGTTGATGCGAATTGCGTTCATCTGTCCGGCGACAATGCTTGCCGTTTCTTCCGTCACGCCACGAACCGCACCCGTCAAGGAATCATCCTTATCTTCGACAATATCCTTGAACAAGTCCTTGTAAATACCCAAGGCTTGATTGAAGTTGTTGGCGGCGGATTCAACCTTTCGTTTGAACGCGGCAATTTCTTCATCTGTAAGACCGTCAAAAATGAAATTATCGCCGTTCCAATAACCCATGCTTAATTCCAATTGGTCAAGCGCACCTTGCAACTGCTGTTCAAGAAACTTTTTCTTCAATTGGTTCACAATCGCGTTTTGCAACACTTCATTCACGGTTTCTTCAAATGCCTTTGAAGCATCTTCACCCTTTTTGAATGCTTCCACAAGGGAATCGCCAAGTGTTCCGGCAAAGTCCTTTGCATCGGTCTGCAAAATGTCCTTTGAAATGGCTTCATACATATCTTCAATTTGCCTTGTCAAGTCGGCATATTGTTCTTTGTAGTCGCGCACCTTGTCTTGGTCGGTTTTCTTCTTGCCTTCTTCCTCGCGCCACATTGCTTGCAAGTGCTTCTGTTGCGCTTCCATGTTGCGGATTGCATCCAATTGTCCGGCATACACATCCGTTCCCAAAGCCTTGTCAATCTGCCATTCAAGTTGTTTGTATGCGTTTTCAAGGTCTTTCAATGCGGCTTGGTGCTTCTTGATTCGCTTTTCCGCCGCCTTGTCACCCAACATGAACAACGAAAAGATTGCTTGAACGGCAACAAGTGCCGCTTGAATGATTACAAGAATGACACTTGACCTTTCGGCGGTCTTGATTGCTTCCGCAACACCGATTGAAGCCATCACAACGGCTTGCAATGATGAAATTGCGGTTGTGCCGACATCGCCAATCATATCTTTCAACGGTTCACATTGATTGATTGCGTTGGCAATGAAATCAAAACTTTTTTCGGTCGCTTCACCAAGTTTTTTCCAATTCTTCTTGATACCATCGGCGGAATCTTTGGAATCCTTGCTTGCATCGCTGAAAACGGCTTTCAAAGCCTGCCCCATCTGCTTAAACGGGTTATCCTTAACAAGCTCATCTTTTGCGCTTTCAAGCTGTTCACGAATCTTTGCCAAATCCGCCGGGTTGAATGATACCGAAAGGTTTTCAAAGTTCTTTTCAATCTCATTCACCAATTTTTCAATCTCACTTGCCGACATTTCGTCAAGGTTGTTGAATAGTTGTCCCCAAATGTCCGAATTGGTCAATTCCTCGCTTGTCAAAGATGAAAGGGCTTTCGCTTGGGCGTTGTCAAGGGCATCAACCATATCTTTGTCGCCCATTTCCCTTGCGATTTTCCGCTTTTCTTCATACTCATCAATGATTTGTTGCTTGCGCTGCTCAAATGTGCCGTAATCCGCCAACATCGCATCATAATCGGCATTTCCCGAACCTTTGGTATCTTTCTCATACTGACTTGTTCGGTTCTTGATTGCCGCATCTATTTCAGCACGTTCCGAATCGGATTGCGCTTGTGTACGCCTTTGTTGAAGCAAGGCGACATCGGCATTGTATTGTTCATCAATGCGCCGCCTTTTCTCCATATATGAAGCATAATCATCAAGCAATGCTTGTGTTTCGTCTTTCAATTGGGCTTGGGCACCCTTTTCGGCATTGTCCAATGCTTCTTGCTTGGCATTGTCCAATTCCGTTCCATCCCCGGACAACTGCTTGCGCTTCTGCTCAATGATGTTGAGCATATCAAGCACGGTTCGGGCATTGGTCAATTGGGCATTCAATTCTTCATTGAACGCCTCTAATACGGTTGTTCTCGTTTCTTCCGCAATGGCATCATTGAGTTGCCGCAACTGCTTGTTTTGTGCCTTTGTTCGGTTTGCAACGTCAATTTGCAAAATTTGGTCACGTTGGTTCTTCAAGTAATCAATATATGTCGCCCCCTCTGCAAGCAATTTTGCAAACTCCTGATTGGCTGAACGGACAAGGACTTCATCGCCCGAATTTACCCACTTTTGGAAACGTTGATATTCGGCTTTATACTTGTTCAGCTTCTCAATGAATGGGTCTTGGGTGTTGGTGCTTGTCTTGGTCGTTGTTGTCGCCTTTTTCCCGGTTATCGCATCCGCTTGCTTTTGCAGCTTCTCGATTTCCCGCATTTTCGCCTTGTATTCATCATTATTAGTAAGATGTTTTAAGGCTTCTTGTTCCGTTTGAATCGCTTTTTCGATTGCCCCTAATGTTCCTTTTTCGTAAGTATCAGTTCCGGCAATTCCTGCTTCTTTGAGTTTTTCCCAACCCGCACTTTCTGCGGCGGCTGCATCCTTGAACAATTTTTCTATATTGGTTCTTAAATCTATAACCTTTTGTTCTTGTTCATCCTTTTTCTTATTATCAACTTCCACATAATACCCCGTGCCAAATGAACTTGTCTGAATCCATTGGCTTGTTTTTTCCGGCATCGCTTGAAGTTTTTGTTCTTCTTCAAGTAATGTCTTTACTTTTTCTTGGGCTTGCTGAACAAGGACAATTGCTTTTGCCTTATCTATTTGAGCCTGAACAAACGCATCCTTGCCCTTATTAAGCAAGTTTTCAGCATCTACCACATCAAGCACCGCCACACCCAATTCATCAAAAGCTGCCTTGTTTTCCTCAATGAACTTCTTTTTTGCATTCAAATCATCACCAAGCGCATTCCATTTTAAGGATAATTCTTCAATGGTTGCAATAGGCTTATAAGCATTTTCGGCAAGGGATTTATAAAATTCCTGTGCCGCTTTCTTGCCCTCATTCGCCTTGCTGACAAAGTGAACAATAACGCCAACCAAAGCCGACAATGCGGCTGCAATCCAACCGAATACCGGGATTGACTTAATCGCCGCTCCGACCATACGGAAAGCCCCGGCAAGACCTATATTTGCAGCCGTACCAGCGACCGCCGCTGCGGTTTGCGCCCCGGTTGCGACCGTGTTTGCTCCTTGGGCAACCGTGTTCCCGGTTTGTGCCGCCGTATTTGCTTGTTGTGCGGCTGTATTGGCGGCTGTTGCCGCCGTGTCCGCAATGGTTGCGGTGGTATCTGCAACGGTCGCCGCTGTTGATGCAACTTGTTCACCCCTGCCGACCGCCAATAATTTGTTCCACCATTCTTTCAACCCGTTGATGGTTACAAGTTGGAATGCTTCATCTTTATCAAGGGCAAGTTGCACTTCTTTAAGTCCGATTGTGACCGCCATTAAGGACTGCACTTTAAGCATTATCTTTTGCAGATTCTCGTTTTCACCGCTAAACAAGGCAACCGCACCTTGTGCCGCCGAAAATGCGCCTGAAACGCCCGAAAGCCCCGACAACAAACCATCCCACATCCTTTCACCTCGCTTCAACATATTTTGTTGGGTGGTGACGGCATCCATCGCTTCCGACAATTCGCCCATTTGTGCTTGAAGTTGCTTGTATCTTTCGGAACTTGTGTCGCCCGCAAGTTCCAATTGCATCAATTCTTCACGCACTTCACGCAAGCGGGTACGGAAAGACACGTGGGATTGTGCCGCATTTTCGGCTTCCTGTGCCGCCTTTTCAATCTTTTGCGCTTCATCTTCCAATGCGTTTGATTGGTTGCGCAACTCATTCAAAAGCTGCTTGCGAACCGTCACTTCACCTTTGATTGCATCCGCACGGTCTTGTAAGGCACGGTAATCATCATCACGCCCGGACATGAAAGCATCGCTTGCCGCATGACTAACACGGTCATATTCGGCACTCAACTTTGCAATCGCTTGTTCGTGTTCCTCACACGCCGCACCAATTTGCCCAAGTGTCACACGTATTTGGTCAAGGCTTGAAGCCGCACCGCTCGTTGTCCTTTGCAAATTGTTCAATTCGTTCATCAAATCGACAAGACCTTGCTTTTCGGCATCCAATTCTTGTTTTACCGAATTGGCTTGTTCGATAAGTTGATTTTGTGCATCGCCCGGTTCAATTGCGTTTATTTTGGCGGTCAGGTCATTGTATGAATTTTCCAAATCCTGAATCACCTTGCGTTGAATCTCGATACACTCGACCATTTCTTGTGTGGTCTTATCCATCACATCGCCACTTCCGGCAACGGCATCCGAAAAGCCTTGCACACGCCGCAATGTTTCGTCAATAGCCGCATTAAGCTGACCATTGTCTAAAATGGATTTGAAAGATAATGACCCACCGTCTATTTCTGCCATATTACATCATGCTGTTAATGTAGTTCATAATTTGTTCGCTGTTGTCCTCTGACAATTGAATTTCCGTTTCCTTGCCATCATCCAAATCATAGCCCGGTGCATCAATCATCATCCTTTGAACAACCGACCACGGAATGCCGTGTAACAAGTAGTCGTAAGTCCATCCGAAATGCTCACATATTGCACCCCGGCGACCGTGCGGACTGTTTAACCCTCGTTGTTTTCCTCTATCCGAATCGGCATCGTGGTTCTTTCTAACAACATCAATCGAATAGAGTTCATAAAATCCCCAAGGTTGCCCATCGTATTGACAAGAACATACAACTTGTATAGGATTGACGGCTTGATTCTACGGGCAAACAAAGAAGTCAATTCATCAAGTTTATTCGTGTCCTCAATCCACCTTATTCCACCTTTGCCGGGTTTTGCAATCAACCTATCTTCCCCAAGCACCGCAATGGCAATTATTCTTGCGCACCGCAAAGAATGCTTGTGGGCAAGTGTCCTTGCCATCTTCATGCTGTCCGTGTCCGCTGACTTCATTACATTTTCATCAATGGCTATTTCCACCAATTCGGATGTTATGCGGTCAAGGGTGGCAAGGGTCATTTCTTCGATTCTGAATGTGCGTGTCACCTCCTTGGGCTTGTATCGCCTTATCAGACCGAAAAATCTTTTTTCCACCTCAAATTCGGTGTCTTTCAACTCAAATGACACCCCCTTATTGATAAGGGTGTTCAATTCGTTGCGTTCTTGTTCAAGTTGCTTCTTTTCGTCATTCATTGCTTTTGAAAGTAAGAAGCCCCCGCAAGTTGTCACACTCCGGGGGCTTCGGGTTTTTGTATTAAACAATCAATGCACCCCGAATTACGCCTTGGCTTTCGGCACGCCGCGAATGGCTTTCCCGGCTGTAACCGCCATCGGGGTAACGGTGAAGTCCACAAGGAAAATTCCTGCCGCCGACATATCCGCATTTATGACCGCTTCAATGTCGCCGTTGGGAATCTCAAAGTCCAATCCTTGTTCAGATTCAACGAAAATTGCCTTGTTTGCGACAACTTCATTGCCATCATAACCCCACTTGGGGTTGGACGAATCGCCCACATTCGCACCACCGACATAATCAATCAAATCTTGCACGTTGGCATCCATGATTGAGAATGTCAGGGTCGGGATTTTGCGTGACTTCTTGCGTACTTCCGGGGCTGCCATGCCTTCCTCGAAATGTTCCGTCACGTCCGCCGTTGCCTGTGCAATCTTACAAGTGTTCTTGTAAGTCTTGCCGATTTTGTTTAACTCGGACGGCATTGTTCCATTGGGTGCTGCCGTTCCAACCTTGATTTGGCAAAGACCAAGGGTTATCAAAGATGTTCTTTCTGCCATAACTTTTAATCAATTTGAATGTTCCAATCAATGCGAATGTTAGCAAAGTGTTGTTTGGTGTTCGGCTCATACATGATTGACATTGTGCCGGGTCGCATCTTCAACCCTTTGATGTTCGCACTTCTCACAATCGCCAAGACTTCATCCGTCAAGGCTTTCAAACGTGTGCCGTTTTCTGAAACCTGCATTTTCCCTTTTATCTTCTTGGGGGTGTCCGGCGTATAGATGTTGATGTTTGACGTGCCAATTTGCGGCAAGCTGTCTTGCCCCAAATCAACGGTGTTCACGACAATATCTTCATCAACTGAATTTTCCGGGCGTTCATCACGCACATAGCAACCACCCTTAATGGATGTTTTGCCGTTGAGCAATGAAAACAAGATTCCGTCCGTGTCAAATGTAGATTTCATTATTCGGCTGCACGTTTAATGTTCGTAATCAGTTTTTCAAGCATTCGGGGCAATTCCCGCTCTGCAAGATGTTCGGCACTTGATAGGACATTGTAACCCTTTGCTTCCACGTAAGCGGCATAATTCATTCCGGCGACCACAACAAGGGCAACACCCTTTGTTTCCTTTCCGACCTTTTCGGCGATTGTCTGACCAGACTTCATGCCCCTTGCCGCTGCTTCGCTTTCCGCACCGCTCGCCGCATCAAATTGGCTATGAATGGCGACACCATCAACAAAAACTTGATACCCGGTGGATGAAGTCAATGCCCCCGTTTGCATCATGTAGCCTTTGTTGTTCCTTGCTTCCGTCAAGCACATTTCGCCAAGCCTTTGCAGCCTTGCGATTTGCTTTTGCTCGACCATATCAAGGAAAGCATCAAACCTTTTCTTGACATCTTCTTTTGTAAAGTTTGCCTTTATAGCCATAGCCTTGAATGAAGTTGTGACGGGTCGAAATTCAAGCATATTCCGGCAATCCTTATGTCCGAACAACCCTTGTCGTTTGCAATTATCACTTTCGCACCTTTGGCAACCATTGGGCAAGTTTTGGGGCATTGGATAACAGATGTTGCCTTTTGGTATTCACCCCCGGCAACCTGAAATTCCGTGCCTTTGCCGTCCGATTCTTCACGGCACATCGAAATGAACTTGCGCGACACTTCACATTCCGTCCAATTGCCGTTTGCATCCTGTATGGATTCCCCGGCTTCTTCGATAAATAGGAAATGCGGATATTGCTTCACGAATGCCATATTACCAAATGTTTGAACGGTTGCGAATCTTGGGGCGTGCGACAAGCACATTTTCTTTGCCCAACTCATTGCACAAGGCGGCATAAAAGAGTTTGACGGCATCCATATTCCATGATATAGAATATCCGCCCTCCGATACGTTTTGGGTCATTCCTTTAAGGATTACGGACATACGGTTATAAACCGCCGTGTCACACGCCATTACATCCACATCGGATTCCGCTTCAAGACCACCTTTAAGAACGATAATGTCAATATCATCTTCCGAAAGGTTAAGTCCGTTCAATGCTTTGGTCAAATACTCCTTGTTTGTCATACTCCTTTTTGTCTTGCAAAGCCGTTAGGGTGTGTTATGCACCCCAACGGCGAATGTTAGTTCTTATTCCAAGTTGTCGCATTGGTCTGCATCAACACGCTTCGACCTGAAAGATTCCAAGCCGGGAACAAGTTGGCGATTCCCTCCGTGACTTCCTGAACGGGCGATTCATTGGAATACTTCTTGACCAGCGTATGACCGTGCATTACCTTTTCGGCAACGCTTCCGGGCAACTTCTTTGCGTCAATCGGCTTCTTCCAATAGGTGTTTCCAAGCACCTTGCTTTCAGAGAAAAGAACAACATCATCTTCAAACGGATTTGAAGTAATGCGTGAACCATCGGCAAGTTCAATTGTGATTTCTTGGTCAATCACGATTATCTGCAAGCCACGGTAAAGTTCTTTCTTCTTGGCAAGATATGCGTTCACGGTCGCCAAATCGGGCGCATCCTGCGTTCCCGTTGCATTCTGAATGTAGGATGAACACTTCTTCCAAACTTCTTCTTGTGAAGCGAATTTTTCAAAGGTATCAACATTCATAAATGCGAACTTGTACGTTGCGCCAAACAACTTCTTGCCAAGTTTCATCGCTTTTGGAATGTCCTTGGTAAGCGGTTTTGCGCTTGTGCCGCTCGTGTATGCCGTTTCAACGCCAATCTTCTGTTCCGCCGGAATCAGATAATCAACGTCATATTCGGTAACGACCGCCGCATTGTTGGAATTGGTGAACTTGACCTTTCCAAGCGAAATTTGGCGCAATGCAATCCATTCCGCACGGGCTGCAACGCCATCCCAACAATACTTGGTATCTTCCGCCCAAAACTCGACAAGGGCACGCAAATCGGGGTTGCTGCTCGACATTGCGACCATTATGTCGTATTCGGTCAATTCATCTTCGTTCTTCTCTCGTGATATGGCGATTTTTGGTATATCGCCCTGAATGCGTGAAATCGCTTCACGGGTCTTGCGTGAAATTGTCGCACCCCTTGACACAAGGTCGGCGGCAATCTTCAAGCCGGATTGCGCTTCAAGCATCTTCCACGTCAAAGTATTTGTTTCTTTGAGTGGGAAAAGGGTTGGATAATAGTAATCTTTGAGGTCGTAAGTGCGAATTACGGCTTCCATATCCTTTTCATTCAACCCAACCATCAATGATTTCTGCATATTGGTTTACTTTTTTAGGGGTTAAACATAAACGATGTTTTTCAACGCCGTAAGGATGGCATCATTGACAACCGGGGCATTGGACTTGCGTACAACACCGATAACCCACGCATCAACAAACAAGTTGTCGCCGCTTTCGACATCATAGTTCGACCCCGCAATGGCAACCGGGGTGTTCTTTAATGCCTTGTCCGCGCCCTTGGATTCAAATGCGCACGTTCCTGCGGTGATAGCCGCGCCAAGTGTCGTGTCTACGGTGATAACATCTTTTGCCGGGTCTGTCTTGTCAATTGCCGTGATAAGCTGACCATTGCAAGCATCGGTCGCAAAGCGGTCGCCCACCTTGAAATGATGCCCCTTTGCAACTTCATAGGTTGTTGCGGTTTCGGTTGCAACCGTTACAATCTGCGCGGTCTTTACAACGACAAACAAGCCATTTTCACCAACGGCAAGGGGTGTACCCTCAAACAGAGCCGAACCGCCCAAATTGGCAACGGAAACCGTCACACCACCGGGAATGTCGGCAACGCGGTGAAGTACACACTTCACAACGCGATTGTCTTTCTTTCGTTTAATCGTTAATGACATACGTTTGAAAAATTAAAGTTGTTAGATTTCTTTGCCCTTGAACTGTGTGTTTTCGGGCTTTTGGCTTTCCACGTAATCGGCAACGCCTTTGGAAATACCGCTTTCCGCTTTCTGTGAGAATAGCGGGCTTCCCGCGCCCTTGTTCAATTCCGCATCTGCCACACCTTGATTTGCGGTTTCAATGTCCGTTGCTTTACCTGTCAAGTATTCATTGAAATCTTCATCGTCCTTGAAGTTTATTCGGGCAAAGTCTTTCAGGGTCTGTGCCTTGAAATTTTCGTCTTTACATCCTTTCAACTTCTCGTTCAATGCTTGAAGCCTTGATTTTGCGATGTTGTCCGCTTCATAGTCGGACAATTTTTCTTGAAAAGGCTTGACCGCTTCGGCAACCGCCGCTTTTACAATAGCGGAAATGTCGTTGGGGTCGGGTTCATCTTCCTTGCCGCCCTTGCCGCCGGGTTCGGTTTGTTTGGCAACGAAATTGAACTTCTTTTTCAAGTTCGCTTCAAAGGTTTTGTTGCTGTCGGACACCTCTTTGTCCACATCGGCGCGAAACTCCTTGACGTACTCATTCACTTGCGCATCGGTGATTTTTTCAACAAGGGCTTTCGCATCATCTTCTGTCGCCACCTGTAACGCAAAAGTGCGTGCCATGTGGTTCAAGACATCTTTTCGCACGCCTGAAAACTTTGCAATCAGTAATGCCAAAATTATTTCTTTCATCTTCAAATGGTTTAATGTGTTACAAATCTTGAAACAAAATTATGGTGTTTTATAGTAACGCACGCAAGTTTTGCCCTTGACTTATGCTTTACTTATCCACATTTTGCATTGCAAGTGCATTTTATGATATGACAATCAGTCGTTTTA
>OIWT01001298.1_pt1 | contig 30741 bp, 26 predicted proteins | sample 1587701 | NCBI WGS metagenome assembly OIWT01 (sample SAMEA3888904, study PRJEB22519) | human gut metagenome | biome: human gut; feature: human-associated habitat; material: faeces | place: Denmark | collected 2009 | reverse complement strand
GCGAAACGACGCTTTTCCTGCGTATACCGAAATGGACGAAAAAATTCTCGGTGTCGGCAGACGGTAAAGAAACGGGATTTGCGGAAGAAAAAGGCTACGCCGTCGTTAAGGTTAAAAACGGCGATAAAATAGTCGTTTCGATGCCGATGAAAGTCGAAAGAATAATTTTAAACGGAAAGGTCGGGTTTGAAAGAGGTCCCGTCGCGCTCGCGAGAGACGAGAGGTTCGGCGAAGATTTAAGAAAACCCGTCGCAGTATCGAAAAAATCGGGCGGAACGATTTCCAAACTCGTTAAAAACGATAAGTTTTACACGAACGAGACGGTAAAGGTAAAAACGAAAGACGGAGAAATAACCCTTTGCGATTATTCGTCCGCAGGTAAAAATTACGACAGCGAAAAATGCAACATGGCTGTCTGGAATGAAATAAGATAAAGGAAAACAATGAAAATCGTTGCCGTACAAATAGATCTCGGAAGACAAAAAGAGAAAATCGAGTTTATAAAAAATTTCGTGGATAACGCCGAAAAGTGGGGCTATAACACGATTATTCTGTATTTAGAGTGTTCAATAAGAACAAAAGTCACGCCTTTTTTCGATGAGGACGACACTTATTCGATGACCGAAATCAAGGAGATTGCGGACTATATAGAAGATAAAGGGCTGCTCGCAATTCCCGCGTTCGAGAACTTTTATCATATCGAAAAACTATTGCAATACAAAGAAGCCGCAAGCCTTTCCGAATTTAAAGACGAAAGAATTGAAGGCAGAGGCTGGTCTTCCGAACGGTTTAAACGCGGAGCGGTCGGCTGCACAAGTAATCCCGAGTTCAATAAGTTTTTTGACGCATACATTACGGAAATTTGTTCCGTTTTCCATGGAAAATACGTTCACATGGGGTTGGACGAGGTGTTCGAGTTTGCCGAGTGTCCGAGATGTAAGGCTCGCCTTAAAGCGGGCGAAACCAAGAAAGGTATTTTCTTCTCGCAAGTTATGCACGATTACGAACTTGCGAAAAGCATGGGCAAAACCATGCTTATGTGGGACGACTTTTTCGAGTATTACGACATAGTTGACGCTTTGCCGCGAGATATAATTTTATGCCATTGGAATTACGTATTTATCGGATCGGAGACCAAAGGTCATTGGACGAACAGAGTGAGAAAAGATTGGCTTTCCGTTTACGACCGCTTAGGATTCGAGTATATTTTCTGCGCGTACGGAAGCAACGCTTCTTCGACGTATAATGTGGATACTTTAACCGATTATGCATTGAAGCATAAGCCGATGGGCGCAATCCTTACGATCTGGGAACGCGCGGCGAGTTTCTATAACGGAATTTATCCCCTTATAGCCCTTTGCGGGAAACTTTGGAACGGACAAATTAAAAATTCCGATGATAAAGTTAAGGTGTATGAAGAGGTAATCGGAGACAGAGAAATTGCAAAACTATTGCTTGAAAATCAGGTTTTAACGTCCTGCCTTATCGGCACGAATATAGGCGTTAAAGCCGAGGACGACAATTTCATAAAACAACTTTACAGAAACGCTTTAAAAGATTTTACGGATAAATTGCGGGGCGTTCTCGCGGACGAAAATCGCGTAGGCGAGGAAAAACGCGATATTTTACTCGATATTTATGATTTTTCGCTTGAAAAATACCTTACATATATGATAAACTCTATGGGGTATAAGGTTTTCGACGAATACGAAAAGGAAAATTTCGGAAACGGCGTTGCCGATTTTAACGAAATTTTCGCTACGCTTGACGAAGCGGAGAAAGACTTTGAAGAAATCAACAAAAACGCCGATTATCTGTGGAAAAAGTACCGCGACGGAATTGTGAGTTCGGGCGGACTTATGGAAGCGGAAAGGACACGCCGAAAAACGCTTGTTTTGAAAATAAAACAGTCGATAGAGGCAAACAGAGGTTGCGGAATTTTATATCTCGATACGGTAACGCCAGACGGATTCGGTTCGCCGAAAATGAAGATTATCGTTAAATATGCGGGTGAAAAAGCCGAAAGCGAACTGTATTTCGGAAGCGTTAAACCCGAAGCTGTTACGTTTGACCTCGGCGGAACGGCAACCGTTCGTTTCGCGATGAAAAATAAACCCGTCGAATACGTTGTATTAGAGAGTTTCGGCGAAGATTCGATTTTCGTTTCCAACGTAAGGCTGCTTTTCGGCGGCGTGAAATATTCCGTTTGCGGCGTTCAGAAGACGGGCGGAAAAGTTATAAACGAACAAAACCTTACAAAATGCGATACTACTTTTGCAGAACTCGGCGAAAGCAGCGGGATTGCTCATTTAAATGACGTTTCGCTTGCGAAAATACCGAACGGAGTAAAGTTGTATTTCGGTAAAATAGTTTAATATGAAAAATTTAGAATTTAATTCCGTTTTAATCGGAAACAGGTACCCGAAAGGGTTTAGTCTGCCCGATTATTTAAGGAAAAACGGGAAGTTTTCCCGTGAAAAAACTTTAAGCAAAATCGTGCGGGAAGAATACGGCGAAATCGACGAAAGCGGATTAAAAATAAGCGTAAATAACGTCACGGACGAGAAATTCGACGGCGATTACGGGTATTTTTTCTGCAACAAAGCGAAACATACCGCTTTGGAGTTTTTGCTTGAAAAAAACGGTAAATCGGCAACTTTTGTTGCGGACGTGTTTATCCCGACTAAAATAAAATCGTATAATTTCGTCGTGCATCTCGATTTTATGAAATATCTTCCGACAAAGTATTGCCCGGTGGAAGAACTTATGGACGGAGGAATTGCCGTCGCACACCTTTATTATAAGGAAATTTCCACAGACGACGGCGATTTTTCGAGCGGAATAGCGCCGCTTTTTTGCGATCGCTCGGATAGCTACGCTCCCGGAAAACTGTCGCTTTGGGCGTACGCCGCAAAAATCGTCGGCGAATACCTTATAAACGAGGGGCTGACGGTTAAAGAGAAATTGTACGTCGCGGGACATTCGAGGCTCGGGAAAACCGCTTTGCTTACCGCGGCGAAATACGATATTTTTGCAGGCTGTATGGTAAACTGCTCGGGGTGCTGCGGCGCGGCGATTTCCCGTGATAAGCACGGCGAAACAATCAAGGTAATCACGGACGTTTTTCCGTTCTGGTTTACTCCGAACTTCAAAAAATACGCTGAAAAAGAGTACGAAATGCCGTTTGATCAACATTATTTAATGGCGTCCGTCGCTCCGAGAAAAGTTTTTATCGTGGCGGCAAGCGAGGACGACTGGGCTGATACCGACGCGCAATATTTATGCGCCGAAGCGGCGAGCGAGGCATATAAAGAACTCGGCTTAATCGGGCTGAACCCCGCAAAAAAGCCGCTTAAAGTCGGCGAAAAGAACGTCGGAGGAGAGATAGCGTTTTTCGTCCGCGACGGCGTACATTTTTTCAGCCGCGAGGATTGGGCGTTTTATATTGAATGTTTATCAAACCACTAAAACCGTATTAAGGCAGAATGATTGGGGAAGTTGAATCGGTCGACGAAGTTGAAATTATCCGCAGAATGACCGAAGGCATTTACGACAAAGCGGAATATAAAAAGGCACTCGCATGGGTAAAAGAAAAATGCCGCTCCGACTTCGACAACACGGAAAACGACACACTCAACGCAACGAGCATGTTGTTTATGAAGTTGCTCACCGGCAGGGCGCAGATGTTTGCGGACGTTCGTACCTACTGGTCGGGCGAATCGGTTAAACGCGTTACAGGTTACGAACTTGAAGGTCATGCAAAAGAAGCGGACGGCTTTATTCACCTTATCAACTCGGGTGCGTGATGGAATGCGTTCGGAATGGATAAAGAAGGTCGGGACTACCGCGCTTGCGAGGCTTACGGCCCCATGTATAAAAACATAAGGAAATAATATGAAACTTACATTCCGCTGGTATGGCGAAAAAGATTGCATACCTCTTAATTACATAAAACAAATACAGGGAATGACGGGCGTTGTTACCGCCGTTTACGACGTTCCCGTGGGTGACGTATGGGAACTTTCAAAACTTGAACGGCTGAAAAGTCTTTGCGATAACGCCGGGCTTGAAATGGAAGTTATCGAATCCATTCCCGTTCACGAAGATATAAAACTCGGCAAGCCCACGCGGGATAAACTCATCGCAAACTATGCGCAGAACATAATCAACTGCGGCAAGGTTGGCGTAAAGTGCGTTTGCTACAACTTTATGCCTGTGTTCGATTGGTTCAGGACGAATTTATACTATAAACACGCCGACGGTTCAACTTCGCTTTCTTATAGCGAAGCCGATTTCAACAAGTTGGACAAGCATAACTTGCGCTTGCCCGGCTGGGACGAAAGTTATTCGCCCGAACAACTCAACGGGCTGCTTAAAGAATACGAGGGAATGACGCACGAGAAATTGTTTGAAAACCTCGTGTATTTCCTTAACGGAATTATGCCCGCGTGTAACGAGGCCGGAGTGAATATGGCGATTCACCCCGACGATCCGCCGTGGGATATTTTCGGACTGCCGAGAATCGTGGGCAGGGAAGAAGATTACGACAGATTGTTCGCCGCCGTGCCCGATCCGCATAACGGAATCACGTTCTGCACGGGTTCGCTTGGCGCGGGCAGATTCAACGATTTGCCTAAAATGGCGGCGAAGTATGCAAAGCGAATATATTTCGCACATCTTCGTCAGTTGAAGTTCACAAGCGACACTGATTTTTACGAAAACGGACATCGGACGGCGGACGGCAACGTGGATATCTATTCGATAGTCCGCGCTCTCGTCGAAAACGGATTTGACGGATATTTGCGCCCCGATCACGGAAGAAATATCTGGGGTGAAAACGCAAAACCCGGTTACGGGCTTTACGACCGTGCGCTCGGCGCGGCGTACTTAAACGGCGTTTTCGAGGCAGTGCAAAAAGATTTGAAAAAATAAGGAGAAAGAAAAATGTACGATTTACCTTTTGAAATAGACTTAAACGGAAAGAGCGTGGCGATAACGGGCGCGGGCGGAATAATCTGCGGCGAGTTCGCAAAGGCTCTTGCCGCTTGCGGCGCGCAGGTTGCACTGCTTGATATTAACTATGACGCAGCCGAAAAAGTCGCTACCGAAATAGGCGAAAACGCGATTGCGATTCGTTGTAACTGTTTGGACAAAGAAAGCATAAAGTCCGCCTATAGCACGATTATCGGCGCATTCGGCAAGGTGGATATCCTGATTAACGGCGCGGGCGGAAACAACCCGAAAGCCACTTGCGACAACGAAACCATGTCGCCCGAAATGCTCGGAACAGAGGGGTTAAAAGATTTTTTCGCGCTCGATGAAAGCGGGCTTAAATTTGTTTTCGACCTTAATATCACTTCGGCGTTTCTGGTAACGCAGGTTTTCGCCGAAGGAATGGTGAAAACTGGCGGCAATATCATAAACATTTCGTCGATGAACGCTTTTCGTCCGCTTACCAAAATTCCCGCGTATTCCGCGGCGAAAGCGGGCGTGTCAAACTTTACCGAATGGCTCGCCGTTCACTTTGCGCCGTGCAATATCCGTTGCAACGCAATCGCGCCCGGGTTCTTCGTGACAAACCAGAATCGCGCGCTTTTGTATAATGAAGACGGCACGCCGACGGCAAGAACGGGCAAGATCTTAGCGGCGACTCCGATGAAGAAGTTCGGCGAGATAAGTGACCTTATAGGTTGTTTATTGTGGCTTTGCGACGATAAAGCAAGCGGTTTCGTGACGGGAACGGTTATCCCCGTAGACGGCGGTTTCTCGGCATACAGCGGAGTGTAAAAGTTTATTAAAACGATGAAAAAACACGAATTTACGTTCAACGGGTACAACGCGACAGTTCTTATACCTGATAATTTTAACGGTAAATGGCTTTGGAAAACCGAGTTTTTCTACGCGTTCGATAAAGCGGAGCAAACTCTTTTAAATATGGGCTATGCCCGCGTGTATTATCAGATAAACGATATGTACGGCAGCGATCGTGCGGTGCGGCTTATGCATAAATTCCATTTGCATTTAACCGAAAAATTCGGCTTTACCGCAAGACCTTGTCTTTTCGGTTTTTCAAGAGGCGGACTTTATGTCTTTAACTACGCGCTTTATTACCCGGAATATGTGGATAAAATCTATCTCGACGCGCCCGTTCTCAACCTTAGATCGTGGCCGCCGAAGGGTAGTGCGGAGCATATTCAGTTATTAAACGAGTATCTTTTGGACGAAAACACGTTCCAAATGTACAATTTCAGTCCGATTGACAGATTGCCTGAATTTTCCCGAAGCGGGCACAAAATTCTTTTGGTCGCAGGACTTAAAGATTCAACCGTGCCGTATAACGAAAACGGCAAAATCCTGGCTGACTATTACGCGGCGAACGGCTTATCGATAACGGTCATTACAAAACCCGATTGCGATCATCATCCTCATTCGCTTGAGAATGTCGAACCTATTATAAAATTCATAGAAGAGTGAAATAAAGATTTGAATGAATGCAAAGTTGGAGCGACGAAACCCCGAGCGATGATTTGTCTATAATCGACTATCTTTGTCATCTTGGCGACAAGGCGATTAAGGAAGATAAAACCTTTTCGGATATAGGCGAACTGTGGCTTTCGGGCGACCCCATTACAAGTGGCGCGCGGTGCGGCTTTGCTGCGTTTCTGAGGACTATATAACGGGCTATAAGTCGATTAACGGCAAGTTTTGCAAGTTAACGGAAATCACCAACCTTTGCAGCAACCCCGTTTACGCATGGGCTCATATGGAATTAAAGCGGATTTTCGGTATAACTAAGCCGATTAATTCCGAAAGACGATCTTGAAAAGCGGCTTGATTATTTTGTGGGCAAGGATTGCAAAATCGCCGATTACGATTTTGATTTTATAAGCGAAAACGACGAAAATCTCTTGTGGCTTACCGAAAACGGATACATCAAATGATTTTGCAACTGCATTTCGGCACGTTCAGAAACGTAAATTCGGCAATGCTTACAGTCGTTGAAGCGTAAAGGTTTCGGCGGCTTTTTTATACTCAAAACCAAAGAAGAGGAGGAGCAATAACGGCATATTACAAATTTTATCGCTCGCCGTAAAAAGTAACAACAAATCAAAACAACAAAACGGGAGGTAACGTTAGTCGCGTGGTTCAAAAAAGGTTAACATAGATATAGTAAATATCCACCCGCTATGCGGACGGGGTATTTGCTTAAGTTTATCAACAAAGAAATGAGCCGATAATCGACTTATAGGGTGTGATTTGAGTGGTGATTTATGAAATAAGCGGAGTTGTTGCAGGGTATGCCAGATTAAACAGAAAGTTATCGGTCCAAAATCAGGACGCCTGCGCAATCGGACATTTGCATAAATGAAATACCCGGAAAATCTTTTCTCAATTCTTCAACGACAAAGTAAATTTCATCATTATCCCATGCGTTTCCAGCCTTCAATTTACACCGTTCTAAATCCTTTCGTGTTTCAAAGACAACATCACCGATTATAATTTTACCGTTTTCCTTTAAGTAGTTACGCAAGTCTAAAAGGAAGTCGACCTTTTGAGTATCCGTCAAATGATGCAGAGAGTATGTCGCAACAATATAATCATAACGACAGTTTCGCAATGGTTTGACAAGCCCTTTTGAAAAGTCCCCCTGATATAAATGCGCATCCGGCATTTTCTCAGATGCCAACACAATCATTCTTGATGAAAAATCCTGCCCGTAAATTGAGCAGCCCTGCTCGTATAGTTTTGTCGTTAATGCGCCTGTTCCGAATCCGATATCCAGCACAACGGCATTTTTGGTTTCCATTATGGTCTGAAAAATAAACCCGAGAACTTTTTTATAACCGGCAAAAGGGTATGTGTTTTCCTCATCGGAAATGCCGACGGTTTTGTCATAACCATCAGCCCAAAGGTCGAACTCTTTGTTGTTCAGCATGCTTGCTTCCTCCATAAATTCCGAATTATCATCACCTTTATTTTAGCATATTATACGGCGTTTTTCAATCGTTTCATCGATGTAAAAATAACGGTCTGCAAGAAAAAACTTACAGACCGTCACACTTGTGAGCATACGAAAAAATCTCGTTTGTCGGGCGATTTTTGGGAGTGTGTCGGACGATAAGTGTCTCGACAAACAGGAATTTATAAAGTCAATTTCATTTCGATTTCTGCTGCATTGATTTTTGCATTTATCATACTTTTCCCAGTAAGGACAAATCCACATTTTTCATAAAACCGTATAGCACGTTTGTTGTCTTTCAAAACCCATAGATATACTTCCGGATAAGTTGACAACTCCTTCAAGCCCGCTTGCATCAGTCTCAGTCCCACGCCCGTCCCATAGTATTCTGACAGAACGTATAATGCAAATATTTCTCCGGCATTTGTAGATTCCTCCCCATGATTTCCATAACAAACAAACCCAATTACAGTATTTCCGTCCATCGCGACAATCAAATTATCTCGCCAACTGAACGCCATACTTTCGCATTTCTTATAAGTTAATTTGTCAAGGTATTCCTGACTAACGACCCCGGAATAAGTCTCATGCCAGGATTTCCAGTGAACATATGCTTTTCCTCTGATTTCTTCGTCCGTTTCCATTCTTTTTATGATGATACACATATGGTTTATCCTCAAATTTCGATTTGCCTTTGCCTTATTATAACATATTACATGGTGCTTTTCAACCAAATAACGGTCTGCAGGAAAAAACTTACAGACCGATAGGTTTGGTGTGCCTGACAGGATTCGTCCGCCCGCAAAGCGCGGGCGGTAAGCGAAGGCGAGGAAGCCCGACGGAGCGCTACGTTATTTCGTCAGCCGGTCAGGCGCAAAAAAAAGGGGCGGTTGCGAATAGCGAACGCCCTAAAATGGTGTGCCTGACAGGATTCGAACCTGCAACCGTCAGAATCGGAATCTGAAACTCTATCCAATTGCGCTACAGGCACACGTAAGTTGCCGAAAATTATCTTCGGCAACTGTTAACTATTTAAAATTATACAATGTTTTTTTATTTTTTTCAAGCAAATAGCGCTATTTGTCAGCTTTTAATTAAAAAACGTAAAAGGCTCGCCGCTTTTTTATAAAAGCGGCGAGCCTGTCTTATCAATCGACCGATTAATCGGTTTTATCTTTTACGGATAAATCAGTCTTTTTTCTTCTTGAACGCAACAACAGCCGCGCCGATGCCGAGACCGAGAATCCCGAACAAGCCTGCGCTTACCGCGCCGCCGCATCCGGAACTGCCGGTGGATCCGTTACCGGAAGCAGAGTTGCCCGCGCTTGCGGAATCTCCCGTATTTGCAGAGTCGCCGCCGGTGGATTCGCTTGCGTCGGCAGATTCTCCCGCGCTTGCGGAATCGCTTTCGCTTGTCGATTCGCCGGGCGTGACGGGTTCTTCTTTTTCGGTTACGGTGACGGTGATTTCGTTGGAAACGAGTTCGTCGCCGATCTTGGCGGTAATCGTTGCCGTACCTGCCTTAAGAGCGGTGATAACGCCGTCCGCTGAAACGGTAACTACGGTGTTGTCGGAAACAACGTAAACGAGCGTTCCGTCGTATTCGGCGGGAGTTACGGTCGGGGTGATTTTCGCGGTCTGCGAAACTTCGAGTTCGGTTTTGTCTGCCGCGATAGCGATTGCCGTAGCGGCGGGGTTCTTAACGGTTATCGTAACTTCGTTCGAGATAACGTCGCCTACCTTAGCGGTAATCGTCGCGACGCCTGCCTTGAGAGCGGTGATAACGCCGTCCGTAACGGAAACCACGGTGTTATCGGAAACTTCGTAAACGAGTTCGCCGGTGTAGTCCGCAGGAGCGACCGTAGCCGTGAGGTTGGCGGTGTTGCCTGCTACGAGATTGGTTTCGTCTGCCGCAAGTTCGATAGTCTTTGCCGCGGAGGAGTAAACCGTGGAAGCGGCAACGTCGCCGTTTGCGGGAGTGTAAGTCAAAGTTACGTCGTGGTCGAGATACGCGCCGCCGTAGAACACAAGCCCCTCTTTAAGGGTTACCGTGATTGCGGAGTTGCCGTCGAATCCGTTAGAAACGTTCGAGCCTATTCTGATGCGGTCAACGCCTGCGGAAGTAGCAAGGATATGACATTCGAAACGGCTGGATTTAGCCTGCGCGCCGGAAAGGTCTTTCCAGTATTCCGCGATGGTCTTGCCGTTGATTACAACGTGGTTGATGAAGTTAACGGTTGCTCCGCTTGCCGCAAATTCGTCCGCAAGATCGACGGGGTACGCCGCGGGAAGAGTTTTCATATAAGCGGGGTGGAAGTTATAAGCGAGGAGTTGCTTGGAAGCGATGTTCTCGTTGAAATTGAAGAATACAACGCCGTTCGCGCCGCCGTCGATAATTTCAAACGCGCCTACGTTTTTGATAGTCAACGCCTGAGTTTTCTGAATTTCATAAGGCTCGACGTTCGTCCAGTATTCGAGTTCGGGAAGATAATATCTCGTGATGTCCTCTTCGATGATATTGCCGGTGGAGCAGACGAATTCTTTGCCGACTTTAGCCGAGAAGCCCTCGCCCGCTTTGATGATATTCGTGGATTTAACGACGCTAAGCGTTATTCCTGCGCCGTAAGCGGAAACAGAAATCGCGGGGATAATTTCGCCGTCGTTATCTTCGGCGGTAGTAGTTGCGTTCCATTCCTTAACGCTCTTGCCGTTGATATAGATGTTTGCGGCGTAGTTGTCGTCTTTTTCGAGTTCGGTAAGTTCGTCCTTGCTCACTCTGAGGTTGAAATTCATCGTGAAGGAATAAGTTGCGGGCATAGTCGCGCCGGCTTCGTTTTCCGTTAAAGCGGTGACGTCTTTCAGAGTGTTGGGTTCGCCGGCTTCTGCCTTTTTAACCCAGCCTGCACTTGTATATTCGATAGTGAACGTTTCGGCGATGTAACCCGAGTAAGTTTGTTCGGTATATGCAGGATTTTGTCCCCAAGTGTTTGTGGCGTTGGCGGGCATGTGAAGACCTTCGAGAACGGTAATGGTATCGCCCACGTTGAAAGCAGTCGACGGATAAACATAGAAGTTACCGCTCATGCAGTGAATATCTCCGTTGTTATACGGTTCGCCGTTTAAAAGAAGATAACCTTTTGCTTCAATCCATTTCTGAACAAATGTATAATTCATATCATTATTTCCATTTGTGTTGTAGTTCGTCTTGAAGGTTTCGCCGTTTCCGACGCCACCGCCGAGTCCGGTTATCGTAACTTGTTGTTCGGTTTTTTTATTCTCTTCGGTTTTGTTTACCCAACCGGATTCCGTGTATTCCCAAACGGTTGTTTCGCCGAGATAGTCCTGATAAGAAGCGACCGCTTCGCCGTCGTTTGTGACAATAGGGAAGTGGAGTCCTTTCACGAACGTAAGAGTATCGCCTACGGCAAGAGTGGTTCCCGCCTTCGGGTAAAACCAGAACATATCGCTTCTCATATGAACGTCGAATTTGGCGTTAAGGCAGGATTCGCGGTTATAATAAATATAATCGCCTACGCCGGTTAAGTTGTTTACGTTTGTGCCGTTTCCGCCTCTTCCTTCAAGATTGAAGTGGACGCAAGTCTGAGTGCCATATTCATTGTCGATTTTGGTTATTTTAACGTCTTTGCGTTCGGTAACTTCCTCCGCGGCGCTTGCCGTTATCGGTTGTGACGAAAACGCGTTGACGAGCCCTGCGCCAGCAATGCCTGCGCATGTTATCGTTGCCGCGCAGAGCGCAGTTACGATAAGTTTTTTGAAAAGTTTTCTTTCCATACAGTTTCTCCCTATAATTAATTATTATTTTTACGGTTTTCCGTAAATTTCATTATTTGTTTTTCTTTTTTGCTATGCAGACCGCCGCCGCCATTCCCGCAAGCGTGAACAAGCCGATTCCGCCGAGAGCGCCTTTGCATCCTTTGCCGCCGCTCGTGGTTTCGCCGCCCGCGCTGCCGCCGGAAGACGTGTTATCTCCCGCAGAGATCGATTCGGCAGGAGCGCTTTCGCTGCCCGAAGAAGAATCGTCCTCTTCGTCCGCGTTCTTCACTTGAATTTTAAACGTACAAGTGAAAGTTTCTTCCTCAACGTTGGTTGTCCTGATTGTGTAAGTGTAAGAACCCGCTTTTTTGCCGTTAAGGTAGGATTTTGAAAGGGTAATCGTGCCGATTGTCGTGTTTTCGCCCGGCGCGTATTTATACTGCGAAGAAGAAATACCGCCGCCCGAGAAGGACACGTACGTGCCGTTGTGAATATCAACCGTAACCACGAGATCTTCCGTTCCGCCCTTAACCCAGGTATAAACCTCTTTATCGGTGGAAGCGGGGAGAGTTACGAGAGAAGGATCGGAGAATCTCACGGCGATTTCTTCGCTGCCGCTGTTGTTTCTCGCGTAAAGCTTATAAACGTCGTAAGCCTTTCCGTCGAAATAAGCGTAATTAACGGTGAGTTTGTGAGTCGTTTTATCGTAAGAATAAAGAGAAGCGTCAACATCGACGAGTTCGCCGTCCGCGTAATGACGGAGAGTGATATCGCCGTTGTCGATATCGTCTACTTCAACTTCGAGATTCGTGTTTGAACCGCCTACGATTTTAAGGGCTTTGTCGTCCGTTCTGCGCGCGGCGTTGACGCCCTTTATAACGATGGTATTGCCTTTTTCGGTGTTCGCGTTATCTTCAAAGAAGTGGAAATAAGGATAAGCGAGATAGTCGCTGTCGGCAAAGTCGCTGAGTTTGGTTACGAGATTGTCGAAAATAAGCGTACCGTTCATATACATATTCGTTCCGTTTTCCTTGACGATGAACGTTACGATATCCATATCCTCTCTGCCGGCGTAAGGTTTGGACTTTGAGTTTGTCTTGTAAGGCGCAAGGCGGCTGTTCTGCCCCGGATAAGTGGGCTGAGCAAGGCCGGTCGTCGTCTGAATCATTATACCGTCGTTTTTGGAGGCAAGTCCGTCGTTATAACCGCCTTTAGCCTCTCCGTTGGTGGCGTTCACGTCGTATTTGATTTTGGAAATCGATTCGAGAACGTCCGGGCGGCCGAGACCTAACGCGTACCATACGGCGGAAGCGTTGCTAACGTCGTAACTGTATTCGATGTTGATAGGCTGACGAACGTCGTATCCCACGGTGCTTATGAGTTGCTCTCTGTAACGGATAAGTTGCCCGGGATTTTCCGCGGCGAGTTTGTCCGCAACTTTGATTTTAACGGTGTCGTCGCCGTTTTCGGTAACCACGTCGCTGCCGAGTTGCATAAAGCCGTCGATCACGTAACTTTTAAGAACGCCCGTCGTAACGGGGTAAATCTTTACCGTCGGCGCAACGCTCTGCGCGTACATTGCAAACGTAACGGAACATTCGCCCAAGGTAAGGTTTTTGTTGATCGCCGTAACGGGCAACGCGCTCAGTCCGTCGGACGCGAAGAACCACATTCCGCTCTCTTTGTGAACGTCGATCGTGTGGAAAGTATCTTCAACGTTCATATAGGTGGTAAACGTTTCGAGATACTGTCTGCCCGTTGAGTAGTCGCCTTTGTTTTTCGTGATCGTCGGGTCGAGATAAGTCACGTCTACCTGCATTTTGCCGAGATGTGTGGTTGCGGTTTTGGAATACAGAGCGTAAATCTTGAATTCCACGCCGTAACCCGCGTCGTTTTTCACCGTGGCGAGAATGTAATTCTTGCCCGAGGTACGCGCTGCCGAATCGGCGTCCGTATCCGTGATTTTGGGGATAACGTACTGAAAAGACGCGCCTTCAGAGAAATCGACTTTTTCGGAATAGGTAAGCGTCATAAGTTCGCCCGCCTTTCCCGTAGCTGTCGTGATTCCCTTGGACGTGGTTTTAACCGCCACGCCTTCCTGAGTGGTCGTGAACGCCGCAGGGGCTGCCGCCGACGCTTTCGAGGGGCTTATCGCCGCGAAAAGCGAAACCGAGAGCGCGACCGCGACGCAACACGCGAGAAGTTTTCTGAATTTCATAAAATTCCTCCTTTTTAACCTTTAAAGATATAGTTCAGTCTGCCGACGGGAGCCGCTTCGCCCGTGATATAATAAGAAGATATATCCGCAGGATCGGTAACGTTATCGGCGATTTTGAAGTTTATTCTGAAACTGCCCGTTATGCCGAGGGCTTTTTTGGAAACTTTATACTGCATATATCTGCCGCTCACGCTGAACTTGGCAACGCCGCTCGCATCGTAAGAAAGTTTCTGATTTTTATAGGTGAGTTTTTCCACGCTGCAGTTGCCGCTGTAAGAGGACTTTCTGTTCACGATATAATCGTAACCGTAGAAAGATTTGTTGTTTTGCTGACCTTCCACGTCTATGAGAAGATTCATCCAGTTGTCCTTTTCGACGTTTATTTTGATATCGTCCGCGCATTTTACGAGGAAATAGAGATAATCGTCGTCGTGAGTTACGCGGATTTCTTCGATATCGTTCAGAAGACTGTTATCCACGTAATTCCCGGATCTGGAGAAGTTCGTGTAATTACGGTTGATTTCGCCCGCCATATCGTAATAAACGTCGGTTATCGCGTTCCACTGCGTAAGTCCTTTGCTTATGTCGATTGCGACTTTTTCCGAAGCGGGGAGAGTGCCGGTTTTGCCTTTGTAAGCGCGGGCGTTGCGCATAAGCGAGAGATAAACGTTGTCGCCGTAACCGCCTTTCATCATTTCGATGTCGCGGGAATATTCTCTGTTTACCGTGTCCACGAAGTATACGCGTTTTTTGCCGTTCAGGTATTGCTTGTTTTGACCGAGCGCCGCCGCGCTTTTGATCGCAACCCATTCGTTCCAGCCGGTGACGAACGTGTATTTAACGTCCTTATCGATCGCGACCGCCCATTCTTCCTCGAAGTTAAGCGCGCTGTCTATCGCGTCGTCGGAATGGTCCGCGCCGTTTTTAGCCGTATAGCCTCTGCCGTACATACGGTCGGCGAGTTCTTCGTTTAAAAGAGCGTCGGAGAAAGGCAGGAGGTTGTGCTGAGCAACGGAAACGTTGATCGTGCCGTCTTTGCCGCCGAGAACTTTCTGTTCGGGCTTGTTCCAGTCCATCCAAGCGAGTCCGTTTTCCCACTGCGTGTTGTTCGGCCACACCGATTCCCAGAAGTCGAAGAAGTTAAGAATTTCCTCGTTCGTAACGCGGTTGTTGCCCGCGCCTTCGCCGCAGGTGCTTGTAGGTTCGGTGATAGCCACGATCTTCGGTTTGTTGCCGTTCGGCATAAACCACAGGTCTTTATAATATCCGTTTTTGTAAATGCCGTATTTTTCGAGTTTGTTGTCCGACGCGGTCGGTCTGCCCGAATAAAGACGTTCAATAACGTCGCCCGAGTTGCTGTTCAGATAGAACATAAATTTGGGAACGTTCCAGCCCGCGTCGTAATATTCCTGCATTATGGGAAGAATTTCCGAAACGACGTCGATATAATCGAAACCGTTGGTGCAGTCGAACGCGATGAAATCGATGCCCGCAAGGGTGAACAACTCGATTTGTTTGCGGATAACCCACGGGTCTTTGCTGTTATAGTAACCGTAAAGCGGTTCGCCCCAGAAATGATATTTTCCGAGGGGGCTTGCGGAATTGTTTTCCGTGTTCCAGAGAGAAGAGGGGTCTTCGTCGATGAGTTTTGAAACGTCGTAAATCCCGTCCATCTGATTGCCGTGCCAGCCGAGCCACGTGAAGTAAAACAAGCCGACGTAACGGCTTTTATCCGTTTTGTATCCGTCTATATAATCCACCGATCTGCCGTAATCGTCGGTAGTCTGCAATTTGTTGACGGTGCTTTGTTTGTTAACTGCGGAAGCCTGAAGTTCTCCGTCGCCGTCAAAGCCGTAAGAAGGGTTGTTTTTGTCGCCTTTATCGATTGAATTGTTCACAGATTCCTCCTCTGAATTTGTCGCGGATTCCTCTTCGCGTTTGCTTTCCGATTCTCCTCCGACGGACGCGCCGCCCGTGTTTCCGCAACCGAACGCGAAAATCGTCACGAAAACAACCGCCAGAATAAGAGCCAGTAGTTTGATTTGTTTTTTCATCGGTTTTCCTCCTTAATCGAAATATCCGTAGGTGTAGGACAGCCTGCCTATAGGCGCGCTGTCGCCCTGAATATAAAAGTTCATAACGTCGGACGAATCGACGTGATCGGAAACCTTGAACCTTATCGCGGGGAGGTTGCCCGTCTGTCCGATAGCCGAAAGAGGAACGGCGATCGTCATGACTTTTCCGCTGACGTAAACGTCGCAATCGCCCGCAACGGCGTAATTTCCGTTTTCGATACGGCAAATTTTGCCGTATTCGCGGTTTATTACGTAGTCGTAACCGATTCCGTCTTTTTTCGTTCCGATCCAGACGTTCATCCAACTTTTATCTCCGGTTTCGTAAGGCGTGACGTCCGCTGCCGTTTCCACGCGGAAATACATTTTTTCCGAGTCGTGCGCCACTTTCACGGAAGCGATATCGTTTCTCGCCGTGTCGTCCGTAAGAGTCGCGTTTCCGAGATAGTTCCTGAAATTTCTGTTAAGAGCGTCGCCGACGAAGTCGGGATAACTTCTCACTTCGTCCCAGCCTGTTTCCGCAGAGAGGCTCGGAGTTTTCTTATCGATTTTGTATTTCACCGGGGCGCTGTATTTAAACGCGCGGATATTTTTGAACAACTGCAGATAGTAGTTATCGCCGTAACCGCCCTTCATCATTTCGATATCGCGGGAATAATCCTGATCGAAAGCGTCCACGAAGTAAACGCCCGTGACGTCGGCAAACTTGATTGCTATCCACTCGTTCCAGCCCGTGACGAAAACGTTGTTCACGGCGTCGTCGCCCGTTTTCGGGGCGTTCAATGCGGTGTCCCACTGGAACTGGAAATTGATTCCCTTTTCCGGTTCTTCGAGATTCACGAATTCCGTCTGACTGTAACTTCTGCCCCAGTTCGCTTCCCGCAAACTCATTTTGCTCGCCGTGTGCTGAGCGACGGAAACGCTCATCGTTCCGCTGTAGTTCATCTGCGGATAAGTCCAACTCATCCACGGGAAAGCCTCTTCGTCCTGATAAGAGGAGTTTGGCCACTGCGTGTCGCGGATCTGGAAAAAGTCGAGATAAACTTTGTCCTCCGGTTTGCTGTCGTCGAAGTAGAGATTATTGCTTAAAATAAGCGGTTTTCCGTTCGGCGAATACCAAAGGTCGGGATAATAGCAATCGGAAGCGTTCTTGTCGTAAAAAGCGGTGTAGAGCCGTTTCACGACGTCGTAAGTGTGCGAGTTCGTCATAAATCCGACTTTCGGCACGTCCCACCCCTGCTTCCGGTACTTATCGAGAATGGGGAGCATAACCTTTACGACGTTGTCGTAAGTTACGGCGTTCGTCACGTCGAACAAAAGATAATCGATGCCTATCATCGTAAAGAGTTCCACGTGCCTCGTGATTATCCACGGGTCGGCAGAGTGGTAATACCCGTACAACGGTTCGCCCCAGAAATGATAAGTGTTGACGGGGCTATCCTTGCTGCTTGTGGACCAGAGCGCGTCGGGATTGTTTTCTTCGAGGTCGGAAACGTCGTAAATCTTGCTGCCCGAAGCGTGCGCGCCGAGCCACAAAAAGTAGAACAAACCCACGTCGCGCGATTCTTCGCCGTCGCCCGCGAGAGTAACCCGTCCGAGAGCGTCCACCGAAGAAATCGAGTTGCGGGCGAATTCGTAGTCGTTGAGATTTCTCGTGTCGTCAACGGGTTCGACGGGTTTCGCGGTTTCGCTCGTACTTTCCGAAATCGATTCCGAAATCGATTCCGAATCCGAACCGGGAACGGAATCCTGCGCGGAATTCTGCGTTCCGCACGCGCCTGCCGAAAAAATCGTGAGGGCGATAAGCCCTATACATACGGTTTTCTTTAAATCAATCATTTTTACCCCTTGATTGCCGAAACGGCAACGCCGTCGATCAGTTGTTTCTGGAATACCACGAACAAAACCGTCGGGAAGAAGGACATAAACAGTCCCGCCGCCATCTTAAGGTTGGCTTTGTCCGGCGTAACGAACGTGTAGATAGAATCTTTGAAAATCGCATAAGCGAGAGTTTCTTTGCCCTCCGCGCTCATATAAATCAACGGACCGTAGAAATCGCTCCAGCCCGCGTTGAAAACGGCGATTATTATATAAATAAGAACCGGAACGCAGAGCGGAAGGTTGATTTTGAAGTATCTTACGAATGGGTTCGCTCCGTCGATTTTCGCGGCTTCTTCCAATTCGTAAGGAACGCCCGTCATATACTGACGGATAAGGAAGATATAAATCGCGCCGCCGCCGAATAAGTTCGGAATGGTGAGCGGCAGAATGGTGTCGAGCCAGCCGAAGTTCGCGAACATTACGTAAAGAGGAATCTGAGTTACCGTTCCCGGCAGCATCATCGTTCCGAGCATGCACGCAAAGATTGCGTTTTTGCCTATGAACTTATATTTTGCGAAGCCGTATGCCACGAATGACGCGGAAATCGGAATCGCAATGATGTTGAAGCCCACGATTTTCAGCGTTTGCAACAGGTAAGCGAAGTAATTCTGCGCCGTGAAGAGTTGAACGAACGCTTCGAACGAAAACGGGTGCGGAATGAGTTCGATAGGTATCAGTTGCACTTGCGCGCTCGTCATGAAAGCCCTTAAAAACATATAGAGATAAGGAATGACGAGGACGAACGCGAGAACGCTCATTCCGAGATAGATAAACGCGCGGGATATAACGAGTTTCGCGATATCCGCGCCCGTTCTTTTCTTGTTGAAATACTTTTTATCGAAATAGTTTGTCGTAGCGTGAGCCATATTATTCATCCCCCGTGTAAACCCATTTGTTGGTTTTGAAAGTGATGAACGTCAGAATCGCTATCACTACGAACAGCACCCAGGCAACCGCCGAAGCGTAACCGTAATATCCGGAAGCGAATTCCGTGTAGATCTTAACCGCGATGAAGTAAAGGGAATCTCCTTCGCCTCTGCCGCCGTTGGGCGCGTAAACCATCGTCGCGTTGGTCTGCAACGCTCCGATAATGCTCGTTATGAGATTGTAGAATATCATCGGCGTGGACATCGGGATCGTGATTTTAAAAACTCTCGTCCAAACGCCTGCTCCGTCGATTTTCGCCGCTTCGTAAAGCCCCTGCGGAATGTTTTTCAGGGCGGACAGCCAGAGAATCATGCTCGCGCCGATCGTCCAGAAGTTCATCAGAACCGCCGAGAACATAGCCGTTTTTTCGGAAGTGAAGAAGGGGAACGGCTCGCTTCTGCCGAGCGATTTAAGCACGCTGTTGAAAAGCCCGAAGTTGGTGTTGTCGAACATCTGCGAGAAGATTACGCCGGAAATAACGCCGGGGATAACCACGGGCAGATAATACAGCACTCTGAAAACGTTCACGCCGCGGATTTTCTGGTTTACGATAACCGCCAGAAAGTAAGAAAGAAAGAGATTGAGCGGCACCGTGATGATCGCGTATAAAAAGGTGTTTGAAAAAACCTTTAAAATCTCTTCGCTGTCGTCGGTGAACATCAATCTGAAGTTGCCGAAGCCGATGAACTCGTAAACGGAAGCGTCGTTATACCGATGAAAACTGTAAATAAGCGATTTCAGAACGGGATAAAGCGTGAATACGAGCATTCCGACGACGAGCGGCAGAACGAAAATCCAGCCGGGAACGCTGTCTTTAATTTTCTTTACGAGAGTCGCTTTCCTGTCTGCGGAAAGGATTCCCTTGTCCTTTAATTTCATCAGATACTCCGTGAATTATTTTACGATAGCCGCTTTTTTAAGGTCTTTGAGCGCGGTTTCGATGCACTTTGCCGCGGTAAACGACGGCTCGCCTTTGGAATTGTAATTCATAATATTGTTAACGAAGTTCGAGCATGCGCCCAGAAGTCCCGTTTTAGTGGTTGCGGCAAAGTTGAGGAAGAAACCTTCGGAATAGTTTCTTTCCGTTTCGTAAGTGGTTGCCGCAAGGTTGATATCTCTGAATCCTTCGCCCCAGGCGGCGGTGTTGTAGTCCTGAAGATCCGCTCTCACGGAAGGCGTGTTCATTCCCGCTTTCGCAAGGGCGTTCTGTCCGTCCGCGCTGAGCATGAAGGAAAGGAACTGCCATGCGAGATCTCTCTTGCTTTCGTCGATTCCCGAATAAATTCCGTAACCCGGAACGCCGTAACCCGTCACGCCGTTTTCGCCGTTAATCACGGGGAAAGTGACTATGTCGTAATTTTCGCCGATATAATTTTTATATTTTTTGATTGCGGAAGAGGAGTGGAAAAGCATCGCGCCGCTTCCGTTTTCGTAGTTCGCGCCGCCGCCGTTCGTGGGGGCTATGATTTTCTTTTCCACAAGTTCGCGGATCATAGCGATCGTCGCGCGGGTTGCGTCGCTGTCGAGCGACCATTTGCCGTTTTCATAGAACGTCGCGCCGTTGGATTTGAAAAGCGAGAACAAAACGGGCGACCAGGCGAACGAAGCGTCCAATATATATCTGCCGTTGGCGGCGGTCCAGCCCTTCGAATCGTAATAAGCGCGGATTGCCTCGCAGACTTTGACGAATTCTTCCCACGTCCAGCCGTTTTTCACGGTGTCGAGCGTAACGCTTTTATCAGGTCTGCCGTCCCATTCGAGAGCCGCTTTGACGTATTTCATGTTGAGGTGAGTTACGATTCTGTCCGAACTTCTCGGAATGAAATACTGCGCGCCCGAATAATTTTTCTGTCCGAGTTTCATCGCGCCGGAAACAAACTGCGCCGACCACGTTGCCGGAGCGTTTTCGTCCGCGGGAGAGTAAGCCTCGTTCTCGGCTTTTATATACGGATCGAGATTAAGGTAGAGGTTGCTCGAGATGAAGCGGAACGATTCGGTTTCGCTCGTATAGAAAATGTCGGGAATATTTTTCGCGTTGTATCTTCCGATAACAGCGCTCGAATAATCCGAACCCGAAATACGCACGGGTTCTATCGTGACGTTGGGGAAAAGTTGTTTAAACGCCGCGCCCAACGCGTTCACGAGATCGGTTTCGTAAGGATCGGCGGTTACGCCCACGGTCAGAGTAGCCGTCTGATTGTAGTCGTCGTCGGTCATGTCGATGTTTGGTGTGTAATCCGCGGTTTCGCCCGCGCTGCCGTTACTGCCGTTGTTGCCGCCGTTGCTTCCGGACTGGCTCGGAGATTTGCAGCTCGCGAAGCATATAAGCGTAAATATGCACGCGATGATAAGCGCAAGTAATTTTTTCATTTTGCCTCCTGTTATGACACGCGTCATTCTATAAAAATTTTTTTGAAAGAATAGTTCATTCTTTTTTGCGTAATATGAGTTTTGTTTCGTTTCTTTTTTTCCCTATTAAGGGGATTTCGCTTGGGGCGAAGCCACAAGCGAAAGAGGATATCCTCTTTCCGAAATTTTGAATTTTCGTTTTTCGTTTTTTTTCGTTGTTTGTTTTATTTTTTTCTTCGGCGATAATTAACCGAACGCTTACGTTCTCGCCTTGGCGACGGAATCGCGCAGAACGGAAACCGCTTCGAAACTAAGCGTCCGGTAAGGCGTCTGATATCCGCTGTCAATCCGGTCGATAATCGCCTTCGCGATCGCCCGCCCGTATTCTTTCTTGTCAAAACCTATTGTGCATAATCCGGGGATAAAATATTCGCCGAACGAAATATTATCGCAACCGATAACCGAAATATCTTCGGGACAACGGAGTCCGAGTTCGGCAAATCTCTTCATAAGTCCTATCGCGCACAAGTCGTTCGTGGCGAAAACCGCGGTCGTTTCCGGGTGAATTTTTATCAGTTCGTCCGCCAGAATATAACCTATACGCTCCGAACGCAGAGAATAATTATAATTACAAAATATATAAGAATCGTCCTCGAAAAAGCCCATTTCGGCTCGTTTAGCCAAAAACGTCGAGCCTCTGGAATCGGCTTCGAAACGCATTTTGTCAACCGTGCTTACGTAAGCCACTCGTTTATGCCCGAGCGAAGAGAGCAGTTGCATATAATTCGTCATCGCTTTTACGTAGTCGTTCACCACGATGAAACTGTTTTCCCCGGAGAAATTGACGAGTACGGTTCTTTGCGATTCGAGAGTGGTTATGAAACTGTCGGGCAGGGCGTTCGTCATAAAGTTTACGAGGGCGTCGAGTCTGCGTTCGCAGATAGCGTCAAGTTTTTTGTTCAACTTATTGTCGAGCAGAAAGGTCGTAACCATATAACCTTTGCCGGCGGCGTATTCTTCAAGCCCTTCGATTATCTCCGCGTGATAAGGGTTGGTCATTTCGTAAACCGCCACGCCTATGTGATTGCTTTTTCGTTTCGCAAGGCTTTTCGCCGTGAAATCGGGGACGTAATTCAGATCCTCGATAGCCTTTTTTACGCGTCTTACGTATTCAGGCTTAACCGAAGCCTTATTATTCATTACGTTGGAAACGGTCCCGACCGATACCCCCGCCCTTTTTGCGACGTCCGTCCTTGTTATCATTATTCTTTTCCCGTGATTCGTTTTTTCATCCGATTATTACGCATCAGTTCTGTGACACGCGTCATTTTCAATGCCATTATATCACATTTCCTGTAAATGTCAATACTTTTTTTAAAAATTTTTTATTTTGTTTTTGAATGTCGGATTTGTTTACCGAAAGGGTGCGCGGTAGCCGATCATTAGCCGAGAGAGGTTCGAACCATATAAGTTTTAACGGCGCATAATTTGTAAAATCGGCGTTAAACTCACTTATAATACGGCAAAGTATTATCGCGTTCGTTTGTCTTGATTTTCCAGAATTTATCGCCGTTAAAATGCGAAGCACCTTTAAGCCGTATTTTTTAGGCGGTTGTGACGAAGATTTGCGCAGACGTTACTTACCGTACTTCAAGCAAAGATTTGCCGCAACAGGCAAAAAAGACGGCTTAAAGGCTTAATTGGGTTCGAATCTCTCTCGGCTAACCGCAGGCGATTGCGTTAGAACTCGGTCCTGCCTTGTGTTTTTGACTAATACGTCGTTGCGTTCGCGCTCGGTTATGACTTGCGGTTTTGATGATGAATTATACTATTAAGCGCAAAAGTCAGGAAATAAAAAGTGAATATATTATTAAGGAATAATCTATACAACAGTCGGGATTAAAGAATCCATACAACAGTCGGGCTTTTTTATAAAATTAAGGACGGATAATTTGACATATTATCCGTCCTGTTCTAAAAAACCGCCTATAAGTCGATTATCGACGGTTTTATGATGATATTATAATTGAGTTGCGGGTTGCGGAAGCGCGCAGAACGCGCCGTTCAGCGTTTGCGGTATACTCTTATTTCGTAAGGCGCAAAGTCGGGCGCGAAATCGTCTTTTTCGTCGTAGTTGCAAAGCAGAAGTTCAAAGTTTTCCCCGGTTAAGCAGGACGGCAATTTCAAAGAGTTTGCCTTTTCAAAATTTACCGCAACGATGATTTTTTCGCCGTTTTTCTCCCTTTCGAAAACAAAACAATCGTCGCCTTGCGTAAGGTCTTTAAAGTTGCCGTATTTTATAACGTCGCTTGATTTTCTTAGCGCGAGGATTTTCTTGTAGAAGCCGATAATCGACTTATAGGCAGACTTATCTGCTTCAAGATTGATTTCTTCCGCTCTTGACGGCATTTTGAGCCATGGCGTTCCGGAGGTAAATCCGCGCGTCGGTTTTTCTTTCGTCCAGGCAATCGGGCGGCGCGTATTGTCGCGGCTGCCGTAATTGATTTCGTCGATCAGCGCGTCATGCGGTTTTTTGTCGCAGTTTTCGCGGTAGTAGTTTACCGTTTCAACGTCGTTGAACGAATCGATATCCTCGTAGCGTGAGTTTGCCGAGCCGAATTCCTGCCCTTGATAAATGAAGGGGATTCCTTTAAGAAGATAAAACATTCCGGCATAAGCGGTTGCGCATTCGTAGCGAAGTTCTTTATCGTTGCCGAGGCGCGATATAAAATACGGCTGATCATGGTTATCCGTGAACAAAATATATAAAAGGTCGTGTTCGGCGGTGAAATTCTGCCATTTTACCAGCACGTCCTTTATCTGACTTGCGGAATACGGGGCGGGCGTGTATTTATCGCTTCTTCCGAGACCTATATGTTCAAACTGAAAAACCGATTTGAGTTCGTCACGGTCTTTTCCGCAAATACTGCATATGCTTTCGGTGTCCGACTGACATTCGCCCACGGTGAAAAGGTGTTTTACTTTTTCGCGCCCGAAAAGTTGTTTTACGTATTCGTGCAGGCGCGGTCCGTCGTTCATTTTGTTGTTTGCAAAATCTTTGGAAATGAAATCGAGCACGTCGCATCTGAATCCGTCAACGCCGAGATCAGCCCAAAAATCCACTATATCGCAACATTCCTGCCTTACTTTCGGATTCTCCCAGTTCAGGTCGGGCTGCTGCACGGCAAACGAATGCAGATAGTATTCGTCGGTCGCTTCGTTATATTCCCACGCGCTGCCGCCGAAGCACGCCCTCCAGTCGGTCAGCGGTTTGTCCGCCCATATATAATAATCATGATAGGGATTATCTTTTGCCGTTCGCGCCTGTCTGAACCAGTAATGCTCGGACGACGTATGATTGACGACCAGATCCATTATTATCTTAATGCCGTTTTCGTGCAGTTCTTTCGCTAATTCCTTCCAGTCGTTCATCGTTCCGAACTCGACCATTATGTCGCGGTAGTCCGAAATATCGTAACCGTTATCGTAATTGGGACTTTTATAGCATGGGCATATCCACACCGCGTTCACGCCGAGGTCTTTGAGATAGGGTATTTTTTGTTTTATTCCGTTAAGATCGCCGATTCCGTCTCCGTTCGAGTCGTAAAAACTGCGCGGATAAATCTGATAAACGATTAAATCGAGGTATTGCTCGTGTTTGTTCATTATAATATTTCCTTCGGGATAACGAATGGAATCCCTATCGTATTATTGCGGACGGGTATTATTGTAAATTTAAATAATCAGTGACGGCGATGGAATCCATAAGGTCTTTTGCCGTCCGCGACTGATCTTTTTATATTAATTTTTTATTATAACGTAAATCTTCCAAGAATAAAAGTAAGATTTTGAAAAAGTCGGCGATGACGAACGGAATCCGTAGAAACAAGCGTGAGTTTATCCGGAAGCCGGCTGAAAAGCGGACTTGTAAGGAGCAAGGCAATAATGATAGTCGAAAAATCAGGCGTTTGAATTGCCTTGCGACGGAAAAGCGTTTTGCCCGACAATTATTTAAAAAAATAAAAACATAATAGTTTGTATAAATCATACCAACTTATTATGCTATTTTAATAAATACGGGCAAGCCGTGGCGATTGCTGAATTGCAATCGCCACGGCTTAAAAATTATCTGTTATCAGCGGGAACAATACCCCGGATTCTTTACGGGCAATTAAAGAAATTTCAATAAGGCTTCGCGTTTTTCGGGCGAAAGTTTTTTGATTTTCGTGAGTATAATTTTGTCTTGCTCATAATTCTCATAGTCGTCGTAAAAAAATTCTTCTTCCGTAATCCCGCATGCCTCGATTATGCGAAGAAGCGTTTCCAGGCTCGGCAAAAAGTCCTTTTTGCTTTCAAGCCGGTTGATGTAGCCCCAGTTCATTTCGATGTCCATCGAAAGAGCCTTTTGCGATAGCCCCGCTTTCGTACGAAAATAACCCGCTCTTGCAATAATTTCTTTTTTATCCATAACGCACCACCTGAAATTACTTTTTATATTTTATATTGTATTATGTATTATCGGAGAATGGTGGCGTGTATTATACAGTAAAATCGCAATGTGTGCGATTAAACGCATAAAAATATCACATATAATGTGATTTTGCTTTACAATACACGATTGTAATGCTATAATAATCGCAGAGTATGTTGCATCGAAGCGCGTTATTTTTATCTGGTATAATCCGATATAATATGTGGCTAAGATGCGCAGAAAATAATCGAGAGGTGTAAAAAATGAAAAAACTTGTTTCTTTTTTGTTGGCTGCCTGCTTGTGTCTGTCCTTTGGCTTAACGTTTACGGCTTGCGGAAAAAATGACGACGAAAGTCCCAAGGAAATGACGAAAGAAGAGATTTCCGCGGCTTATAAAACCGTTGCGAGTGAAGCGTACAAAAAACTGGGCTTCGACCCGAATCCTTCCGAGGCGACTGCCAATAAGTCCGAAGTCGCCGCAATGTCGATAAAATCGCTTCCGGAGATAGGGCAGGAGGAAACCGTCGCCGCAAGTCACGGGCTTGCTTTTGCCGTATCGCTTGTCGCGATAGCGGACATGGTCGGCGATTTGTACGCAAACCCCGAATTTACCGTTACGGACAAGGTTGTTACGTTTTCTGTTGCGGGTGCTACGATTTCTTTGCTCCCTGTTCTTGACGTAGAAAATAATCGGGTTTACATAGAATGCATATCGAATGTGGCAGGCGGAACGAGTTATCTGGTGTTGGATTTCTCCTTTAATTTTTCGTCAAAGACGCTGGACGCGATGACGCTCGGTTTGTTTTTGGGTGACAATGAAGAAAAGGTTAAGCCCAACTTTTATGTCCGCATGACCGATAATAAATTTTATTGGCTCGGTGTTCTCGGCGGAGAAACGACCGAGGAGTATGAGACGACGGGAAATGAACTTTATGCGGCGTTTAACGAAAAAAAGAAGGACGAAGTCACGCTTACGGCAGATTTCAGCGCAGAATATGCCGCTTATATGCAGACCGTTCAGAAAGGTTATGCGGATGCTATGAACTGAGAAAAATGATGATTATTTAAAACCCCCGCGTTGCTTCATGCAACGCGGGGGTTTTATCGTTATTAACATTATACATAGAATTCAACGATTTATATAGGGATTCCATTCGCCATCACTAATTATCGAAAACGCGTCACCGCGACGCGGCGCGCGAGAAAAAAATAAAAAAAGAATAAAAAAGCGCGCCGACGTCGACGGTGATAGCCGGCCGGCAGTTTCGCGAGAAAAAAGCGCCCGCCAGAAAAAATTTCGGGCGGGCGCTTTCTCGTGGAGCTACTGGCCGGACTTGAACCGGCGACCTGCTGATTACGAATCAGCTGCTCTACCGACTGAGCCACAGTAGCGATTGATAAGCAAATTTTCAAACTTTGCTTACGTATTATAACACATTAAAAAACAATACGCAACAATTTTCAGCGATAATTTTAAGATATTTTTTGTTTTAAAAATTTTTTACCGTCGTCATACAGATAACGATATGAAACAAAACCGCCGCAAACGTCGGATTCGACATTTTTTTCTCGCTTCAACGTTCTAACGCGCTTTTTCAGACCATAAGATATACCAAAACGGAAAGAGGTGTCAGAAATGAAAGACGGTTTGGATTATGCTGAAATGTTAGGACTCGAAGTTTCGTCGTGCGACGTGACGATAAAGCCCAAAAAGACTAAGCGCAAAAAGGACGTTATCGGCGACGTTATCAAAAAAGTTAACGAGCCGGAAAAAGAAACGAATTTCGACGACGATTATCAGACGATCGAAATTCCCGAAAAAACGAACAAGAAAAAAGAAAGAAAATTCAGGTTCGACCTTGTTTACGCCGAGGGCGTGGCGGTGTTTCTGCTCGTGGTGACGATTCTTCTCACGAATATTTTCTGGGAGAACAGCGGTATAAACAGAATTTTCAAATACGCATTCGGCACGTCCGCTCCGGTTGCCGATATGAGAGTCAACACGAGTTTCAACGCGAAAGCCCCTTCCGGCGAACTCGACGTAAAGGTTGAAGACGGCGTTATGGAATACAGCGGCAAAGGTTCGCTTTATCCCGTTTGCGACGGAAAGGTCGTTTCGGTTGTGGAAGAGGACGGAAAGTATACCGTCACGCTTAAGCACAGCGACGTTTTCAAATCGGTTATTTCGGGCGTTGATTTTGTTTACGCCGACAAGGGCGACGACGTGTTCAGATACGTTCCCGTGTGTTTCGTAAACGGCGGAACCGCAAAGGTCTATATGTATAATTCCGACGTTCTCGTTACGAATTACATAATAGAGGGCGGATCCATTATATGGGAAAGTTAAGGATAAAAATTCATCCGTTGTTTATAATTTTCGGAATATACTTTGCTTTTACGGGCAAAGTATTTTCTTTTCTCACATACACGCTCTGCGCATGCGTTCACGAACTCGGACATTCTCTTGCGGCGGAAAAGTTCGGCTACAGGCTCAAAAACGTTACGCTTATGCCTTACGGCGCGCTTGTTTCGGGCGATATGGCGGGCATGAGCGAAGGGGAGGAGTGTTTTGTCGTGATCGCCGGACCGCTGACGAATTTCGTTGTCGGGGCGTTCATTCTCGCGTTGTGGTGGGTTTTTCCCGAAACGTATCCGTACACGCAACTTGCCGCCGAGGCGAATTTCGCGCTCGCCGCCGTAAATCTGTTGCCCGCTTTTCCGCTTGACGGCGGGAGATTGCTCGTGTGCGCTCTCTCGAAAAAGTTCGGGAGGGTTGCGGCGGTAAAGGCGGCGAAAATTCTGAGTTTCGTGTTTTCGGGCGCGCTTGCCGCTCTCTTTGTCTATTCGTGCTTCAAAAGCGTGAATTTCAGTATTTTGTTTTTCGGAGCGTTTATCTTTCTCGGCGCGACGGATAAAAATTCCGCCGACTCCTACGTGCGGATTTTTGACCGTATTTCAATGGATAAAATCAAGAAATATAAGGAAATCAGGGAGATTGCCGTAAATTCGTCGCTGACGGTGAAGAAAATGTATCGCATATTGTCAGGTGAAAATTTATACAGAGTTTACGTTTTTTCCGAGAGCGGCGAACTTATCAGAAAAATCGAGCCGGACGAACTTTTCGATTATCTTTCAATGAAAAATCCGCGAGATAAAATCGCGTGACGGGTGGTGAAACGCGCGGCGAGAAAAAATCGCGGGATTGTTTGACGGAAAACGGCGGCGGCTTGCGAAAATTTCGCAAGCCGCCGCTCAAATAATATCAAAATATAAGCCTATAAGTCGATTAACGCGGTTATTCGTAAATTTTAACGCGGTTATTCGTAAATTCCGACGCTCGTTTCGCCGTCGGTTTCGTCGAGTTTGACCACAATCTTTTCCTTTAAGGACGACGGGACGTTTTTGCCTACGAAGTCGGCTCTTATCGGAAGTTCTCTGTGCCCTCTGTCCACGAGAACGGCGAGTTTGATGCTACTCGCTCTGCCTGCCGAAAAAACGGCGTCGATAGCGGCGCGCGTGGTTCTGCCGGTGAAGAGAACGTCGTCCACAAGAATAACGTCCTTGCCTTCGACGTCCTGTTTTTTAAGGGTGTCGGCAACTTCGATTTCCTTTTTCGCGTCGTCGCGGTAGTGGGTTATGTCAAGCTCGAGAACGGGAACGTTCACGCCCGAGTTTCTGGATAGATTTTCGCTTATGGTTTTCGCGAGCGGAACGCCGCGCGTTTTTATGCCTATCAGCACGGTGTTTTCGATGTTCGGCGCGCGTTCGATTATCTCGTAAGAAAGGCGCGTCAACGCTCTTTTAACCGCCGTTTCGTCAAAAAGAAGATTTTTCAGTTTCATTATCGGTTCTCCCTGAAACAATGCTTTTCAGGAAAAATATAGCATTTTTTGTTTTTTAAGTCAAATCATATTTCGTCCGTAAGTAATTTTTTGCCGAAAAAAGACCGTTTTGTTTAAAAAAAGTCATTTTACGACTTTTTAAACAATATATAATAAAAGGAGCGTTATAAAATGAAGAAAAGCGACGTGGCGTTGTTAAGACCCGTTTTATCCGATAACGGCGAGATAAACGAAAACGCGAGAGCGGTTGCAAGGTTGAAAAAGACCGACGGCAGAGACGTCGTCAGCGTTTCGATCTGCGGTTTGCCGAATAGAACCGGCGGGGAATATTACTTTTTTCTCGAGGGAAACATTCCGCCTTTTTTCCGGATTTTCGATACTTCCGGCGGAGAGTTTTCCGTTTACGACCGCAACGCCGCCGGGGCTACCGCAATTTGTTATGTAACGCAAAATAGTGTGATAATCGACTTATACGGCGCTTTTTCCGCCGACGGGTTGAGCGAAGAGGAGGTGAAGGACTATGCGCAGACATATTTTTTCGGCAACGAGAGCGCGAACGGAAAAACGAGTTTTCACGGCGAGAAAGAAGATGAAAGAGCGGGAAGAGGAGAAGAAAACGACTACGACGACGAAATAATCGCCGATAAAAACTATTACGAATTCGGCGACGTGGATATTCGGAATCTGAGGGTGAAAGATGATAACGGCGATGAGAATGAAAATGTCGGAACTGACGCGTGCGCGCGCGGCGAGCAAAAAGAAAAAACGCGCGATGATCGCGGCTTTGAAGATGAAAAGGAAAAAAGCGGAGTGTTCTTTGAGAAAATCCGTGTAAACTTAAAAGAGTTGTTCGAGGATTATCCCGCGGAGAAAAATCTCGAAGAAATGGTTGCCGACAGCAAATGGGTGAAAATCGATTACGATGCCGGCAAGTTCTATGTCGTCGGGGTGATTTACGAAAACGAAAAGCCCGCGTATATGTGTTACGGAGCGCCCGGGAAGCGGGCGGAGAAACCGGACGAAATGAAAGGATATTGTTCGTTCATTCCGTCGTCGCCGTTCGATTTGAAAAACAACGGCTATTGGGTTATGTTCCAGAGCGCGGCAAGCGGCGCGCGTTTGTGAAGATTTATGCGCGCTTTGCCGATATAAAACCCTAGGCATTGCATTTCTTATCACTATTTATTTTTGCGGTGATAAACCGATTTATGCGGATGCCGAGCAAGAATCGAATCCCATCAAGCCT
>OIWT01001296.1_pt1 | contig 30757 bp, 41 predicted proteins | sample 1587701 | NCBI WGS metagenome assembly OIWT01 (sample SAMEA3888904, study PRJEB22519) | human gut metagenome | biome: human gut; feature: human-associated habitat; material: faeces | place: Denmark | collected 2009 | reverse complement strand
ATATTAAAAAAAGCGCTAGCCATATTCTCGAGACAACAGAAGATAAAATAAAATTCATAGAAAAAATGAAAAATTTATATAAGATAAGAATATTGTGTAATGCAGTAAATTTACACCATTCAGTATATTATTATCATAAACAACATAAGGAAAATAGCTATAAAAAAGCCAATGAAGAATTGGATAAAATAATCTTAGAAGAATATGAAAAATCCAAAAAAAGATATGGTTCACCCAAAATTACAAAAATACTAAATAATCAAGGAATTAAGGTAAGTCAAAAAAGAGTTGCAAGAAGGATGAATGCATTAGGAATAAAAAGTATAACAGTTAAGAAATTTAATCATAGTGGAAATAAAAAAGTAGATGATACAAATAAAGAAAACTTACTTGATCAAAATTTCAAAGCAGAAAAACCTGGACAGAAATGGGTTGGAGATATAACATATATTTATACAAAAGAAACAGGCTGGACGTATCTAGCAATTGTAATGGATTTATTTGATTTAAAAGTAATAGGTTGGGCATATGGATTAAATATGACAGCAGAACTAGTAATAACAGCTTTTAATAAAGCTAAAATCACAAGAAGAACAACAAAAGGGATAATATTTCATTCTGACTTAGGAAGTCAATATACATCAAATGAATTTGAAAAAATATTAATGGAGAATAATGTAAAACATTCATATAGTAAAAAAGGATATCCTTATGATAATGCAAGTATGGAGAGCTTCAATGCCATATTAAAGAAAGAAGAAGTAAATGTAAATACGTATAATACATTTAATGAAGCAAAATTAGCTATATTTGAATTTATAGAAAGTTGGTACAATAATAAGAGAATACATAGTTCAATTAATTATAAAACGCCAAATGAAAAATATAACGAATATATAAAAAATGTAGCATAATTTAAAGTTGTAATAAATGTTAAAGATTTTCTTTAATATTTATTACAACTCATCAAGCGAATCTTGATAAATCTATAAAAATTCGTGGAAAAATGTGTCTAAAAACTTGACCTAAATCCAATATCACATAATCGTAAAAATTACGATTATATAAACGGAGATTCTACGATTACCGAATCGAAAAATTTCCGACCAATCAATACTAATAATAATTATACTTATAAAAATAATAAGGCTAATAAAAATTCAATGAGATATTCTGGTAGAGATTATTCTCCTGAATTTTTTAACAGCTTATATGCTAATGTGTAATGACTTTAGCAAAATACAAAAGCAGTTATGCTTTTGTGAAAATAGCAATATAAAAATTGGTTATTAATTTTTGTGTTGCTATTTTTTTACCTAAATTGCTATTAGCAAATTTAGGTAAAACGGGTGTAGGGTGTCCCTACCACACTGACACTTTTTCCCATAAGGGTAAAAAAGTGTCGTAGTGTGTTACAACACAATTAAAAAAAGAGAAAAATTTAACCAGCATAGTGTTATCTAGCTGTGCTAGAAATGGAGGAATTTATATATGAGTTATGCAATAATTAGAAATGCAAAATACAAAAGAGAAAATTTAAAAGGGATATTTAGACACAATGAAAGAAGGAATAAAAACTATTCAAATAAAAATATTGATAAAGAAAAATCCTATTTGAATTATTCATTAAAAGACACTCAATTTACTTATGAAAAAGAATTTGATAGAATACGAAAAGAATATAATTTAAAAGGTCAAATTAAAACAGTTAGTAATATTATTTGTGAATATATAATTACATCTGATAAAGCCTTCTTCGACACAATTGGGAAAGATGAAACTAAAAGATATTTTGAAACAGCTTACAAATTCGTTTGTGAATACAAGGGTTTAGGTGAACAATATATTTTATCTGCAAAAGTGCATATGGACGAGGAAACTCCACATATGCACTTAGTTTTTATTCCAGTAGTTCATACTGCGGATAAGAAAGGCAATAATATTGATAAAATTGCTTGTAGTGAATTTTGGAAAGCTAAAGATAGTTATAGGCAATTACAAAATGCTTTCCACTCCTATATAACTGCTAATGGATTTGATTTAAAAAGAGGGAATCCAAGTGAAAGAGTACATTTATCTGTTGAAGATTATAAAAAAATTACAAATTTTGAAAATACTAAAACAGTTCTTAAAGATATTAAACTAGAAATACCAGAAACACCTGATGTTAAAAGTTTTGGAAAGTTAGTACGAAATAGAGATGAAAAAATACAAGAATTAGTTGTAGAACCAAGAGATAAAATGATTAAAGAATTACAAGAACAAAATTCTTTACTTTATTTGACACTACAAAGTCAAGTTAATACCGTAGAAAGAGCTTCAAAATATGAAAAAGAAAGAAAATCCATAATGTGTGAAAATAGAGAGTTAAAAGAAAAATGCGAAAATATGGAAAATGATTATTCTGTTAAACTTAAAGAAGAAATACAAAAAGTTGAAAATAAATACGAAGATGAAATTTACCAGTTAGAAAAGGAAAATAGCTTTTTACGAAAGGTTATAAATACATTTCAGAAAACAGTTGATAAATTCATACATTGGGTATGTAACAAGTTTTCACTTTCTTCTGAAGAAGAATTTATTAGAGATTTTGAATTTGAAAATGCTATTTATCTTGACCCAGAAAAACAAATTGAATATGAGGAAGAACTAGAATATGAAGAAATGGAGTGGTAGTTCATACACTCTAATTTTTATTATTTATATGATAAAAGAAGCATTCAATTAAGAGTGAATGCTTCTTTTAGGTCAGAATTTAATAATGTGTCCTTAATTCGTACACTATAACTTTTTCTTTTTTGATACCAACTTCCTTGTTAAACAGAGCAAATTCAACAATCACATTTTGCAAATTATGGCTTACTATGTATTGGTAAATCAAATCAAAGTATGGAATCTTGTTCAATTTTTTATCAAATATGTCCGTTTTCAAATTAAATGTAGGATATTTTAAAGCATCTCTTACTGATGCACTTGGATCCACAGATAATGTTGCATAAACTTCTCCATTTGATAAAATCTGTATTTCTCCTACTAAAATTTGATTTTCCACATAATTGGCAGAACTCACATTGATTGTGAATAACTGATAACCTCTTATCTCTGCGAGAACATCATCTAAGGCAACTTTTAATTTAAAAATACCTCCTGCTTTTGATCTATCTCGAATTGCATAATATTTTGCAGGATACTTATCTAAAAATTCTTTTACCTTTGCTTGTTCATTTTCTCTAAATAATTGCTCTGGAAACTTGTTTAGTCCTAACTCATTGATTTTCTTTATGCTTTCCATTTTATTGTTTATTATCATAGGTTATTCCTCCTAAAATTATTTAGTTGAGTTTTAAAGTAGCCTGACCTTTACTACTTTATGGTTTTATTTGTCTTTATATTTTATCATATTTTTATTAAAATTACAACGAAATCTGCCATATTACACATATCTCTCTAAAATTTTTTCTAAAAAATTCCATGGTCCTGTTTTATCTGTTAGCCCTTCATAATTATTTGAAATTCTTTTTAACAATTCATCTTTTGAGAAGTATCGTACTTCAGAAACTTCTTCTTTTTGTATCTTTATATCTGAAATATCAATATTTTTTGTAATTAAATAGCATTCATTATAGTGTTTATTTATAATATCACCTTGTTCGTTTATTGATGTAGAACCAATTAGATATTTAACATCATCATCCTTAATTTCAATTCCCAGTTCTTCTTTAACTTCTCTTATTAGAGCTTGTCTTCCAAATTCTCCTGCATCTACATGTCCTCCGACAGTTACATCCCACATATTAGGCCATAACTTTTTATTTTCACTTCTTTTTTGTAATAAGATATTTCCTTTATCATCTATAATAAAAGCATATACAGCTCTATGCCATAATCCTTTTTTATGACATTCATCTCTTGTTGCAATTTCTCCAGTAAACTCTCCAAGTTCATTTAGTACATCAAATTTTTCTTCCATAATTTTCCTCCTTATATGATTTTATTGGTCAACTTTTCGACCAATAAATTATTTTAAAACTTTCCAATATCCAGTTTTCTTTGAACCTTCTCTTAAGATAAAATTTTCATCTTGTAAACGTTTTATTGCTCTTGATATAGTTCTATCTGAAAGTTTTGTTTCATTTACAATTTCCTCTCTTGTTATTTGATTATTGCTAATTATTAAACTTAAAATTTGTTGTTCATTTTTAGTTAATTTTGTTGTGTCTTTTAATGTGTCATTTATTGTGTCATTTGCTGACACTTTATTTTTTGAGTCATATTCAAAAGGATTTTCTTTATATTTAAAAGAAACTCTTAAAAAATGATCCATAAATTTAAAACAACTTTTATCATAAGCATCTAAAATTCTTAATACTCCAGAACCTATATTTTCAATTAAATCTACATCTTTAAATACTCTAATAAGTTCTTTGTTCCTTGGGGCAGTAACACCTTCTAAAAATTCTTCTTGTGATAATTCTTGTGGCAAACCGCCTGCAGATGTTATTTCAATTCTATCAGAATATAATTCTATGATAGGAGAATTTCCATAAGAATAATCATTATGTACAATAGCATTTATAACAGCTTCCTTTAATGCTTTGCTATCAATTTTTTCTTGTTCTTTTCTTCCAAAGTATTCTATTTTTGCATATGTAGTATTTTCAACATCAAGTCTGTCTAGTATTCTTTGTGTAGCAGTAATTAAACAACGATTTCCAAACTCTAAATTTTCTAATAGTTCAAGTTTATTGGTTCCTAAATATCTTACAAGTTTTATAGAAACAGTATTTTCATCTGCTAATAAAAAAGCATTATAATTGTATTTACCTTCGTTTGTTAGTAAATCAAGATTTTGTAAAAAGTTATCATTTAGTTTTAATCCGTGTTCTTCATAATAAATTTTTAATTGATTAAATGTTAACTCTTGTCTAGGGGAGTCAATTTCTTTTAATGTATTCTTAATTCTTCTAGCATACATGTCATCTATCATTCTTTCTGTCATTCGTTCCTTGCTACTACCAACTCTAATATAACATCCTTCTGGAGTTCTTCCTTTTTTTCTTAAATAATAAGGTTTTTCCGTTCCACTTGATATTATAACTTTTATTACTTCTTTATTGTCTATTGTTTCCACAGTTACATCAAATAATCCCAAAGTAGAAGGTTGTATATTATTTTTTATTCTATCTTTGATTTGTAATTGTGTTAAATCAGTATTTTCAACTCCAACAATTTGTCCGTTTTTATTTATTCCAACATAAATTATTCCACCTTCTTTATAATTAAGAAATGCAATAACTTCTTGCTCAAAATCTTCATTCAGTTGTTCTTTGTTTTCAATTCTGTTTGTTTCTGTATTTTGCATAAAATCACACTCCTATTTCATTTTCTTCAACATCTTCAAATTGTGATGTTAATGTGTTAAATTTTTTTAATCCTTTAGTTGATACCCAACCACTAACACTTATTTTATTTTTATCATCCTTATATTCTATTTTAGCCCAGTATGGTTTAGTTTTTATTATATGTACTAGCTGAGAATAATATAAATATCCAATCACTTGTTCTTTACTATCTGGTTGTTTTCTAACCTTTAACTTTTCTGAATTTATCATTGCACAATGAGTATCAAAATATTTATTATCTTTATCTGCGATTTTAGGATATTTGTTCTTAAAAATCCCTATTATATATATTACCATTTTGGCACCAATATATCCTTTAAATCCTTCATCTAATGCTAACATGAACCATTGCAAAATTTCTTGTGGAAAGCACATAAATGCCAAACAACACATAAAAGATATTATAATTTTTTTCAGAATATTATTAATATTAATAGAATGTTTGGAGTTAATATCATCTATTAATTCATTTGTGTTTTTTTCGACTTCTTCCTTTTCAAAAATAGTTCCATCATATTCGATTGTTCCATTATCATTAATTTTTAAATTATTAAAATCAATTTCGCTTACAACATCCTTATATGCCAAAATGGTATTGTATATATCTGGAATTATAATTTGAGATCTTATATTATTAATCTGTTGGGCATATAACTGTATAGTAGGTTTAAGCACATTTTGAAATGTATCACTTATAAAATATTCTTGCATCATTTTATCGTAAATAGAACATTGTTGAATAGCAGACTGCATAGAAGTTTTAAAAGCAGTACTATTAACCATATCTACTACTGGTCTAGAAATTTGTTGCATTTGTTCTATTAATTTATTTATACCAGAATTAGAAAAATTATATATATCGTTGTTCATTTTATCCTCCATTACTTATTATTTACTAACCACTCATAAACTTCATCTTCTGTTAAAACTCCATGTTTCAACTTATTAACTCTATCTTTAGCATCTTTTTTCCATTTATCAAAATCTTTTTTCATCTGTTTATTATCTTTATTTCTACCAACAGCCATAGACTTTAATTGGTATAATCTTCTGTATTCTGCTAATGCTTTATTTTGTTTTAGTCTTTCATTATATGCTTGTACAGCACCTTGTTCTCTACAAGTTTTACCATTTGCCTTTGGATAATCACAATAAATTTCATCAAGTCTTGAGTTTGGAATAAAGTACATTCCACAGTTTTGACATTTTTTTATTGGATTATTTGTTGTTTTTACTAATTCTTCTAATACTGCATAACATATAGCTGATAGGTCATTACTTTGATGTGTATCTATCATAGAAACAAGCATTGTGTTATTTTTTAAACTAGCTAATAACTGCTTATCATTCAAATGTGATAATTCTAAATTTTTATTTGAATAACTATCTTGAATAATATTATCATTTCTATTATAAGTATGCGCTTGTCCTTTATGCTTAATTAAATATACTGCAAATCTTTGACTAGGCGTATATTCTTTTAATTCTTCTTGTCCATCAAGGTTAAATACATAGTTTACAAAAGCTTTCATTTCTTCTTGGATTTCTTGTATCTTATATTGTAGGTCATTGTATATTTTTTCCATCTCTTTTAAATATACTTCATCGTTTTCATATTTTCCTTTTAATTCAAAGTGATAATCTTCATCTATATCTTTTAATAATTCAAATCCATAGGCAAAGAAGAATGTTTCATAAGCTGATTCATATGTTTCTAAATTAGCATTTAAAAATCTCAATAAAAACATTCCAAACCTTTCAACATAAGGAAAGTACATATTGCCTGGATATTTTAATCCTTGTTCTTCTTTAGTTCTTCCTTTAACTTCGCTTTTATCAAAATATAATGTTAATAATCTATTTTCAAAATCATCTTTTCTATTTACACTATAAAGATACAAAGGTGTTGAATAATATTCTTCTCTTTTTTCTTTATTAAACCAAATATAAAAACTATCAAAAAAATTTTTTTCTGGCAAATTTGCTTTCATTTCAATACTTCCTCCAAACTCATAGTTAACAATTTCTATTTTTTTATAATTTGTTATTGACAATCTATAATTATTATACTATAATGTCATCATAATTACAATAGTTTTGCGATGAAAAATTGTAAAACTATAAAAGCACATTGAAAAATACACTAAAAAATAGTGTCATATGAAAGTATTATGGAACACAATAATGATACTTCGGCTTGGCTTAACATGATGTTGAGGAGTCGCTCGGCTGATAGCGGAGAGGTGAAATTGCTGAAGCTGTTAGAGCTTTGCTCGTTACAGATTCAGTATGCAGAGCACCTATGTAGGTAAAACTATCTATAATATTCCCTTAAGTAGATGGGACAGGGTAAATATAATCTACTAATCATATGCAAAATGTTGATTTTGAAAGATAAGGAGGAACACAATGCAAAGCAACAATTACACGCAAGAAATGTTTGCTGATTATCCTGATGTTGTTGATGTATCTGGACTACGAGCAATGCTAGGAAATATTGGTAAACAAACAGCATACGAATTAGTACGAAAAGGTACTATTAAAGCAATTAAAGTAGGAAAGCTATACAGAATACCTAAGATAAATGTTATCGCTTTTTTAACTAAAAATACTGTTTAAAAATTAGAAAGGAGATTTTTTATGTATGACATTACAGCATATTTAACAATTAAGAATAAGACTTTTTATACAGTATTAACTTACTATGTAGATGGCATTAGAAAAATGAAATGGGTATCTACAGGATTTAAAGAAAATGAAAGTAAGAAAAAAGCTGAAAAGAAACTTATTCAAATTAGAGATGAATTTATAAATAAATTAGAAACAATTACAATTACAAAAACAGAAGATAAAAAAGTACAAATACTATTTTTAGACTTTATGATTAAATGGCTTGATATGATAAAGCATCAAGTAGAAGAATCCACATATACAGGTTATAAAAGACAAATTGAAGGAAGAACAAAAGAATATTTTACTAAAAATCCAGTAATGCTTGAAGATTTGAAACCAGTACATATTTTAGATTTTTATAATTGGTTATATTCACAAGGATTAAAAGGAACTACAGTTACAAAATATCATGCTAATATAAGAAAAGCTTTAGATTATGCAGTGCAAACAGATTTAATACCAAATAATCCTGCTATAAAAGTTGGACGACCACAACAAGAACAATTTATTGCTGACTATTATAATGAAGATGAATTAAATAATTTATTCAAAGTAGTAAAAGACACTCCTTTAGAATTAATTGTTTATTTAACTGCTTTTTATGGATTACGCAGAAGTGAAGTTTTGGGTATTAGGTGGTCTGCAATAGATTTTGAAAATAAAACAATTACAATAAGTCATAAAGTAGTAACAGTTACAGATGAAAATGAAAATAGTAAAACAAAAACCAAAACTATTACTAAAAGAAAGACAAAAAATAAATCTAGTTATAGAACATTACCTTTATTCAAAGAAATAGAAGAACTTTTACTATATACTAGAAAAATGCAAGAATACTATATGTCTATATTTAAAGAAAGTTACAATAAACAATTTAAAGATTTCGTTTGTGTAGATGAAATGGGCAATTTAAGAAAACCTGACTATGTTAGTCATAAATTTAAAGAAATTCTAAACAAGAATGGTTTGAGAAAAATAAGGTTTCACGATTTAAGACACAGTTGTGCAACATTACTTTTGAAAAAGGGAATATCTTTAAGAGAAATACAAGATTGGTTAGGACATTCTAGTTCTAAAACGACAGAAAGATATGCACATTTAGATTCAAGTACAAAGATTAAATCTGCTACAGCTATTGAAAATGCATTAAGTTTTAATGGCAATAAAAAAGATATATTAGATCTGGACTCTAATATACCTAAATAATTAAGTATTTTCCAAAATTGTTAGAAATTTGTTAGAAAAATCTAGCAATTTTATAATTAAAACCACAGACACAATCTTCTCAACTGTCTGTGGTTCTAATGGTGCAGATGGCCGGAATCGAACCGGCACGGTTTATTCAACCGCAGGATTTTAAGTCCTGTGCGTCTACCAGTTCCGCCACATCTGCATTTCTATTTAAACTGGTTTGCCTAACGACAATTGTTATTATAATATGCATTACAAAATTTGTCAATATAAAATGCAAAAAAAAATTAATTTTTTTTTTGCATTTTATATATACAATTTATATTATTTATGATATAATTCTTTTTAGTTAATTTCAAATTATTTATAGGGGCATAGTACATCGGTAGTATAAGAGTCTCCAAAACTCCAGAGCTAGGTTCGACTCCTAGTGCCCCTGCCAATATTTTTATCAAAATTTTTTTATCGGAGGAGATTCCCTATTCCAAAATTAATTAAATCATTTATATTTTTTATTATTATTTTCACAATATTAATATGTTTATTTTTTATTCCTATTTTTGAATCTAATTGTTCTTATGAATTTAATAATGTTTCTTCAGACATATTTACAATTAATCCAAATGGTTTTACTTGGCCTATACCAGGTTATTCAACAATTAGTTCTAATTTTGGTAAACGTTCTGCCCCAACAGGTGGTGCTTCTACATATCACAAGGGTATAGATATTCCTGCACCTCCAGGTACTACTTTTATTGCTGTTGCAGATGGAGAAATTACATTTACTAATTTTTTGGGTGGTGGTGGTTATACTATTACACTTTCTTTTGGTAATTTTAAAGTTTCATATTGCCATTGTGATCCCAATTTTATTGTACGCGTTGGAGATAAAGTAAAAGAAGGACAAATAATTGGACATGTTGGTCCTAAAAATGTATATGGTGTTCCTGGTAATCAATATAAAGATTCGAATGGTAATCCTACAAATGGGGCTACTACTGGTCCACATCTGCATTTAGGAGTTAGATTTAATAATGAATATGAAAATCCATTAGATTATTTTTAAATCTAATGGATTTTTGTTAAAATATTCCCTTCACATTTCCATCTTTGTCTATATCTATGTTTTCTGCTGCTGGTTGTTTTGGTAATCCCGGCATTGTCATAATATTGCCAGCAAATACTACTACAAATCCGGCTCCTGCTTTTAGGTCAACATTTTTTATATTAATATTATACTCTTCTATGCATTCTAAATTTTTAGGGTCATCTGATAATGAATACTGGGTTTTTGCTATACATATTGGTAAATTTTTATAGCCTAGCTTTTCTATTTTTTCTATATTTTCTAATGCTTCTTTAGAAAATATAACTTCTTTTGCTCTATAAATTTTTCTAGCTACTTTTTCTATTTTAGTTTGTATTTTATCTTCTATATCATATATATATTTAAATTCTTGTTGTTGTTTTGTTATATTAACTATTTTTTTAGCTATATCTATTGCCCCTTCTCCACCTTGAGCCCATCCTTCTACAATGCTTAATTGGATATTTTTTTGTTCTAATTTTTTTTGTAAAAATTCTATTTCATTTTGAGTATCAGTATTGTATTTGTTTAATGCTACTATAACATTTAATCCAAATTCTTTTTTTATGTTATCTATATGTGTATATAAATTGTTTATGCCTTTTTCAATTCCTAAAATATTTTCTTCCTGTATTTTATCTTTTTCTACTCCCCCATGGTATTTTATTGCTTTTATTGTTGCAACAATAACCACAACATCTGGTTTTATATTTCCTTTTCTACATTTTATATCTAAGAATTTCTCTGCCCCTAAGTCTGCTCCAAATCCTGCTTCTGTTACAACATAATCTGCTAGCTTTAGGCCTATTTTAGTTGCTCTAACGCTATTACAGCCATGTGCTATATTGGCAAATGGTCCTCCATGTATTATTGCAGGCGTATGCTCTAAGGTTTGTACTAAATTAGGTTTTATAGCATCTTTTAACAATACAGCCATTGCACCTTCTGCTTTTAAATCTTTTACATATATTGGTTTTTCTTCATTATTATAACCAATAATAATATTTGCAAGTTTGCTTTTTAAATCTTCTAAATTTTCGGCTAAACATAATATAGCCATAATCTCTGATGCTACAGTTATATCAAATCCATCTCTTCTTGGAATAATTCTTTTTTCTCCAGATAATCCTGTGTCAACTAGCCTTAATTGCCTATCATTTAAATCAATACATCTTTTCCATGTAACTTTTTTTATTCCTAATTCATTTCCAAAATATATGTGATTATCTATCATGCTTGATAATAAGTTATTTGCTGAAGTTATTGCATGAATATCGCCTGTAAAATGTAGATTTATATCATCCATTGGTGCAACTTGCACTTTTCCTCCACCAGTTGCTCCTCCCTTAATTCCAAAAACAGGACCTAGTGATGGTTCTCTTAATGCTAATATAGCATTTTTTCCAATGCAAGACAATCCATCAGCAATTGCTATTGAAACAGTAGTTTTTCCTTCTCCTAATGGTGTGGGATTTATTGCTGTTACCAAAATTAATTTACCATCTTTTTTATTTTTGCACTTTTCAAATACTTCTTCTGATATCTTAGCTTTATATTTCCCATATAATTCTAACTGTTCTTCATTAATATTTATACTTTTAGCAATATCTGTTATTTTTTCTAATTTTGTATTTCTTGCAATTTCTATATCTGTCATTTGCTCCACTCCTATTTATCCAAAAATTATTCCTATCCCTATTCCTATTAATGCTCCAACAAATACTTGAACAGGTGTATGTCCTAAAACCTCTACAAGTTTTTCTGAAACTTGCACTCCTGTTAATCCTGGTGTTTGAACTATTTTATTTAAAATTGCTGCTTGCCTTCCTGCTGCTCTACGTACTCCACATGCATCATACATAACTATAAATGCAAATATTAATGATAATGCAAACATTGGCGTATCTACCCCTATGTTTTTTCCTATCATACTAGTTAATCCTGCCACTACCGCAGAATGAGAACTGGGCATTCCTCCTGCTCCCATAATTCGTTTAAAATTAAATTTTTTGGTTATTATTAAGTCTGATATTACCTTAAACAGCTGTATTCCAAACCATAAAAAGAACGGTATGTATATATATTTATTTTGTATAAATCCTGTAAAATTGTTCATTTTTTCTGTTCCCCCTAATTATTTTCAGACTCAAATTCTTCTTCTTGATATTCATTATCTTTATTTAATAGTATAGTTATTTTCTTTTCTGCTTTTTCCAACATCTTATTGCATTCTTGTGATATTTTCATTCCTTGTTCGAATTTACTTACAGAATCATCTAAAGATAATTCTCCCTTTTCTAATTCTTCTACTATTTTTTGCAACTCTTCCATTTTATTTTCAAAACTATCTTTCATTGTTTACCTCTTTCTATTTTATTCTTCTGTAACTTCTCCAGTAGAAATATTTACTTTATACCAAGAAATTACTTGAGTTGTTACTATATTATTTGCTGATATATAATATTCATTTCCATTCTTATTTGCTATAATAAATTTTATTGTACTGTCATTTTTGGCAAATTTATCTTTAACTAATTTTATTGCTTTATCGTCATCTGATAATTTTGTGTTATCTTCTTTACTCTCACTTTCCTCTTTTCCAACCACATTACTAACTACATCATTTTTTTCAATTGTATTTTCTTCAATTTCATTTTTGCTCTCATTTTCTTTAATATCTATATTATTTTCTATTTCATTATCTATTTTATTTTCAGAAGTAGACTCATTTTTTTGTTGAATTGTATTATTTTCTTCTGCATTAATTTTATTATTATCAATTATTAATTTTCCAACATATATAGTTATTGCAATTACTAAAATTATAAGAATTGTTATTATTACTTTTAAAATTTTATCCATAATTGTACCTCACATATTTTATATTATTTTTGCTTTTGAAACTCCATCTTTAAATTTTAAGTTAATTTCATCTCCACTTTTTATTTCTTTACTGCTTTTTATTATTTTATTGTCTTTTTCTACTATAGAATAACCTCTGCATAATGTCTTTAAAGGACTCAATGCATCTAATTTAGCTACTAATTCTTTATATACAATTTGTTTTTCATTAGTTTTATTACTAATAGCTTTTTCTAATCTTTTTATATTAGCATCAACTTTTAAATAATTATCATTAATATTTCTTAGTGGATCTTTAAAAACTCTACTTTCTATACTTTTTTCTAGTTTTAATTTCAAAACTTCTACTTTTTTTACTAAAGCTATTTTTAACCTTTTTTGAGAGTTTAATATTTTTTCTTTAACTTCATATATATCGGGAACTGCTAATTCTGCAGCTGCTGATGGAGTTGGTGCTCTTAGGTCTGCTACAAAATCTGAAATAGTAAAATCTGTTTCATGTCCTATAGCAGAAATTATTGGAATATTTGAATTGTATATTGCTCTTGCTACTATTTCTTCATTAAATGGCCATAGATCCTCTAGTGATCCTCCTCCTCTTGCAAGGATAAGTACATCTGCAACTAAATTATTATTCATAAATTCTATTCCTCTAACAATTTTTTCTGCAGCACCTTCTCCTTGAACTGGAATTGGAAATAATTTTATGCATACATTAGGGTTTCTTCTAGTTGAGACATTTATAATATCTCTTATTACTGATCCTGTTTGTGAAGTTAATACTCCTATTACTTTAGGCATTTTAGGTATTTTCTTTTTATTTGTATCATCAAATAGACCTTCTATTTCTAACTTTTCTTTTAACTTTTGATATTTAGCATATAAATCTCCAAGCCCATCTTCTTCCATTGCTTTTACATATATTTGATATACTCCATCTCGTTCATATACTGAAACAGTACCAAAAACCATTACTTTCATTCCATCTTTTGGAAAAAAATTCAATTTTTGTGCATAACTTTTAAACATTATACATTTTATTAATGAATTCTCATCCTTGAGTGTAAAATAAAGATGTCCTGTGTAATGGTTTTTAAAGTTTGATATTTCGCCTTTTACTAAAACATTATTTAAATATTCATCCTCAGATATTTTATCTTTAATATAACTATTTAATTGAGTTACTGTTTGTGCAAATTCTGCATATTTCATTAGTTTTCTTCCTTTACAATACTTGCTAAAATTCCATTTATAAAGTTTTTTGATGCATCTTCTCCATATTTTTTTGCCAATTCCACAGCTTCATTTATTGCAACTTTATATGGTATTTCTTTATATTTTATTTCATATATTGCAAGTTTTAATATTGATAAATCTATTTTTGATATTCTTTGTATTTTCCAATCAGCTTTTAGATTTTTTTCTATTAATTTTTTTATTTCTTCCTTGTTTTTTTCTATACCTAAAACTGAATCTTTTATATATTCTTTGGCGTTTTTATTTTCAATATCATTTGCTTCAAGATACAAATCTATCTGTTCTTCTAAATCAACTTGTTTTTGTATTTCTAAACTATATATTAATTTAAAAGCTTGTTCTCTAATTGCTGATCTTTCCATATTTTCTTCCTCTCTAAAATTACATTCTATCAATAAATTTTTTTAATTTTGCTTTTACATCTTCTTTATTTTGTTGTATATAATTTCCTACAAAAGCTCCTATTGCTATTACAACAATTCCTAATATTAAATCTGATAATCTTGTTATTAAAATTAATATTCCAACTATTATACCTATAATAGCTCCCTTATATTTTGCTATAAAATTTTTTATTTCTTCCATATTGTAGCTCCTTTCTTTTTATATATTTTGTGTTTGACTTTTTGGAGCAACATTTTTTATTTTTATATTAACTTCTTTTACATCTAAGTCTGTTGCTGATTTTATTTTTTCCTTTATTTTTTCTTGTAAGTTTGCAGATAAGTCTTTTATTACTACATTTGAACTTACAATTAAATTTGCATATACTCTTACATTATTGTCTTTGTCCAACTCTACTCTAGTAACAATGTCTTGTGCATTGTCAAATTCTTTAGCTACTGAGTTAACTAAATTTTCTAATGTATCTTTAGAAATCATTAATTTTCCATTCTCGTTTTCTAATAAAACTCCTTGTCTTTCTTTTATTTGTTGTTTTGATGTTGAATCGAAAAATATACATTTTATTGACAATAATATAAATAGCACACTTATTCCTAATATTATATTAGATGAGGTTGAACTAACTAATAATTTTTTTACAATATCTCCTACTAAATTCATGTCCAACCAACCAAATATTAATAAGCATAAAATAACTGATAATATTAACATTAAATTTGAGTATATTATTAAAGTAATTTTTTCTAAAATTTTCATTTTAATTTCTCCATTTCATATTTAATTAATTATTGTTCTTCTACGTTATTATCTTCTTTAATTTCTTCGTTTGATTCTGATTTCTTCTTTTCTTCTGTATTTACTCCTTGAATATGAACATTTACTTCTTCTACTTTTAAGCCTGTCATTCCTTCTACTGATTTTTTAACTCTATTTTGAATTTCAAATGCTACATCTGGTATTCTTGAACCGTATTCTACAATTATATTTACATCTATTTTTGCCTCTTTGTCTGTAACTTCAACTTTTATTCCTTTTGCTAAATTCTTCTTTCCGCTTAGTACTTCTGATATTCCTCCTGCAAATCCACCAGCCATTCCTGCAACCCCTTGTACTTCTGAAACTGCTTTTCCTGCAATTACTGCAACTACTTCGTTTGCTATTTCAATCCCATCTGATTCTTGTTCTGTAGTTGTTTCTAATTCAACTATTTCTCCATTTATTTTATTTTCTTCTTCCATAATATTTCCTCCTTTTTATATCAAAAAAATTGATATCCTAAAATTCTATACTAGTATATCAATTTTTATTTAATTTTACAACTATTTTGCAATATTTTTATTTTTTAATTTTATTCAAATACATCTAACAAATTAATTGTATTTCCTCTTAAAAATTCTTGTATTGACATTTTTCTAGAATTTTCTCCTTGTATTTCTAGAACATTTATTATGCCATCATTTGCTTGTATTTGTAATCCTTTTTTAGCATCTGCTAATATTACTTTCCCTGCTCTTTCTTTGTTTTTATTATTATTTTCTAATACGTCTACCTTCCAAAACTTAATTTTTTTTCCATTTAAAAATGAATATGCTCCTATAATTGGGTTTAATCCACGCACTAAATTCTTTATTTGTATAGCTGTTTTGTTTTCCCAATCTATTTTGGCCATTTCCTTATTAAGCATAGGTGCTACTGTAAAGTCTTCTCCTTGTTTTGTTCTGGTTGCTGTTCCTTCTTCTATCTGTTTTAAAGTTTTAACTAAAAGCTCTCCTCCAATTTTAGATAATCTATTCCAAAGCTCTCCTGTTGTTTCATTTTCTCCTATATCAACTTCTTCTTTTAAAATCATATCACCAGTATCCATTCCTATATCCATATACATTGTTGTAATTCCGGTTTTTTTATCCCCATTTAAAATAGCCCATTGAATAGGAGCTGCTCCTCTATATTCAGGAAGAAGCGAACCATGCACATTAATACAGCCATATTTGGGTATATCTAAGATTTCTTTTGGAAGTATTTTTCCATATGCAACCACACATATTACATCTGGTTGTAATTTCTTTATTTCGTTTATAAATTTTTCATTTTTTCTTACTTTTTCTGGTTGATATATTTTTATATTTTTATCAATTGCAAATTCTTTTACAGGTGAGGCTACCAATTTCATTCCTCTGCCTTTTGGTCTATCTGGGTTAGTTACAACAGCTAATATATTGTGTCCAGAATTATATATTGCCTGTAAACTTTCTTTTGCAAAATCTGGTGTTCCCATAAAAACAATTTTCATATATACCTCCTTATATTTTGCACTATTTTATTTTTCTGGTTCTACATATTCTAGTGTTCCTGGAATTATTTTGTCTACAAATACTTCACCATCTAAATGATCTAATTCATGACAAATAGCTTGTGCTAATAATTCCTTGGCTTTTATTTTTTCTATCTTTCCTTCTAAATTTGTATATTCAGCAACAACTTCTGCTGGTCTAATTATTTTTGCAAATTTATTTGGAAAGCTTAAACACCCTTCTTCTACCTCTTGCTTTCCTTTAGTTTTTAATATTTTAGGGTTTATTAAAATTATTGGTCCATTATCATCATATAAATCTATTACAACAATTCTTTTTAAAACGCCTACTTGAACTGCTGCTAATCCTACTCCATTATATTTATGCATAGTTTCAATCATATCATTAGCTAATGTTATAATTTTCTCATCTATTGCCTCAATCTCTCTTGATTTCTTTTTTAATATTTCGTCCCCTTCATATCTTAATTTTCTTATCGCCATTTTTTCCTCCTATAATTATCAATATAATTTTATTGGTCTATATTTCATTTTTTACATCATATTATTTGGATTTATATCTACAACTATTCGTACATCTTTTATATTTTTATTATATACTTCTTTTAAGCAATTATTTATTATAGAGTTTATTTCAGAATTCATATTACCTTTTATTATCATTCTCCACCTATTTCTGTTTTGAACCTTTTCTATTGGAGATGGCATTGGTTTTAAAATTTTAAATTCTTCCGTTTTTATATTTTCTTGTAAATATTTATACACAAATTGACTTACATTTTTTATTTTTTCTTCATTTGTACTATTAAATCCAATTACTATTATATCGCAAAATGGTGGATATTTCAACTGTTTACGAATAGCTATTTCTGTTTCAAAAAAAATATTATAGTTTTGCTGTTTTGCATATTGTATACTAAAGTTTTCTGGATTATAACTTTGAATTATAACATTTCCTTTATATTTATCTCTTCCAGCTCGTCCGTGCTACTTGTGTTAATATTTGAAATGTTCTTTCACTTGCTCTATAATCATCAATATTTAGTGATGTATCTGCTGCAATTACTCCAACTAATGTTACATTTGGAAAATGATGCCCTTTTACTATCATTTGAGTTCCTACTAAAATATCTATATTTTCATTTTTAAATTTATTTAAAATTTCTTCATGTGAATTTTTTTTACTTACTGTGTCAACATCCATTCTTATTGTTTTTGCTTGCGGAAAAATTTTATGTATTTCTTCTTCTAATTTTTGAGTTCCAGTTCCAAAGTATCTTATTTTTTTGCTTCCACATTCAGGGCAAGTTGTAACTAAGTTTTCTTCATATCCGCAATAATGACATCTTAATTTATTAATATCTCTATGATATGTTAAACTTATGTCGCAATTTTTACATTTTGCTATATATCCACATTCTCTACACATTATAAAAGTAGAAAATCCCCTTCTATTTAGAAATAGTATTGTTTGCATTTTGCTTTTTAAATTGTTTTTTATCATTTCATATAATTTAAAGCTTAACATTGACCTATTTCCACTTGCTAATTCTTTTTTCATATCTATAACTTCAACATATGGTAAACTAGAATTATTAGCTCTTTTTGATAGCTTAAGTAATTTTATTTCTCCAATTTGAGTTTTGTAATATGTTACTACATCTGGAGTAGCACTGCCTAAGAGTACAGGACAATTGAAATTCTGTGCTATTTTATATGCAATTTCTTTTGCATCATATCTTGGGTTTGATTCAGATTTATATGAACTATCGTGTTCTTCATCTATTATAATTATTCCTATATTATTTAGTGGTGCAAATATTGCAGATCTAGCACCTATTACAATTTTGACTTCATCGTTTTTTATTCTTTCCCATTCGTCATGTCTTTCTCCTATAGATAGTTTACTATGCAAAACTGCAATTTTATTTTTACCAAATCTGGCAATAAATCTATCTACCATTTGTGGTGTAAGTGATATTTCAGGAACTAATACTATTGCTGTTTTTTGGTTATTTAATACCTCTTCTATTAACTGTAAATATACTTCGGTTTTTCCTGAGCCTGTTACTCCATATAATAAAAACTTTTTATATTCGTTATTATTTATTGTATGTTGTACTTGTTCCACTGCTGCTGCCTGCTCGTTGGTTAATATTAATTTTTCGTTTTTTTGTACATTTTTATTTTCTAGAGGGTTTCTCTTTACTTTTTTTTCTTCTACATTTAGATAACCATTTTTTATAAGTGTGTTTACTATTGCTCTTGAACAATCTATTGCTAATTCTATTTCTGTAATGGTACAATTTTTATTATTTTTTACAAAGTCTAATATTTTTTTTTGCTTTTCTGATTTTATTTTTTTATTTTGTATATCAAACTCTATTTCTTGTGTTGTTTTATTTAGATTTACAACATTTATAAATTTGTCTTTTATCCTTTTTTGTACATCTATGTTCCTAGTACCTGGTGCTAGCATAAGTTTTATACAATCTGAAACATTGGTAAAATATTTTGTCGCCATCCACTTTGCAAGTGCAATTTGGTCTTCTCTTATTATATCTTCAACTTTAGCAATGTCTTTAATTTCATAATTTGATTTTTCTTTTATTTTTATAACATAAGCTTCTTCTAGTTTTTTCATTTTTCCAAATGGAACTAAAACTTTGCTACCTATAGTAATAAAATCCTCTAGGTGCTTTGGAATGTTATAGTCAAATACTTTATTTAATTTTTTTGCCGTACTATTTATTATAACTTCTGCTACCATCTTTTCTCCTATTAGCTAAAAAATGCCACTCATTACTTTTGTGACATTTCTAATTTTCTTTCATTTTTTATAATTGTTTCTATAATTTGAACTGTTTTTTCTAAATTATCGTTTTTTATAACATAATCATATAATTTTATTTTGGATTCTTCGTATTCTAGTCTTCCTAATCTTAATTCTAATTCTTCTTCAGATAAGTTGTCTCCTCTTTCTATAAGTCTTTTCTTTAATTCTTCTCTTTCTACTTTTAAAAATATAGTAACTAAATTTGTTTCGTTTTTTAATATTTTCATTAAGTTTTCTGTTCCATTTACTTCTATATCTTTAACAATAATTTTACCACTTGCTATTTTTTCATTCATTAATTTACGAGAAGTTCCATAATAATTCTCATGGTGCAAATCATATTCATAAAATTCATTGTTTTTTATTTTTTCTTCAAATTCTGGTTTAGTTATAAAATGATATTGTACTCCTTCTTCTTCTCCTGCTCTTGGTTTTCTTGAAGTATATGAAGGCAATGATATTACATCATCCATTCTTTTTATTAATTCTTTTTTTATTGTATCTTTTCCAGCACCTGAAACTCCTGATAAAATAACTAGCATATAGTTACCTTCCCTTCTGCTATTTCGTTTGCAGCTAATGTTACTGGTGATGTTTCTTTTACATCTGTTAAAGGTTCTGCTCCCATTGCTATTTGTCTAGCTCTTTTTGAAGTAGCTATTACTAATTCATATCTATTTTTTGATTTTGTTAAAAGTTCTGCCACACTTGGTTTTACCATCATTTTAAATTACCTCCTAAATTTTAATTTTCTTCTGGTTGAATTGATGAATCTTTATCAACTCTTCCTGAAACTGTTTCTGGTTGTACTGCTGACAATATTAAATGTCCTGAGTCCATAATAAGAACTGCTCTTGTTCTTCTTCCACATGTTGCATCTACTGCTGTTTTGTTATCTTTTGCTTCTTGTACCATTCTTTTAATTGGTGCAGAATCTGGGCTAACTATTGCAACTATTCTTTCTGCTGATACTATATTTCCAAATCCAATGTTTATTAATTGCATAATATCAATCCTTTCTATTCAATATTTTGTATTTGTTCTCTTATGTTTTCTAACTCTGTTTTTAATTCTATTACCTTATTGGTAATTTCTAAATTGTTTGCTTTAGACCCTATTGTATTTGTTTCTCTATTCATTTCTTGTATTAAAAAATCTAACTTTTTCCCAACAGGTTCATTTGATTTTACAAATCTTCTAAATTGTTCAATATGACTTTTTAATCTTGTTATTTCTTCTTCTACAGAGCATTTATCTGCATATATAACAACTTCTTGTGCTATACGTGATTTGTCTATATCTTTTGTATCTAATAATTCTTTTATTCTACTTTCTAATTTTACTACATATTCTTCAATAAGTCCAGTAGATAATTTGGATATTTCTAAAGTTGTTGCTTCTATATTTTTTATTCTTTGTAATAAATCTTGTAATATTTTTTCCCCTTCTGCATCCTTCATGTCCATTAATTTTCTTACAGTTTCTTGGGTTGTTTGCAATACTTCTTTTTTTATTTCTTCATCATCTGAATCATTTTTTATTGTTAAAACATCTGGAAGTTTTGAGATTTCTGTTACTTCTATATTGTCTAAAAGGTTTTCTTGTTTTGCTAATTTTCTTAATTCATTAATATATAACTTGGCAATTTCTGTGTTGATTTGTATATTTCTTCCTTTATCACTATTGTTCTCGAATGTTATAAATACATCTACTTTTCCTCTTTTTATGGTTTTAGAAATTTCTTTTTTTATTTCTTCTTCCAAATAACTTATTGTTCTCGGTATTTTTATATTTATGTCTAAGTATCTATGATTAACGCTTTTAATTTCAATTATATAATTTCTATCATTTTTATTTAGTGTACTTTTTCCATAACCTGTCATACTTCTAATCATTTTCTTTTACCTCTTTTTTGGGTCTTCCCCTTTTTTTGGGTTTAACCTCTATTTTTTCTTCTTTCTTTTTGGTTGCTTCTTTTTTTATTGGTTCTTCGTCTTTTACTATTTCTGGAATATCGCTTAATGTTTTTAAATATTTTCTTCTATCGTTAGTATAAATAACAACTGATTTTAAAACATAATATATTGAAATTAGGTATGATGACATTAATATATATAGTTGAAAATTAATGTTTAATACTTGTGTTATATGTTTTATTAATAAAGAGTGTATTGCTATAATTAAGAACTCAATTCCATTTATTGCTAATATGTCACTGTCTTTTTTATAAGAAATCTCGAAAAATATTATTCCTATAGCCATTATAACTATTGGTGATATTTTCATTATTAATTCTAGTGTTGGTGTATTTAATTTTTGATAAGAAAAATTTATAAAAATAAAATATATTGTTGAAATTATTGCAATTATTAGATTATAAAATATTTGATTTAGAACCTTACTATTTTTTTTCTGTACTGTATCTTCTTTTTCCATTATTTCCTCCTATTATTGTTCTAATTCGTACATAATTATACTAATTACACTTAAGGCTACTGTTTCTGTTCTTAAAATTCTTTTACCCAATGTAATAATTTTTGCTCCTTTTTGCTGCAATAGTTTTGTGTCTGTTTCTTCTAGCCCACCTTCTGGTCCTATTAAAATTGCTATTTTCATATTTTCTTTGTTGTTTTTTATTTTACTTAACTCGTTTTTTAATGTGTTATCTTTTTCTTTTTCATATGCTATTAAAAACAAGTCATAATTTGTAACTTCGTTTACAATATTTTTTATGTTTTTTATATTATTTATTTTTGGTATTATGTCTCTTCCTGACTGCTTTGAAGCAACCTCTGAAATTTTTTGCCATCTTTCTTGTTTTTTTATTTTGTCTTTATCATTAAGTTTTACAACACATCTTTGCATTTCTACAGGTGTTATATCATAAACTCCTAGTTCAACTGATTTTTGAATTATATATTCCATTTTATCTGATTTTGGCAAACCTTGATATACTGTAATTTGAATATTTGATTCTGAAGTTTTTTCTACTTTTTCTTTTATTTTACATATTATTTTTTCATTTTCTATTTCTTCTATTTGGCATAAAAAGTTTTCTTGATTTTCTACATTACAAATTTCTAATTCATCACCGATTTTAGTTCTTAATACTTTTTTTATATGATTAACATCTTGTCCTATTATAAATATTTTATTATTTTCAATCTGTTTGTTTGTTACAAAAAATTTAGGCATAAATGTTTCTCTCCTTTTATATTGGTATTATAACATACATTTTTTAAAATTTCCACAAAAAAAGAAATTATATTATTTATAATTTCTTTTTGGGTTATATTATTAATAGTTTTCTGCTTTTATTTCAAAGTATGCTTTTGGATGGCTACATACTGGGCATATTTCAGGAGCTTCTTTTCCTATAACTATATGTCCACAATTTCTACATTTCCAAATTTTTTCTCCATCTTTACTAAACACTAATCCGTTTTCAACATTTTCTAATAATTTTTTATATCTTTCTTCATGTTCTTTTTCTATTTTTCCTACTTCTTCAAATAAATATGCTATATGGTCAAATCCTTCTTCTTTAGCTTCTTTAGCCATTTTTTCGTACATGTCAGTCCACTCATAGTTTTCACCTTCTGCTGCCGCTTTTAAGTTTTCAACTGTTGTTGGTATATTACCGCCATTTAATAATTTAAACCATATTTTTGCATGTTCTTTTTCATTATCTGCTGTTTCTTGAAATATAGCAGCTATTTGTTCGTATCCATCTTTTTTTGCTTTACTAGCAAAATATGTATATTTATTTCTAGCTTGAGATTCCCCTGCAAATGCTTCCATTAAGTTTTTTTCTGTTTTTGTTCCTTTTAATTCTTTCATTTTACATTCCTCCTAATATGCTTTTGTTTTTACTTGTATGATATTAATAAATTTATATATATATTACCAAATTATTTTATAAAAATCAAGTAATTTATATTGTTTAATTTTTGATTAAAGAAAGGTTAAAATTGGGTTAAAAAATTTTTATTGTTTTTTATTCTATAAATAAAAATGAAAAGGTTATGCTGAAAAAAAATTATGAAATGTTTAAATTTTTTTATTATAAAGATAAAAAGAGATGAGGTTGTATTAAAACCTTATCTCTAAAAACTTCACATTTTTTATACTTTTAATTCTTCTTTTGGAATTAAATTATAATCAAACATAACTAATGAATGATTATCCCAAATAAGTTCTTTATTTATAATTTCTCCAGTTGCTTTTTTTATTGTATTTCTATATATTTTTGAAACTCTATAATATTTATCATTCTCTTTTTCAAAATGATGATTTTCTTCAACTAAATCATAACTACATGGAAATTCTTCTTCACTTCTTAATTCTCCATACAATTTTTCATCATCGCACCATAAAATTATTTGTATATTTTGGTTAGTATTATTTTTAAATCTATAATCAATATAGTTATAACTAACTGATGTACCATTTGCCATAGGCACTCTATGTCCAATATCAGATGCTAACGCATCTGAATGCTTATGGAATTCTATAATCTGTAGCGGACTATGTAATATTAAATTATTAATAGTATTAGCTAAATTACACAATCCACCACCAGTGCCAGTAACCAATTTATCTTGTCTAATCACACGACCTTCTTTATATCCTTTTCTTTTATTAACAGTTCCTATTGTTCTCCAAAAAGAAAAAGTTTCTCCAGGTTTTATTATAATACCTGTAATTTTGCTTGATGCTAACTTTATATTTACAGCTTTGTTTTCTTGAGTTCTAGGGTCAATGCCTTTTCCTTTTTTTATAATAGTTGAACTATACTTATATACCAAATTGGTAAGTTTTTTAGATTGCTTTGTTTTTGCAAATTTTTCTTTACTAAATAAATCTTTTATATTTGTTATTAATATACCTTTATATGTAGAAATAGTCCAAAAAAATGGATTTATATCACAAAAATTTTTATTTTTGATAAATAACATTCTCTGATTTTTCCTCCTTTTTTACAATGTTCCCAAGTCTATTTTGAAATTTTTTATTTTTCTTATATATTTTTAAAATAAGATTTTCTAATTGTCTTCTTTTACCTATTTTAGTTTCACCATTAGCTCTAATAAATTTTACTAAAATACTTGCTATTCCACTTTTATTAGCACCTAATATATCTGTGAAAATCTGGTCTCCTATAAATAAGGTTTCTTCTTTTAATATCCCCATCATTTCAACAGCTTTTAAATAATTAGCTACTTTTGGTTTTTCTGCATCACATATATATAAAGAATCAATATTTCTTAAAAATCTTTTTACTCTTTCTTCATTATTGTTTGATAATAAAAGAGTTTTAAATCCAATGTTTTGAATTGTTCTAAACAATTCATCAACTCTTTGTGTAGAATCATCACCGTGATGTACTAATGTGTTATCTATATCAAAAATTATACCTCTATATCCTTTTTTATATAATTCATTATAATCTATACAAAATACACTATCAACGTACTCATATGGATAAAAAACTTTAAACATCTTGTCCTCCTTAAATAATGCATTAATTTTTTTCTATATATTCACAAACATTATTAATTTGCTCTATAAAATTATTCCCAAATTTATTTTCAAAGAATGCTCCTCCTATTGTAAATGCCCATGGATTAGCATTTTTTAATTCATCAAGTCTTATATAACTATTTATACTACCAGCAATACATACAGGTGCATTAACTTCAGTTACAAATTTTTTATTAAGTTCTGTTGCATTACCAGTAAATCTATAGCCCAATAAATCAAACCCATAAACACCTTTTTTTAATAATTCATTGGCTTCACTTATCATATCCTCAATATTTCCTTCAAGAATAGAAGGTCTTTCTATCACATTACCAATAAATGGCATATATTTAATATTATTTTCTTTACAAAAATTATTTATTGACTCAAAATATTTTGTTCCCATAAGAAAATCACATTCACATTCTAAAGCCATTTCTGCTCCTTTAAGCCCTTCTTCTTCAGTATATGTTACAACCTCTAGAACTGTCTGTTTTCCACATTTTTTCATATATTTATATAGTTTTTTCATTTCTTCCAATGGCAATGGTTCTTCTTTAAATCCATAATATTTAGCCTTAGAAATTTTGCATTTTTCAAAAATCTCGTATGCATTATCTACTGTTTTATCATTATGTGTTAACATTACAACTAAATTTAATTTATCTTCCATAATCTCCAACCTCTTTTTAAACTTCTTACATTGACTTATAAATTTCGACATTTTTATTATAACATTACATAAAAAAATTACAACTAATGTAGTCAATTTTCAAACAAATTCTTTGGCTGTTTTCTTTTTCTATTTGTTTTAGGCTTTTTTAGGAGTAGGCAAATCTTCTGGCATAGTTCCGCCCAGCTTCTTTAATTGCTTTTCTAACAATTTTTCCAATTTTATTATGGGTATCACAAGCCTCTTTTTCGGTATTTACATTATTTTTTTTCAATCTTTCTTCTGTTTGAGATATTCTAAATAAATTTGCAACTAATTCTGTACTTCCCATATTATCTAAGATGTCTTCTCTATATCTTAATCCTTTCCTTTTTGCTATATCATCAGCTGTTTCTCCATTATATAATCCTTTATAACCAGCGTTGTGAAATTTATCAAAATTTTTAACTCCAGATTTTTTGGCTGTTTGATTTAGTGAATAATTTCCTTTTCTTGTTAAATCTCTTTGATAAAATCTTTTTTCATCTTCTGTAAGGGAACTATATTCTTTTTCGCTGATTTCTTGTTTTCTGGTTTGTACTGCGAAATATGTTTGAGCAAGAGCGATTACTTTTTTCTGCTATCGCCATTTTGTGCAATTAAATAGCATGAATATCGAGTTAGCTTATAATCTAAAATTATCTTTTCGGCACCTTTAGGCATCTTGATCGTTTTATTGACGTCAATAAAATGTTCAGACACACTAATACCGCTGTTTTCACAAGATGTTTTAGCTTTATCAATTATCTTTTCAAAATTTTGCCAATTGGAGTATTTCAATACGGGCATAAGTTCTCTGGCAAGCCAATATTCCACTCCATTCGTAAGCGGTCAATAAGATGACGTATTGAAACCTCAAGTTCCATCCTATATAATTTAGGAAATCTTGAGGTTATTTTTTTATTATTCAACTTTAAGTTCTTCATACTCATCTTCAAAATTTAATATATCTTTTGGTAGTTCTTTTGACCATGGTAAATATTTTTCTACTTCTTCTTTTGTTTGCTCTTTTTCTAATTGTGGTAACTCTTCTAACAAATATTTTATATATTTATTTATATTTAGATTATTACTTTTTGCTGATTCTATTATTGAATACCATATAGCATTTGCATTTGCTCCTTCAACACTATCTGCAAATAACCAGTTTTTTCTATGTACTGCAAATGGTCTAATAGCTCTTTCTGCTTTTGAGTTGGTAAGTGGTATTTTTCCATCTTTTAAAAATTTTCTTAAATTTTCTTTTTGATTTATAACATATGTAATTGCTTTTTTCAATTTATTATTGGTTATATATTTTTGGCTCGTTAAATTAACCCATTCATAAAATTTTTTGAAAACAGGTTCACTTTTTTCTTTACGTACTTGTAATTTTTCCTCTATATTCATTTTTTCTATCTTACTTTCTATTTCAAATAGCTTATCAATGTATTTTACTCCTGTGTATCCATCACTAGATTTTATCATGTTTTTATTATTGTCTAGTGGTACACTTTCGTAAAAATATCTTCTTGCATGTGCCCAACATTTTGCATGTGTTAATTGTTTTTCAAGTTCGTTATAACCTGCATAACCATCTGTAACTAACACATTCTTGTAATCTTTCATTAAATTATTTGCTATTTGAGCATTTCTACTTTTTGAATAGTAAAATATCACACCTTTCTTTTTTTCTAATTCTCCTGATGTAATAACCCACATATATGAATTACTTGATGCTTTTTTCCTTGTTCTTTATTACATTGTATTGTGCTTTCGTCACAATGTAAGACTTCACTATTTTCTTTCATTTGATTTAACATCAAGTTATATATTGGTTCTAGATAATATTGGCTTGATTTTATACACCAATTTGCCATCATATTTCTTGGTAGAATTAATCCTCTGTCATCCCATATTTTTTCTTGGCGATACAATGGTACTCCCATATAATATTTTTGATATATTACTTCTGTTGCAAGTGATGGTGATACAAAAGAATGCGATAGAAGTGATTTTGGGGTTTTGGTTTTTACTATTGTTGATGTTTCTTTTTCACTTTCTTTTGTTCCGCACTTTTTACATTTGTATGTGTTTCTTACATATCTTACTAACCTTAATTTTGCTGGAACATATTCTATTTCTTGTCTTACAAATTCTTTTCCAATATGTTCTATCTCTGCTTCACAAATAGGGCATACTTTTTTGTCATCTTCTAAAACAACTTCTATTGTTTCTGTTTCTATATTTTTTAATTCAGACTTTTTTATTCCAGCTTTTACTTTTTTTGTATTCTTTTTCTTATAAACTATTATATCTTCTGTTTTTTCTTTTATCTCTTTTTTTATTTCATCATCTTTTATTTTACCAAATCAAGTTGCTTTTTTGTTATGTTTTTTAACTCACTTGAATTTGTTGGCCACTTGAACTTCATTTTTTCTGTATCTAATAATGTTTTTTGTGCCAATATAAATCCATTTTTATCGTAACACAACACTCTTATACTGTTTCTTTTCTTATTGCAAAATATATATGCTGATTTATTGTATGGATTCATTTTAAAGTTATCTTTCACAATACTACATAGTGATGGAATTTGTTTTCTAAAATCTGTTACACCATATGCAATATATACAGTATTTACACTTTGCAATAAATCACGTAACATTTATTAATACCTCCACAACTTTCTTGAAAAGTTCTTTATTAAAACCTTCTTTTAATTCTATTCTAATATTTTCTGTTGCAAATACTGTAGCACTCTTGGTAATTCTTGGTAATGGTACATTAGATGATTTAACTTCTATTGCTCCAAAAGTTAATTCTCTATCTTCTTTTACCCAACCTCTTAATGTTGTTTCTGGTATTCCTTTTTCTAAAGCATATCTTGCTAATGGTTCACCACTATTTTTAAAATCTTCTATATATGCTTGTTTCTCTTCCTTTTGATATATTCTTACTGACATAAATTAACCTCCTAAAAATTTTGTACCTTTATGATACAACTCGTTTTAGAAGTTTTCAATACGTCATCTTATTGACTGCTTACCCTTTTTTCAATATTTTGGGTCAAAAAAAAGACCGTTTCTTTTTGAAACGGTTTAAGATTTTTGTGTTCGTCAAATTTTTATTAGTTTGAAATTAAGTTATTTCAATACTTATAAAGAGTTCGACGGAAACTCGCTATGGTGCCAACGACGTAGATATTTACAACTCGTCTGGCTCTCTTGACGATTGATATCAAATCAATCAAGTTAATTACATTATAACACATTTTTCAAAAAATACAATACCATTAAAAATAAAAAATCGTTTGGTGTGAATTTAGTAATATAAAAAAGAAGCACCAAACTTTTGAAATAAAACAACGGAGCTCTCACTTTTTACGGTGAAAGCCCCTAATTTGGTCAGTTATCTTTTGATTAAAGATCGTTTATGCTTATGCCCGCAGCTCTTGCAGCTGCAATTCTTCCTTCGATAGCACTTCTCATTCCTTCCCCGTCAAAGTCCGCACAAAACAGATACTGTGCCAGGTCTCTTTCTGCTTCTGACTGAACTATTCCGTCTCCGCAGTTGATTGCAAAGCAACCATTAAGCTCTTGAGCTCTTTGAGAATTATTCTCTACACCAGCCTTAATAGCCAGCTCCTTTAATTTAGAATCTTCCTCTAAAAGCCGTTTCCAAACCTTTTCATCTGAAATATTCATAAAATGTAACCTCCTCAAAATTCTTTGATGGACTGTACAATCGGTCTGACCACCTCCGACTGCAATCTACTGACTTTATGGTTTTCCAAAAAGATTATAGCATAAATCTCCACAAAATGCAATTAATTGGAATAAATATATATAATCAAAAAGCTTCTAAATTTTACAGTTAGAGTCTAGTTTCAATCAGTAAAAATTGCTAATATCAATATTTATCTAATTTTTTTAAACTTTTATTATTTTCTTTTTCCAATTGTTTTAAACTCTTTTTAGGAGTAGGTAAATCTTCTGGCATAGTTCCGTCCTGCTTCTTTAATTGCTTTTCTAACTATTTTTCCAATTTTATTATGGGTATCACAAGCTTTTTTTTCAGTATCTACATTGTCTTTTTTTAATCTTTGTTCTGTTTGAGAAATTCTAAATAAATTTGCAATAAGTTCATCACTTCCCATATTATCCAAAATATCTTCTCTATATCTTAATCCTTTTCTTTTAGCAATATCATCAGCAGTTTCACCATTATATAAGCCTTTATAACCTGCATTATGAAATTTATCGAAATTTTTAACTCCTGCTTTTTTGGCTGTTTGATTAAGAGAATAATTTCCTTTTCTTGTAAGATTTCTTTGATAAAATCTTTTTTCATCTTCTGTTAGCATACTGTATTCTTTTTCTGTAATTTCTTGCTTCCTAGTTTGAACTGCAAAATATGTTTGAGCAAGAGCAATTACTTTTTTTCTGCTATCTCCATTTTGTGCTATTAAGTAAGTAGACCTGAGGAGCTTCCCCTCAAGTCTCTCTCAGAACCGTAC
>OIWT01001294.1_pt1 | contig 30765 bp, 28 predicted proteins | sample 1587701 | NCBI WGS metagenome assembly OIWT01 (sample SAMEA3888904, study PRJEB22519) | human gut metagenome | biome: human gut; feature: human-associated habitat; material: faeces | place: Denmark | collected 2009 | reverse complement strand
CTGTTTTTGCCGCGGATATATATCTTCGCCGTGCAAAAAATATGCTTGAGGAGGTGGCGAATTTGTTTTACAAAATTTACAGGCGAAGCGCCTGCGTTTTTACCGCCGTAATTGCGGTTTTGATGAGCGCGGTGCTCGCCTTTCAGCAGCTTTTGCCGGACAGATACTTCACCGCAAGCGGCGAGAATCTTGCTTTCAGCTCATCATACAAAAATCTTGTGACCTTCGGCGGCTCCAAAGCTTCCACCGAAGTTATAAGCCACAGCGCAAGCTCTTATTCCACACAACTCCGGCTGCTTGGAATTATTCCGATAAAAAGCGTCCATGTGGAAGTCACGGACGACACAACCGTTACCGTCTGCGGCAGTCCGTTCGGCATAAAGATGTTCACCGACGGCGTGCTCATCGTGGGACTTTCCCGGGTTTCCGCCGAACACGGCTTTGTCTGTCCCGCTGTTGAATGCGGAATTTCTGAGGGTGACATTATCTGCTCCGTCAACGGCGAAAAGGTTTATACAAATGAAGATGTTGCCTTGAGCATCAGCAATTCCGGCGGTTCGGCTTTGAGCATGCTCATAAAGCGCGGCGAAAAAATGAGCACCGTTTCGGTAACTCCCGTGCTCACCTCCGAAGGCGATTACAAAATCGGGGTGTGGGTGCGCGACAGCTCCGCCGGAATAGGCACTCTGACTTTTTACGACTCCGAAAGCATGGGCTTCGCGGGACTGGGGCACGCCGTTTGCGACATTGATACTGGAGAAGCCCTTTCCCTTTTAAGCGGCGAGGTAGTTCCCGCCACCGTAAACAGGGTCAAAAAGGGTGCCGCCGGCGCTCCCGGAGAGCTTTGCGGAAGCTTTTTGAGCACCGAAGCCATGGGTACGATTTTGCAAAACGGCGAAGCCGGCGTTTACGGAGTTTTGAGCACTGCGCCCTCCGGAACAGTTCTTCCCATCGCTCCCAAGCAGGAGGTTCACGAGGGCGCCGCCGTAATTCTTTCCACCGTAAGCGGCAACACGCCTAAGGAATACGAAATCAACATCGAAAAAATCTCTCTTACGGAAAACACCCTCACAAAAAACATGGTTATAAAGGTCACCGACCCGAAGCTGATTAAAGCCACCGGCGGAATTGTTCAGGGTATGAGCGGTAGCCCGATTATTCAGGACGGAAAGCTCGTAGGTGCGGTTACCCATGTTTTTGTCAACGACCCGACGAAAGGCTACGCCATTTTTGCGGAGAATATGTATTCCGTTTCTTGCGAAGCAAAATAAAGCCCTCTCCTCGCCCCTTTGGGGCTTTTTCTGTTTAGCTGCAATGTTTCGTGCTGCAAGCTCAAAACGCAATTCGACATTAAAAAACAATATTTTTTTGTTAAACCCGTTTTTTTGGCCTTTTTCCCTGACTTTTTAGCATAATACACAAAAATCACGCAGAAATTTTGTGTAAAAAAACTATTGTAAAATTGTGTAATTTCGTTGACATTTTGTAATTTTGTGGTATTATTATATCCGGAAGTTACATAAATTCCCACCGGAATTTTCGACCGCACCTGCGAGCTTTCCGGCTGTAAAAACTTTTTTCGTGCGGAGAAAGAGTAGGAAATGGACAAGAAAATAAAAATAATAATTTCTGACGACGACATGGATTTTTGCTGCTCCTGTTCGGAAGCACTTGGCACCGGATTTTTTGCCGAGTTTGTTGAGCGCGACGGCGACAAACTTTCCGCCACTATTCTAAGCCAAAAACCCGACATCGTAATCTGCAATGCTTTTATGCAAAATCTTGATATGCTCGGCGTAATCAAGCAAAGCTGTGATGTTTTGAGTGAAAATTCTCCTCTTTTTATTGCTATAATTCCTTCCGACAGCGCCATCGTCGAGCGTGAGCTTCTCTCCGGCGGCGCCGCCTATTGCTTTATAAAGCCCATCAACTGTGCAACCCTTGCTGAACGCATAAAAAGCTTCTGTGTAAATTCTTTAAGCGCCGCGGATTCAAAAACTCAAAATGATACCAACCTTGAAGTTGTGATTACAGATATAATTCACCAAATCGGAGTACCCGCACACATCAAAGGCTATCACTATCTGCGCGAAGCCATCATGATGGCCGTTGACGACATCGACATAATGAATTCCGTTACAAAGTGCCTCTACCCTTCCGTCGCCAAAAAGCATGGCACAACCTCTTCCCGCGTCGAACGTGCCATTCGACACGCCATCGAGGTTGCTTGGGATCGCGGCGATGTGGATGTGCTCAATTCTTACTTTGGGTACACAATCCACAGCGGCAAAGGCAAACCCACCAACAGCGAATTTATCGCGCTTATTGCCGATAAGCTCCGCGTAAATATGAAAACCGCCTGAATAATATTCTCACAAGAATCCCGTGCTCAAAATGAGCACGGGATTCTTTATTACCTGTTGCTTTTTTCTGTTAAATTCGGCTCGCCGACGATAATACATTATTTTGTGAATATCGCACAATTTTAAGCTTTAATCTTCCTATAACCCAGTTAGCACTTTTCAACAAAACTTATTTACATTTCAATATTTTAATGTTATCATATTCTTTGAAAGGAGATGATTTCCTTTGCGCTATGCTCATATATCCGAGGACGGAAGAAAGCAAGCCGTCAGAGAGCACCTTACGGCGGTAGCCAAGCTTTCCGGGAAGTTTGCAAGCAGCTTTTCCGCAGCGGAAGAAGGTCGCGCAACCGGCTGTGCCCATGACATAGGAAAATGCAGCAATGAATTTAAAAAGCGGCTTCACGGCGGCCCGAAGGTTGACCACTCCACCGCCGGAGCGAAGGAACTGCTCAAGTTAATTGATATTCCCGGCGCGCTCTGCGTTGCCGGGCATCACGGCGGGCTTCCGGATTTGGGAAGCAAAGTCGATGTTGACGGAAAATCGCTTTACGCAAGGGTGAAAAAACAGATACCCGATTACAGCGAATATGTGAATGAAATAAGTATTCCTCTCGTCCCTCCCGATAAAAAAATCCCTTTCCGTCCAAAGGACTTATTTGAAGTGGCGTTTTACACCAGAATGCTTTATTCCTGCCTTACGGACGCCGATTTTCTCGATACGGAAGCCTTTATGTCCGATAAAAGCATCACTCGCGGAAACTTTGATTCCATAGAACAGCTTAAAGATAAGCTTACCGAGTACATAAAAAGATTTTCCCGACCGAAGAATTCCCTTGATTTTTTACGAACAAAAGTTCTCAATGCCTGCATTGATTTCGGAAAGAGCCGCCCTCGTGGAGTGTATTCCCTTACCGTTCCCACCGGAGGCGGAAAAACCGTTTCAAGCCTTGCCATGGCGATAAATCACGCCGCCGCAAACGGTGCGGAGCGGATAATCTATGTTATTCCTTATGTAAATATAATCGAGCAAACCGCAGATAAATTCCGCGAAATATTCGGCGAAGAAAATGTTCTTGAACACCACTCTGCCGCGGAATTATCCGATTATGACGACTGCGGCGAAGACCCTGTCAAGCGCCGCCTGCGCCTCTCCACGGAAAACTGGGACGCTCCGATAATCGTGACCACCAATGTGCAGTTTTTTGAATCCCTGTACGGAAGCAGAGTTTCAAAATGCAGAAAGCTTCACAATATCGCAAACAGCGTAATTGTGTTCGACGAAGCGCAGATGATACCCACCGATTATCTTCTTCCCTGCGTCTACGCCATAGCCGAGCTTACCAAACATTATAACTGCACCGCAGTGCTTTGCACTGCCACTCAGCCGTCGTTAAACCCTTTCTTTGCGGAACGAGGAGTATCTGTAACGGAAATTTATCCCGACACAAAAGAGCTTTTCTCCGCCTTAAAGCGAACTACGCTCATAAATGCGGGCGAGCTTTCCTGTGATGAGCTTGCGGAAAGAGTTCGTTCGGAAAGCCATGTTCTTGTGGTTTCTCAAACCCGAAAACAAGCTGCGGAGCTTTTCTCACTTTTGCCGGAGGATGGGCGCTTTCATCTCTCCACCCTTACGACTCCCGCAGACCGCCGGCGGATAATAAGCGAAATCCGGGAGCGCCTTTCTCAAGGTCTTCCGTGCCGGGTTGCCGCCACTTCCCTTGTGGAAGCGGGCGTCGATTTGGATTTTGACATTGTTTTTCGCGCCGAGGCAGGGCTTGACTCGATTCTTCAAGCTGCGGGGCGCTGCAACCGTGAGGGCAGGCACTCGGCCGAGGAAAGTATTGTTTATGTTTATAAGCCCGTCGGAAACGCTCCGAAGCTTATCGGCAAGAACATAGCCATATTCCACGAAATCGAGCGTGGCTTTGAGGATTTGTCCTCTCCGGAAGCCGTAAAATCATATTTTGACGGAATACATAACCTGCAAAAGGACTCTTTGGACAAGAAAAAAATTATTGATATTACAAACTGCGGCTATAACGGAAGCGCACTTCCTTTCGGTGAAATATCCTTGCGCTTCAAGCTTATCGACAACGACACTGCCTCTGTTTTCGTTCCCGAAAACAGTGATGCCGCGGCAATCGCAGAGGAGTTTTTCTCCGGGAACTTTTCGAGGAAGCTTTTCAGAAGCGCCTCAAAATACTGCGTAAATATCTATGTAAACGAGTACAAAAATCTCCTCTCAGAGGGGCAGATAATCGAGATTTCCGATAATTTCGCCGTGCTCATAAATGAAAACCTGTATAGCCGCGAAAGCGGTCTTAATATCCATGAAGCAAGCGGGGACGCTTTCATAATATAAAAAGGAAGTGGTGAATTTGTCTGTAAAATTTGAAGTATGGGGCGATTATGCACTGTTTTCCCGCCCCGAATTTAAGGTGGAACGATGCAGCTACGATGTAATCACGCCCTCGGCCGCCAGAGGAATACTCGAAGCCGTGTATTGGCATCCCGGTCTGCGGTACAAAATCGACCGGATATGGGTATTAAACCCCATAAAGTTTGACAATATACGCAGAAACGAAGTGAAATCCAAAATACCGTACAGCGCGGCAAAATCCGCGGCGTTCGGCGGAAAAATGCCGTCACTTGTTACATCATCCGACATTCAGCAGCGCGCCTCCACCCTGCTGCGTGATGTCCACTATGTTATTGAGGCTCATTTTGAGATGACGGATAAAGCAAACTCAAGCGACAATGAATGCAAATTCTGCGACACAATTCGCCGCCGCCTTGAACAGGGAAAAAACTTTCACCAACCGTATTTCGGCTGCCGCGAATTTCCCGCAAATATTGCCCCGTTCAGCGGAACACCAAAGGTTGCGCCCGAGCTTATGGGTGAAAAAGACCTCGGTTATATGCTGTATGACATGGATTTTTCCGACCCGAAAAATATCCGTCCCCAATTTTTCCGCGCTGTTATGAAAGACGGTCTTATTGACCTTCGTGATTGCGAGGTGAAAGAATGATAATAAAGGCTCTTTCGGATTATTACTATTCTCTTCTTGAAAAAGGCAAAGATATACCTGTTTCCGGGTGGTGCTACGAGAAAGTTTCTTATGCCCTTTTGATAACCGATGAAGGCGAGCTTGCCGAGGTCGTTTCCCTGTTCGAGAAGGAAACCGATGCAAATGGAAAAAGCAAAATTATTCCGTCAAAAATACTCGTTCCGGAAAGAGTAATTCGTACTGCCGCCATATCGTCGAACTTTTTATGCGACAAGCCGGATTATATGCTCGGAATAAGCGAACCTGCCGACAAAAAGAATACTGCGCGTTTTGAGGCTTGCCGGGAACTGCACCGCAGTATTCTTGACAAGGTCAATACCCCGGAGGCTGCCGCCGTGCTCAAATTCTTTGATTTATGGAATCCCGAAAAAGCGCATGAGCATCAGGCTTTGAAGGACTGCTTTGAAGATGTTTGCACCGCAGGCAATCTGATTTTCATGTATCATGGCAGGTACATAACGGATTACGAAAGCATAAAAAGCGCTTGGAACAGTCGTAAAAACGGCGGCGAAACCGGCCTTTGTATGGTAAGCGGTCAGCACCGTGAGATAGCAAAGCTGCATACTCAAATACGCGGCGTCCGCGGTGCTCAATCCTCCGGCGCCTCAATGGTATGCTTTAATAACGATGCGGTTGAATCCTACGGAAAGCACAACAGTCAGGCTCTCAATGCACCGGTGAGCAAGGATATTATGTTCGCCTACACCACCGCACTGAGCTATATGCTTGCAAACAGGGAGCACAATGTAATTTCGTTTGATAATTTGACAATTTTCTGCTGGGCGAAGTCCGCGGAGGACGAATACTCCGATGTTATGCGTGTTTTATACGGTATGCCGTCGCCCATTAGCGAAAATGATGTAACCCATGTAATATCCGAGCTTGCAAAGGGACATAGGGTCGATATTTCCGGAATGGTTCTCGCCCCCGATGAGGAATTTTACATTCTCGGAATTTCTCCGAATGCCTCTCGCCTTTCAGTTCGCTTCTTTCTGAAAAACAGCTTCGGAAGCTTCGCCAAAAATATAGACGAGCACTACAAACGGCTTGAAATCATATCCTCCGGTGCGATCGGCAAAATACCGTCAATCGGCGGAATGCTTAAAGAAACCGTTCGTGACAAAAAGAAAGACGAGCCGGAGCCGACTCTTGCGGCAGCGGTGCTCAAAGCAGTATTCAACAACACCGTATATCCCGCAAGCCTCTTTTTCGGCGTTATAAAGCGCCTTAAAGCGGACAAGAGCATAACCCGCTCCAGAGCCGCAATTATAAAGGCTTATCTTATTAAAAACAGTACAAATAAAAAACTCAAGGAGGCGCTTACATTGGAGCTTAATGATGAATGCAAATATACGCCCTATCTTTTGGGGCGCGCATTTGCGGTTTGTGAAAAAATACAGAAGGACGCATATCCCTCTCTCAATTCCACAATCAAAGACAGGTATTTCGATTCCGCCTGTGCAACCCCGGCTCTTGTATTTCCGCAGATACTCAAGCTTAAAAACTGCCACATAAAACTTATTAAGCGCGACCGTCCCGGTTTGGCGATATATTATGAAAAAACTCTCTCGGAAATACTTTCTTCCGTGGACTCCGGATTTCCTAAGTCGCTTAATATGGAAGAACAAGGCGTATTCATTTTAGGATATTATCATCAAACCCAAAAATTTTATGCAAAGAAAGAGGAGGAATAAATCATGTCCGAAGCTATTAAAAACCGTTACGAATTCATTATCCTTTTTGACGTTGAAAACGGAAACCCAAACGGCGACCCAGATTCCGGCAATATGCCCCGCGTAGACCCGGAAACAAACCAAGGTATCGTCACCGATGTTTGCCTTAAAAAGAAAATCCGCAGATATGTAGAAACCGTAAAAGAGGATATTCCCGGTTACGCTATTTATATCCGTGACGACGCTCCCCTCAACAGCAAAGATAACAAAGCCTTTGAAGCCGTCGGCGTAAACCCCAAGGATCCCAAAAAAGCCGCAAAGGAAGACCCTGATTTTGAGATAAAGCTTCGTGACTTTATGTGCAAAAACTATTTTGACATTCGCACCTTCGGTGCCGTCATGACAGGATTTGTTTCCGCAAAGCTCAACTGCGGTCAGGTATGCGGACCCATTCAGCTCGGCTTCGCCCGCTCCATGGACCCTATTATTCAGCAGGATATAACCATTACTAGAACCGCTCAGGCAACCGAAAAAGACTTTAGTGAAAAGGGTTCCCACACCATGGGCGAAAAATTCATTGTTCCCTATGCGCTTTACCGTGCTCACGGATATATTTCCGCAAATCTTGCGCGCAAAACCACCGGTTTCTCCGACGAAGACCTTGAGCTTTTGTGGAACGCTATTATAAATATGTTCGAATACGACCATTCCGCCGCAAGAGGAAATATGGCGGTGAGAAAGCTCATTATCTTTAAGCACGACAGCGAGCTCGGCAGCGCCCCCGCTCACAAGCTTTTTGATCTCGTCACCGTAAAGAGGGCCGATGAAGAAAAGCCCGCACGTTCCTTTAATGATTACATTGTAAATATAGACGAATCCCGTCTTCCCGAACATATAAGCGTTATTTGCAAGGACTGATTTTATGGAATACAGTGAAGATGATTTTCTTCCGTTAAGCGGAATTCAGCACTTTTCGTTTTGTCGGCGGCAATAGCTGACACAGATTTTCTGTGCCTTTCGCACCTCAAAAAAGCTGTTTTTTCGCAAATATTTATTTTATTATGCCTTCTATCCGGTGATAATTGTGCTCTATTTACAATTATCAGTCAGCCTTACGGCGTAATATTATGAATTTTTACTGTCGCCCTCCTCGCGGAGGGCGTGGATTGAAATATAGTAGCTGTCCTTTCTTATTTTACTCATCCTGCACTCGTCGCCCTCCTCGCGGAGGGCGTGGATTGAAATCGCTGTTTATCTCGATGAAGTCGGAATTTCCTTTGGTCGCCCTCCTCGCGGAGGGCGTGGATTGAAATTTTATTTTTGTTTTTTGCAGACGATTGGTCAAGTCGCCCTCCTCGCGGAGGGCGTGGATTGAAATTTTCGGCAGCGGTCAAACCGCCGTTACAGGCTCGTCGCCCTCCTCGCGGAGGGCGTGGATTGAAATAGGTAACATAAGCCGCAGGGCAGGTTGACAGCTTGGTCGCCCTCCTCGCGGAGGGCGTGGATTGAAATTGCACTTCGGTCATTTTAGAAGCGTCTTTTATAGTCGCCCTCCTCGCGGAGGGCGTGGATTGAAATGGGTATGGTAATCCATTTGAAAAAATGGTAAGGTCGCCCTCCTCGCGGAGGGCGTGGATTGAAATATCATTATAAGACTGGCAAAAGCTGGAATTTTAGGTCGCCCTCCTCGCGGAGGGCGTGGATTGAAATTGCGAATCAAACCTATGCCGAGACCGACAAAAGGAGGTCGCCCTCCTCGCGGAGGGCGTGGATTGAAATCTGCAACATCGGACTGCAAAAGCGTCACGTCTGAGGTCGCCCTCCTCGCGGAGGGCGTGGATTGAAATGGACAACTGGAATAATTTTTGGAAATTCGTTTCCGGGTCGCCCTCCTCGCGGAGGGCGTGGATTGAAATGAGTACGACGATGACGGAAAACTCGTCGGAATCCCCCGTCGCCCTCCTCGCGGAGGGCGTGGATTGAAATAATAACTGGATTTATCATTTCTTAACCCCCTCAGTCGCCCTCCTCGCGGAGGGCGTGGATTGAAATTGCCATATCTCTGCCACAAGTAGGAATAAATCGCTGTCGCCCTCCTCGCGGAGGGCGTGGATTGAAATGGATAATACGGGACGACGGCAAAGCCTCTCGTTGGTCGCCCTCCTCGCGGAGGGTGTACACCTCAAACAGCGCCAAATTACATTTGCTGCACACATCTACGAAAGAAGGTTAAATATGCTAACGGAAAATCATAAGCGACCTCGGCAAAATCCAATATCAGCTCCGGCGAGGGGGCTTAAACCGTCTTGATGTAATACCAAAAAATGCGTGCCTTTCGGCACGCATTTTGTTTGCCGCACTGTCCGTGCTCAAATTCGTATTAGGAAAAGAATAGGTGCTCAACCAGTATTTTAATTCCGAGGCAGATGAGCACGGCGCCGCCGAAAAATTCGGCTTTTGCTTTGTATTTTGCTCCGAATACGCTGCCGATTTTAATTCCGGCAGCGGAGATTACAAAGGTTGTGCAGCCGATAATGGCTATCGCAAACCAAATGTTTACCTGGAGGAAAGCAAATGTAATGCCGACGGCAAGCGCGTCAATGCTTGTCGCCACCGCAACCATGAGCATGCTCATAAACGAGAAGGAGGCATTCTGCTTTTCGCTGTCCTTGTCAAATGATTCCTTTATCATGTTAGCCCCGATGATTGAAAGCAGAATAAACGCAATCCAGTGGTCAATGCTGGTGACATACTGCTCGAATGTCGAGCCGAGAAGATAGCCTATAAGTGGCATAAGCGCCTGAAATCCGCCGAACCACAGTCCCGCCGTCAGCATGTGCCTGCCGCTCACCTTTCCTACGGAAAGTCCTTTGCATATCGAAACGGCGAATGCGTCCATTGAAAGTCCTATACCTATTAAGAAAATCTCAAATACTGTCATTTTTGTTCCCCCAAAGTCAAATAAAAAGACTCATCCGCAGTGTTTGCGAACAAGCCTCGGCCTACCGAACGAACGCTCGGCAGGCCTGTTTGAATGAAAGTCGGCGCTTACAGCTCTTTTCCGCTTTCAATCTCATATATATTCCGGTAAACGGCGTGATATATCGGCGGAATGCGTTTATCCATATGAAAACATCCAAAGAACCATGTTTTGAACTTGCAGTTCGTTGCAACTTCGTTTAGGTAGGCGTGCAGGTTGTTGAAGCAGTTGCTCTCCATTTTGAGCATACTGCGGAGCTTGAAGCCCACATCATATGTGATTATGTAATCAACGCTGTTCCCCGCCTTTTCAAGATTTTCTCTTGCGTGGGCACATTCTTCCTCGGTGGGCAGGCGCTGAAAATCAATACATTCGCGAATGTCGGCAAGCTCCAGTTCTTCGTCGTCGCCGCCGCCGAATGCAAAAATCTTTTTGCCTTCGATTTCGTAAACTTCACCGCGCATAAGCTGATAGATGTTCTCCGAAATTTGGCGGGCTCTGCCACCCATAAAGTCAACCTTTGGATATTTGTTTATCATTTCAAAGCTTTCGTGAGCGCCTTCCACGAAAAGCACCTTGTACTTCCGCTTTGAAAGCCACTTTATGTTGTTCATTTCGTCCTTTGACCCATCCCAGATAAAACCGAAATCGCCGCAGACAATAATACTATCGCCCTTTTTTAACTTGTGTAGGTTCATAGACTTAAACCTTGAAATATCTCCGTGGGTATCGCCCGTTACATATATCATACATAACCTCCGAAAGAAAGGGATTTGCGCCATTGCTGTTCTATTCTATATCTAAGATATTAAGAAACAATTAAATTTAATAAATTTGGCACAAATCGAAAAATAGGCTATTCCATTGCTCGCCTTTTTTTGCTATAATGACAGTATAACAAATATAGTGCCATTTTAGCAACATTTTTTTGATATTCTTTGCTGACCGTAAGCAAGTTTTTATTTTTCGGAGGAATTTATGAAAAAAGTAATTGCAATAATCCTTTCTCTTATTTTTATATCTTCTTTTGGAGTGACCGCTTTGGCGGATATGAAATATACGCCCTCCTGCGATGTATATTCCGAAGCGGTTTATCTTGCCGACGAAAACGGCAGCGTGCTCTATGAGAAAAATTCAAAGCAGCGTATGTACCCGCTGGAGCTCACCCAGATTATGACCGCCATCGTCGTAATTGAGAACATTGATTCCGCGGGTGGCTGGGATGCACAGGGCACATATGATATGTCCGTGCAGAATTATCTTTATGACAACCGCAACGGCGGCGTAATTTTGAGCGGCATGCTCTCCGGCGATATTTTCACTGCGGACGAGCTGTTCTACGACCTTGTAATCCGTTCCGGCTACGACGCGGCTCTTGTTCTTGCAAAGCTTATTGCGGGCAGCACCGACGCATTTGTTGACCTTATGAACCAGACCGCTGCAAGAATAGGAGCAAAGGACACTAACTTCACCAACTGCCACGGTCTTCACGACACTGCGAACTACACCACCGCATACGATATGTACCTGATTACGAAATATGCCATGGGTCTTGATAAATACCGTGAGGTCGTTCAGAAGACTTCCTACACCTGTGAAGCCACCGACACTCACAAGCAGCTCATTTGGAGCAGCGAAAACGGTCTGATGAAGCGCGATAGTGTGCATTACTATTCCCCTGTTGTGGGCGGAAAAATCGGCTACAACTCCGAAATCGGGCGCAACGTTGCCTCCTATGCCGAATATGAAGGCTTCGCATACTACCAAATCGACCTTGGTGCGCCGTATGAGCTCGACAACGGCTATAATCAGGCTCTTGTTGATGCAAAGAACCTTTACATGTGGGCGTTCACCGAATTTGAAGTAAAAACCATCGTCGAGGGTGGTTCTCAGATCGCAGAGGTTCCGCTGGAGCTTGCATGGCAGAAAAACCACCTTAATCTTATGATTGGCGAAACATACCGCGCGCTGCTCCCCACCGACATAGCCGTTTCTTCCATCAGCTATGAGTTCGATGTTCCGGAATCCGTCGAAGCACCTATTACAAAGGGCGAGGAAATCGGCACGCTGAAGCTTGTGCTTGCGGGCGAAACCATTGGCACCGTGCCGCTTGTTGCGGCGGAGGATGTGGAACAAAGCGACCTGCTCTCCGGGCTCAAGAGCTTTTCCAACATGACTCATTCCTTCTGGTTCAAGTTTATCATAATCACCATTATCATTCTTATCGGACTTTATATCGCCCTTATGGTCATCAGAAACTACAATCACAGGAAGTACGGCAATTTTAAGCGCAAAAAACGTCTTTAATCCTGCAAAAAAGTGTTGACAAAATAGTATCGGTAGTATATAATATTAACGCTGTCCAAAGACAGCAGGTGCTTTATGCTTAAACGACTTATGTCGGCCTGCCGAGGATGAGGTGTTATAACTTGATTATTACGCTCCTTCCACGGCTTAATGGAGGGAGCTTTTCTTTTACCGAAAAGCTCTCATCACAACGCAGGAGGTGAATTTAAATGCCCAGTGAAAAAATCTTGCAAGCAAAGAAAGAGACTGTCGAGCAGCTTGTTGAAAAACTTAAAGCAGCTCAGTCCGGCGTTCTTGTTGACTACATCGGAATCAACGTTGCTGACGATACCAAGCTTCGTCGCGAGCTTCGCGAAGCCGGTGTTGAATACACCGTCGTAAAAAACTCCATTCTCCGCTTTGCAGCCAAGGAAGCAGGTCTTGAAGGTCTTACCTCTTACCTGTCCGGAAGCACCGCTATCGCTCTTTCCAATGACGATCCTGTCGCTCCCGCAAAAATTCTTGGCAAATTTGCAGACGACTCCAAAGGTAAGTTCTCTCTGAAAGCCGGATTCCTCGATGGTGAAGTTCTTGACCAAGCACAGGTTGTTGAACTCGCAAAGACTCCGAGCAAGGAAGAGATCCTTACCATGATCGTTATGGCTCTTGTCAGCCCGATCAAAGGTATCGCCGTTGCGCTTGACAAAATTGCAAACCCCGACGGCGGAAACACTGACGGCGAAGGCGAAGCTGCCTGATTGCCGCATCACAATCATTAATTTTCAATTATTACAGGAGGTAAACCACCATGGCTTCTGAAAAGATCCAAAACATTCTGGAGGAGATCAAAGCTCTCTCCCTTATTGAAGCAAACGAACTCAAAAATGCAATCTGCGAAGAATTCGGCGTTTCCGCTGATGCTCCCGTTATGGTAGCAGGCGCTGCCGCTGCTGCTCCCGCTGCTGCAACCAAGGATTCTTGGGATGTTATCCTCACCGGCGCCGGCGAGACCAAGATGACTGTTATCAAAGTTGTTAAAGAGATCACCGGTCTCGGCCTCAAAGAGTCCAAAGAGATCGTTGATAACGTTCCGAAGGCTGTTAAGGAAGGCGTTTCCGAGACCGAAGCCGACGAAATCAAGAAGAAACTCGAAGAAGCAGGCGCTTCCGTCGAAGTTAAATAATTTTCTTTTTGAAGTGCTTAAAAGCCTGTCTGCATGGACGGGCTTTTTTGTTTTGTGTGAACTTCAAACCCGCATGAGCATGCGCTTTTATGCAAAAGAGCTTCTCCGTGCTCATCGCTCGGAGAAGCTTTTTGTTTCAGTCTTTCGGTATCTGCATCTTATAATAAAATCGTTTGGAGCTGTTTTCCGCAAGGATTTCTTTTATCTGCGCGTTCACCCTCTCAATTTCCTTGATAAATTCCCTTGCGGGCACTCGCAGAACGCCCGCCCGCAGGGCTGACACCTGAATAAGATTATCGGAGGTAACTACCTTCACCGAATAGTTCTTCCCTACCTCCTCCACCAGCTTTTCGATATACATATCGCCGGTTTCGTCCTCCTTGGTGTAGACCAGATGAATTCCCTTGTAGTCGGATTTTTCTCCGGCATTGCCCTTAACCTTGTATCCGTCGAATACAAGCACCAGTTCGCATTTGGTGTAGCCGCGGTAGTTACAGAGAATATCCGTCAGAATATGCCTTGCCGCGTCAAAATTTTCCTTAGCAAGCCCGGCAAGCCCCTCCCACGCGAACATAAGGTTGTAGCCGTCAACTATGATGTACTCCTTTTTGTTCGGCAGAGCCTGCGCCGTCTTCGGAGTATCGAGCACCGCTTCGGAATACTTTCGGCGCTTGATGGGACCGAATTCACGCTCCATAATGGCTTCCAGCTCTTTGTCGTCAATGTTCAGATTGCGCTTTAGAAGCTTCGCATCCGGCAAAATCGGAATTTGATTTTCCGACGCTATATCTATGCCTCCGGTGACGTGCATATATTTTTCCACATCATACCACTTCACCGTAACGCCCGCACCGTGGGAGCAGAACACTGAATCCGGCGTGTTCTCAAGGTCTGCCTCCGGGTCATAGCCTGCCGCGGTGATGACTTTTTCCGCGTTGTGGCAGGGCGAATATCCGTCCGGGAAAAGCGCAAGCTTGCCCTTGCCCTTAGTGTACGCCATAACGTCGCTTTGGTAGGAACGCATCTCCGAAACCGGCGCACGACCGGTTATTACGGCGGTTATGCCGTCGCTCTCCGGCGAGGCGATTTTGCCGTCCATCACGCGAATATCGCTAACCGCTCTGCCGAGCTGCTCTGCGGGCACTTCAAGCCGGAAAGCGTAATACGGCTCAAGCAGAACGTTCTCCGCTTTCATAAGCCCCTGCCTCAGCGCACGATACGTGGCTTGGCGAAAATCGCCGCCCTCGGTATGCTTTACATGAGCGCGCCCCGCAACGAGCGTGATTTTCGCGTCCGTAAGCGGCGCACCTATGAGTACACCCCGGTGCGTTTTTTCGAGCACATGGGTGATAATAAGCCGCTGCCAGTTCTTGCTGAGTACCTCCTCCCTGCAAAGGCTGTCCACGGTTATGCCGCTCTCCGGCTCGCCCGGCTCAATAAGCAGATGAACCTCCGCATAGTGGCGCAGCGGCTCAAAGTGACCCACTCCCTCCACCGGAGCGGCAACGGTCTCCTTGTAAATTATGCTGCCGTGGTCGAACTCTATATGAACGCCGAAGCGTTCCTCCACAAGGCTTTGAAGCACCTCCGCCTGAATTTCACCCATTAGGTGAACATAAATCTCTCCGGTGGCGTTTCCGCTGACCAAAAGCTGCGGATCCTCCTCCTCGAGCTGACGCAGCTTCGGCAAAAACTCCACCGGGCTGATTTCCGCAGGCAGAAGCACACGATAGGTCAGAACCGGTTCGAGCACAGGCTTAAAGAAGTCCTTTTCAAAGCCGAGTCCCTGCCCCGGATATGTAGCAGAAAGCCCCAAAACGGCGCACACGCCGCCCGCAGTCACTTCGTCCGTAGGCTCAAACTTTTCTCCGGAATATATACGAAGCATATTTGCCTTTTCTTCAAGGCGTTTTTCGCCGTCCTTCGCCGAATAGCTTATCACGCTGCGCGCCTTTAGGCTTCCTCCTGTGATTTTCATATAGGTAAGGCGGTTTCCTTGGGGGTCGCGGGATATTTTGAACACTCTCGCGCCGAATTCGCTGCCGTAATACTGCTTGAGCGTGTATTTCTCAAGCCCCTCGATAAACTCCGCCACTCCCTCAAGCTTCAGCGCAGAGCCGAACCAACAGGGGAAGATTTTGCGTTCCTTTATGGCGGCAGAAATTTCCTCCCCGGAGATTTCCCCCTGTTCAAGATACTTTTCCATGAGCTTTTCGTCGCAAAGAGCCGCGTTTTCCGAAAGCTCCTCCTCCGAAGCGGTAAAATCCACGCAGTTATCGGAAAGCCGCTTTTTCAACTCCGCCAAAACCGCATTTTTATCCGTTCCGTCAAGATCCATTTTGTTCACAAAGACGAAAACCGGCACATCGTAGCGCGAAAGCAGCCGCCAAAGCGTCTCGGTGTGCGGCTGCACTCCATCACGGGCACTGATTACCAAAATGGCGTAATCCTGCACCTGCAAGGTGCGCTCCGCCTCCGACGAAAAGTCGACATGCCCCGGAGTATCGAGCAGCGTTATCTCCATATTCTGAGTTTTGAGCACCGCCTGCTTTGAAAAAATGGTTATGCCGCGGCGGCGCTCCAGCTCGTAGCTGTCGAGGAACGCATTTTTATTGTCCACCCTGCCGAGCCTTTTAAGCTGACCTACGGTATAAAGCAGCGCTTCCGAAAGGGTGGTTTTTCCGGCGTCGACATGCGCCAATATACTGATTACGGTTTTCTTCATATCTATGGCTTCAACTTTCGTGTGTTCTGCTACTATTATAGCATGATTTGCGGCAAGTTAAAATAGTTTTACGAACATAAAAGCGCCGCAATAGCGGCGCTTTTATATAATGTATAGAAGGAATTATGCTTTGCCGTTGCAGCCAAGAACGTCAACGATTTTGTGTCTTACCAATTCTTTGATGTTCTCGCGTGCGGGTTTGAGGTACTGTCTGGGGTCGAAGTGATCCGGGTGCTCAACAAGATGCTCGCGGATGGATGCGGTGCAAACAAGGCGGAGGTCGGAGTCGATGTTGATTTTGCAAACCGCCATTTTTGCAGCCTTTGCAAGCAGCTCTTCCGGAATGCCGATGGCATCGGGCATCTGACCGCCGAATTCGTTAACAACCTTTACCCACTCCTGCGGAACGGAGGATGCACCGTGCAAAACTATCGGGAAGCCGGGCAGGCGTTTTTCAACTTCTTCGAGAATGTCGAAGCGGAGCATGGGCTTGTGGCCTGGCTTGAACTTGTATGCGCCGTGGCTGGTTCCGATGGCAATGGCAAGGGAGTCAACGCCGGTGCGCTCAACAAATTCTTCGACCTGGTCGGGTCTGGTGTAAGAGGAATCCTCGGCGCTGACGTTTACGTCGTCCTCAATTCCTGCAAGAGTGCCAAGCTCGCCCTCAACGCAGATGTCGTGAGCATGAGCATATTCCACAACCTGTCTGGTCAGTGCGATGTTATCCTCGAAATTATATTTTGAACCATCGATCATGACGGAAGTGAATCCGCTGTCGATGCAGTCCTTGCAAAGCTCAAAGCTGTCGCCGTGGTCAAGGTGCAGCGCGATGGGCAAGCCCGTATCATATACCGCTGCCTCCACAAGTTTTTTGAGGTAGATGGGCTTTGCGTATTTTCTTGCTCCGTTGGAAACCTGAAGAATAAGCGGCGCTCTCTCTTCGGCGGCTGCTTCGGTAATGCCCTGGATAATCTCCATATTATTTACGTTGAAAGCACCGATAGCGTAGCCCTCTTTATATGCTTTTTCGAACATTTCCTTTGTTCCGACAAGCGGCATTGTAACTCAATCCTTTCTGTAATAGATTCTATTTGTATTTTATAACAAAAGCGTTTTCTTTGCAAGGTCTTGTCGTTCGTTATTTTATACAAATTTTAAGCGGTAAATTTGTGTACTCTGCACTAAAAACTTTTTCGACATTATAATACAATCTGTTATAAATTTCGTTATTTTGCCGTCAATCTTTTACCTGCATAAATTTCTCGGGAAAATTCCGCGCATAATGGAACAAAAATTGCTGTGCAATTCCCGCATAACCAGTAACGCAGGCAGGCATACTGCCGCCGAGTGTGCTGATTACGCGCTTCATCCAAACATCCGCCGGACAGCAGTCCATTTTGCCAAGCCCGTAAAGCAGCACGCAGTCCGCAACCTTCGGACCGATGCCGTGCACCTCCAAAAGGCGCTTACGTGCTTCCGCCGTGGGCGCTTTTGCAAGCGCTGCAAAGTCAAGCTTGCCGCTTTTCACTTCACTTGCAGCGGCAACAAGGTACTCCGCACGGTAGCCGCAGCCGAGCTTTGCGAACTCCTCCGCAGAAGCTGAGGAAAGCTGCTCCGCCGTCGGGAATGCGTGCACGCCCTCTGCAATTTCGCTGCCAAAAGCAGTGCAAATGCGCTCTACGATGCCCTTTATGCGGGTTATGTTGTTGTTTTGGCTGATGATGAAGGTTATAAATGCCTCCCACGATTCCTGATGCAAAACGCGGATTCCCGGCGCAAATTCGCAGGCCTCTTGTAGGATTTTGCACTGTGCAAACTCCTCTTTAAGCGCATCGTAGTCCCTTCCGAAGTCGAAATAATCGTACCAGACAGAGGAAAATTCGTCTTCGTCCGCTCCAAGGATGGTTATTCCATCCTCCTCCTGCCTGATCCTGCGGCACACTCCGCGAACAGCGCCGCGCCAGTTGCCGTTTTCGTCCGGCTTCCAGCGAAAGCACTGCCCGCAGTCCAGAGTTTCCGGCAGCGAAAGCCCGCTGATGTCAGTTATTTTCATTCCGTCGTTTGTCTTTTCTGCTATCATAATTTCCCTTTCGTTTTGAGCACCGCAGATGCGTACTTCGTCATTTTTCGCGAGCACCGATGCTCATTTCGGTGCTCAAAACGTGCTCAAATTTGCCGCGTAAAGTGCGGTAAACTGTTTGTATGATTACATTTTATGGTTTTCAACATAGTGAAATTTCGGCATTTCCCATGAACAAGGGGTTCTTTAACATGAGTTTTCAACGTTTTCCACCAAGTTTTCAACGATGCTCGCGTGCTCAATATACCTTATGTATAATCCGCGTTACGCAAAATTTTACCGTTTTTTGTGAATAAAAGCCGCCTTACATAAAAGAATATACATATAAAGTTTATGTTACGGAGGTGCGCTTTTTTATGCTTCGCGGAGTAAATAAAAAGATTATAGAAATAAATAATGTTGACGGCGGATATTTTGAGAAAATCCTCTTTTTCGTAAGCGACGACCGACGTTCGGAGCCGGATTCCGTGCTCGAAAATCAGGCGCAGAAATACGCAAACGATTCCTGTGCGCTTAAATACCGCCGCAGAATATTGACATGGGACACGGTAAAATTTGCGCTTAAAATGGCAATATCCGCCGGCATAGGTCTTGCCGTCGGAATATTGCTGCTGTAATTATTAAGTTCAGGTAAGGCGCTTAATTACAAGTTCATGCTGAGGATATTCGCGGATGAGGTTTTCTCTTGAAGGCAGCTCAAAATCGCCGAACTCAAATCCGGGAGAAACCATGCAGCCCACAAGGGAATATCCGGGGCCATCCATCATTGCTCCGAAAATACAGCCTTTGGGAACGAGCACCTGCGGCTGTTCTTCTCTTTCGACATCAAGACCAAGGCGCACTCTTTTAAGCTCGCCGTCCTTTGTAATCATATGTATAACTAGGGGCGTTCCGGAATGGTAGTACCAGATTTCGTCAGATTTTATTCGATGAAAGCGGGAAACTTCCCTATCCTTCAGCAAAAAATATATACTGGTCCAAAGGCGGCGGTCGCCGTTAAAGGCTTCATCCACCGCACAAGCGTTTATTATATCGGAGGATTTGTAGCATTCGCTGTAATACCCACCTTCCGGATGTTGTTTAAGTCCGAGTTTTTCGATAAAATATTTGCCGGTATACAAAATAAAACCTCCTTTTAAGAGTTACCTATATTGTAGCATCTTTCGGGAGGTTTTTAAAGTGTTATCGCGAAAATCTTGCGGTAATTTCTTTATTTTTGTGAATATAGTAAATGGTTATGAGCACCGCGCTGAGTATCCAGCCAATGGGATATCCGATTGCCACGGCGAAAAGCACATTCGGGAACATTCTGCTTACCGCAAAGAGATATATCTGACGGAAAATTACGAAAGAGAACAGCTTTATGTACATTGCTATCCTCGTATCGCCTGCACCGCAGAGTGAGCCGGAGAGGATCATATTCACGCTCCACACTATGTAGAACGGTGTCATAACCCGAAGGAGCATCGTTCCGCATTCAATCACTGCAGGTTCGCGGTTAAAGAGCATTATTGCCTGCGGGGCAAACACCACAAGCACCGCAACAATAACCGCGGTTGCTGCCGCTGCAATTCCAAGGGAAATTTTTGTGCCCTTATTTGCACGGTATGCCTTGTACGCACCGAGGTTCTGCCCCACAAATGTGGTGATGCTCATGGAAATGCTGTTCGCCGGAATTACCACGAACTGGTCTATTTTGATGTAGGACGACCATCCCGCCATCACCGATGAACCGAACGCATTGATGTACGACTGTACAAATATGTTTGAAAACGCCGTTATGCTAAGCTGAAGCGCCGAGGGCATTCCGATATAAATAATTTCCTTAAATGTGCCGGGGTCTATGTGCAAGCGCTTCCAGTAAAGGCGATGCATTCCCTTCGACACTGTAAGCGAAATGAGCACCAGTATCGAGGAAATAATCTGCGAAATAATCGTCGCATAAGCGGCGCCCGCAACGCCCATGTGCATATAGCCAACAAAAAGTATATCAAACACAACGTTCACGACCGATGAGCATATAAGATACCACAGCGGACGAACGGAATCCCCCACCGCGCGCAGAATTGCAGAGCCCATATTGTAAATCATCAGGGAGGCAACTCCGGCGAAGTATATTTCAAGGTAGGTTTCCGCTTCGCCGTAAACATCTGCGGGCGTGCTCATCATATCGAGCATATACGGAACCGTAAAAACGCCGAAAACCGTTGCCACCACGCTGAACGCCAAAATTACCGCAATGGACGTGTGTACTGCTTTTTCGACCTTTTTGGCGTTGCCTGCGCCGTAGCTTCTTGCAATTACAACGCCGCTGCCGGTGGCAAGCCCGGAGAAGAATCCTATCAGCGTGTTGATTATCGGCGAAGTTGTTCCGACGGCGGCAAGCGCCTCTTTTCCTACATAGTTGCCAACGACGATGCTGTCCACCGTGGTGTAAAGCTGCTGGAACAAATATCCAAGTGCCAGTGGAAGCGCAAATTTTACTATATGCTTCCATATACAGCCTTCAGTCATCAAAACTTCGCCGTTTTTTCCCTTCGACATTGCCTTCTCCTTCCTGTGTTCATCAGTTTTCTCTATTAAAATTATAGAATGAATTTTGTGCAATAGCAATAGCGCAAAATATTTTTGTTGCTTTGCGGCAAGAAGCACGGTTAAATTCGTGTAATTTTGTATAATTATAAATATGATATAATAAATATGCTTCACTCCATAATTTTTTTGAAGTAAAGCCTGCAAAGCTCTTTAATTTTTCGGCACTTTAAGCTATAATATAGATGAATAAGTTTTGGAGAAATGTACTATGAACTATATTTATCTTGCCATCGGTTTAGTGGTGGGCGCAGTGTTCCTTGGAATGGCGAAAAACACCCGCCGCCGCAAAGCAATTCCCTACGAAGTAACCAAAAAGCTTAAAAGCTCAAAGCACATGGACGAATACAATCAGTGGTGTGATACCGAGGCCCGCGCAGATACCATTGTTGGCGCCGGGCTTATCCTTTTCGGGCTTTCGGTTACATTTGTTGATACTAACCTCGCCATAACTAACATTATTGCAATAATCTCGCTGATCGTGTTTGTTGTGGGCTACATAATGCGTATTGTGAACAACAAGAAGCACCTCAATCATTTCTTTGTAAGATAATCTGCCCATTTTAGCAAAGGAGGTTTTATCATGAAGAAATACGAATATGTTTCCGTCCATGTGGGCAAAGGAATTCTCGGCTCAAAAATAGAAGAACACCGCAAAATTATTGATGAATACGCCGCAAACGGCTACCGCTACGCCGGATATGTCCCGATTCTTATGGACAGTAACGGCAAGCTCTATGACATCGACCTTATTTTTGAACGCGAAGCCGAGTAAAAAATTGTGAAACTATAAAGCGGTGCTCATTTGAGCACCATATTTACTATGCTAAAAAAGCCCGTGCTCATTTTGAGCACGGGCTTTTTTCGTTATTCGTAATCTGCCATTTCAAAGGTGAAGCAGCCCACCTCGCCGAAGTCCTCGTATTCGATAGGCTCGTTCGGCTCAATTTTGCCCGCGTTATGCGCAAGGGGCTTTATTTCGACTTTTGTTTCGCCGCCCTTGCCCTCTATGGAAACAAGGCTGCAAACAATGCTGCTCGTACAGCGGTAATATATCTTCGCTTCTTCTTTCCAAAACACGAGGTGCTCCGCTTCTCCGGATTTGAAGCAAAAGCCCGAGGCTCCGCTCTCCTCCTCAAGCAGCTCCGCGATTTGTGAAAGCAGAGCGAAATCCTTATTTTCTTTTGCGGTTACGCTTCTTATAAAATCACAGATGCTCAGATAATTTTGCCTGCCGTTTTCTGAAAGCCCCTCTTTTTCAAGAATACTGAGTACCGTGGAGCCCTCCGGCACGCCCTCAAGCAAAACAAGCTTCGGGTTTTCGCTAACCACCTTGCGGTAGGTCAAAAGCAGCAGCCTGTCGCCGCACTCAAGGGCTTCCTCTGTGAATGGCGTTATGGGGTTCGCGGTAAACACAATGTGTTCGCCGCCGAAGGGTGCAAAATCGTCCTCCCAAAGCTCCTCTTCCCGTTCCTTAGGGCATTTTGCCGCTTTTTCCATTCTGTAAAGCTCTTCATCTTTACACTCTTTGCAAACAGAAAAGAGCAGTCCCACCGTTTCGCTTATCAGAGCATTCCTTTCTTCCTCGGAAAGCGTTTCCCTTTTTCCGAGTACATTTAGCTTTTGCCTGATTTCGTCAGCCGCCGCGCCATTCAAGGCGGCAATTGCTTCGTCATATTTCATCCGACTTAAATATCCTTTTTTATGTTTTCGTTATCACTGAGAAGTCCGACAATGAACAGAAAATATTCCGGAACCTTGCCGTTTTCAATCCACAGTATCTTCGTTCCGAAAATTTCTTCGGCGGTTTTTATAAGGTTTCCGCCTATGGCGTCAATGGCGGGATGTATCCCTTTTCCGTAGCGGCAGGGCGTTTCTTTAATTCTGGTGCAACGCTTGCACTTATCGCAGTGGCCACCGTCGAGGGCAACGGAGCCGGGGTTTTCTTTTTCCATTTCAAATACCCAGCGGCTTGCCAGCAGATAGCTTTGGTGGCGCATACGCATAACAAGGTCATTTACCTCTTCCGGCGACATAACGCTGTCCGCCACGTCATCCGCAAGGTTGATTTTCACCGCAAAAAGATGCAGATACTTATAGGCATTCCAATACCGCTCCATAACGTCAAAATCGTATGGCGGGCACGACCACTTTGTATTATAGTTCGGGCACTGCTTGCAGCACTCCAAAAATCGCTCTACTTCCACATAGTTTTTGGCATAATCCGCCGAATTTACCATTCTGTAAGAGCATTCTATGGACTTTACACCCTTGGTTCTTCTGAAACGCACTGATAACGCATCCTTTTCTTATACCGTACGACCGCCACGGCAGTCAATATTATGATTATAGCATAAACTGTCGCTTATTGCAAACTTATAATAGCAAAGCCCAGCCGATGTTGTCTTTTTTTCTTGCAATTTCTTTAATAAAAAGTTATAATATAATTTACCATATTAAAACGCCGAAAGGATATTAAATGAAGTACGTCTTTTCCATAAAAGGAATAACGAATATTGTTACTGCGTTCTTTGAAAAAGGCATTCAGCGTTCTGCTGCCGCGCTTTCCTACTTCCTGACTATGACGATATTTCCGGCGCTTATCTGTATTCAGTGGCTTTTGGGCACCTTGGGCGAGGATATTGTTCATTTTCTTGAGGATTTCTCGGAGCTTATTCCGGAAAATGCCCTTACCGTAATCGAAGATTACCTCAGCTATACCGGTTCGCAGTCCACCGCGCTTGTTTCTATCGGAATTGTTACAGCGCTTTATACCGGAAGCGCCGCCTACCGTATGCTTACCGACCTTTTGCGGAACATCTTTGAAAGTCACGGCGGAAATGCCATTGTTCACTACCTTATGAGCTTTATCTGGGCGGCTGCCTTTCTTGTTTTCATATATATCTGCGCGATTATAATGCTTGCCGGTCGCTGGCTTATCGGCTTTTTGGAACCGTTTTTTGCAAGGATTGAATTTATAGACCTTGCCGATCTTGCAAACCTGTGGTCGTGGTTCCGCTTTGTTTTGCTGATTGTTTTTTCTACATTTGTTTTGTATGTAATTTACCTTACTTCTGAATGATACAGTCCCTACGAAGCGGTCGCTCTGCCCGGCGCGGTACTCGGTTCACTGCTGCTCACCGTGGTAAGCCTTGTTTTCTCCTGGTTCATCAGCCTTTCCGTTAAATATTCGCTTGTTTACGGCTCCCTCGCATCCATAATAATCCTGATGTTTTGGCTCTATGTCATGGGGTGCATAATAGTGGTTGGGGCGCTGATAAACCGGGAAATCAGCACTCAAATGGACAGTCCCAAGATGAAATATCACGACAGCATAACCCGCTTTATCAAAAGCGACGATTAAATTCAGATGCACAAAAGCCCTATATAAAGCACATTTGCTTTATATAGGGCTTTTCTATTTGAATTATTTGCCGCAAACTTCTTTTCTGATTTCGAGGAATTTGTCCGGCCAGTTGGTAATGCCGATTTCAAGCTGAAGTCGCAGCGCCTTGCGCATATCACACTCGTCGTTTATGGTCCATGCGTTTATCTCTATGCCGTTGTTGCGAAGATCCTGCACATTCTCGTGGTTCAGCATATTGAAGAACGGATGGAAGCACTCCGCTCCACGGGCGCGGGTGTATGCGCCGGGGTGAATAAGCCAGCTTTCTTCAAGGAAACCGATTTTCACATCCGGAGCAAGCTCCTTAAAGCGGCAGCAGGTAAAGTGGTTGAAGGAGCTGACGATAATTCTGTCTCTGAAGCCGAACTCGTCAATGAGCGCAAGCACCTTTCTCTCAATGTTCTCGTACTCGTAAACGCCGGTTTTGAACTCGATATTGCACTTCATACCGGTTTCTTTGAGTAGCTCAAAAACCTCGCGCAGGGTCGGCGGAGCGACAAATCCGAATTCGCCGTTCTTGATATATCCCGCGTCAAGCGCTTTGAACTCCTCAAGAGTCAAATCCTTAATCAGAGCGTCTGTTCCGGTGGTTCTGATTGTGTTTTCGTCGTGCATAACCACCACTTCTCCGTCCCTTGTGGTGTGGACGTCAAGCTCTATTCCCTCTGCACCGGCCTCCGCCGCTTTTTGGAATGCAAGCAGCGTATTTTCGGGATATTTCCCGGAAAATCCGCGGTGAGCATATATTTCAGTCATAAAAATCGCCTCCGTTTTTTGCTATAAACATACCGGAAAGCAGCGCTCTCCGGTATTGTTTTATACATTATATCACAAATGTGATGTTTGTCAAAGGCCTATTACAAGGTTTTTGGCAACGGCGACATAAACCTCGTCGCCCTCGGTAAAGGTCATTTCACGTTCGAATACAACGTCGGAATTGAGGTAAATGGTTCCGCACTCAATTCTGAAACGAATGATATTGCCGTGAGAAATGTGGCTGGAAACGGTTCCCTTGAAGATGAAGTCGTTCTCTCCGCCGATAGGCTCGTGGCTCATTCTTACGATTTCGGGACGAATTGCAACATCCTCGTAGCCGAAATCCTCGCCGATGGCGGCGTTGAAACTCTTGCCGGGGATGATGTTGTAGTTGCCGATGAACTTTGCGGCGAACTTCGATGCCGGCGTGGTGTAGAGGTCAACCGGCGTGCCGGACTGCTCAATTCTGCCCTCGTTGAACAGGTGAATGGTATCGGACATAACCATTGCTTCATCCTGGTCGTGAGTTACGAATATGGTGGTGATGTTCAGCTTCTGCTGAATTCGTCTTATCTCAATCTGGAGGTTGTGACGAAGCAGTGCGTCAATAGCGGAAAGCGGTTCGTCAAGAAGCAGAACCTTCGGTTCGGTTACCATTGCTCTTGCAAGGGCAACGCGCTGCTGCTGACCGCCGGAAAGCTGCATCGGGAACTGGTCTATTTTCTCTGAAAGACCGACTATGTCGAGCATTTCTTTTACCCGTTCGTCGATTTCGTTCTTCGGGGTGTCCTTCATTTTAAGTCCGAATGCGACGTTATTCTTAACGCTCATGTTCGGAAAAAGGGAATACTGCTGGAATACCATTCCGATTCCGCGGCGGCGGGGGCTTATATCGGTGATGTCCTCTCCGTCAAGATAAATTCTGCCGCCGGAAACCTGCTCAAGTCCGGAAAGGCAACGCAGCAGAGTGGATTTTCCGCATCCGGAAGGACCCAGCAGAGTTACAAGCTCGCCCTTTTCAACATCAAGATTTATATCTTTAAGAACGTGGTTTGTTCCAAAGGATTTGTTTACGTTTTCAAAACGAATATATGCCATGGTTCTTATCTCCCCTCTCTTTTAATCTTCTCAAGCGTGCTATTGCTCTGCATATAAAGCACAAGGGCGGTGATTGCAAACGTGAGAAGCATAATTATTACTATAACTGCCGAAGATTCGTTCGTGGAGCGCTTCATCGCCTGATACAGATAAATCTGGAGGTTGGTGGTGCCGCTTCCGGAAAGGTTTCTGATAATTACATAATCTCCGAACAGAATTCCCACTGCAAGAAGAGAAGAAACTGTAATACCGCTTATAATATTCGGAACAATGACTCTGAAGAACGCGTAGAGGCGGCTTGCGCCGAGCATCTCTGCCGCTTCAATGAGCATCGGCATACTTATGGCGTGCATACTGTTGCGTATACCCTGATAAATGTGTGGCAGAATAATTATGCAGTATGCGCCGATGAGCATAACCATTCTTTGACCGAAAACGGTTCCGCTTTTTCCGTAAACGCTGAGGATGGATACGGAAAGGATAACGCCCTGAATAGTGTATGGAATCATACAGAGAATCTGAACGTATTTTTCAAGCTTCGGGAAGTAAATTGTTACCGCAAACAGTGCCAGCAGCATAACGATAATGGTAATCACTATCGGCACAATGCAAAGCAGCACCGTCTGATAAAGTGCGGTGAAAAACCTCGGGTTGCTGAACAGTGCAGTGTAGCTGTTAAAGGAGAACCCGGTAGGAATAATCTCCGTCCAGTTTTTGAAAAGCGAGTAAATCAGAGTTGCAATAAGCGGAAGAACCATCCATATGATTATTGCGATCATGAAAAAGTTAGAGAAGAATTTTGATTTTTTCATTCCGCTCACCTCGTTTTCCATCTGGTGGTCTTTTTGACAATGAAGTTGTCAAGCAGAATCACCGCGCACATAATTACAATCATAACAACGGAAAGCGCCGCGCCGAGCTTCGGCTTGGCGACAATATCGCCCACAAACAATGCGGAAATGTTTACCGGCAGCAGGTTAAAGTTGTTCATAAGCAGCGCGTATGCGGTTGCATATGCGCAAAGTGCGTTCGCAAAAAGAACGCTTATGGTTCCGAAAATGCTGGGAATAAGAACCGGAATGCCGACCTTGAGCCAAAAGGTTGTCGTTCTTCCACCAAGGAGCATGTTTGCTTCCTGCCATTCTTTGCGGATACCGTCAAACGCCGGAATAAGCAGCAGGGTGGAAAGCGGAATCTGGAAGTATATGTACATCAGAATAAGACCCTTGCTGCTGTAAAGGTCAAAATTCTGAATAAATTCGATGCCGTAAAGTTTTGCAAGCTGAGTAATTATGCCAAGATTTCCGAGCAGGATCATATACGCAAATGCAAGCGGAACACCTGCAAAGTTGGAAGTCATATTAAGAACCGCCATAAATGCGCTTCTCACTTTTCCTCTTGAATTATGAGCAGCCTGTGCACCCAAAAATGCAAGGATTATCCCAATCAAAGTAGAAATAGCCGTAATCTTTAAGCTGTTGGCAATGGACTTTTGGTATGCCATCGATGTAAAAATGTTTTTGTAGTTCTCCATAGAGAACAGAACGGAGGCATCTCCGTCCACCCCGAAGCTGTCTATAACAAGCATAATCAGCGGAATAAGCTCATAAAGGCAGACAACAACGGCAAAAGGAATCAGTGCAAGAAGATATACATATTTGCTTGTGGTTTTGGTCTTCTTTTTTGTACTGTTCGCAGCTTCGCTTTTCAAAATAATTTCACCCCTCATTCAAATAATGGGGCGTACTTGCTTTATAAAGCACGCCCCATTATGTTACTCAGTTACGAGTATTTTTTGCTAAGATTACTTGGTCATAAGAGGAATGATGTTTTCGGACCACCATGCAGCGATATCGGTGCAAACTTTGCCATAATGCTCAGCATCTGCAAAGCCTACTGCATGTGCATAAGTAGAAGGCTCAAAGGTCTCTGCAGCTACTTCTGCGGGGATCTCAACATTGGTTCTGGTGGGGATTGCTCCGGCTTTTGCAAGGTTGATCTGACCCTGGTCAGAGAAGATGTATTCTCTTGCAAGAGCAGCAGCAAAAGGAGTGGTAGTGTTTGCATTGATAACGGAAGCATATCCGGAAAGGATAGCGCCGTCAGAAGGAATGCAATAGGTCATGTTGTAGCCTTTGTTAGTGGCAAGGGATTTGCTGTAAGAATATGCGTTGTAGGACCAAATTACGCCGAAAGGAACTTCGCCGGACTCAAAGTTCTGAGAAGTGATGTCGATGCCGTTTATGCGGCCGGCTTCTGCCATTTCAAGCCAAAAGTCGTATGCGGGCTGAAGGTTGTCGATGTCACCACCGAATGCATATGCAGTGGCGATAACGTTGCCTTGGCCGGTTGCTCCGCCAACTACGTCGCCGATTGCGATGGTATAGTTGCCTTCACGAACTTCCTGCCAAGAGGTAGGCATCGGATCGCTGAGAATGTCGTTATTATAGAGGAATGCGGTGCATCCGGTATAAGCAACCATCCATTTGCCGTCTGCGTCTTTTGCCCAATCAGGAACAGAATCCCAATAAGAGGTCTTGTAGGACTGAACAATGTCTTCGCCCTTGTCGTTTTTGAGCATGGTGGTGAATGCAAAGCCAACGTCGCCGATTGCTCTGGTAGGATCACTTTCGAACATAGAAAGTTCCTCTGCGGAGCTCATATCGGAGTCGTTATGAGTAATGCCGTATTCAGCGGTGTAGCCTTCCCAGCTTTCTCCCCAGTTTGCCCAAGAATCAGGCATACCAACGGATTCAAGATGGCCTTCGGCCTTTGCTTTCTCGATAATCTCATCAAGGGTGTAAGAGTTGAGGTCTACTGCATTTTCGTTGTTGCTGCCGGAGCAACCAACGAAAATAAGGGTCATGCAAGCAAGGATCGCGATCAGTTTGAACAGGTTAGTCTTACGCATTGTGTTCCTTCTCTCTTGTTAAATTTTAATGATGTCGTATGAATTAAACTATCATACAAGTAGATTATAAACTTTGATCTGCATTTTGTAAATAGAAATGCAGAAATTTAGTCATTGTGCATAATTTGCGTCATGTTTTTTGTGCAATCTGCCTAACTTTAGTGTTAAAAAAATAATTATTGAACAATGCTTTCTTTTCTGCTACAATACCTATATAAATATATACGCTTCGGCGCAAAATAAGGAGGATTTTTATGAAAGCTTACGAAAGGCTTCTTAAATACGTTCAGTACCCCACCGGTTCCGACGAAAACAGCGAAACCTGCCCCAGCACCAAGGAGCAGCTCGTACTCGGAGCAGCGCTTTGTGATGAAATGCGTGAGCTTGGCATTTCAAATGTGGAAATGGACGAAAACGGCTATGTTTACGGCGAAATTCCCGCCTCCGAAGGCTACGAAAAGGCTCCCGTAATCGGTTTTGTGGCTCACATGGACGTGGTTGACGAGGTTCCGTTCACCGATATAAAACCGAAAATCGTCGACTACAAGGGCGGCGACGTTGCGCTCAACGAGGAACTCGGCATTGTTCTTTCCCCCAAGGATTTCCCCGAAATGAACGACTGCATCGACAAACACATAATCGTCACCGACGGCACTACCCTTCTTGGTGCGGACGACAAAAACGGTGTTGCGGAAATTCTCACCGCCGCGGAAGAACTGCTTGCCCACCCGGAAATCAAGCACGGAACCATCAAAATCGGCTTCACCCCGGACGAGGAAATCGGACGCGGCGCGCACAAATTCAATCTTGAGCGTTTCGGCGCAGACTACGCATACACCATGGACGGCGACGCCTTCGGCGGAGTGGAATACGAAACCTTTAACGCCGCCCACGCAAAAATCAAATTCAGCGGCGTTTCCGTTCACCCCGGCAGCGCAAAGGACAAAATGATAAATGCTGCGCTTGTTGCCATGGATTTTGATGCGCTTCTTCCCAGAATGGAGCGTCCTGAATACACCGAGGAGTATCAGGGCTTCTACTACCTCACCGGAATGAGCGGCTGCTGCGACAACGCCGAGCTTTCCTACATCATCCGCGACCACGATGAAGAAAAGCTGAAATACCGCGTTGATTATATCCACCGTGCCGCAGAGGAAATTAACCGCCGCTACGGCGATGGCGTTGCCTCAGCAGAAACCGGCTTTGACTACAAAAATATGCGTTGCATTATCGAAAAGAACCTCCACCTTATCGAAAACGCCCGCAAGGCTATTGAGATGGCCGGCGGCGTGCCGGTATCAAAGCCCGTTCGCGGCGGTACCGATGGCTGTGTGCTCTCCTTTATGGGTCTGCCCTGCCCTAACCTCGGCACCGGCGGCTACAACTTCCACGGCAAATTTGAATTTGCCTGCGTTGAGCAGATGGATTCCGCCGTTGAGATGATAAAGAATCTTGCCGTAATCTATGGAGCTCTCGAAAAATAATTTGCAAAAGCACGGTGCTCGCTTGAGCACCTACCATACGCAAAAGAAGTCCGGCACTGCCGGACTTCTTTTGTTTTCGTAGGACAACCACTGGCTCTGCCAGTGGAAAAAAAGCTTTAGCTATGGACAGAATAAAAACTCCTTGATATATTTGAAG